>Ga0335075_10000594_pt1 | contig 62384 bp, 49 predicted proteins | sample Lox_Sample_24_FD_206723 | JGI IMG/M metagenome (GOLD analysis project Ga0335075, IMG submission 206723) | Soil microbial communities from Loxahatchee National Wildlife Refuge, Florida, United States - Lox_Sample_2.4 | ecosystem: Environmental > Terrestrial > Soil > Wetlands | place: USA...
TTGCGGAGTCGATGAGCTGGCCGAGGCGCTGGCGGCCGTTGCCGACGCACCAGATGAGATGGGAGTGGTCGCCGGGAGAGAACTTTGAGCGGGTCCAGTCGGCCTCGAAGCACTCGACGATCTCCTCTACCTCATTTTTGTTGCTGGTCACGACGGCGTAGTCGCGGGTCTCGGTGAGATTCTTGGTCTGCCAGTTGAGCGACTTGACGTAGGCGGTGCGGCTGTCGACGACCATGGACTTCTCATGGGTGATGTCGAAGGCGGGATTGCTGTCGGCGACTTCGATGCCGGCTTCGGTCAACTGGCGGCGGGCTTCGGTGTTCTCCTCCGCACCGCTGCGGCGGGCGGGGTTAAGCATGATGCGGACTTTGACTCCGCGCTTGTGAGCGGCGATGACGGTCTGCAGGAGCGTCGGATCGGAGAAGACGAACATCTTGATCCGCAGGGACTCTTTGGCGTTATTGATGGCCTCGACGATCGGTTGAGCGGAATCGTCAGGCAGCACAATTACGGAGCGGGACATGGGTGCCTCAGCAAGGGTAACAGTGATTTGTTTTTACAGCTTCCATCCATGAGTGACAAGTTATGAGTGACAAACGCTGACAAGTAAAGCATTTCGTGGAAGCGAAACCAAAATCGGCAATCGCAGAAAGTGTAAGGGCGCGGAGCGGCAAAGGAAATAGAGGGTGGTACACGCCGGTCTGTGTGGTTCCACACGGGGCGGCGCCGGGAGGCGGCCACAGGGGCTAAAGCCCGGCAGTTTTTTCGTACTTTTGCGGCACGACTGAAGTCGTGCCCTGATACAAAGCACACCAAAGCAATCGAATACAGACCCAGTCAGCCTGCTCTCCATAATCTGTGGAGTCAGGGATACCTTTCCCCTTAAGCCATGGCTTTTGCGGTTCCCGGCTCGAACTGGGTGCGATAAAGCTCGGCGTAGATTCCGTTGAGGGCGAGTAGCTCCTCGTGAGTTCCCTTCTCGGCGACGACGCCATTGCGGATGACGATGATCTGGTCGGCATCGCGGATGGTGCTGAGGCGGTGGGCGATGGTGATGACGGTGCGGCCCTTCATGAGGCGCTCAAGGGCGTCGATGACCAGCTTTTCCGACTCGCTGTCGAGGGCGGCGGTGGGCTCGTCGAGGATGAGGATGGGGCTGTTGCGCACCATGACGCGGGCGATGCCGATGCGCTGGCGCTGGCCTCCGGAGAGCGTAGAGCCGCGCTCGCCGACCATGGTGTCGTATCCGCTGGGCATGCGGGAGATGAATTCGTCGGCATTGGCGAGCTTTGCGGCTGCAACGATATCTTCCCGGGTAGCTCCGGGGCGGCCGAAGGCGATGTTCTCGAGGATGGTACCGCGGAAGAGGACGGTCTCCTGGAGGACATAGCCGATCTGGTGGCGGAGGGCCATGAGCTTGTAGTCGGCGATGTCGCGGCCGTCGATTTTGATGGAGCCGGACTGGACGTCGTAGAAGCGGGGGATGAGGCTGACGATGGTGGACTTGCCTGCGCCGGTGGGTCCGACGACGCCGACGAATTTTCCAGACTCAATTTTGAAGCTGACGTCGGTGAGGATGGGCGTGGCGGGGTCGTATCCAAAGGCGACGTGCTCGAATTCAATGTCGCCGGTGAGGGTTTCCGGCTCGAAAGCATCGGGTTTTTCGGGCGTGACGCTATCGGTATCGAGGATGGTGCGGATGCGCTCGGCTCCGACAGCAGCCTGGGCGATGGCGTTGGTGGTGGTGGCGAGATCCTTGACGGGCTTGAAGAATTTCGTCAAGTAGGCGAGGTAGACGGTGAGCTCGCCTACGGTCATCGAGTGGACGAGGATCAGCGCGGCTCCGCGCCAGAGGACGATTGCGGTGCAGAAGGCGACGGTGATGGTGACGACGGGTGATAGCAGGGCCTTGACGCTGCGCGCCTTGAGAGCGGCGCTGACGGTCGCGTGGCTGACATCTTCGAGGAGCTGCTCCTCGGTCTTTTCCTGGCCGAAGGCTTTGACGACCTGCATGGATTCGAGGCCCTGCTGGACGACGGCGACGATCTCACTCTGCTCTTTGCGGACTTCGTGGGTGGCCTTCTTCACCGCTTTTTTGAAGCGCGAGACGAAGAGAAGCAGGAAGGGCGTGACGGCGACGGCGATGAGGGTGAAGTCCCAGTTGAGCCAGAACATGAGGCCGAGCATGCAGACGATGGTGAGCATGTCGACGAGGATGCCGAGGGTGGAGGAGGAGGCGAAACCCTGGATGGTCTGGATGTCGGTGGTGATGGTGCTAAGGATGGTGCCGGTCTGATGGGTGTTGTAGTAGCCGAGCGAGAGGCGTTGCAGGTGGTGATACATGCGCAGGCGCAGGTCGTGGGCAACGTACTGGCCGACGCTTTCGGTGTAGTAGTTGTCGATGTAGGAGGCGATGGCTCCGATGACGGAGATGACGACGAAGGCCAGAGCGGCGAGGGCGGCGAGGTGCATCCGGGAACTGTATCCAGAGAGGTGCCCGACCGCGTCGTGAAGCCATGGTGTTGTCTTGTGAGCCGTGCCGACGACATCGTCGAGTATGTATTTGAGCGGCCAGGGAGAGGCCAGGCTCATGAGGGTTTCGACCAGCATGGCCAGCAGGATGATGGCCAGTCTGCCGCGATAGGGCCGGATTAGTTCACGAACAAACTTGAGCACCGATGGGTTCCTCGCGCCGCGGAGACGACAAAGCAACTGCCGCCGAGTTGCGCGTTCTTTCGAATGTATTATCCCCTGCGCTCACAAGACCAGCGAAACTATTGGATAGAGCGTCTGGCACACGGGGTGCGTGCCATCGTGTAATCTGTTTTTCTCACTGAAATTCCAGGAGATTGTCCATTGGCTGATTGCCGTCCCCTGCTTTTCCGCCGCGCCACCGCGCTGTGCTGCGCTTTCCTGCTTCTTCCCACTCCGATTGTTCCTGCACAGAATATTGCACCGCCGCAGAAGGTTTTCGGCTACAGCGATTTTTCGGCACAGGCCAAGATCGACGAGAGTTTTCTGGCTGTGCCGGATGCCAAGCTGGCGAGCGAAGAACTGAAGACGCTGACGGCGGCTCCGCACGTTGCCGGTTCGAAGGAAGATTACGCGACGGCGGTATATGTGGCGGAGAAGTTCAAGGCGGCCGGGCTGGATACGAGCATTGTTCCTTATAAGGTGTGGCTGAATCTTCCGGTGGAGATCAAGGTTGTGGCGACCGACGCCGATGGAAAGACGCTGATGACCGGGCCCACGCGCGAACATGTGGAAGGCGATAAGTATGACAAGGATCCGCGCGTGGTGATGCCGTTCAACGGGTCGGCGCCCTCGGCGGATATCACTGCGGACGTGGTGTATGCGAACTACGGGCGGCCGGAGGATTTCGAGAAGCTGGCGCAGATGGGCATCGACGTAAAGGGCAAGATCGTGCTGACGCGCTATGGCGGGAACTTTCGCGGAGTGAAGGTGTATATCGCGCAGGAAAAGGGCGCGGCGGGAGTGCTGATCTATTCCGATCCCGCGGATGACGGGTACTACAAGGGAGATGCGTATCCCAATGGACCGTACCGGCCGGCAACGGGAGTGCAGCGGGGATCAGTGCAGTACATGTTCAAGTATCCGGGGGATGCGACGACGCCGGGAGTGGCGTCGACTCCTGATCTGCCGATGTCGAAGCGCGTGCCTCCGGAAAAGGCAGTGAGCCAGCCGACAATTCCGTCGACTCCGTTGTCGTACAAGGATGCAGCACCGATTTTAGAGAGTCTGAAGGGGCCGGCGGCTCCGCATGAGTGGCAGGGAGCGCTGCCGTTTACGTATCACGTGGGCGGCAAGGGCAATGTGAAGGTGCATATGCTGCTCAAGATGGACTACCAGTACCGGCTGATCTGGGATGTGATTGGGCGGGTGCAGGGTACGGAGTATCCGGATGAGTGGGTGGTTGCGGGGAATCATCGCGACGCGTGGGTGTATGGGGCGGTCGATCCCAATAGCGGCACGGCGGCGATGCTGGAGGCGGTGCACGGGATTGGCGCGCTGCTGAAGGAGGGTTGGAAGCCGAAGCGGACGATTGTCTTCGCAAGCTGGGATGCGGAAGAGGAAGGACTGATCGGGTCGACGGAGTGGGCGGAGGATCACGCGGCGCGGCTGGAGCATGCGGTGGCGTATCTGAATACCGACGTGGGCGTTGCCGGTCCGAACTTCGATGCGTCGGCGGTGCCGTCGCTGAAGCAGTTTATCCGCGAGGTGACGAAGGAGGTGCAGAGCCCGAAGGGGGGAAGCGTCTACGACGAGTGGAAGGTGAGCCAGGCGGAGAACGAGAAAGAGCGGCATGCGGGCAACGGCGATCATCGGCGACCCAATGCCAAGGTGGATGATGATGTGAGCGTGGGCGACCTGGGCAGCGGGTCGGACTATACGCCGTTCATCCAGCACCTGGGCGTGCCGTCAACAGATATCGGGTCGAGCGGGCCGTATGGGGTGTATCACTCGGTCTTCGATAACTACCAGTGGTTCATCATGAATGCCGATCCGACGTTTGTGTATGAGCAGCAGCAGGCACGGGTCTTCGGGCTGGAAGTGCTGCACATGGCGGATGCGGATGTGCTTCCCTACGACTACTCGACCTACGGCAAGGAGATCGAGCAGTATCTCGAAGCCGCAAAGAAGAAGGCTTCCGATGACCATGTGAGTCTCGATTTTGCGGCGGCCGATGCGGCGGCGAAGCGGTTCACGGCAGCGGCAGAGGGGGTCAAGAAGAAGCAGGATCATCCGGACGGCAATGAGGCCGCGCTCAATACGGCGCTGCGCGAGACGGAGGGCGATCTGCTGTCTCCCCAGGGCTTGCCCAACCGGCCGTGGTATAAGCACACGATCTATGCCCCCGGGGAATATACCGGATATGCGGCGGTGGTGATTCCCGGGGTGAATGAGGCGATCGACGCCAAGGATGCCCAGCGCGGCCAGGCGCAGCTTACGGTGCTGACCGAGGCTCTGGGTCGCGCGGCGGGGACGCTGGAGGACGCGGCGAAGTAGCTTTCGGGTAGCCGCGAAACGGCTGCAGTTGCCCGACACTCCCAGGTTGGGTGGTATAGACTCTCTCGTGCCAATGGTAACGAGGCATCGATCTCCCCTTGTCTCGGTTCCCATAGCGAAACTTCAAATATGTTTCGGGGGCGGGCTTATGCGGGAGAGGTTCTTCGCTACAGGGTTGATCTTTGCAGTGTCTCTGGCAGTACCGGGACTCGCTGTGTCGCAGGCGATCCAGCAGACGGGGACACTCACGGTGAACGGCTATTCGGGAGAGGCGCCGGTCATTCAGGCGGGCGGCGCGTCGTACGTGGACATTGCAGCGCTGGCGCGTATCGCAAATGGCTCTCTCAGCTTTAACGGGAATCAAATTACTTTGACGCTGCCGGCATCGGCTGGCGGCGCGCGCAAGACTGTTCCATCAGGGCGACAGGCGGCTGCGCCTCCTCCCGCCGGGTTCTCGAGGGATTTTCTGAAGGCCGGGATCGAGGCAATGGCGGAGATCCGGGAATGGCGGAGTGCGCTGGAGAGCGCGGTGCAATATGGCTTTCCGCCGGGGGATAACTGGATATCCCGTTATCGCGGCACGGCGGCGACGAGCGTTAGCCTGGCATCAGCGGCGGCGTCCACCGATGACGATCGAAAAGGCTTTCAATTGCTGAGCAATGAGTTTAACAACATGCAGACTCTGAGCGGCCAAATGCTGGCAAGACGGAAAAGCATGAATTACATTCCTCCGAATGCTCTGGAGAGTGATCCGCTCGACCAGAAGATTCTTGCCTGCGGGCACGCCCTGGCTGCCATGGCCGCGGCCGGCCAGTTCGAAGATGCTGCGTCGTGCCATTGACGGCGTGCCCTTGACGCGCTCTTCGCGAGGCGGGACGAGTGGATCGGCTATGAGCCGGCGTTTGGACGCGTTTTTAGCGATGGTTATCACCGCAGTATTCTGCTTTAACTTACATGGGAAGGATGTCATCCGGAAGTAAACAGGCATGACGAAAAATTGATGACCGGCGGAGGGGTTTGTGGCGAAATTATTCGTGAGGCTCCTTGATGACCGACTCCCCGCGGATCCCGTATCTGCTTTGGCCGATGGCGATCGTGCTGGCGCTCCTGATCGCCTGCGTCGTCAACCTGATCGAGAGCAACTGGAAGAGACCGCCGAAGTCGCGTCCCGCTGACTGGCGGGCGAAACTAGGTTGAGCGCCGGCCTTCCCTGCTGGGTGTGGCAAACGAAAAGGATCGCCTGAGCGATCCTTCCCTGCTTCTTTCCCTGCTTCGCTCGTTCTCCCGCGTGGCGACTCAGGAGGCTTGCGGGACGGGCTCAAGAGGATGGTCGGTTACCTCGGCGGCCTTGGTGCGGGCCAGGATTTCTTCGGCTTTGGCGGATTCGTCGGCGGTTCCGTGGACGACGAGGAGAAACTTGTCGGCCTTCACGGCAGTTTCGTACTCAACGATGCTGTCCTTAGGGATGCCGAGGCTGTAGAGGCCGGCACCGAGGACACTGAGGCCTCCAACGACAACGGCTCCTTCAAGGGCACCGACGATCCAGGCGGCGATGGGGCCGGCGACGACCAGCGGGCCGATGCCGGGCACCCAGAAGAAGGCAGCGCCGATGAGGAGTCCCCAGAGACCGCCCCAGAAGGCGCCCATCTTGCCCCAATATTTCATGCGGTCTCCGGCGTTGTAGTAGCCGACAACGTGCTCTTCGGTGTGGTAGTCCTTGCCGATGACGGAGAGCTTCGTCATCTCGAAGCCGGATCGCTTGAGCTCGGCGATGGCTTCTTCGGCTGCGGCGTGCGTGTCGTAAATGGCGACGACTGCGTTGGTGTCGGGCATGGTGGTTCTCCTCGCGCGTCTGGGATCTTCGGATGCGTGCGAGGAGAAGTGTACCGGGCGATACGTGAATGGATCGTAAATGGGAGGCATGGCGGTGCGAATTCAAGAATCGAGACTGGAGATGACGCGAGCCTGAGGTTCGTCCCGCGGGTCCTATCCCACTAACATCTTGCCAGTCTCGTCCCAATAACACATAAAGGTCATAGAGATATCTCGTGTCTTCAGAAAGAATGAGCCAAGTTATTTCGATATAACTCAAGCACGTCCTTTCGTTAACAAGCACGCCTTTCGTTAACTTCAATCAATCTATCTGAACGAAATTTTGGCGGTATCTGACTGCTGGAGTTGGGCCTTGGTTACAAAGCGAATCCGAGGGCTGGACGGCCTGAGGGGCGTCGCAATCCTTCTGGTGATGCTCTTCCATTATGTGAATCCATCCGGCCTGGGAGTATTCGGACGTTTTTGCAGTGTGGGATGGATCGGCGTCGATCTTTTCTTTGTGCTGTCCGGTTTTCTTATTACAGGAATTCTTTTCGACGTACAGAATGAGCAGGGCTATCTCCGAAATTTTTATATCCGCCGCGTGCTTCGGCTATTTCCCGCTTATTTCGTTTTCATAGGCGTCACGCTGCTGTTGGCACAGGGGCCGGGGGTATATCCCTGGCACGTTACAGCGCCCTTCCTGTTTTACGGCGCCAACCTTGTTTACCTTTTCGAACCGAATTTCCAATCTGTCGGGCCGGTCACGGTGATCCATCTGTGGTCGCTTGCCCTGGAAGAACAGTTTTATCTGGTCTGGCCGTGGCTGCTGGCACTCGCCGCAACTCGCGAAAGAATCCTGAAGATGTGCGTCGTGGGAATGATTGGATCTCTTGCCTTGAGACTCATGCTTGCGAATGCGCATCTTCCTCCCGCCGCGCTTTACGCGGAATTGCCAACGCGGGCCGATTCGCTTTTGATCGGCGCGGCCATCGCCATGATGGTGCGCGATCCGCGATTCGATTTACGCGGGAATATCCAGCATGTACGCGCAGCAGGATTGATTGCCGCACTTGCGTTTCTGTGGATGGGCCATCAGAGCGGATTCTCATTCAAGATGGATCCGGTCAAGACCTGGGGCTTCTCCTACGTCGCGGTTGCCGCAGGGGCCGCAGTGCTTCTTGCAAAAACGGAAGGCACCTGGACAAACCAGTTATGCGCGACGCGGTTACTCCGGTTCTTCGGGAAATACAGCTACGGGATATATCTGTTCCACTTTGCCCCTGCTCAGCAGTTTCTCCGATTCCTAACATGGCTTCATCACTCTATTCACCAGCAGGGGCTGGCCAGTATCATCGGATTTCTTGTCATTCTCGCCGTAGTTACTTCGGCCGCGATGTTGAGTTTTCACCTGATTGAGAAACCTTTCCTGCAGCTGAAGAAACGGTTTGAACAGCAAAGTGCTGCAACGGAAACGCCAAGCGCCACGGATCTCGCAGCTGAAGCGGCGGGATCGTAAGCGTCGTTCCTGGGAAGGCGAGGCGGAGAGGCGAGACCTGCTAACATAGCTTCCCTCATGGAAAAAGCGGAATCAGCTGCGGGTGCGGGACGGCTCTCTGCCGGCGCTAAGCTGCGCGCCGCAGTTGAGGCCGAACGGCCGCTGCAGGTGATCGGCGCGATCAATGCGTATCACGCGCGGATGGCGGAGCGGGTGGGGTACCGCGCGCTGTACGTGTCGGGCGGTGGGGTGGCGGCGGGCTCGCTGGGGGTTCCGGACCTGGGCATCTCGGAGCTGGAGGATGTACTGGTAGATGTGCGGCGCATCACGGCTGTGTGTTCGCTGCCGCTGCTGGTGGATGTCGACACGGGCTTCGGGAGCGCGTTCGGCGTCGCGCGGACGATACGGTCGCTGATCCGCGAAGGCGCGGGCGGGTGCCACATCGAAGACCAGGTGCAGGCCAAGCGCTGCGGGCACAGGCCGGGCAAGGAAGTTGTTCGCGCCGAGGAGATGGTCGACCGCATCAAGGCAGCAGTGGATGCGCGCACGGATGCGGGCTTCGTGATCATGGCAAGGACCGACGCGCTGGCGGTCGAGGGACTGGGCGCGGCGCTCGACCGCGCGGCGGCGTATGTGGAAGCAGGCGCGGACATGATCTTTCCCGAGGCGATGACGGAGCTGGACATGTACCGGCAGTTTGCCGAGCGGACGAAGGTTCCGGTGCTGGCAAATATCACGGAGTTCGGTGAGACTCCGCTGTACACGGTGGAGGAGCTGCGCGGTGCGGGCGTGGCGATTGCGCTGTATCCGGTGTCGGCGTTTCGCGCGATGAATGCGGCGGCGCTGAAGGTGTACGAGGCGGTGCGGCGGGACGGGACGCAGAAGAACGTCGTGGACACGATGCAGACGCGGGCAGAGCTGTATGACTATCTGGGCTACTACGCGTATGAGCACAAGCTCGATGAGCTATTCGCCAAGGAGAAGTAGGTTTCCCGTCTGACGGGTCTTCCTATACCTCTTGTTCCTCTACTTCTATCGTAGCTGGATTGCGGTAATCCTCGGCCAACAGGTGCCGGTTCAGATAATTTCCCTCAGCGCGCCGGGCATCGACTGCTGTCTCTCCCGCCGCCACGGTGTGCATGAGGGCGGTTCTCCTTCGTGTTTCCCTGTGATCGACAGGGACGGCTTCGATGCCTCCGCCGAAGATCGTGTGATTTTCTTCCAGCCGGTCGAGGAACGCGTTCAACTCTGCAACAACTGACTCGGCTTCGTCGGCAAAGACGATCAGTTCCACGTTGATTTTTTGTAAGCCATTTTGGAGTGCACCAGCTGCGATTCTCTGCCTCGCTTCGCGCAGGGGCTGAAACCCGGAGCTTCTAATGGAGGTCGGGCGGCTGCTCCTCCAGACCGAGCCGGTGCAATGAGCCGGGTTACCCATCGACTTCTGCAAAACTTTCATATTGACAAGTTGTCTGGAAAAATCGCATTCTTTCGAGCCAGACGTAAGAGCCCTCCCACCTTGTCTTCAAAGCGTTCGTTTTTCAAGCACGTTACCAGCTCAACGTTGCGTTAAGCGGCGCTAATCCCACCGCAGTCGGGTCAGGCATTTACTAAAAATTAAAAATAAGGAGAATCCATGAGAACGTGGAAGTCTGGATTCGTAATGCCCTTCCTGGTACTCGGATTGCTTTCGAGCACTATGGCTCAGACGACACACAACGCATTGCCGTACCCGACTTCAGAAGCGCCTAAGCCAATTGATCGCGGCGCGCTCGCCGCAGAGTCAGGCAGGACACCGGTTTCGGCTACCATTGGGCTGAAATTGCGCAACATGAATGAAGCGGAAAATCTGCTTATAGCGCTGCACACACCCGGTAATCCGCAGTTTCATCAGTTTTTGACCGCACAACAGTTCGCCGCGCGCTTTGCGCCCGCAAATGCGGATGTGGCCAAGGTCACGGCGGTTCTAAGCAGACACGGATTGACGGTCGAACGAACCACCGCCACTACGCTCAAAGCGACGGGACTGCCCGCCGACATGGAAGATGCCTTCTCCATTAGCCTGCACAGTTATGAGGTTCCCGGTTATGGTAACGTTCCGGGTTACACTTTCCATGCTCCCCTGACTCGCGCCACAATTCCCGCCGAGATTTCTGGGTTGGTGACAGCTGTAGTCGGTCTCGACAACCGGCCAAGCCTTCATCCAATGAATCGCACTCTTTCGCCGAAGGTGAAGATCGCGAAGTCGGTGTCGCAGACAACCACGCCCGACGATCCCGGGTTCTGGACCGTGACCGACTTCGCCGATTATTACGATGTACAACCGCTATATAAGCGCGGTGTGACGGGAAGCGGGCGTACGATTGGCATCGTCACGTTCGCATCCTTTACTCCGAGCGACGCGTTCGCTTATTGGAGCGCGGTCGGACTTTCCGTCAGTCCGAACCGCATTAAAGTCGTCAACGTAGATGGTGGCGCCGGACCGATCAGCGACGTGGCAGGATCCGACGAAACGACCCTCGATGTCGAGCAGTCCGGCGGAATTGCTCCCGGGGCAAAGATCATTGTTTACGAAGCACCGGGTACAGGCCAAGGGAGTCTTGATGCTTTTGCTACGGCGATTGATACGAATTCAGCGGAGACCCTCTCGGTGAGTTGGGGCGACTGGGAGGAGTGTGCCAATCGGGGTATCGGAAATTTCCCGGTTGCATGTACGCCACCGGATCCGATGTTCGTAGAAGCGATGCATGAACTTTTTGTCCGGGCGGCGATCCAGGGACAGACACTTTTTGCGTCGTCGGGAGACGATGGCGCTTACGATAATATTATCGACTGCCCTGTGGACGGTGTTTGCAGCAACACACTCAGCGTGGATTATCCAGCGAGTGACACCGCAATTACTGCCGCAGGGGGCACGACATTACCCGGCCTGCAGGAATTATGCCTCGATGCGTCCTGCACGGCGCAGCTCGACATCAACATTCCGCATGAGAGGGTATGGGGGTGGGATTACCTGATTCCGTACTGCAGTGCTCTTGGGTACGATCCCGTCGACTGCGGAATCTTCCCCGCCGGGAGCGGCGGCGGCATAAGCAGCATTTTTGTTGAACCCTTGTATCAGATCTTCCTTCCAGGCACCCAGCTCAGCCAGCCTGACCAGAGTTGGATCGTCAATGGGGATCTCATATATAAGCTGCCAAGGTACTATCCCGGCCGCAATGTACCGGATATCTCCTTTAACGCCGATCCGGAGACTGGCTATGTGCTTTACTACACGTCGAGCTTCTCCGGATTCGGGATTGATTCGTACGGCGGCGGCACGAGCTTTGTCGCACCGCAACTGAACGGAGTTTCGGCCCTGATAGGCCAATATTTAGGCGGCAGCCGATTAGGATTGCTCAACTTCCCGCTCTACCTACTCGGTCGCACCGGTCAGGGCTATGCGGGAGCGCATGCGCCGTTGCGTGCGATTCGAGATGGCGACAACTGGTTCTATTACGGCCGAAACGGTTACAACCCGGGGGCTGGCCTGGGCACGCTGGACGTCGCGAACTTCGCGGATGCCCTTCGCGGGTCGTTCTAGGTTTTCTCAGATTCGGCAAACATGGATGGGCGGTTCAGATCGCCCATCTTTTTTTGCGTTGCGGTCGTCGGCGGGTTGAGGGGATTGCTGCCCGGACTTCGCGGTGTGAAGGATGGGGCGCGCACGTATCTCTAACAAAAGACAAAATCGCGCACGTTCAAGAATCGAAAAGTTACCTGCGGATATCTAACAGGTGCAAAGCAGGCCGCCGAGTTGTTTTCCTGCTCCGACGCAATCGGGTCCAGGACAGGACGCTCGGGAATAACTGTCTTGCGAAGGTGTTATGCATGTCAATGACTACGCAGAATTGGGAGTATGCCAAACCGAGGCGCGATCTCACAAAGTCCAAGAAGCCGGCGGATCCAATGGCGTATCTCGCCGTGCTGGTGATCCTGACTGCAATTGCAATTCTCATGGCAATCTTTTGTTCTATCGGCCAGCACTCATGAGCACTTGCCTGATCGACCGCATGCCAGCCCGACAACTCTACGCCTGACGATTAAGCCTTCCGTCCATCGGGATCGCGTGGCTGAGTCGCTCCCGGTATCGCCCTACACCGGCTTAGGCTTCGATGCGGCCTCGCGATGCGAGGCTGGAGGTGTTGGGCACATCGGGGGTTGCTTCCCACCCTTCGCTTCCCTCAGGATGGGGCACCCTCGGTTGTGGTGATCGGAGGGTGGGTCACCCATCCGGCACGCCCTACATCAGACGATTTTCCGGAGTGCGCCAGCGACCTTCTCGCCTGCCAGGTTGAGGGCACCGGCTGCTGTCTCTCCAGCGGCCAGGGTGTGCATCAGCGCGGATCTCTTTCGTGTTGTGCTGTGCTCGACGGGGACGGTCTCGATTCCTCCGCCGAAGATTATGTGCCGCTCTTCGAGCTTGTCCAGTGCGGCATTCAGCTCGGTGACGACTGCTTCGGCGTCGTCGGCGAATACGATCAGTTCCAGATTGATCTTTTTGTAAGCCATTTGTATGCCTGCGGCGATTCTATACCTCGCTTCGTCTGCGACTCCACTCAAGCCTACGGCAGTGCGGTGCGGTCCTTCGGACCGGCCTTTTATGGAACGGCTAAAGCCGTGCCCTGATACGAAACATAGGCATTTCGCCAGGGGACCGAAGTCCGGGGCTTCTACCGGGCCTCGCGGTGCGAGGCGGGTCGGGCGGGCGGTTGAGGGGATTGCTTCCCGGACTCCGCGGTGCGACGGATGGGGCACCCGAAGTTTCGGGTTAACGCGTGGGCCACCTACGAGCGAAAAGATGGGGATTCGCAACCTTGATCTTCTGCCGTCCCTTACGGGACTCGGGGCATATTCCCTTCGTCTCCGGGCACTGCCGTGCCCGGCTATCGATTGTTACGTCCCTTCGGGACTATCGAGATAGCGCGGTTTGTCTCCTGCCGAACTTTGATTCGGATGCTTCGACCGCCTTTCTCGGGCCTTCGGCAGATGAGGTGCGGTTCTCCGGACCGAATTCGTTATCGCAGGCTGAAGCCCTGCGCTTCTATCCAGCTTCGCTCGCCGCGGCGAGCGAGGCTGGAGGTGTCGGGTGGATCGGCGGATTGCTTCGTGCCCTGCGCGACGCGAAGGATGGGGCACATTCAATTGTGGGAGGTAAAGGGTGGGCCATCCGTCCGCTTCAGGCCCGACGGCATGACGGGATTGTATCGGGGTTCTCGGGTCACTCCCACATCTGATTCCCACATCTGGCGATACGGCCGCCAGATATGGGGCACCCCAAACCTTGATTACTGCACCCATCCCATTACTTCGCTTCTTCGACGACGTCGCCTTCGCCGGGGGCGAGGAAGAGGTTGGTTTCTAATCCGTGCTGGCGGGTGTAGAGGTCGAAGTAGCGTCCTCCGAGGGCATATAGGGATTCGTGGGTGCCGCGTTCGACGATGTATCCGCCTTCGATGACTAATATCTGATCGGCGCGGCGAATGGTCGAGAGGCGGTGCGCGATCACGAAGGTCGTGCGGCCCTGCATGAGGAAGCTGAGTCCCTGCTGGATCATGGCTTCGGATTCTGAGTCGAGGGATGACGTCGCCTCGTCCAGAATCAGAATGCGCGGGTCGGCGAGGATGGCTCGCGCGATCGACAGGCGCTGGCGCTGGCCTCCCGAGAGCTTGACTCCGCGCTCGCCGACGATGGTGTCGTATCCCTCGGGAAAGCGCTCGGCGAATTCGTCGACGCGGGCGATGCGGCAGGCGTTTAGAAATTGTTCCTCGGTCGCGTCGGGATACGAGAAGAGCACGTTGTCGCGGATGGAGCCGTCGAAGAGGAACGACTCCTGCAGGACGACGCCGAGCTGCGAGCGGTAGTCATCAAGCCTGACGGTCGAGAGGTCGATGCCGTCGACGAGGACGCGTCCGGTGTCGGGCTTGTGGAAGGCGCAGATGAGGCTGATGATGGTCGACTTGCCTGATCCCGAGGAGCCGATGAGGGCGGTGACCGTTCCCGGGTGCGATTCGAAAGAGATTCCGTGGAGGACGGGCTTGTCGGGCTCGTAGGAGAAGACGACGTTGTCGAAGGCGACGTCGCCGCGGATGTTTCCTAATGTATGAGTGCGGGCGGGGTCGGCAAATTCGTCGTGTTCGGAGAGGATCTCCATGGTGCGATCGAGGCCGGCGACGGCTTCGGTGAGCTGGGTGCCGATGTTCACGATCTGGAAGACGGGCGCGATCATGAAGGCGAGGAACATGGTGTATTGCACGTAGTCGCCTTCGGTGAGGCGGCCGGCGAGGGCGGCGTTGCCTCCCAGAAGCATGACGAGGGCGCCGACGATGCCGAGGACGGTGGTGGCGGCGAAGGATAGCGCGCTGGTGGCGGTGAGCGACTTCATGACGTTGTCGAGAAGGCGCTGCACGCCGCCGGAGAAGACCCCGGCCTCGCGCTCCTCGGCGTGATAGCCCTTGACGACGCGGACTCCGCCGAGGGATTCGGTGAGGCGGCCGGTGACTTCGGCATTGATCTTGCCGCGCTCGCGGAAGATGGGGCGGATGGTCTTGAAGGCTCGCGAGAGGATGATGACGAAGACGGCGATGACGGAGAAGATGATCAGCGTCATGCGGCTGCTGCGGTAAAGCAGATAGGTGAAGGCGAGGATGGCGGTCAGGATTCCGCCAATGAACTCGACGAGACCGGTGCCGATGAGGTTGCGGACGCCTTCGACGTCGGTCATGATGCGCGAGACGAGGACGCCGGTACGGTTGGCGTCGTAGAAAGAAACAGAGAGGCGGCCGATATGCTGCTGGACCTGGCGGCGGAGGTCGGCGATCATGCGCTGCGCCGCTTTCGAGAGCAACTGGGTGAGCGAGAACGATGTGATGGCCTGGATGGCGGTGGCAATGAAGATGGCGGTGACGAGTTTCCAGAGCAACTCGCGGTGGTGGTGGTGGAGGACCTGATCGATGAAGGGCTTTGAGGAGTAGGGCAGGACGAGTCCGGCGACGCGGTTGATGGCGACGAGGACGAGTCCGGCGAGCAGGAGCCAGCGGCGGGGGCGCACCAGCTTCCAGATCTCGGGCATGACCTTCTTGTAGTCGGTCTTCTTTTTGGGCTGGTCTTTTCCGGGAAGTGGGGCAGCGGCGGCGCGGATGGCTCCGCGGGTCGAGGTGGTGCGCTCAGCTTTTGCAGAGATGGAACCGGGGCGCATGGTGCTCACTGGCGGATGCTCCTGTATCTGGGCTCTCCGGTCATGCTCGCGCGCGGCGGGCGTTGATGAAGGAGCGCACGCAGAGAATCACGAAGACAAGCAGCACGACGGACATGGCGGCCTTTTCTTCGACGGCGATTGGATGCGGGAACTGCACGCCACGAACCATCTGAATGTAGTTCCAGATGCTTTTGGCGGTGGCAAGAAAGCCGAGGAGTCCAACGGTAACGGCGATGTGCATGTGGAACATGCGCTTGCGGGCGTCTTCAGTGGAGGCCAGACCGCCGAGGAGGGCGAGGATGATTCCGACGATCGAGGGGATGAGCGCGGTGGGGGCGTGCAGGGGCGAGGAGACGAATCCCACGATGCCAAGGAGGATGAGGACGAGGCCGAATGTAATGGTGAGTTTTGCCATGGCTTTGAGGTGAGGATATCAGTTCAAGGTTCAGGGAACCGGCTCAGGGTCAGTTCGAACAGCAGGTCCTCGCTCGCCACGGCGAGCTTCGCTCAGGATGACAATCATCTATTTAGCGGCGTTTACCTCGTTGAGGATTTCGCGGGCTACGGCTTTGGGGGGCTGCGTGGCGTCGACGCGAACGGCGTCGGCGGGCATCTCGAGGGTGTCGAGCTGGCTCTGCAGCAGGGCCGGGTTCATGAAGTGTCCGGGGCGCTGGTTCATGCGCGCGGCGAGGACGGCGACGGGGGCTTCAAGGAGCACGAAGCGGTAGGAGCCGGGGGGCAGGTCTTTGGCGAGGATGTCGCGGTAGGACTGCTTGAGCGCGGAGCAGGTGAGGACTCCGCTGACACCGGCGCGGTGCCATCCGATGAGGACGTCGTGCAGGCTGTTGAGCCAGGGAATGCGGTCTTCGTCGGTGAGCGGGATGCCGGAGTGCATCTTCCGGCGGTTGGCTTCGCTGTGATAGTCGTCGCCCTCGGCGAATTGCCAGCCGGTGAGCGAGACGAGGGCGTGGGCGACGGTGGACTTTCCGGAGCCGGCGACTCCCATGACGATGACGATCATGCTTGTGGTTTTTCCTGGGGCGATGGTTGCAGCAATTGTTTCACGTCGGAGAAGAGCTGTTCGGGGGTCCAGTCGTTGGTGGGGTACCACTTGTAAACGCGTCCCTGCGGGTCGATGACGATGGTGGAGAGCGAATGGGTGATGGTGCGGTCTTTCTGGGGCGTGGTACCGACGAGGAAGAAGCGGAGGACGTCGGGGAGTTCTTTGACGGGCGGAGCGGCGAAGTCCCAGTGGAGGAATTTCTCGTCGGTGTACTGGCCGGTGTAGGCGCCTCCATAGCTGCGCAGGACGGCGGGGGTGTCATAGGTGGGATCGAAGCTGATGCTGAGCAGGTGCGAACCGGAGTAGAGATCGAAATCGGAGGCGAGGAGCTTGTCGAGGCGGGCGAAGTTGCGACTCATGCGCGGGCAGTAGTCGGCGAGCGGGCAGCGCGTGTAGATGAAGGTGACGACCAGAACCTTTCCGCGGAATTGCGCGATGTGGATGAGCTTGCCGCTCTGGTTGAGGAGCTTGAAGTCGGGGACGGGGTCTCCGGGATTGAGCGGCTTGTAGGCGACGGGCGGCTTGTAGTCGGCCTTGGCCTGGCCGACGACGACGATGTTGTCGATGGCGCTGGCGGAGTCGGAGGTGAAGAGGTCGGCGGTGATGGTGTCTCCGGGATGAAGCTCGCTGATGACGCTCGGGTTGCGCAGCGAGTAGGGCATGATCATGGCTTCCATGTATCCGGGGATGGCATCGGTGTCGAGGGTAACGGTGCCTTGTTTGGTGTCGGTGGAGACGACGACTCCGCGAAGATGATGGGTCGCTTCGCCGTTGGCGGTGGCGGCAGCGGGTGTGGAGTTGCGATGACAGCCGGCAAAAAGGAAGAGCAGTGTGAAAAGGGAGAGGGATAAGCGTTTCACCGTTCAGTTTACACTTCAGAGCTCAGCGCACAGAGCACAGAACTCAGGGTGTAGGGTATAGGGTAGAGACGGCTGGATCGGATATCGCTTCCAACCTCTGGCCGCGCTTTTCAAAGATAGCCTTCCATGCAGCTTCCCATCGAAATTGAGAGTGCGTTTGCGAACGGCGCGACGGTTCTGACCGCGAACGTGCGTGCGGCACGGTGGCTGCGGCGCGAGTATGCGCTGCGGCAACGCGAGGCGGGCAGGCGGGTTTGGGCGTCTCCGTCGATTGAGGACTGGGAGAGCTGGGTGCTGCGCCTGTGGCAGTCGGACAGCATGGCGCAGGCGAACGCTCCACTGCTGCTGACGAGTTTGCAGGAACGCAGCGTGTGGGAGCGCATGCAGAGAGACGATGCGAAGCTGCTGGTCTCTCCCGAGGGCATGGCGAAGCTGGCGGAAGAGGCGTATGGGCTGCTCTGCGCCTATGAGGCGCACGGAGAGCGGAATCGCGCGTGGGGACAGACGGATGCGGAGCGCTTCCGGCAGTGGGCGGGGGCCTTCGATAAGGAGTGCGCGAAGCAGGGATGGGTGAGCCGGGCAAAACTGGAAATGATGGTGCAGGAGTCTCTGGCCGCAAAGGCGGCTGGTGATTTGCCGCTTCCGAGGAAGATTGTTCTGGTGGGCTTCGACCGCATCACGCCAGCGCAGAAGAGATTAATCGCGGCGATTGAGGCGCGCGGCGTGGAGGTGTCGCTCGAGATTGGCGGGTCTGCGGAAGCCTCGCCCCGGCTGGTACGGGCAACCGACCGGCGCGATGAGATCACGACGTGCGCGCACTGGATCCGCTCGCTGCTGGATGAGAATCCCCTGTTTGAGACGAGCGCGACGGTGCGGGTTGGCGTGATTGTGCCAGAGCTGGGCAGAGTGCGCAGCGAGATTGAGCGCATCTTCCGGCGAGTGCTGATGCCGGAGACCGATGATGTCTTCGCGGCAGCGGAGCGGATGCCGTTTGAGTTTTCGCTGGGGCAGCCGCTGGGGGATGTGCCGGCGATTCGCGCGGCGCTGCTGCTGCTGCGCTGGGCGGCGGGTCCACTGAGCGAGGAAGAGGTGTCGTGGCTGCTGCTGTCGGGATATTTAGCACAGAGCACAGGGCACAGGGCGCAGAGCACAGGGCTCAGAGCACAGAGCTCAGAGGACTATCTCGCACTGGCCCAGTTCGATGCGGCGATGCGTAATTCGGGGTCGCTGTCGCTGGAGATTGAAGTGCGGGATGTGCTGCGCGGGATGCGAAAGGAGATGCGGCGCTTCCCTGCCCTGGAGGATGTTTATGCGCGGCTGGATGAGATGCGGCAGATGGCCGCGTTGAACCGTGTCCGGGAAGAAGAGCGCCTGCCGGGGCGATGGGTGGATCTGGCACAGATACTGTTACAGAAGGCGGGATGGCGCGGGGCTGGACTTCGAGGCATGGGGCGGCGGGACGAGATCGACTTTCAGGCGCGGGCGCGGTGGGAGCGGCTTCTGGATGAAGTGGCGCTGCTGGATTTCGAGGGGCGGCGGGTGGGGTATCGCGACTTTGTGAAGATTCTGGAGACGCAGGCGGGGGAAACGATCTTTGCGGCGGAGTCGCATGGGGCTCCGGTGCAGGTGATGGGGGCTCTCGAGGCGAGCGGGCAGCGCTTCGACGCGGTGTGGTTTCTGGGCGTGGACGACCAAGCTTGGCCGGCGCGGGGAAGGCTGCATCCCCTGCTGCCGGCCGAGGTGCAGCGGCGCGCGGGAATGCCGCATGCAGCGCCGGAAGATGACTGGGATCTGGCGCGGGTGGTGACGGAGCGGATTGCGGGACAGGGATCAGGGATTCCCACCCTTTCGCAAATTGCGCGAAAGGATGAGGCGCCCGAACCTGAGCCCACTCAAAGCCAAAACCGGGCTTTGAATGGGGCACCCTCTCGGACGGGCATGGTGGTCTTCAGTCATGCGGAGCGGGATAAGGATGGGGAGCTGAGGGCGTCTCCGCTGATTGCGCAGGTGGCCGAATATGCCCACTCAAAGCCAACAACGGGCTTTGAATGGGGCACCCAAGCGACATGGCAACAATCACGGGAGCTGCTCCATGAGCTGGGAGTTGAGAGCGGGATGCATGCGGCGGCGAAGCTCGAGGAGATTACGGATGCTTCGGGCGTGATTGCATGGCCGCAGGAGGAGTGCGCAGGCGGATACTCGGTGATTCGCGACCAGGCGGCGTGTCCGTTTCGCGCCTTTGCGGCGCGGCGGCTGAATGCGGACCCACTGAATCGCACGGAGTGGGGGCTGGATGCGCGGCAGAGAGGGCTGCTGCTGCACAGGGTGGTGGAGCTGCTGTGGTCTCCCGATAAAGGGCGTATGCATACGCTGGCCGATCTGCTGGCGGTGATAGCGGAGGGACGGCTACGCGGGGTGATCGAGGAGACGATCGGCGAGGTCTTTGCACTGCTAATGAAAGAGCATGGCGATGACACGTGGATGGCGGCGTATCTCAAGAGCGAGCAGCGCAGGCTGGTGAGGCTGCTGGAGGAGTATCTGCGCGAGCATGAGGCGGTGCGGGTGCCGTTCACGGTGGAATCGACGGAGAAGCAGCTGGATGACGTGCGCGTGGGTGGGCTGAAGCTGCGGCTGCGGACGGATCGCGTGGATGTGGTGGGTGACGGGCAGAGGCTGCTGTTGGATTACAAGACGGGCGAGGTCTCGACGAAGGACTGGGAGGGCGAGCGGCCCGGTGAGCCGCAGCTTCCGCTGTATGCGGTCTTCGGCAACGTGGAGGATGTGGCGGGCGTGCTGTTTGCGCGGATTCGCGTGGGCGAGACACGGCTTGAGGGCTGTGTGAGGGATGCGCGAGCCCTGGTGCGTAAGGACGCCAACTCGAAGCTGACGAAGCTTCCCTATGACGACGGGATACGAGAGGAGTGGGAGAACGCGCTGGTGAACCTGGCGGAGGATTTTCTGCACGGGGATGCGCGGGTGGATCCGAAGGAGAAGAAGACGTGCCGGTTCTGCGCGATGCCGGGGATCTGCCGGGTGGCGGAGCTGAGAGAAGCGGTGGGCGACGACGAGGCAGAGACAGGCGAAGATGAGTGACGCGGCAGAGCGGCTGGCGGAGGATCTGGAGCAGCGGGCGCTGGCGCTCGATCTGTCGCGGACGTTTATCGTGCGGGCTCCGGCGGGGTCAGGGAAAACCGATCTGCTGACGCGGCGATTTCTGAAGCTGCTGGCGGCGGTGAGCGAGCCGGAGGAGATCCTGGCGATCACCTTTACGCGGGCGGCGACGGCGGAGATGCGGTCGCGGGTGCTGGAGTATCTGGAGAAGGCGGCGCGCTTACCTGAAGCCGCTCCGGATGAAGACGCGCGCGTGACGCTGGCGCGGGAGGCGCTGAAGAATTCAGATGCGCGCGGATGGCGGATTCTGGAGCAGCCGCAGCGGTTGAATATCGAAACGATCGACTCGCTGTGCCTGCGCATCGCGCATGGGCAGCCGCTGCTGTCGCGGATGGGCGGACGGCTGGGTCCGGTAGAGCGCGCCGACCTGATGTATGCGCAGGCGGCGAGACGCACGCTGGGAGAACTGGGCGGGAACGATGCGGCTCTGAATGAGGCGATTGCCCACCTGCTGGCGATGCGGGACAACAATCTGCGCGATTGCGAAACGCTGATCGCGGAAATGCTGAAGCAGCGCGACCAGTGGATCCGCGCGTTTCCCGGTGGCCTCACAGAGTCGGACTGGGGCGAAGTGCGATGGCGGCTGGAGGCGCCGTTCCGGCGGGAGGTGAGGAGAGGGGTCGAGGAGGCGCATCGACGCATTTCGAGCGAGTCGCTGCTAGTGGATGAGCTGGTGGAACTGGCGGATTATGCGGCGGGAAATTGCACAGACTTTGGATTGCTTGCGCGGATGGGCTCGTTGCCGGGTCTCGACTTGCTGGACCACTGGCGGTGTATCGCGAAGTTAGTACTGACGCAAGGCGGAACCTGGCGGAAGTCTGTAAAAGTATCGGAGGGTTTCCCGCCGTCGGGACTGCTCGCCAAGAAGCAGAAGCAACGCATGGAATGGCTGCTTGGGCGACTGCAGGAGATTGAAGGGTTGCGCGAGGCACTGGTGGCGCTGGGGAAGCTTCCGCTGCCGCGCTATGACGATGACCAGTGGGAGACGCTGCGGCATCTCTTCATGACGCTGCGGCGCGCGGTCGCCGAGTTGAATGTGATCTTCGCGGAAAAAAATCAGGTGGATTTTGCGCAACTGGGCATCGCGGCGCGGCAGGTGCTGACGGATGCGGAGGATAATCCCGACCTGCTGCTGGCGCTGAGCGGAGGGTTACGGCATTTACTGGTGGACGAGTTCCAGGACACATCGCGGAGCCAGTTTGAGCTGATAAGGCTGCTGGTGCGGGCGTGGGATGAGGGCGATGGACGGACGTGCTTCCTTGTGGGCGATCCGATGCAGTCGATATATATGTTCCGGCAGGCGGAGGTGGAGCTGTTTCGAGAGGTAGAGCAGCGCGGGATTTCGTCCGAAGGGTCGGCGATTACGTGCGAGATTGTCCAGTTGTCGACGAATTTCCGTTCGCATGCGGGGCTGACGGACGATTGGAACCGGATCTTTGCAGCGGTCTTCGGTGCGGATGCGCCAGTTCCCTTCTCGCCTTCGCATGCGTCGGAGCCGGTGCTAAAGCCGGAGTGTCTGCGGGTGTATCCGCAGGTGATTGGGACGGCGGATCAAAAGATTACGCTGAAAGATAAGGAAGAGGCACAGGAGAGCGAGGCGAGGCAGGTGCTGGAGATTGTTGAGAAGCATCTGCCGGAGATTGCGCGCGCGCAGGAGTTGGGTGAGGAGTATCGGGTAGCGATCCTGGTGCGGGCGCGGTATCACCTGGCGAGGATCATGCGGCTGCTGAGGCAGCGCGGCATTGCCTTCCGGGCGGTGGAACTGGAGACGCTGGCGGAGCGGCAGGAGCTGATCGACCTGCTGTCGCTGACGCGGGCGCTGCTGCATCCGATGGATCGCGTCGCGTGGCTGTCGGTGCTGCGGGCTCCGTGGTGCGGGCTCACGCTGAGGGATCTGCACACGCTGACGGGCGCTGACAATCGCGAGCTAAAGCGCAGGCCGATGCTGGAGTTGATTGAGACGCGGCTGGAGTTGCTGGACGCGGAGGCTCAGGAGCGGGCGGTGCGGACGGTAGGGATTCTGAAGCAGGCGCTGGCGACGCGGTTCGAAGGGCTGCACGCGGGGTCGTTCTCGCAATGGATCGAGCGGACGTGGCGGAGCCTGGGCGGAGCACTGTGTGTGGATGCGGCGGCGTACGAGAACGCGCAGACATTTTTCTCGATGCTGGATGATGTGGCTCCGGATGGCATGGCGTCTCTGACGGGAGATTTCGACGCGGAGCTGGAGTGGCTCTTCGCGCAGCCGGATCCGCGGGTGAGCGAGCGGGCGGGCGTGCAGCTAATGACGATCCACAAGGCGAAGGGGCTGGGCTTTGATGTGGTGATTGTGCCGGGGCTGGACAGGAAGGCGAAGCCAGATCAGTCATCGCTGATCGTGTCGCTGGAGCGGACGACGGCGGAGAATGAAAACGAGATGCTGGTGGCGCCGATTGGGACGAAGGGTGGAGAGAGCCATCCCACATACAAATGGGTGCAGAAACAGCGGACGGCGCGGCTGGACGACGAAGTAAAGCGGCTGCTGTATGTAGCGTGCACGCGGGCGCGGAGAGAGCTGCATCTGCTGGGGACGGCGACTCTGACGCAGTCGGGGCTGAAGGGCGGCGACGCGAAGAGCCTGCTCGATGTGGGGTGGGCGGCGTTCGAGGAGAGATTTATCGCCGCCGCGGCCGAACACGCTGCACAGCGGGCGGCGAAGGACGGGGCGACGGCGAAGATGGTGGATTTTCCGCTGGAGATGGCGCACCAGTCGGATATGTTCTCGATCTTCGATATCGCGGCGGGGACGGAGAGCAAGCCTCCGCTGAAGCTGAGGCGGCTGGCGGCGGTGAAGGAGATCGGGCCGCTCGGGAAGAATGTAACTGTGGCAGGCACCTTTGCGGCGGAAGGCGAGACGGAGCCGGCGCGTCCGGAGGGATCGCGGCGAGCGAGGGTGATCGGCAATGCGGTGCACGCGCTGCTGGATCAGTTGAGCCGGGGTATCGATGCGGGATCGGTCGAGCAACGGGCCCGCGGCATGCTGCGCGCGGCGGCGTTTTCGGGGAAAGCTTTCGACGAGGCGCTGCGGGAAGTGATGACGGCGGTCGAGAACAGCAGGAAGGACGCCGTGGGGCAATGGATTCTGAAGCAGCGTGCGGGAGCGCAGTCAGAGACGGCCTGGTCGGGATGGGCGGGCGAAGAGCTGGTGACGCTGCGGGCGGATCGCGTCTTTCGTGGCGGGGCTGCTCCGATGGAGGCGGGGTCGGAACATCTGTGGATTATCGATTACAAGATGAGCGCGCCGGCAGGTGAGACGGTGGAGGAGTTTCTGAAGGAGCAGCGGGAATACTACGCTCCGCAGCTGGAAAGATATGCGCAGGCGTTGAAGCTGCTCGAAGGCGAGCAGACTTCGGTCAGGATGGGTCTGTATTTTCCGCGGGTGGGACGGCTGGATTGGTGGTAGAGGCAGGGGGTTGGGCTCAGATTATCGCTTCCCACCCTTCACTCAGGATGGGGCACCCGGCTCAGATCCCTCCCACATCTCAAAATCGAGATGTGGGGCACCCGAGCACCCAGGCACCCGGCTCGGGATGACATCACTTTAATCAGGCGGGTTTGGATTCGTCGACGTGCATGTGGTGGCGGACATCGGCGCCGCGCACCCAGAAGATCACATCTTCGGCGATGTTGGTGGCGTGATCGGCGACGCGCTCCAGGGCGCGGGAGATCATAAGCGCGGTCAGCGCCTGCGGAGCGAGGTGCGGCTCGGTCTTCATCACGTTGAGGAGGGTGAAGTAGGCGGTCTCGTTGAGCTTGTCGACGCTGTCGTCCATGGAGAGGACGGACTCTGCGAGGGCGGCGTCGGCTTCGATAAAGGCCTGAAGCGACTTGCGCACCATGGCAGAGGATAGGGATGCCATCTTGGGTGTGTCGACGGGAAGATCGGCGACGGGGAAGGCTTCGAGCTCGCGGACGCGATCGCTGATGGTGGTGGCGGCGTCGCCAACACGCTCGAGGTCGGCATTGATCTTGATGACGGCGAGGATGAAGCGCAGGTCGATGGCCATGGGCTGTTCCATGGCGAGGAGATCGAGGGCCATCTGGTCGATTTCGCGCTCGAAGCGGTTGATGGCCAGCTCGCCGCGATCGACGAGGTCACAGATGGAAAGGTCGCGGGTGCGATAGGCTTCGATCGCGCGCTGAATGGACTGCTCGGCCATCCCGGCCATCACGAGGAGCTTTTCCTTGAGGTCATCCAAACTGCGCTGGAAGCGAATTCTCGTCATCAAAACCCTGCCTGTGTGATCTTGCCAGCTCTTCGACTCCTACGAAGAGAGACTTGCTTTTTTCAACCGAAGCTTCCGGTGATGTGATCTTCGGTTCTTTCCACCCCAACGAACCAACACCGGGTTGGAGAGATGCAAATCATCCGAACCTTCCGGTGATGTAATCTTCGGTTCTTTTGTCTCCCGGATTTGTGAATATCTTGTGAGTCGTATCAAACTCGACAAGCTTTCCGTTCAGGAAGAAGCCGGTGCGCTCGGCGACGCGGGCGGCCTGCTGCATGTTGTGCGTCACGATGACAATCGTGTACTGGGACTTGAGCTGGAAGATGAGGTCTTCGATCTTGGCGGTGGAGACGGGATCGAGGGCCGATGCGGGCTCGTCCATGAGCAGCACTTCGGGATCGACGGCAAGAGCGCGGGCGATGCAGAGGCGCTGCTGCTGGCCTCCGGAGAGACTGGCTCCGGATTTCTTTTTCAGATCGGACTTCACTTCATCCCAGAGTGCGGCATTTTTCAGCGAGCGCTCGACGACCTCGTCGAGGACGCGGCGGTTGCCGAAGCCGTTGAGGCGCAGGCCGGAGGCGACGTTGTCGTAGATGGACATGGTCGGGAAGGGGTTGGGGCGCTGGAAGACCATGCCGACGCGGCGACGGATTTCGACGGGCGATGTGTCTCCGTAGACGTTGGTTTCGCCCATCTGCACCTTCCCGGTGACGCGGGCGATGGGGTTGGTCTCGTGCATGCGGTTGAGACAGCGGACGAAGGTGGATTTGCCGCATCCGGAGGGGCCGATGAGCGCGGTGCACTGGTTGGCCGGGATGTTGAGGCCGATGTCGAGCAGGGTGTGGTTGGTGCCATACCAAGCGTTGAGCTTGTCTACTTCGATTCCGACGCCCACTAATTCGCCCCTTTCAAGACACCGCGCGAGGTTACATAACGCACGAGAGAAACCGAGATAACGATAAGAGAAATGAGGACCAGCGCGCCGGCCCAGGCGAGACGGTGCCACTCGTCGTAGGGGGAATTGGCGTAGACGTAGATCTGCAGCGGGAGGGCGGCGATAGGCTGGCCGACGGCCACGCTCCAGAACTGGTTGCCGAAGGCGGTGAAAAGCAGCGGGGCGGTTTCCCCGGCAACGCGGGCGAAGGCGAGCATACAGCCGGTGATGACTCCCGGCGAGGCGGTTTTCAAGGTGACGGAAAGCACCGAACGCCAGTTGGGCACGCCGAGGCCGAGGGCGGCTTCGCGGATGGAGTGGGGCACCATGAGGAGCATCTCCTCGGTGGTGCGGGTGATGGTCGGGATCATCATGATGCCGAGCGCGACACCTCCGGCGAAGGCGGAGAAATGTTTCTGCGGCAAAACGATGAGGGAGTAGATGGCAATGCCCATGACGATGGAGGGGACGCCGTTGAGCACGTCGGCGGTAAAGCGCACGATGTTGGCAAGCTTGCCGCCCTGTCCGAACTCGGCGAGAAAGATGCCGGCTGCGATGCCGATGGGAACGCCGATGGCGCTGCCGATTCCCAGCAGAACGGCGGAGCCAATGATGGCGTTGGCCATTCCGCCGCCGGTTTCTCCGACGGGCTTGGGAACATTGGTGAAGAAGGCGAGATTGAGCGAGCTGGCGCCCTTGTAGAGCAGGTAACCGAATATGAGGACCAGCGGCGTGACCACCAGGATCGTGCTCAGGACTGCCAGGCCAGAGGCGAAATGATCCGCTATGGTGCGAGTGTGCCGGTTCCAGGCGCTTGTCTTGTACTGAGTAGCCATGACTGTTCCTATGCCGACCTTGCTGGAGCACCGCGGGTCACAGCCCAGACGAGGATGCGGGCCAGCGCGTTGACGACGATGGTGACCAGGAAGAGGGCGAGACCGATCTCGATGAGCGCGCTCCGATATGTATCGTCGGAGGCCTCGCTGAACTCGGTGGCGATGACGCTGGCCATGCTGTGAGCGGGGGCCAGCAGGTTCTTCATGATCTGCGGGCTGTTTCCGATCACCATGGTGACAGCCATGGTTTCGCCGAGGGCGCGACCGAGGCCGAGGATGATGGAGCCGACGATGCCGATGCGCGCATTGCGCAGCACACCCATGCGGATCATTTCCCATCGGGTGGCGCCAAGGGCCAGCACAGCTTCGCGCTGGGAGTGCGGGACGGCGGACATGACCTCGCGGGTGAGCGAGGAGATGATGGGCAGGATCATGATGGCGAGGATGACTCCGGCGGCGAACATGCCAATGCCGAAATTGGGCTCGGTGAAGAGGCCGGTCCATCCGAGGAGCTTCATGAGGATGGGATTGACTTGCTCACGCAGGATGGGGACGAGCACGAAAAAGGCCCATACACCGTAGACAATGCTGGGAATGGCGGCCAGCAGTTCGGTAAGGAAGGAGAGCGGGGCGCGCAGGATGCGGGGGCACATCTCGGTGATGAAGATGGCGACGCCAACCGCCAGCGGCACGGCGATGACCAGCGAGATTAGCGAAGAGACCAGGGTGCCGTAGACGAAGGGCAGAGCGCCGAAGTTGCCGTTGACCGGATCCCATGCGCTGCCGAAGAAGAATTTCAGGCCGAATTTCGAGATGGTGGGCTGCGAGCGAGCGATCAGTTCCCAAAAGATGAGGGCGACGATGGCGAAGATGCTGAGAGCGCAGAGGATCATCAGCCAGCGGAATCCCTGATCGGCGAGGGCGGAGCTGCCGCGGGATTGCAGGTACTTTCGTACCGTCGAGGGCTCCTGGCCGGGCTGCGGACCACCTGGCTTCTCAGTCGCCGAAGAGGGCGTTTCAAATGGTCCGGGCACGCGAGCTTCCTGAATCTTGAGGTTCACCAGTATCTACCCTAAACATGGAAAATAAAAGGACCGTTAAACGTATTGAAAGATAAGACATAAGGACGGCCAAAATCCGGTTGCAAAACCGCGTTTCGCCAGGGGATGCGGCGCGGGCTGTGGAAAAGATTTTGGGCGCACCCGCGGGACGGGCGCGCCCAGATGGTCAAGTCCTGAAGCTATTTCAGCTGGGCGATCGCGGCGCGCACCTTCGTGGCGACCGATTCCGGCAGCGGCGCATAGTAAAGGGCGCTGACCTCGGACTCGCCGTGATCGAGCATCCAGTTGAGGAATTCCTTGATGATTTTGCCCTTGGCCGGATCCTGCGCCGGGTTGGGGATCAGCAGCCAGGTGAAGCTGGAGATCGGATAGGCGTTCTTGCCGGGTGCGTTGGTGATCGAGACGCGGAAGTCGGCGGGCATGCTCTTGACACTGGCCGCGGCTTCGGTGACGCCCTCGATGCTGGCTTTGACCCAGTTGCCGGAGGCGTTGCGGATGTAGCCGAACTGGATCTTGTTCTGGAGAGCGTAGATCAGCTCGACGTAGCCGATGGTTCCGGGAAGCTGGCGGACCATACCGGCGACGCCCTCATTGCCCTTGGCGCCGATGCCGATGGGCCAGGGCACAGCGGTGTTCTTGCCGACGCTGTTCTTCCAGTCAGGGCTGACCTTGGAGAGGTAGTCGGTGAAAATGTAGGTGGTTCCGCTGCCGTCGGAGCGGTGGACGACGTTGATCTTGGAATTCGGCAGGCTCACCCCGGGATTGTCCTTGGCGATGCGGCCATCATTCCAGCTGGTGATCTTGCCGAGATAGATGTCGGCAAGGACGTCAGGAGCAAACTTCAACTCGGTGTTGACACCGGGCAGGTTGTAGATGGGCACCACCGCCCCGAGAACGGTGGGGATATGTACGATCTTGACCTTGGACTGGGCAAGCTGCTCATCGCTCATCGGGCCGTCGCTGGCTCCGAAGTCGACGGTGCCCGCGGTTACCTGGCGGATGCCGCCGCCGGAACCAATGGACTGATAGTTGATTTCGACGCCCGGATGCTGGTTGCTGAACTCACTAAACCATTTGGAGTAGATGGGATATGGAAAGGTCGCTCCTGCAGCATTCAACTTTTGCGCCATCGCGTGGGTTGCTGCACACACGATGAGCGCGGCAGCCAAAAACGTACTTTTTTTCACGGACTTCCCCCTCTTGAATCTCCGTGAATTTTCCATCGCCTTTATTAAAACCTTTTTACGATCAGATGAAAATGGCAACAAACCGGCCCAGGTAGCTTTTAATAAATTATTTGCAATGAATAAGTTATCCGCGAACCGCTGATCGAGAAGCTGCGAAAGCCGGGGATCGGCCGGTATTTATCCGTAAGGGATCAGGACTGGCGGGCCGGCGTGGTATCGGCGATGGGGAGAATGGCGGAGGCCAGGGGCAGCGTAAAGAGGAAGGTGGCTCCGGAGCCCAGCTCGCTCTCGACGCGGATGGTGCCTCCGTGGGCGAGAACGATGTGCTTGGCGATGGCCAGGCCGAGGCCGGTGCCTCCCGATTCGCGGGAGCGGGCCTTGTCGACACGGTAGAAGCGCTCGAAGATGCGGTTGAGGTGCTCAGAGCCGATGCCGGGGCCGAAGTCCTGGACGGAGAATTCGACACAGCCGTCGAGCTCGCGGGCACCCACGAGGACGCGCTTGCCGGTCTTGCCGTACTTCATGGCGTTCTCGACGAGGTTGCCGAAGACCTGGGTGAGGGCGTCTTCGTCGGCGAGGACGACGGCGTCGGTGGCTCCGGCGGATTCGAGGGTGACATCGGAGTCGAGGACCATGCCGGTGAGGGATTCGATGGCGTCGCGGACGAGCGAGGAAGCAGAGGCGGGCTGGAGCTTCACCTTGTAGTCGCCGGATTCGACGCTGGCCAGAGCGAGCAGATCTTCGGTGAGGCGGGTCATGCGGTTGGCGTTCTTGAGGATGGTGGCGAGGAAGTCGCGGGCGTTGGCGGGGATGTCGATGGTGTCTCCGAGGAGGGTTTCGACGTAGCCGGAAATAGAGGTGAGCGGGGTACGGAGCTCGTGGGAGACATTGGCAATGAAGTCGCGGCGGGTCTTTTCGGCGCGCTCGATCTCGGTGACGTCGTGGAGGACGGCGACGGCTCCGCCGCCGGGGGTGGGCGCGGCGTTGACTTCGAAGACGCGATTGGAGATGACGGAGGTGGCCTTGCCACTGCGCGGCTCGCGGTCGTGGAGGGCGGTCTCGACGCAGGCAAGGACTTCGGGATCGCGGACGGCGTGGACCAGGGCCTGTCCCTGGCGCATGGCTCCGGGGGCGATGCGCTGCATGACGGAGTTGGACCAGCTGATGCGGCCGGCGGCGTCGACGGCGATGACGGCCTCCTGCATGCTGTCGAGGAGGGCGGTGAGCTCGCGCTGCTTGGCTTCGAGAGCGTGGAAGGTAGCTTCGAGGCGGGCGGCGGTGGCGTCGAGGGCATGGGCTACGCCGGAGATCTCGTCGAGGTGGCCCTCTTTGACACGGGCGGAGAAGTCTCCGGCGGCGATGCGGTTGGCGAAGGTGACGATGCGCTCGAGGCGGGCGGCTCCGCGCTGAGCGAGGAAGGCGGCGAGGAGCGTAGCCAGGCCCACAGCGATGAGGGAGACGATGAGCAGGTCGCGGCGCAGGACATGCATCGTGGCGTGAATGCCGTCCATGGAAGCGGCGAGACGGACGACGATGTCGTCTTCGCTGACGGCGACGTAGAGGGTGTTTCCGCGCTCGCTCTGGCTGAAGCCGCGGGAATGGGAGAGCGCCTCGGTGACTTCATGCGGGGTGCCACCGGCTACGGCGGCCAGCTCGGAGCTGGCGAGAATGGAGCCGCTGCGGGTGTAGAAGGTGACCTGGGCACCGGCGTCGGATTCGCCGCGCACGGCGAGCTGCTGCAATTGAGAATGGCCCGCGGACTCGGCCTCGCGGGCGAGAAGGCGCGCCTTGCCGGCGAGCGATTGCGCAAGCTGATCGCGGAGGGAATCCTCGACGACGCCGCCGAGAGAGAGATCGAGGATGGCGGTGCCAATGGCAAGCACCAGCACGAAGGAGAAGAAGAGCTTAGTGAAGACTCGGCCAGTCATAAGTCAGCCATCAGGGATTAGCCATTAGCCATTAGAAAACAGGGATGGGGAAAGCCGCCAGGAACCATTCGAAAACAGCTAAAGGCTGATGGCTGCTTTTCACACCTGGCGGGGAACCTCGAAGCGGTAGCCGGCTCCGCGGACGGTCTTGAGATAGCGCGGGTTCTCGGGGTCGGTTTCGATTTTCTCGCGGATGCGGCGGACGTAAACGTCGACCGAGCGCGGGGTGACGAAACGGGCGTCTCCCCAGACGGCGTCGAGGAGATGATCGCGGCTAAAGACGCGGCCGGGATGGCGGGCGAGGTAATCGAGCAGGCGGAACTCGGTGGCGGTGGTGGTGGTGAGCTCGCCGCGGACGCGGAGCTGCATGGCGCTGGCGTCGATGGAGACGTCTTCGAAGCTGATGGTGGCCGGCGTGGTGGGGCGCTCGAAGCGGCGGAGGACGGCCTTGACGCGGGCGAGAAGTTCGCGGGTGGCAAAGGGCTTGGTGATGTAGTCGTCGGCTCCGAGCTCGAGACCGAGGACGCGCTCGTTTTCTCCGGCGCGCGCGGTGAGGAAGATGATGGGGATGGTGCTGAGCGCGGGATGGTTGCGGAGGCGGCGGCAGACATCGAGGCCGTCACCGCCGGGAACCATGATGTCGAGGAGAAAGAGAGCGGGCGGCTGGCGCTCGGCGTCAGGTATGAGATTGGCGGGAGTTCCGAAGACGCGGACGCCGAAGCCGGAGGCTTCGAGATGATGCTGGACGAGACGGGAGATGTCTGTGTCGTCCTCAAGTACAAAAACTGTCTGGCTCAACCGTGTTTCCTCGCGCGTGCAGGGCTGCTGGCCGAAGGCCGGACTCTGCACAATTGCCACCAGCGTAACCTAGTTGGGCAAAGAGAATGCAAATGTACTGTGAATTTGCAAGGGCCGGTCTGGAGGATGCTCGAGGCCTGCGGCGGGCCGGAATCCGTGGCCGTGGGGGTGGATTGGGCCCAATTCTGTCAATTCTTTAGGCCATTTCGTGATGCTATACTCCCAGATATCTTTGCGGCCGGCAGCAGGTTTGCGGAGGAAGGCTCATCTAAATAAGCGCAAGAAGATTGGGTAAGCGCGAAGAAGAATGGGTCGGAGGGGATTCCGGAGTTCTTACCTGCGAACGATCTTGCCGGTTTTTCGAGAACGTTTTATTTATTTGCTGTGGATTGAAGTGTGGTTAGAACTGCCCTGGGATTGATGAAGCGAAATGCAAGCTGTGAGTGCAAGTCCACTGATCCTATGTATTGATGATGAAGCGCTTGGCCTGGAGATCCGCAAGGCGGTTCTGGAGCGGGAAGGCTACCGCGTCCTGACGGCGCTGGATGGATCGAGCGGGCTGACTCTTTTTTCGGACGAGCCGGTGCAGGGAGTGATTCTGGATTACTTCATGCCGGGAATGGACGGAGGGCAGGTGGCACTCGTTATGCGCAAGCAGCGGCCCGAGGTGCCGATTCTGCTGCTCTCAGCGTACGTAAACCTGCCGCAGGAAGTGGTGACGATGGTGGACTTCACGGTATTGAAGGGCGAGGGGCCTTCCGAGCTTCTTGCCAAGCTGCGCCGGATGCTGACCAACCCGCATGAGTCCGGCAATGGAGGCGGCTGGTGAACCTGCGTGAGTTCAACCGCATTCTCCGCCAGACGCTTTTTCTACCCGTACTTCTTCTGATGGTACTTGCCGGATTCATTGTGTGGGAGATCAGCCGCTCAAGCGCGGAGCTGCGCTGGATCGATCACAGCGATGACGTAGTGGAACAGACGGTACGCCTGGAAAAGCTGGTCCTCGACCAGGAGACCGGACTGCGGGGATACCAGCTCACCGGTGACAATTCGATGCTCGCGCCTTACCGGATGGCGGTGGTTCCGATTGCACGGCAGTTCTCGATACTGCGCGACCTGGTATCGGATAATCCCGCGCAGCAGGCGCACCTGGCCGATGTGCGCGACCGCTACCAGATATGGCTGGGATTTGCGCAGGGCGTGCTGACGAAGGATGCGGCGGTGGTGAACGATCCGCGGATGAACCAACGCGGCAAAGAGCTGATGGACAACCTGCGCGAGGCGCTCGCCCGGATGCTGACGACGGAGAGCCATCTGCGGAAGCTGCGCGCCGATGCGGCGTTGAGTATCGAACGGCGGGAGCTGCTGGCGGTTGTGGTCTCGTCACTGATCGTTGGAGTGCTGCTGGCGATGTTTACTACCAGCCGCCTGCGGCGGGTGTCGAAAACCTACGACGCGACGCTGGAAGAATTGTCGCGGCAGGCCGAGGAGATCTATGAGCGGCGGCAGTGGTTCCAGACGACCCTGGAGTCGATTGGCGACGCGGTGATTGCCTGCGACAAGGAAGGCAACGTCGAGTTTATGAATGCGATTGCCCAGGAGCTGACCGGCTGGACAGCGGATGAGGCGCGCGGGGCAAGGCTTACGGAAGTCTTCCACATCATCAATGAAGAGACGCGGCTGGAGGCGGAGAATCCGGTCGAAAAGGTAAAGCGGCTGCAGACGGTGGTGGGCCTGGCGAATCACACGGCGCTGATTTCGCGGAACGGCAAGGAATATGTAATCGACGACAGCGCCGCTCCGATTCGCGGAGGAGATGGGGAAATGACGGGCATCGTGCTGGTCTTTCGCGATGTGACCGAGGCGCGGCGCAGCGAAGCGGCGCTTATCGCGGCGGAAAAGCTGGCGGTTGCAGGCCGGCTGGCGGCGTCGATCGCGCATGAGATTCACAACCCGCTGGATTCGGTGGCGAATGTGCATTTCCTGCTGGAAAACGAGACCGATCCGGAGAAACGCAGGGAGTATCTGCACCTTGCGCAGCAGGAGCTGGGCCGGACGATGCAGATCAGCCGGACATTGCTGAGTCTCTATCGCGAGCCGAAGGCGCCGGTTTCTGTGGATCTGAAAGAGCTGGCCGATGGCGTACTGCTGCTGCTGGATCGGCGGCTGGTGCAGCTGGGGATCGAAATCCAACGGCAGTTCACGGAGCCGTCCGTGGTCGAGGGTTTTCCGGCGGAGCTGCGGCAGGTATTTACGAACATCCTGGTGAATGCGCTGGAGGCGGCGGGCAAGGGCGGGCGGATCCGGATACGGATTGTGCCGGTGGCGGCGCAGGAGCTGCGCGGCTCGGGGATGATGGTCGAGGTAACCGACAGCGGGCCGGGCATCTCAAAGCAGGTAGAGGAAAATCTCTTCCAGCCGTTCTTCACGACCAAGGGCGAGAATGGCACGGGGCTGGGCCTGTGGGTGAGCAACGGGATTGTGCAGAAGCATGGCGGGTCGATCCGCATCGCCAACAACAATGACGACAGCCTGACTGGCGCGCGGGTTCGAGTTTATCTGCCGACGCACACCATTGCTACCGCCTCGTCACGCACGACGGCGTATGTGGCGTGAGAAAGGCAGCCAATAGCCAATAGTTAATAGCCAATAGCCAATAGCCAATAGCCAATAGCCAATAGCCAATAGCCAATAGCCAATAGCCAATAGCCAATAGCCAATAGCCAATAGCCAATAATTGGACGTGGTTTTTGGGGTTGTGCGGATGCGAAGTCCTATCCACGTCTCAGAATCGGGACGTGGGGCACCCGGAACTTTTACATCGACTGGACGGGGATCAGCGTGAGGTCGTCGACGAGGCCGATTTCTTTCTGCACAAAAGGCTCAGCGTAGCGGACTCCGGCGAGGAGTCCGTAATGGCGGGCGACGGAAAATGTCCGCTCGCGAATTTCTTCTTCCGGAACAAAGAGGCCGCTTCCCTGCTGCTGGTTGGCATATTGCGAGCGATAGGCCATGAGAGAGCGGTGGCGCTCCTCGATGAAGTCTGTGATATCGATGACGAAGCTGGGGCGGACGTCGGCGTAGAGGCTGGCATAGACGATCTTGAATGGCCGGTGCGGGTACTGCGCGTACGGCGAGGACTGCGCGTCCAGCGAGTTGCGCTTCGCGCCGGCTTCGATCCCACTCAAGCCAACATCGGGCTTGAATGGAGCACCCTCGCTGAGGTCGAGTTTGGCGAGGCCGCTGAGGAAGCAGGCTTCGTAGCCCAGCGTGGCGGTGTTGTAGTGGTCGGGATGGCGGCCTGATCCGTAGGGCAGGATGACGACGCGGGGACGGAGGCGGCGCAGAACGGCGACGATCTTGAGGCGGTTGCCGTATGTATTTTCGACGCGGCCGTCGGGGATGTCGAGGGCATCGCGCCAGGTGACGCCGAGGATGGCGGCGGCCTCCTGAGCTTCGGCGGCGCGCTCCTCGGCGGAGCCGCGGGTGCCGGATTCTCCGCGGGTGAGGTCGAGGATGGCAGTGGTCATGCCCTGCGAGCGCATGCGGAGCAGGGTTCCGCCGCAGGTCTGCTCTACGTCGTCGCGGTGGGCGGCGATGGCGAGGATATCGACTTTGGAGTCTGCGCCAGCCATAGATCAGAGGCTGAAGGAAAAGCAGATCCTTCGACTTCGCTCGCCGCGGCGAGCTCCGCTCAGGATGACAACCTTCCTATTCAACCAGACGCTTAGTAGTCGGTGTTGTCGCCGTCGCTGGTGGCGTCCATGTAGGCGACGTCGATTGCGGTTCCCTGCACGGTGACGTTGGAGTTGTCGCGCTCGGTGCCGTCGGTGGTGTTGTAGATGTGCACCTGGCCGCCTTCAGCGGTGTAGACCTTGTGCAGTCCGGTGACGGCGGCGATGCCGGTGGCGTCTCCCTTGTAGGCGTCGAGCAGGACGGAATTGTTGGATGTGTTGAACATGGTCAGGCATCCGTACTGCGTGGCGGTGCCAGCCTGGTTGAGCTGGTAGTGCTCGCCGGCCTGGCACTGCGAGGAGCCAATCCAGAGGGTGTTGTCGTCGCCGAAGACCATCTTGTTGTGTGTGCCGTCGCTGATGGCATAAGAGCCGGAGATCGCGCCGGTCTGCGGGTTGACGATGGTGAGCTGGCCCAGGAAGAGGCCATTACCGGTGCCGCCGGTGGCGCAGGTGAGATTGGGGCCGGCGAAGCATTGGCCGGCAACATACATGGTGTTGCCGTTGAAGATGGCGTTGGTGGCCCCTCCGGGGATGGCGATGTTGCTTTCGGCAACAAGAGCGATGCCGCTGGCGCCGACGGAGTTCTGATTGAGAACGCTTTCGGTGAGGGGGATGACGGAGACGCTGGAGGTGGTACCGCCGCATTCGGGACCGCAATTGAGGACGTAAGCGGTGGATCCATCGGGCGAGAAGACAGCCTTGATGGGATGGTCAAAGGTCGCAGAGGATCCAGTGCTGACCGGGAAGATGCAGTACTGAGGCAGATTCTGCGGCTCGCAGTCCTGGGCGCCGAGGTAGTTGGGGTTGTTGGCGGCGGCGGTCTGCTGGGTGGAGTCCAGATGCACGATGCTGTAGACGGCGAACTGTCCGCTGGGAGCCGTGCAGGCAACGGGAGGAATGCCGCTGGGATTGTTCGCAGGATTGTTGCTGGGGTTGGCGACGATGCAGGAGGAGGTGCCGGCTGCCTGGGTCCCATTCTGCACGAAGGCGAGCGCAATGGTGCCACCGGGATTCACGGAAACGCGATAGACGTTGGGCAGATTGAGGAAGTAGGTCTTGTTGGCCTGCAGATCGACGGCGGAGAGGATGTGCGCCTGATCATTGGCGGCGTAGGCATATTTACGCGGGCGGTCGATGAAGACGCTCGCGGCCAGGCCGGCGGAGATACCGATGGCGGTGCCGGCGCTTTCAGAGGCGTAATTGACGGCGGTAAAGCTGCCGTCCCCCACCGAGTAGACGAAGCCTACCTGCTCTTCCGGCATGTTCTGAATAGTGACGGGCAGTTTGCCGGAGAAGCCGCTGATGGAGAACACCTGATTCACGTTGTTGTAGGCGTGGCGGATGTCGTAATAGGCGTCGACGAAGGGCAGGGCTCCCTGGGTGAGGACACTGGGATTCTGCTCGGCAATGAGGACGCGGTTGAGAACTCCGCTGGGGGGAAGGTTGCGTCCCGCGAAATAGAAGTTCTTACCGCACGAAGTGAGCAGGGGGGATACAGCCAGAGTAAGGGTGGAAACAAGCCAGAAAACCAGTCGACTTCTTTTGTTCAAAACTCAAAACCTCTCCGTGCGTGGGAAACCCAAGTATAGCAAAGGGAATGGCGTTACTGGCAATCGGGTGACGAGTGTCTTACCATGCTGAGAAGGCACCCTTATTATGACTGACCGCTTGAAAGAGATGTTCGGAGGCCGCACCATTCTTTGCGATGGAGCGATGGGCACGACGCTCTACGCGCGCGGAGTTTTCATCAACCGCTGCTTCGACGAGCTGAATCTTTCGCAGCCGGACCTGGTGCGCTCGGTGCATGAGGATTATCTGCAGGCGGGCGCGGAGCTGATTGAGACGAATACTTTTGGCGCGAACTCTTTCCGGCTGCTGCGGTATGGATTTCAGGACCAGGTTTTCGAGATCAACCGGGCGGGCGCGCAACTGGCGCGGCAGGCAGTCGCGCAGCTGAACGACAAGCAGGCGGGTAAGGCATGGGTGGCGGGATCAATTGGTCCGCTGGGGATTCATCTGGAGCCGCTGGGCAAGACCGGACTCGATGAGGCACGGCACGCATTTGCGGAACAGATCAAGGGATTGGCGGCGGGCGGGCCCGGAGTCGGCGTAGACCTGCTGGTGATCGAGACGATTGTCGCGCTGAATGAGGCGGAACAGGCGATCAGGGCGGCGCAGGAAGTGGCTCCGGATTTGCCGGTGGTGGCGCTGATTACGGTGGATGAAGAGGCGAACTGCCTGGATGGGTCGTCGCCGGAAGTAGCGGCGGTGCGGCTGGCTTCGTGGGGCGTGGATGGCGTCGGCGTGAACTGCAGCACGGGGCCGGCGACGATTCTCACGGCGCTGGAGCGGCTGGCGGCGTCGACGAGTCTTCCCCTGGTGTCGATGCCGAATGCGGGCATGCCGCGGGCGGTGGATGGGCGGAATATCTATCTGACCTCGCCGGAGTACATGGCGAGCTTCGCGAAGAAGTTTCTGAAGGCGGGCGCGCAATTTATCGGAGGGTGCTGCGGAACGACTCCGAACCATATCCGCGCGATGAAGTCGGCGCTGCGCGCGGTTGAGGCGCAGAAGACGGCAAAACCGATTACGGCGCGCGAGCCGATTGTGACGGAGACGCCTCCGCCGCCGCTGGAGCAGCGGTCGAAGATCGGGCGACTGATCCACGACGGCGCGTTTGTGACGATGGTGGAGATTGTGCCGCCGCGCGGCATCGACGCCATTAAGGAACTCGAGGGCGCGGCGCTGATGGCGGGACGCGGTATCCACGCCATCAACGTGCCGGATTCGCCGCGGGCTTCGGCGAGGATGAGCGCGCAGAGCCTGTGCATTCAGATTCAGCAGAGGACAGGGATCGAAACGATTCTGCACTACACGTGCAGGGACCGGAATGTGCTGAGCATTCAGAGCGATTTGCTGGGCGCGTCCTCGATCGGGCTCAAAAATATTTTGTGCCTGACGGGCGATCCGCCGAAGCTGGGGAACTATCCTGACGCGACTGCTGTGTTTGATGTGGACGCGATTGGCCTGGTGAACATTGTGAACCGGCTGAACCACGGGCTGGATATTGGCGGCAATCCGATCGGGGCGTCGACGGGGTTCACGATTGCGTGCGCGGCGAATCCGGGTGTTCCGGATGTCGATAATGAGATTCGACGTTTTGCGTACAAGGTGGAGGCGGGCGCGGAATATGCGATCACGCAGCCGGTCTTCGATCTGCGGATACTGGAGTCGTTTCTGAAGCGGATCGAGGGTTTCCGGATTCCGGTGATCGCGGGGATATGGCCGCTGACCAGCTTGCGCAATGCGGAGTTCATGAAGAACGATCTGCGGGTAAGCGTGCCTGACAGCGTTCTGCTGCGCATGCAGAAGGCGTCGACGCCGGAGCTGGCGCGGGCGGAAGGCGTGAAGATCGCGCAGGAGATGCTGGCGGCGGCGCGTTCAATGGTACAGGGCGTGCAGGTGAGCGCGCCCTTCGGACGCTATGCGCTGGCGGCGGACGTGATCGCGGGCGTGCTGGAGCCTCCGGTGACGGCGCACGACGAGTCGATCGAAGGAGCTGCGGTTGGCAACGTTTGAGGAATCGCTGAAGCAGCTGGAGACGATTGTGGCGCAGCTGGAGCGCGGGGATCTGCCACTGGAGGATTCGGTGAAGATCTTCGAAGAGGGTATGCGGCTCTCCGCCGAATGCAAAAAGCAGCTCGAAGAAGCCGAAGGCAAGGTCGAACTGCTGGTGAAGCGGCGCAATGGCGCGATGGAGAAGGAGCCGTTCGCTCCGTTGAAGTAAGACAGGGATTGGGGATTAACCCCACGTCTCGGAATTGAGACGTGAGGCACCTGATGACTACTCGTTCTTGAGCGTTTTGGCTTCGCCAGGCTTGACGTCTCCGCAATCGGCTGCGAGGTAGTGCGAGCTGAGAGTGGTGTCGACGGTCATGGCCTGACCATTCGGTCCCGCTGCCTCGCTCTTCATGTTCGCGGTGCCATGGGTGTGCTCGTCGTCGTCAATGAGCATTTCGAAGTGACCGCTGAATACTCCGCCGTGCTCGGAGGTGCAGCTCATGTCAAAGCTGAACTTCTGCGCAGTGAAGGTGCGATTGGTGTAGGTACACTTCGCCTCACTGTTGTTCATCTTTTCGATGGATTTCGCCCACTCTTCCTTGGTCATGCAGGACTGCGTAACGATAGTGTGCGGCGCGGCGCCCGGCACCGGCCTTCCCATGGCTTGAAGCCTGGCGGCGACATCCGGAGGGATGGTGAGGCCGCCGATTTTGCTGACAATGGTCGACTCCCACAGGCCCATCTTGACGGGCGGCGTGGCGGGTAAATCCTGAGCGCGTGCGGCGACGCCTGTGAGGCAACAGAGAGCCACAGCCGATAGCAGGCCGAGGCAGGTTGAATTTTTGGTCATAGGTCGAGTCACTCCCGTGGGTTTGCGCGCCGGACAGGGCACGTGGAGGAACGCACACGTTGTATCACATGGAGAGTGTGGCGGGGGAGAGAGATTTAGAGCGGCGTCAATTCCGGGGTGGTCAGCCGGAGGCGGACGAAGTCGACGAGATCGTCGGAGATGGAGTCGGGCGGGGCAACGATGAAGCGCGGCTTGCCTTCGAGGAGGCGCGCGGCGACACCGGTCCAGCGGGGCTCGAGGCTGAGGCCAGTCGCACGCAGGAGGATGGCGTCGGCGCGGTCGAGGTAGAGGCGGGCGGAATCCTTGAAGTCGGCGGTGGCGTGATCGAGGACGGTGAGGTAGAGGTCGGGGCGCAGGAACTGCAGGATGCTGTTCGATTCGAGGATGGCGTTCTCGGAGACGGCGAGCTCTTTGCGGATGCGCGGCATGGCTTCGCCGAGCATGCCCTGGCGGGTGCGCACCCAGAGAGATTTGACGGCTCCGGCGGCGAGGAAGCGGGCGCTGTCGGTTCCGGTGGAGGGGTCGCGCTCGGCAGAGATGGCGACGGTGTGATCGTCGGTCTGGCAGTCGCAGGGCGCGCCGTCAGCGGTGCAGAAGCCGTGTCCGTACTGCGTGATTTTGAAGGCGGTCCAGTGGAATTCGGGCAGGCGGGCGATGAGGGAGGCGACAACGGAGGTTTTGCCGATGCTGCGCGAGTGTCCGCCGACGACGATGACGGCCATGGCTACTGCTTCCCTTCTCCTGTCTTCTCTTTGCGGGCGGACTTCCTGCGGGCTGATTTCTTCGGTGCTGCTGGCTTTGCCGGTTCCTTTTTTTGCTTTTCCGGCTGCTGCTCGGGCAGGCGAGCGAGAGCGGCGAGTTCCTTCAAGTATTGCTTGAGGGGGCGTGCGGGGCGTCCCCAGAAGACGACGCCGGGGCCGCGAACTTTCTTGTGGGTGAGGACGCCGGAGCCGGAGCCGAGGATGACTTCTGTGCCGATAGTGGCGTGATCTCCAATGCCGACCTGGCCGCCGACGACGGCGTAGTCGCCGATGGTGCACGAGCCAGAGATGCCGGTCTGGGCGGCAATGACGACGTCTCGGCCGACAAGGACGTTGTGGCCGATGTGGACGAGGTTGTCGATTTTTACGCCGCGGGAGATGCGGGTTTCGTCGAGGGCTCCGCGGTCGATGGTAGTGTTGGCGCCGATCTCGACGGCGTCTTCGATGACGAGGCGCCCCTGCTGAGGAAACTGGAGGTATTCGCCGGTGGCTTCGTCGCGGACATACCCAAATCCATCAGACCCGAGGACGGCTCCGGCGTGGACGATGACGCGGTCGCCGAGCTCGACGCAGGGATAGAGGACGGCGCGGGGATGGATGCGGCAGTCGCGGCCGATGACGACGCCGCGGCCGATGACAGCTCCGGCGCCGATCGAGGAACCTTCGCCGATTTTTGCGTCAGGCTCGATGACGGCGTGGGGTCCGACGCTGACGCGGCGAGCGAGGAGGGCCGATCCGTCGATGACGGCGGTGGGATGGATGGCGGGGTGGGCTTCTTCGCTGCGGAGCAACTGCGCGGCGCGGGCGAAGGCGAGACGGGGATTCCTGACGAGCAGCAAAGGCTTGAGGACGGTGGCGTCTTCGCCCATTGCGACCGGGACGATGACGGCGGCGGCGGCGGAATTAAGGGCTTCGAGGAAGGTGGCGGCGTCCTGAGCGAAGACGATGGTGTCTTCAGTGGCGCTTTTCGCGCTGCCGACACGGGAGATTTCGTGCTCGGGCGTGTCGCCTTTGAGTTCGGCGTGAAGGAGCTCGGCTAATTGGATGAGTCGCATCGTTTTCGTTCTCAGTTGCTTTCAGGGGCTAAAGCCCCTCGGTTCTCGGCCTCATGCGGCACGACTAAAGCCGTGCCCTGATACAAAACGGGGTCATTCGTCCTAGCTCTCTATTTTTCCGACGTCTCAAAATCGAGACGTGGGGCACCCAGAGTCGTGTTCCTTCGATTTCCCACCCGACTACTCATTCTAGCGATAGATGGGAGGGTCGCCTTCGGGGCGGGTCTTCCAGCGGCGGTGAACCCAGAGCCACTGGTCGGGGTAGCGGCGTATCCAGCTTTCGATGACGGCGGTGAAGCGGGCGGTGTTGTCGAGGACATCCTGTTCGTCGTTGCCGGTGGAGACAACGTCGATGGCCTCTCCGAAATGAAGGACGTACTTCTGCTCGGATTCTTCCCAGAGCATGAAGCCGGGCAGGACGGTGGCGCCGGTTCTGAGGGCGACGCGGGCCATGCCGGATGCGGTGCAGGCGAGGCGCGAGAAGAACGGGACGAACGAGCCCTGGGGTGGCGTCATGTTGGTGTCCATGAGAATGCCGACGGTTTCGCCCTGGCGCATGGCGGCGAGGAGGCCGCGGGCGAAGTCGTCTTTATGGAGGACACGGTTGCCGTGCAGGCAGCGGATGTCGTTCACCAGCTTGTCGACGCGTGCGTTGTCGAGGCGGCGGATGACCATGCTCATGGGATGTCCCATGAGGGAGTGGTAGTAGCTTGAGAGCTCCCATGCGCCGAGGTGGCCGGTGAGGATGAGGACGCCTTTGCCGCGGTCGCGGGCGGCGAGGTAGTGGTCGAGTCCTTCGTAGCGGATGAAGGCGCGGGTGTTTTCGAGGGTGTAGCGCGGCATCTGGCAGAACTCGGCGAGGAGCCATCCGAGGTTGCGATAGAGGCGGCGGAGGATCTGCTCGTGGTCGGCGGTAGATTTTTCAGGGAAGGCGAGTTCAAGGTTGGTGAGGCCGACTCTGCGCAGGCGTCCGAGGAGGATGTAGGCGAGCGTGCCGATAAGAGCTCCCAGGGCTCGCGCCACGCGGCGTGGGATCACACCTAAGAGCCTGACCAAGGTGCATACAACTGCAAATTCGAGACTTTCTCGCATTGAAGACGATAAAGGCTAGTGTAAACGGGCGGCGAGCAGAGTTCAGGGATCAGGGATTAGCCAATAGCCAATAGCCATTAGCCATTAGCCATTAGCCATTAGCCATTAGCCATTAGAGCAGACGGCGTGTCTTCGGATTTGGGTGCAACAAGATATAGCGCGCGTTTGCTGCGTTACTTTTCTGGGAGGAGTTCAATCAAAGGCTCGTCGGCCGCGAGCAGGTAGTAGGCGATGAACTTCATCGGCTCGGTTTGGGAAGCGTTGTCGAAGCGCGCGATGACGGTGTGCGCGGGCTCGTGGAAGGCTGCGCCGGCGGGCAGGGATTGCGGCTCGCGGCCCTCGATCTGGAGGACGGCTGCGCCTTCGGCGATGTATCCCACGACGGCGCAGGGATGGAGATGGCGGCCAGTCTGCTGGCCGGGCGCAAAGGCTATTTCGCGGACGTCGACGGTGGATACGTTGCGAGGTCCTACGACCACGCGCAGGAGTTCTTTGCGGAGGATTGTCTGCCCGCTCATGTGAATTAGATCGCGTAGTTCAACGAACGGATTCAGCCGAAGACAAAGCCAGCACGGAGTCTGCTGACGCCTGTCCAGATTAAGGCGAATCTTAAATGGGAGCTGTTTTCTAAAGGCCAGGGTGAAAATTCATGTCCCCGCAACTTTCGCCTGCAATCCAATGAACAGATACAATTTCGCTGAGACTGGAGAGAGGTTTTGAGAATGGATCAGCCCAAATCGGATGCACTGGTATTTTTTGGAGCCACCGGAGACCTGGCCTATAAGCAGATTTTTCCCTCGCTGCAACGGCTGGCGAAGAGAGGCAAGCTGACTGGCCCCGTGATTGGCGTCGCCAAGGCCGGCTGGAATCTCGATCAACTCAAGGAGCGCGCAACGGACAGCGTGAAGACGCACGGCGGGGTCGATCCGGAGGGTCTGGCCAATCTGCTGGGAAGGCTGTGCTACATCGACGGCGATTACAACGATGACGCGACCTTCAAGCAGCTGCGGAAAGAGCTGGGCAATGCGAAACATCCGCTGCACTACCTTGCCATTCCTCCGAGCCTGTTTGCTGAAGTGATCGAGAAGCTGCAGAGCTCAGGTTGCGCGGAGGGAGCGCGGGTGGTGGTCGAGAAGCCGTTCGGCCACGATCAGCAATCGGCCCATGCGCTGAGCGAGACGATTCATACAGTCTTTGACGAGGATCACCTGTTCCGCATCGATCATTACCTGGGCAAGAATACAGTCCAGAATGTGATTTTCTTCCGCTTCGCGAATTCGTTCCTGGAGCCGGTGTGGAACCGGCAGTACATCGAGAGCGTGCAGATCACGATGGCGGAGAAGTTCGGAATCCAGGGCCGCGGCGCTTTCTACGACAGCGTCGGCGCGATCCGCGACGTGGTGCAGAACCACTTGATGCAGATACTGAGCAATATCGCCATGGAGCCGCCGCCGTTGCCGACGGTCGAGGCGCTGCGCGATGAGCGCGTGAAGGTGTTGAAGAGCGTTCAGACGCTGCAGCCGGAGAACGTTGTCCTCGGCCAGTTCAAGGGATATCACGATGAACCGGGGGTGAAGCCGGACTCGGGAATCGAAACCTATGCGGCGCTGCGGCTGCACATCAACTCGTGGCGGTGGCGCGATGTGCCGTTCTACATCCGCACCGGCAAGTCGCTGCCTGTGACCGCAACCGAAGTGGTGGCAAAATTCCACACCACGCCTCCGGTCTTTTCCGAAGACGTGCCGCCGCAGAACTATATGCGCTTCCGCGTAAGCCCGGATGCGCACATAGCCCTCGGCGTCTCGGTGAAGGATGCAGGAGAGCGGCTGCGGGGATGCGAGACAGAAATGGAAGTAGAGGACTGCGGGACGGTAACACTGCTTCCCTACGAAGAGCTGCTCGAGGACGCGATGGAAGGCAATCAGACATGGTTCGCGCGCGAAGACTACGTCGAGGAATCGTGGCGCATCCTGGATAAGGTCCTCGCTGATCGTCCCAAGCCGCATGTCTATGAGCCGGGGAGCTGGGGACCGCCGGAGGCCGACAAGCTGGTCGAGGAACCGAGCGGCTGGTGCCAGCCAAAGCCCGATCCTCACAGCTAGGCGAAGGCCGATGTACACAAATAGTGCAAGAAAAACGGCCCGCGCGAAGCGGGCCGTTGCTTTTTTGGGACGGCGCTACTGCTGAGCGTCGCGGAAATACATGGCGACGGTGCGAAGGAAGGGCTTCGATGAGTCGGGCGGCAGGACGTTGCCTTTGAGGATCTGCTCGAAGGAGTGCGGCGTGCCGTAGTAGGTGTTGGTGTCGTCGGTGTTCTGGCTGACCACCGTGCCGTCGAGATCGATTCCAGCGAAAAGGCCGCGGCTCCGCGAGTAGGTGAGCAACTCGGACTTGAGCGTGAGGTTCGTGGAGGCCTGGGTGTTGCGCCCTACCGGGCCGGCGGAGGCGGAGGCGTCGGCGCCGATCTTGAACTGGCTCTTGAGCAGGTCCTGCATGCCCTGATCATTGACAGCCACGAGCACGAGGTCGGTTTCCTGGCCGCCGATCTGGAGACCGAATGAGCCTCCAGCCATGCGAATAAAGGCAGGCGCGCTCCAGCCATGGCCGGTGCGGCAGGTAACGACACCCTGTCCGTATTGTCCGCCGAAGATGAAGGCCCCCTTCTTGAGGCCGGGCACGACGGCAACGCAGGTGGCCTGTTTCATGATGGAGCTGGGGATGCCGGTATCGGGGGTCTTCATGATGTCATTGATGATGATCCTGGAGTTCTCAAGCCGGTCATCGAGAGTACCTTTGCCGGTCGCCGCTACGGCAGACGCAGCCAATCCCGCAACGCAGAGCAGGGTAAGAATTTTCTTCATCTGTGGACTTTCTCCTGTGGACGCTTTTAGGGTCTATGGATTTCAGGGTCTATGGATCAACTCTATTATTCGGGCCCTCTCGAGCATGTCAAGAAGCCCGCAGGTGTGCAGGATTGTTCATCCCACACACGGTTAGACGGAGGGAATTTGCCGAATGCTTCCCAGCGGATAGTAACTATGGATGCACCGCCGGGCAGGAAGGTTGAAAGGGGGAGGGGGAACGGACAGAACCGGGTAAAAAATTGGGGCTGTGGCTCAGTCTCCTGTCCCAGCAGCCCCGTTCCCCAGATCTGCGTTGTTGCTAGTAACGTTGTACCCCTATCTTCGGTAACCCGCAAGGTAACCGAGGTTCAGTGGCCTAAAGTAAGCATGCCAGCGCCAGGCAAAGCTTCCGGTTCGGATAAGTCTTTTATTTTCAGTTAAGATCGCGGAACAACGAGGTAACGTCAGTCGTCATCGTCGGCGACGAGGGCGCGGCTGGCGGCATGAATCGAAAGGGCGATGCGATTTTCGACCCCCACTTTGCGCATGAGGCGGGCAACGTAGGCCTTCACGGTGCGCTCCTCGATGCCCAGGGTGTCGGCTATTTCGCGGTTGGAGCGGGCGGCGATGAGGAGCTTGAGGACGGCGCGCTCACGTTCGGTGAATTTGAAGGCGTGGCGAAGGACGGGCTTTTCAGAGGAGTGGAGCATGCGGTCGACGAAGGCGGAGAGGACGCGGCGCGGGGCCCAGATGGAGCCGCTTTCGACGACCTCGATGCACTGCGTGACCTGCTCGGGCGTAGCCCGTTCCTCGAGATAGCCCTTGGCGCCAGCGGCGACGGCGCTGATGATGGTTTCCTCGTCGCTCTCCGAGCCCATGACGATGAGCTTCAGCCGGGGCTGCGCTGCCTTGAGGCGCGCCAGCAATTCGAAAGAGTCGTTGGGATTCTGCAGGCCGAGGATGACCATGTCGAAGCCATTGCCGGCGATGGCTTCGCTGAGGTCGGTCGCGACCACTTCGACGTCGGGCACGTTGTCGAAGACGGTCTCAAATCCGGCGACGCGGAGGGGCTCGAAGTCGATGAGTCCGATGCGCAGCGGCCGGTGTCGATGGGGGTGTACAAGCATAGGGGTATCAAAAAGATAAGCTTACAGCCTGGACAGACAACTCAGTGCTAACGTCAGTGCTAAAGGTTTGATCTCCCGTAAATAAGACGCTTTTTCCCGCACGCTTGCCGACTCGCCACTGCAATTGGGTCGCGTCGAGCTTACGACCATGGCTTACCCCGGCAATTTACCAAGATGCTATAGCACGGTTTCTAATCCGCGGGCTACAGTTTAGGCAAAACAATTCCCTGCTGCTTCTGATATTTTCCGCGACGGTCGGCGTAGCTGATCTCGCACGGCTCGTCGGACTGGAAGAAGAGAATCTGGCAGAGTCCCTCGTTGGCGTAGATGCGCGCCGGGAGGGGCGTGGTGTTGGAGATTTCCAGGGTCACGAAACCTTCCCATTCGGGCTCGAAGGGGGTGACGTTAACGATGATGCCGCAACGGGCGTAGGTGGACTTGCCGACGCAGATGGTGAGGACGTCGCGGGGAATCCTGAAGTACTCGATCGAGCGGGCCAGGGCGAAGGAATTGGGCGGGACGATGACGGAGTCGGCCTCGACGGAGACAAAGGAACGCTCGTCGAAATGCTTGGGGTCGATGATGGCGCTGTTTACGTTGGTGAAGATCTTGAATTCGTTGGAGACGCGCAGGTCGTATCCGTAGGAGGACAAGCCATAGGAAATAACGCCCTCACGGACCTGCTTCTCACTGAAAGGCTCGATCATTCCGTGCTTCGTTGCACGCTCGCGAATCCACCGGTCGCTCTTAATGGACAAGAAAACTCCCCGCCGTGGCCAGATGGACGCTTCTCCGGGGTAAAGCGGGTGGAGAAATGGCGTCGCCGACCCTGCGGCATTGTTTAAGTTGGTTCAAAACTTGCATGTTACGAGACGGTTCGTGCGTTGACAATGCGCAAAAACCTTTCTAGCATCACACCAGCGTTGAAGTGATCATAATTTTATTTCGGGTCTCGGGGTGAAGGCATTGATTAAACAAGACATCATCCATCACGTAATCGAACGCACCGGGTTGCCGCGTGTGAAGGCCGAGGCCGCAGTCGATACCGTTTTTGAGAGCCTCAAGAAGGCCCTGGCGAATGGAGACCGCATTGAGCTCCGCGGCTTCGGCGTCTTCAATGTGCGTCCGCGGAAGACCGGGATCGGCCGCAATCCGAGGACAGGAGCGGAAGTGAATATTGCTCCGGGCAAGGCGGTTCGCTTCAAGCCAGGCAAAGAATTGCATGTTCTCGACAGCGAGAAGCCGGTAACGACTGAAAAGCCCGTCGAGCACGCCTAGCGATTTTTCCCGCTGAATCCGATTCAAAGAAAATCGCTACGTCCGAGAGAGGCGCGGCGATTTCTATTTGGCCAGCGCGCCGCGCTACGTGAGGACGACGATCTTTCCTCCAGCCGTGTTTTCTTCCATCACGCGATGCGCCTCAACGATCTCGTCGAGGTGAAAGACTTTGCCGATCTGGACGCGCAATTTTCCGGCGGCGATCTGCCGGGCCAGTTCGTCCAGCGGCGTGCGCATGAAGTCCTCCGATTTGCCGTTATAGCTGGTCAGGTAGACCGCGCTCGGAATCGCCTCCATGGGAGCGAAATTGTCGAAGGACCATTTGTTGCCGACGATGCCGGTCATGCAGACGATGCCGTTTTGCCTGGCGCAGAGGAGCGAATCCTTCAGAGTCGTGGTACCGATCAGCTCGAGCACCTTGTCGACACCGCCCGAGCAGACCTCGCTGACCTGCCCGGCGATGGAGCCGGTGTCGATGAAAACCTGATCGGCGCCGCTCGAGAGCAGCAACTGGCTGCGATCCGGGTTGCGGGTGGTGGATGCGACGAAGGCGCCGTGGTTCTTCGCGATGGCGGCGGCGGCCAAGCCGACGGAGGTTGTGCCTCCGCGAATGAGCAGGCGCTCGCCCTTTTCTAGACGCAAGGATTTGAAGAGCGAGCCCCACGCGGTCTGCAACATCTCCGGGATAGCACCGAGGGTTTCCCAGGGGAGCTGCGTTTTGATGGCCTGCACCTGCTTTGCGGGCGGGCAGGTGAATTCTGCGTAGCCACCGTCGAACTCCCTTCCCATGCCGCCCATGGCGCTGGCGACGACGGCGCCTTTGGGGAACTCGTTTCCCGGCGCCTGTTCGACGACGCCGACGGCTTCGATGCCGAGGACGCGGGGAAATTTGACTCCCGATGAGAAACCCTGGCGCGTGAAGAGCTCGGAGCGGTTAAGGCCGAAGGCTTTGACGCGGATGAGAACTTCGCCGGGCCTGGGTGTGGGAATGGGGAGGCTCTCAATTTTTAGAACCTCGGGAGGGCCGGGCTCGTGAATGACAACGGCTTTCATGCTGGGCATTTTCAGCTCCTTTCTTCGGCAGGTAGTGAGCGGTGATTGTTGCCGGTATGGGGCTAACGCTTTGGCGGATTGGTTGTCGAGAAGCAGTAGCGCGCGATTTTCCAGGCGCCGTTGAGCTTCTGAAAGACGAAGAGCTCCTGATTGGCTTCGGCGCTGGACTCGCCGGTTGCGTTGACTTTAACGGAGCCAGCGGAGTTGGTGCGGGCGAATGCCCAGCCGGGGGCGACCTGCTTCACCTCAGCGACATTGAATTTCACGGTGAGGGTGATGGATGCGAATACGCCGTCATAGGCCTTGCGGACGGCGTCGGCTCCGATGCTGGAGGGAAAATGCTGCGGCATGAAAACTCCGTCGGGGGCGTAGAGCTCGATCACGGCAGCGGTGTCGGATGCGTTCAGGGCCTTTTCATAATCGGCAAGAGCGGCGGCGACTGCCTGTTCCTCTGCATTCATGGCTCAGACCTCCGGGATGGAGAATTGCGTTCAGCGTGGACTATAGGCTTATCCTGTATTCGCGATAAGGTGGGTAGTTTAGAAATCAGATTTCCATAGATGGAAAAATCATGGATCTCAATTCCCTGACGATCTTCGCCAAGGTCGTGGAGGTGAACAGCTTTTCAGAGGCGGCGCGGCGGCTGAAGATGCCGGTCTCGACGGTGAGCCGGCGCATTGCAGAGCTCGAAGATCAGCTCGGGGTTCGCCTGCTGGAACGCTCGACACGCAGCCTGCGGCTTACCGACGTGGGCTCCGAGGTTCTGCATCATGCCCAACACAGCGCCGAACTGAGCGAAGCCGTGGAGGGTATCGTTTCGAATCACCTGGCGAGCGTCAGCGGCGTGCTACGGCTGTCCGCGCCGCCGAGTATTTCCGACTCACTGCTTGCGCCACTGGTGGGGGCATTCCAGATGGCATATCCCATGGTCCGAGTGCAGATCTTCATCACCGAGCGAATTGTCGATCAGATTGCCGAAGGCGTGGACCTGTCGTTCCGAGTGCGAGAGCAGGAGGATTCATCGCTGGTGGCACGCAGGATTCTGACCTACCGGCACCAGCTTGTCGCGAGTCCGGCTTACCTGGCGAAGTGCAAGGCTCCGCGATCGCCACGCGAACTGCTCAACCACCGGCTGCTCGCGTTTTCATTCTGGAGACCGGAAAATACATGGAACTTCACTCATGTAAATGGGAGGGATAAGGAAAGCCTGACCTTCCAGCCCTATCTCTCGATCAACGAATACTCAGGTCTTGCGGCAGCGCTGCTGGCCGGGACCGGGATCGGCGATCTTCCGCCGATCGTGCAGCCGCAGTTGATGCGCGAAGGGCGTCTGATCGAGGTGATGCCGAAGTGGCATTTGCGAAGCTTCAATCTCTGGCTGGTTCATCAGGGTGGCCGGTATCTTCCCCGACCGGTCCGCGTTTTCAAGGAATTCGCAATGCAAATGGCGCCCGCGCTTTTCCCGGCGCTGCCGATGTAAGACAGCGATAAATGGACGGGCCGAGTCAATGGTGACGTTTCATCGAAGCGATTTGAAGGACGATCAGCGTTCAGGGCGAGCGGTGGGGCAATCAAAAGCACTGCCTAGCGCTGGCGGGCGAGGACGAGGGTGATGTCGTCGGGCTGCTCCTGGCCGCCGATCCAGGTGCGGAGAGATTGCATGACCTGCTCGGAGATGGCGTCGAGCGGCAAATGGCGGTGGCGGCGGACGACTTCGACCATGCGCTCTTCGCCGAATTCGCCGAATTCGTTTTCCGGCTCAGTGACGCCGTCGCTGTAAGCGATGAGGATGTCGCCGGGATTCAACTGCTCGGTTCCCTGCTCGTAGCTGACGTTGTCGATGAGGCCGACGACGGTGCCTCCGCAGTCGAGGCGAGTGATGGTGTCGTCGGCGCGCAGGAGCAGAGGCGGCAGGTGGCCTCCGGTTGAGTAGACGAGACGCTTGCTGACGCCCTCGTAGTGGGCGAGGAAGAGGGTAGCGTATTTCTCGGGCTGGGTGCTGCGGTAGAGATGGCGATTGAGGAGGGCCAGGATCTTGGCCGGGTCCTCGAAGAGCTCGCCGCACTCGAGCTCGGCTTCGCCGAAGCCCGGGCCGCCGAAGCCCGAACTGCTGGAGCCGGAGGGCATGGAGCCGCCAGAGCCAGCCATCGCCGCAGCTCCCTCGCGGATGAGCTCCATTCCGGCGAATCGATAGGCACGCACGGCAGAGTGGAGGGTGGCCATGAGCAGGGCGGCGGAAATTCCCTTGCCGCTGATATCGCCGAGAGCGAGGCCGAGGCCACTGTTTCCGAAGACGAGGAAGTCGTAATAGTCGCCGCTGACGGCGCGCGCGGGATAGCAGGCTCCGTGGAGCTCGAGCATGGGCAGCGAGACGCTGGAGAGGGGAAAAAGATTGGCCTGGACCTCCTGGGCGATTTCGAGCTCGTTCTGGAGGCGCTCCTTTTCGCGCTGCTCCTCGAGGAGGCGTTCAAGGGAGGCGGCCATGCTGTTGAAGGAGCGGCTGAGCGCGGCGAGCTGATCGTGGCGCGTGACCTTGATGCGGTGGGTGAGCTCGCCCTTGTCGATGGCGGTGGTGGCTTCGTAGAGATCGCGGATGGATTGCGTGATGGTGCGGTTGAGGCGCACGGCCATGATGAAGGCGACGAGCTCGAGCACGCCGAAGAAGACGGCGATGGCGATGAGCATGTCCTGCACGACGGCAGCAATCTTGAGGGAGGTGATGAAGAGGCGCTGGTAAAGCAGCGACGGCCGCGAGGTGACGTGGGTGAAGGTGGTGTGCGGCTTTCCGGTGATCCAGTCGGTGGTTTCAAGCGGCGCATAGAAGGTGACGGGGATGTCGTAGAAGTGCTGGGCTGATGGCAGTGAGCCGCCGCGAACCGAGTGCCGGCGGGCTTCCTCGTCGGCAAGATTGTGGCCGTTGACGATGACCGGAGGCTGGCCGGGCTTTGCGGAAATGGTGACCTGAGTGCCGGGCTTGCTTTCCTTCTGCTCGGCGGGCTCCTCTTCGATGTCGACGTCGGGGACGATGGTGACGGTGCCGAGGCCGCGCGCGATCTGGCCGACGTTTTCGTGGCTGAGGGGCAGGCTGGTGATGGTGGTGACGATGTGTCCATCGCGGTTGCGCGTGTCGATGGCGCGAAGGTAGAGCTCGCCGTTGTCGATGACGACGCCGCTGAAGTGAGGAGAGGCCCAGGACGGAGGCTGAGTGATGGTGGTGGAGTTCAGCGCCTCGGGGGTAAGGGTGACGGGCCTGCCATCGGCGAAGGCGGCCACCTGCATGGCGAGGTGCTCGTGCTCGGTGGATTCATCGGCGGCCTCGGGAAGAGCGACGGTGCGCATTTTCGGATCGAGGTCGTAGGCGTGGGCGATGTGCAGATCGAAGGCGCGGTTCGTGGAGGCAATATGGGCCAGCTCTGCGTTGATCTCGGCGATCGCGGCAAAGATGGCGAATTGTCCGGAGAAGACGTAGAGGAGGATGACGGCCAGTGACACGAAGAGCACGACCGGCGTAAGCGCCATGAGGATATAGGTGACGACAAGGCGGTTACGGACCTTCCAGAGAAGGCGGCCGAAGACCCATCTCCAAAGGAGCGGGATACAGAGGATGATGAGGACGAAGAGCGTGAGGCTGCTGAGGGCCTGGAAGACGGTTCCGGCGTTGCCGGGAATGATCCGCCCCAGGGCCAGGACCACGTAAACGATGAGCAGCCAGAAGGCGAGACGGTGCAGCTTGCTCCGGGGAGGGTCGCGGCGCAGACGCCGGAAAACCTTTATCTCGAAATTTCGCAGATGTCCCATCTGATTGCTTGAGTTTAGCGGAGATAGGGATCAGGGAACAGGGCTGAGCCAAGAGGGATCAGGGATTAGCGATTAGGGAACAGAGAACAGGGATTAGTGAATAGCTAATGGCTACTGGCCGTTTCCTCCTCCCTGTTCTTGCGTTGCTCTTCGAGGTCGGCCTGGCGGGCGAGGCGGAGAGTGTGGCGGGTGGCGGACATCTGGGCTCCGGCGAGCAGGATGAGGCCGGTGAGGAAGGCCCAGATCATGAGGCTGACAGAGACAGAGAAGGGGCCGTAGGCCGATTCGAGGTCGAGCCAAGGGAGGACAAAAATGTAGATCCGCTTGGCGAGTTCCCAGAGGAGTCCGGTGACGACAGCGGTGGGCAGGACGGCAGCGACGGGGAGCTTGCGGTTGGGGAGGATCCAGTAAATGAGGAAGAAGATGCCGATGCTGAAGATAGCTGCCGAAAGTTGAAGTACTGCATGAGCAAGAAAGGCGAAGACAAAATTCTGTGTCTTGCCGATGAAGATCCAGGCGAGCAGGCGGTTCTGGGCGGCGGTGAAGGCGATGGAGAAAAGCGCCAGCACGCCGACGGAGAAGGCGAGCCCGAGGGCGATAACGGCGTTCATCAGGTAGGAACGGTTCTTCTCGACTCCCCAGACGCGGTTGAGGGCGACTTCGAGGGGCAGGAAGACTCCGCTGGTGGAGATGAACAGGGTAATGATGGAGATGATCTGCGCCTTGCCGCGCGCGTGGGCGAGCAGAGCCATGTTCTTGACGACGAAGTCCTGATGGGCGGGCAGGAAGTAACGGAGCATGTCGCCGAGGACGGCTTCCATGGAGGGCGAGTGGAAGACATGGCGCTCGATGGTCCAGGTCATCACGATGAAGGGAAAGAGGGACAGGATGGCGTTGGCGGCGACGCTGAAGGCGTAGGTGTGCACCTCGCTTTGCGAGAGGTAGCGGGCAAGGGAGACGATCTGCGGCCACCATCCTGCGCTGGGCGGCACCCGCGCGGGGGGCTCGGCGATGGTGTCTGGTGTAGCCGGCGGCTTGATGGTGAGCATGTGCCTGATTTAGATGTTAGGGCATTCAGCGGCGTTGGGGTTGCGCAGCGTTTTTTCGCACTGGCATTCTCGACGTTGGCGTATGGTGATGGACTGATGGCGAAGCCTAAACATGTCGCGAGGCTTAACGAAGGCGTCGAGGCGTGGAATCAGTGGAGGAAAAAAAGCCGTCGTGTTGTACCGGACCTCCAACTCACGAACTTCCGAGGCGCGTCGCTCCCTGGAGCCAATCTCAGCGGAGCGCAACTCAACGGAACCTTTTTCATCGACGCGAACCTCAGTCGGGCGAATCTCCGCGGAGCGAATCTCGTTGGTGCGCATCTCCTCCGTGCAGACCTTAGCGGCGCAGACCTGACCAAGGCGAACCTCCAATACGCAAATTTGACCAGGACCAACCTCAACGGAGCCAACCTGACAGGTTGTGCGATCTATGGCATTTCGGTTTGGGGCGTCCGGCTGGAAGGAGCAATCCAGTCAAACCTGATAATCACGCCTTATGAGGAATCCGCGATTCAGGTGGACAACCTGGAAGTTGCCCAGTTCGTTTACCTGCTGCTCAATAACGAACGCATCCGGAACGTCATCGATACCATCACCTCGAAAGTGGTGTTGATTCTTGGTCGCTTCACGGAAGAGCGAAAGCCCGTACTGGAGGCCATTCGCGAAGAGCTTCGCAAACACGATTACCTGCCGGTTCTCTTCGATTTCCAGACGTCCGAGAGCAAGGATTTCACTGGAACGATTACAACTCTGGCCAATATGGCCCGCTTTATCATTGCCGATCTGACCGATCCAGCATCCGTCCCGCATGAACTCGCGATGATCGTTCCCACCACCGTCGTTCCGGTTCAAAGCATTCTTCTACAAGGACAGCGCGAATATGCAATGTTTCGCGATCTCAAGACGAGATATCACTGGGCGCTTGAACCCTTCATATACGAATCCGAGAGTCTTCTGCTTGCACAGCTGGATGAGAAAGTGATTGCTCCCGCCGAAGCCAAGGCAAGAGAGCTAATCAGGAAATAACGTCGCGATTGTGTCGCAGATCCCACCTGACACAAGATTGACAGGTCCGGCTCTTCGGATTTGTTGCCGAGCGAGCCGGCAAGATGGTCATCGTTTTAGACTTGAAGTTTTACGGCAATGGGTTGGGGAAAAGATGAGAGAACGTCTTTGCGTAATTTTGCGTACCGCCTGCGTGATGGCCGGGCTGTTTGTGATGACTGGCCTGATTACAGTGGGTCAGGAGCAGGCAGAGCAGGCGCACAAATTCGGAGTGCAGGGCGACCACTTTTCGCTGGATGGCAAGCCGTTCCAGATCATATCGGGCGAGATGCATTATGCACGCATTCCGCGGGCGTACTGGCGGGATCGGCTGAGGATGACGAAGGCGATGGGGCTGAATTCGGTCACGACTTACGTCTTCTGGAATGTGCATGAGCAGCAGCCGGGAGTGTACGACTTTTCGGGCCAATATGATGTGGCGGAGTTTATCCGCGAGGCGCAACAGGAAGGGCTTTATGTGATTCTGCGGCCCGGTCCTTATGCATGCGCGGAGTGGGAGTGGGGCGGCTATCCGGCGTGGCTGTTGAAGGAAAAAGGGATTGTGGTGCGCAGCAGCGATCCGAAGTTCATGGTGCCGGCGAAAACCTGGCTGAAGCGGCTTGGTCAGGAGCTTGCACCGCTGCAGATCGAAAATGGCGGACCGATTATCGCGGTGCAGGTCGAGAACGAGTACGGATCGTTCGGCAGTGACCACGCATATATGGAGCAGATCAAGCAGGCGATCCAAGAGGCCGGCTTCACGAAGGCGATGCTTTATACGGCGGATGGTCCGGAGCAGGTGCCGAATGGTTCCCTGCCGGAGCTGCCTGCGGTGATCAACTTTGGCCCCGGCGATGCGAAGAGCGGGTTCGCGAAACTGCATGCGCTGAGGCCGCAAGGGCCATTCATGACTGGTGAATACTGGGCGGGGTGGTTCGATCACTGGGGCGATAAGCATCACGTGACGGATCCAGACAAAGAAGCGGCGGAGATTGAATGGATTCTGCGGCAGGGCTACTCGATCAGCATTTACATGTTTCACGGAGGCACGAGTTTCGGGTGGATGAACGGCGCGAACTCGGATGGTCACAACTACGAGCCGGATGTGACGAGTTATGACTACAACGCTCCTTTGAGCGAGAGCGGACAGCCCACGGAGAAATACCTGAAGTTTCGCGATGTGATTGCAAAGGTCACCGGCAGAACGCTGCCGCCGGTTCCTCAGGCTCCAAGTGCAGCGGCAGTGCCGACGTTTCAACTGACGTCGAGCGCATCGCTGTGGGACAACCTGCCGAAGCCAGCGCATTCGGAGGGATTGCTCTCGATGGAGGATCTCGATCAGGCGTATGGCTACATTTTGTATCGCACAACAGCGCCGGCGGATGCCAACGGCGAGCTTGTGCTGGATGGCCTGCATGACTATGCGGTGGTTTTCGTCGATGGCAAAGCCGTGGGGACGATCGATCGCCGGCTGGCCCAGGACAAGGTTGCGGTCACGGTGAAGAGGGGCGACCGGCTGGACCTGCTGGTGGAGAATACGGGGCGCGTCAACTTCTCAAAGGTGCTGCTCGGGGAGCGCAAAGGCATTCTCGGCAGCGTGAAGCTGGCAGGCACCGAGGTGAAGGGATGGGATATTTACTCCCTGCCGATGAACGACACAGCCGATCTCAAGTGGAAGAAAGAGCCGTGCAGCGGACCGTGCTTCTATCGCGGCTCATTCGATGCAGACCCTTCCAAGGATACGTTTCTCGACACGCGCGCATTCACGAAGGGCTTTGTGTGGGTGAACGGGATGCCGCTGGGCAGAGTGTGGTCGATCGGTCCGCAGCACACGCTGTTTTTACCGGGCCCATGGTTGAAGACGAATGACAACGAGGCCGTTGTTTTCGATCTGCAGGGGAGTTCGACGCCGAGCCTTAGCGGGGACAAGGTTCCGATCTTAGGCGAACCGGCACACTGAATTCAGAAGGAGAAGCGGGCACCGAGCTCGATGCGACGGGCGGTTTCGGCGGAGATGGGCTCGGTGACATTCGGCGAGGAGACTACGGTTCCGACGGCGGTGACGTTGGTGTGATTGAGGAGGTTGGCGCTGCGCGCGTTGAAGGTGAGGGTGCGAGGGTGGTCGGCGTCTTTCGGGTTGAGCTTGAAGGCGCGGGTGAGGTTCATGTCGAGGTGGATGGGACCGGGCATGGGTCCAAGGATGCGAGGGGCGTTGCCATTCACGGTGTTCACGGTGAACAGGCCGAAGCGGGTGCTGTAGACGCCGGGTCCGGGAGCAGCGGCGTACGAGGGGCGGTCGTTGAAGTTGCCGTCGCCGTTGTTGTCGGTGCCGGTGGTGAGTCCGTAATAGGAGCCGTCGCCGGCGTCGAATTGCGTGGCGAGCTCGAATTTCCAGAGCAGAACGAGATTTCCATTGAGCGTGTAGTAGTTGGTGCGCGACCACTCGACGCGGCCTGATTCCCCGCGATCGCTGTAGGTGGATTGCGGGCTGTTCAGGCCGGTTCCAACAACATCGGATTTGAAATTGAGGTGCCGGTAGTAGAAGGAGAGACCGAAGCGCTTGAAGCTGTGCTGCTCAAGGCTGAAGGAGATGACATTGCCAGCGAGGTGTCCGGAATTCTGTGTCTGCAGGATGTTTTCGCCGGGCGCGATGGGGCGGGGCGCGAGCAGAGCGTCGGTGGGGTTGGGCGGGATGCCGATGCTGTCGGGGACGAGCGGGGCGTTGATGTTTTTGACGCGGAGGCTGTTCCAGTCTTCTCCCCAGAAGAGATTGCCGCGCGCGTGCCAGTGATGGGGGAAATCGTGCTCGAGGTTGAAGTATCCGACGAAGGTGGATTGCGGCGCGAGCGACAGCGGGAACTGGTTTATGGTGCTGACGGCGATGGAGCCGGCAACGGGCGTGAGCGGGTCCTGGTAGTCCGGTGAGTAGACTGTGGCCTGCTGCTGGCGGATGCCGTTGAGGCGGTGGATTTCGGTGACATAGTCCAAGTGGTCGGGGGAGTTGGTGAAGATGCCAAGGCGGAGATGGATAAGCCAGGTTTCTTTTTTGTTGAGCGCCCAAGCGAATCCGAGGCGCGGGCCGAAGTTGGCAAAGCTGTCAGGGTTAGTGACGAAGTAATAGCGCAGGCCGGCATTGATGGTGAAGTGGGGCGTGAGCTTGAGCGCGTCCTGGAAGAAAAGCGCCATACGCAACTGTGTGAGCGGGACGAGCGGGTTGCCGCTGGTGAGCTGATAGGTGGTCGGGTTGCCGCCGGGCAGGTTGAGCAGGGCGCGGCGGTATTGTTCGAGGCCGCTGATGGTGGTGGTTTCTCCGGTGGGCTGGTTGTTGGCGTCGAGGACGGGGGCGCTGCCTCCGCCGAAGACGTAGGCGCCATTGAAGGTGTCGGGGTCGTAGTCATGCACGAAGGATGTGATGGACTGCGCGCCGAATTTCAAGGTGTGACGGCCGCGCGTAAGCATGAAGTCGTCGTCGGCTTCGAGGTCGCGCTGGCGGTCGTTGAGGCTCTGGCTGGTGGCGCCGCCTCCGACAAAATAACCGGCGACCTGAAGGGCGGGGGCGGTAGAGAGCGGGGTCTGCTGCGTGCGCTTCCAGGTGTAGCCGATGCGAGCTTCATTGAGGAAATTGGCGCCGGCGGTGAAGGTGTTGGAGAAGCGCAGGTCGTATTCGCTGACGAGGCTGTCGTAGCCGGCTTCAGGAAGGATGAGCCCGCCGACTCCCTGATTGCCGAGGTTGTTGACGTTGGCGGAGAAGGATAGCGTGGCGAGGTCTTTGGGCGAAAGCTGCCAGTCGCCGCGGGCGGAAGCGATCCACAGGCGCTGCGGAGCGGGAACGGTGGCGAGGAACGGAGCCTGGTTGCCGCTGGAATCGAGGGTGACGGCGTTGACGACGTTGAACTCGTCGATGTCGCGCTTTTCGAGGGCGAGAGCGAAACCGCTTTTCTGGCGAACGATAGGGCCGGAGAATTCGAAGCCGTAGCGGCGCTTGCCGGCAGGAGTCGCGGTGACGGAGAAGGGATCGGTGGCGTTGAAGATGCCGTCGCTGTCGGTGAAGAAGAGAGCTCCATGGAAAGAATCGGCGCCGGGCTTGGTGATGATTTCCACGGCGCCGCCTCCGAAGGGTGGCCAACGATATTCGGAGGAGAACATGTCGGGGTTGACGCGGATGGCGGCGATGGAGCTTTTGGGTGGGAGCGCGCTGCCATTCTGAAAGCCGTTGACCATGATGGTGGCTGTGGTGGGATCGCCTCCGGCAGCGGCAGCGAGGATCTGAAGCTGACGGAGGAAGTCGTCGGGATCGTCGGCCATCTGCTGAATTTCGCTGGTGCTGAGCGTGGTGGATGAGGGGCCAGGATCGGTGTCAATGGATGGCGCGTCAGCATTGACCTGCACGTTAGTCTGGACGCGGGCAAGGTCGAGCTGAATGTCGATGTGAGCGGTTGTGCCTGACCGCCTGGGGATGGGCATGGTCTTCGGCGCGAAGCCATCAGCGGTGATGGTAACGGTGACGGCGTTTGCGAGAACGCAGGGCAGCACATACCGGCCGGAGGCGTCGGCGATAGCCTTCGCGCCAACAGCTTCGATCTGAGCTCCGGGAATGAGGGCTCCGGTCTGGTCGGTGATGGTGCCGTCAATGCGCAGGCCGCGAGCACAGGACTGCTGGGCGAGGGCTGGCGCAACGCTGAGCACTGCGGCCAGAACTGCGGCGAGATAAAGAGAGCGCTGCGGCGTGGGTCGGCAGGTCATGCGGAGACTCCGTTGCAGCTTTGAATTTCGCTGAGGCGCCGGGAGTCTTCCAGTGAGTTGCAGGGGAATGGCGGAAGCGTGCAGGGAGCGATGTGCTTCGGGCAGAGAAGAGATGGCGGGAGTTACGAGCGGCTTACGGCGAGGAGATTCTGCCAGCCAGCTTTGCTCATCTTGAGGCGATGACCGTTGGAGAGGAGGACCCAGCCTTCGTTGCGGCCTTCGCGGAGGATCTCACGGACGTGATCGATGTTGACGATGGCGGAGCGGTGTACGCGCACGAATTTTTTGGGGTCGAGCGTTTCGACAAGCTGCTTGATGGTCTCGCGGAGCATGAGGCATTTGGTTCCGACGTGGAGGCAGGAGTAGTAATCGGCAGCCTCGATCCACTCGATGTCGTCGACATTGACGAATGAGTCCTTCGCTCCGTTGGGGACAAGCAGGCGCTTCGGATAATCGGCCTGGTTGGGGGAGCGCTCGTTCAGGGAGGCGAGCATGGACTTAAGCTGTTCCTGCGTGATGAGGGCCGCCTGAGAGGCGACGCGCTCTTTAACGTGGCTGAGGGTGGCGCGCAGACGCTCGGGCTCGACGGGCTTGGTGAGGTAGTCGAGCGCCTGGACTTCAAAGGCCTTGATGGCATAGTGATTGTGCGCGGTTACAAATACGGTGACCGGCATGTAGGCGGTGCCGATTTGTCCGATGATGTCGAAGCCGGTGCCGCCGGGCATTTGAATGTCGAGAAAGAGCACGTCGTAACGTTTCTCTTTCAACGCTTCGACTACTTCCCTTCCGTTGCGGCATTCTCCGGCAACTTCGATTTCATCGTCGCTCGACAGAAGAAAGCGGAGGCGCTCGCGGGCCAGCGGTTCGTCGTCGGCGATGAGGGCTTGGAGCTTCATTCAGGCGGGTTCATAGGGGATGGTGATGGCGACCTTGAAGCCGCCGGTTTCAAGCGGGTGCGCCTTCATATCGTAGGCGTTGCGGTAGAAGTGCGTGAGGCGCTCGCGGGTGTTTTTGAGTCCGATGCCGTTGCCGGGCATGGAATGGCCATTCGCGCCGGAACCGGTGTCGCGCACTTCGAGATGCAGGAGGCTTCCCTCGCGGCGCGCCGATGCTTCGACGACGCCGCTGCTTTCGCAGTGGGCGATGCCGTGACGGATGGCGTTCTCGACGATGGGCTGGAGGAGGAAGCATGGGACGAGGCTGTCGAGTGCGGAGGGATCGACTTTGATCTCGATGCGGAGGCGATCGGCAAAGCGGACCTGTTCGATGGCGAGGTAGTTCTCGACGATTTCGAGCTCCTGCGAGAGCGGAACTTTTTCAGGAGCGGTGCGCTTGAGGGTGCTCTTGAGGATGGCGTTGAGATAGAAGAGCATCTCCACGGCCTGGTCGCGGCGGCCGAGCTCAACGAGGGTGGTGATGGCGTTGAGGGTGTTGAAGAGGAAGTGCGGCTCAAGCTGCATCTGGAGCGCGCGGAGCTGGGCGGCGGAGAGCTGGCGCTCGAGCTCGAGGGACTTCATCGCGTCCTGCTGCGCGCGGACCTGGTACTGGATGATTCCCATGATGCCGAAGACGAAACCGTAGATGAGGATCTCGATGCCGAAGCGGTTGGGATTGATCAGAGCGTAGAACATGGAATGCGGAGTCTCGCCGCGTCCCCATCCCAGAGGAGTGAAGCCGAGGCTCCAGAGCAGAAGCAGGTGCACGAAGCCGAGAGCCAGAGCTGCGAGGAGATGCAGGGCCATGGCTGCTGATGAAAAGCGGACGAGGGAGGGGTATCGCGGAGCGAATGTCCAAAGAAGGCCGGCGATGCAACCCCACCATCCCCAGAGCACGATGCCATAAATGAGTGAACCCAGGTGCGCGATGGACTGGCATTCGCTGGCAGTGACGAGCGCCAGAATGGTTGATATGCCCGCGATGACGATGGGGCCGACAAGACGGAATCTGAGAGCCCTGGGGTCTTTCGCTCCGGCCGTCGGCATGTCGGAAACAACAGCGCTGAGAGAGCTCATTTCCGTCGCTCCTCCGATTGCATTTGTGACTGCGATCCGCGGTGCATCGCAGTGTCTGGCGAGGGTTCCTGGTGGTGATGGTACACGGTGACGGGTGGAAAAATCATGCTTGCAGGATTTCGTCTGGAGGGGTCGTGGGCCAGAAATTTGCAGCGAATGCAAGGATTCCGGCAGGGAGTGATGGAAGCATTGAGGATCTTTGCGTTGAATGAAGATGCGCCCGGCGGTGACTTTCGCTTTCTATTCGTCTAGCATGAGGCCTGGCGACGGCGGCGATGAGGTATGTCCCAAAACGATTGCGTGGAGACGGGCAGATGCCCGGCGGCAATGGGCATGACGCGCCGGTGAGTGCTGCAGGGCTGAGGCGGGAGATCAGCGCGAGAAACCTGCTGCGCGCAGAGCAATTCGAGCATGAAGTGTCGTACGGTTCGCAGCCGTGCGTTATCTATGGCGAGTCGGAGGGTATCCACGGGAACTTTCTGCCGGCGTCGTATCGACGGATCATGGCGAATCCACAATGGAAGGAGCGATTGAGCAAGGCTTACTCGGCGAGCCGGTATGTGCCGCGGCGAATGGACCGCAAGCGCTACGAGCTTGAGTCGGCGTGCAGCTCGGATGCACTGCTCATGAACATCTTCTGCTATCCGAATGTGATGAAGCGCACGCCGGTTTGCGCGCTGCTGGGAGTTGGAGCAGGCGTGCA
>Ga0335075_10000595_pt1 | contig 62372 bp, 48 predicted proteins | sample Lox_Sample_24_FD_206723 | JGI IMG/M metagenome (GOLD analysis project Ga0335075, IMG submission 206723) | Soil microbial communities from Loxahatchee National Wildlife Refuge, Florida, United States - Lox_Sample_2.4 | ecosystem: Environmental > Terrestrial > Soil > Wetlands | place: USA...
TAGGCTGGATCGCGCTGTGCGTGATTACTGTAATTAGTTTGATTGCGACTGTGGCCGCGCGTCCATCAACGCTGGACAACTACGAGGCTTACCCGATTGCCTTCGCCATTCCGGCGCTCGTGGTTCTCTCACTCGCTGCAATCAAAGTGTTCGCGCTTAAGAAAAACGCCTTCGCTGCGTTTCTGTCTTCCTGCTTCTACCTTGTGGTCATGTTGGTGGGCGCGGCAGTGGGCCTGTATCCCGTGTTGCTTCCGTCTTCTATCAATCCCGCGGACGACATCACTATCGCAAAGGCCCTGTCGGGCCCCTATGCCACTCATGTCGGCCTTGTCTGGTGGGCGTTTGGCATGCTGCTGGCGGCTGGCTACTTTATTGTGAGCTATACCATGTTCCGCGGAAAAGTCCCGGCGGATGCTGAGGGGTATGGTCATTAATGAAGTAAATCTCAGCCGCCTGTCTTAAGCCACGGCGCGCTGTGATTTCTATCACATCTCGATGTGCTGGCCGACACAGCACTCCGCCAGACGAATCTGCAAACTAGTCTCACGAAACAAGGAGGACTAGGATGCAGAAACTGGTCGAGAGTCAGTTTGAGAAGTGCATGTTCGCAGCACCTGATCGGATTCTGGTTGCTACGGACCTTACCGACGTCGATTCTCTGGTGCCGCATGCAATCGCACAGGCAAAGATCTGCAGCGCAAAGCTGACCTTTATCCACGTCATTCCTCCGGCCCAGGCAATACGGTCTCAAAGAGATGCGAATCCTTGCAGCGCGAACTCGTATCACGATCCGGCAAAGATCATCCGCGATGCGCGGCTCGCCCTGCTCGGCGTCGAGCGTCAGGTAGAGACGCAGGGAATTCCCTGCGAGACGAAGGCACTGCAAGGCAGCGTGAGGGATGTCATCGCGCGGGAGATCCGCAAAACCGATTCCTGCCGTCTGATCGTAGGTACTCATGGATGCAGCTCAAAGGGCCGTCCCATGCTGGGTTCTGTGGCCAGCGATCTTCTGATCTCAATCGAGGTTCCTGTGATGGTCGTGGGCCATGGGGCGCGTGAGTTGGTTGAGCACTCGGTGCCACGCAGAATACTGCACCCCGTATCACTGATGGATATTGATCACAGCAGTATGCAACTGCCACTGAACGTCGCACAGACATGCCGCGCAGAACTGACGCTATTGCATGTGATCGATCCTGACCTGATGAAATGCATCAACCCGGAACGAGTCATCGAGTGGGCTGGCGCCAGGTTGAGAAGCTTGGTCCCGGACACCGATCTTATGCCCAAGGTCAACACAAGAATCTGCTACGGAGAAACGGCGGAGGAGATCCTGAAGGCAGCGGAGCAGACTCAGACAGACTTGATCCTGCTCGGCTCCAGCGGCCACAGTTCGTGGTCCTTCAACGAGAGTGTGGCGTACAGGGTGCTGAGCGCTTCATCGTGCCCTGTGCTGACGTACACGCATGAACCATATCGCACACAAATTGAGGTGCTGGAGGCGATGCACCGTAAGGTCATGGCCGATCCGTATGAGCGAGTCTCGATCAGCCGGCAAACCGATAGAAGCGCAGCGCGCGCTCTGTAGAAAGGCAGGCTATGTTGTCAGTATCGTGCGGTATTGTGCAAAGTTGTGCAAGTTGCAGTCAACGGCATCAGCGGATCTTCTGCAACTTCAGTGAGGAAACTCTGGAGCGTCTCGATGCGATCAGCATGCAGCTTGCCTTGCCTTCGCGGGCCGTGGTCTTCAAGGAAGGCCAGACCGCGGATGCTGTCTTCCTGGTGTGTGAAGGCCAGTTGAAGCTTTACACGATCTCCCGCGAAGGGCGGGTAATGATTGTGCGTCTTGCACTGCCCGGAAGTTTGTTAGGCCTAAGCACGGTGTTGAACGGCTCGGAATATGAAGTTTCCGCGGAGACCCTTATGCCCAGTGTTCTCAGGCGTATTACGCGTCAGGACTTCATGAACTTCCTCCATACCTATCCGGAGGTTGGCCGGCGCACATCCGAGGTTTTGGCAAAGGAATATCGCGATATCTTTCAGGATGCGCGCCGTCTTGCGCTCTCCGGCTCCGCATCGGGACGGGTTGCCCGTCTTCTGCTCGACTGGTCGGCAGAGGCGGAAAAAGGAAGGCCCGAGCTTCGCTTTACAATGTCACTGACCCATGAAGAGATGGCGAATATGGCTGGAACATCGCGGGAAACAGTCACTCGCCTTCTGAATCGCTACGAGCGCGGTAAACTGATTGCCCGGGAAGGCTCGTCGATCGTTATCCTCAATCCCGACCGGCTGGATTCCTTTGCGGAGTGACAGAAAGGGCAGGAAGTGTATGGCGATGTCAAGAAATGTTCGTACCGGCGTGCTGATGATTCACGGCGGAGTGACCCTGGTGCTCGGCATGTCCTTTTTGTATCTCAGCGCTACGATGACCAATCCTCTGTTTGAGGCGCTTGCCGTGGTGGCTGCGATTCTGCTCGCCGCTGCCGCTCTGGTGCTTGCTGCGATTACTGACTGGTTTGCCGCCTTCAGCGCTGGAGTCAAAAGCGCCCACCGCCTTACGTTCTATCTGCTGGCCGGAATCGCCTTTGCACTGGCCGGCATATTCATCGGGTACTACCCCAAGATTTACCTGCAATGGCTTGTTGCATTCGCGGCTCTGCACGCGCTCATCTTCGGAGTCTCGGCATTTATGTTTGTGTTCACCACCGGGCATCACAAGCTGGAGCGTAGCCTGATGCTTGTGCTTGGTGTGTTCTCGGTGCTGTTTTCCGGCATCATGGCGGCCTGGATTGTGTATCTGAATGACCGTAAAGCCATCGCTCTGCTGGGGGCATATCTACTCTTTGTCGGCATCAAACTCCTCATCTTCGCGTGGAACTCGCATCGCAAGGCAGAGATTGAAGGGCCGCGCCTTCTTCAGCAACGGCCTGCTGTTCCTTAGCCCTGCGACGCTCGCGGTTTGTTGCATTCAGTAATTCACAGGAATGAAATAAAGCCTGAACCCGGCGTGTGCGCAGTTCTGTTACAAAGGCCATAACGGCGGCGACTCGCTTTGCATCTCAAGCCTATAAGATCACAGTGTGATGAGGTCACCAATGAATACTTCTGATTTAATGCAGCCCTCTATTGATTCCCTGGAACAGCCTCTTTCGGACCACGAGATCGAGCAGATGAACGCGTGGTGGCGGGCATGCAACTACCTGTCGGCAGGAATGATTTATCTCTACGACAATCCGCTGCTTCGCGAACCGCTGCGCGCGGAGCATATCAAGCGGCGCCTGCTGGGCCACTGGGGATCTGACCCCGGGCAGAGCTTTGTCTGGGTGCATCTGAACCGTCTTATCAGGAAACTCGATCTGAACATGATCTATATTTCCGGCCCCGGCCATGGCGCGCCTGCGACCCTCGCGAATGCCTATCTGGAAGGCACATATTCTGAGGTATATCCCGACAAAAGCCAAGATGAAGCCGGACTGCGGAGGTTCCTGCGCCAGTTTTCTTTCCCAGGCGGCATTGGAAGCCACTGCACGCCGGAGACGCCCGGCTCGATCCACGAAGGCGGAGAGCTTGGCTACAGCCTTTCGCATGGCTTCGGAGCGGCGTTCGATAATCCTGACCTGATTGTGGCCGTTGTTGTAGGTGACGGTGAGGCCGAAACCGGCCCGCTCGCGACTTCCTGGCATTCCAATAAATTTCTCAATCCTGCACGCGATGGCGCGGTGCTGCCCATCCTTCATCTCAATGGATACAAGATCGCCAATCCCACCATTCTTTCGCGGATCCCCGAGGAGGAACTGGATTCGCTGTTTCGCGGATATGGCTACATCCCCTACTTTGTTGAGGGCGACGATCCGGAAGTTATGCACCGCAGAATGGCATCGACCCTCGAGCAATGCATTCGCGAAATTCATGCCATTCAGCAGAATGCCCGTTCCGGCGGCAATGTGAGCTACGCGCGCTGGCCAATGATTGTATTGCGGACGCCAAAGGGATGGACCGGGCCGAAAGAAGTCGATGGACACAAGGTCGAGGGCTTTTGGCGCGCGCATCAGGTACCCATTCTTGACGTGCCTGAGAATCCCGAACACTTGAAAATGCTGGAGGAGTGGTTACGCAGCTATAAGCCGGAAGAGTTGTTCGATGAAAAGGGCGCGCCTGTTGCAGCCTTGAAGGCGCTGGCTCCGGAAGGCAAGCGGCGCATGAGCGCAAACCCGCACGCGAACGGCGGTCTACTGCGCAAGCCGCTAGAGATGCCGGATTTTTGTGACTATGCCGTCGAGGTCAAGAACCCCGGTGCGGAGGAAGCGCTTCCGACCGACATTCTGGCCCAATTCCTGCGCGACGTGATGCGGCGGAACATGACGAACTTCCGCGTCTTCGGTCCGGACGAGACCGCGTCAAACAAGCTGCAGAAGATTTATGAAGCGACCAAGAAGACCTGGCTCGAAGAATTCAAGCCTGAGGACCTGGATGGCGGAGAGCTCGGTGTTGACGGCCGCGTGATGGAGATGCTGAGCGAGCACACATTGGAAGGCTGGCTGGAAGGCTATCTGCTTACAGGCCGGCACGGCTTCTTCTCAAGCTACGAAGCCTTTGTGCATGTCATCGACTCCATGTTCAACCAGCATGCCAAGTGGTTGGAGGCGAGTAAGCGCGAGTCATCCTGGCGCGCGCCTATCTCGTCGCTCAACCTGCTCATTACTTCGCTGGTATGGCGGCAGGACCACAACGGCTTTACGCATCAGGACCCCGGTTTTCTGGATGTAGTGACGAACAAGAGCGCGGAGATCGCGCGCATCTATCTGCCCCCGGACGCGAACTGTCTGCTGAGCGTGGCCGACCACTGTCTGCGCAGCACGAATTATGTAAATGTGATTGTGGCCGACAAGCAGCTGCACCTGCAGTATCTGGACATGGATGCTGCGATCAAGCACTGCACCAAGGGCATCGGCATTTGGGACTGGGCCAGCACGGACGACTGTGAAGACCCGGACGTCGTGATGGCTTGTGCAGGAGACGTGGCCACGCAGGAGTGCCTGGCCGCGGTTTCGATTCTGCGCACGCATTTTCCGGATTTGAAGATTCGCTTTGTCAATGTGGTTGATCTCTACCGCCTGCAGCCGGATACCGAGCATCCGCACGGCCTGTCAGACCGCGACTTCGATTCTCTCTTTACGAAGGACAAGCCCATCATCTTCAATTTCCACGCTTATCCGTGGCTCATTCATAAGTTGGCATACCGCCGCACCAATCATGCAAACCTGCATGTGCGTGGCTACAAGGAAAAGGGCAACATCAACACTCCTCTGGAGCTGGCAATTGAGAATCAGGTGGACCGCTTCAACCTGGCGATTGACGTGATCAATCGCGTGCCTCGCCTGCAGGAAAAGGGTGCGCACGCAAAAGAATGGTTGAAGGAGCAGATCATCGAGCACATTGCCTATGCGCACCGCTATGGCGTTGACAAGCCCGAGGCCCGCAACTGGAAGTGGCCCGAATGAGGGCTGAAGAACGCGGCAAACTGGTGCTCGCTGTCAACAGCGGTTCTTCCTCGCTTAAGTTTGGACTTTTTATTGAGAAGAACGGCGATGAGGCAGCGCTTTTCAGCGGAGAGGCGAGCGGCATTGGAAGGCCCGACGGCAAGCTCAAGATTGTTGACGCTGCGGGCGGAGTTGTGTTCAGTGATGGCCACTCGTCCGGCACGCAGGCCGAGGCGCTTGAGTCGATTCTGGGGCAGCTCAGGAGCCATGGCGTTGATGCAATTGCTGCGGTTGGTCACCGCGTGGTGCACGGCGGTCCGCACCTTAGGCAGCATCAGCGCATCACCGACGACGTGCTCGTGACGCTCAAGGCGGCGGTACACTTTGCTCCCCTGCATATTCCGGCCTCGGTTGCGCTGATTGAGAAATGCAGGCAGCTGCTTCCGCATGCCGAACAGTTTGCCTGCTTCGATACGGCGTTTCACGCGACCATGCCGGAGACCTCCGCGCGCTATGCCCTGCCCAAAGAGCTATATGACAAAGGGGTGCAGCGATATGGCTTTCATGGCCTGTCCTACGAGTCGATTCTGCATCGCATGCGTAGCACGCTGCCGCTCCGAGTGGTCTGCGCGCATCTGGGCAGCGGCGCAAGCCTGGTCGCCCTGCGCGACGGCCGCTCTGTCGACACCAGCATGGGCCTCACACCGACCGGAGGCATCCCCATGGCAACGCGCGTCGGCGACCTTGACCCCGGCGTGCTGCTGTTCCTGATGCGCACCGAGGGCATGGACGCAAATGCGCTGGAGGCGACGGTGAATCACCGCAGCGGGCTTGGGGCACTCTCCGGTGGGGAAAACGATATGCAAAAGCTGCAAAGCGCCATGCAAAGCGGAGACCAGCGGGCCGCGCTCGCCATCCATATCTTTGCCGGGGCGGTGCGTAAGTTCATCGGAGCTTATGCGGCCGAGTTGGGCGGACTCGATATGCTCATCTTCACCGGAGGGATTGGCGAGCACAGCGAGTTCGTTCGCAACCTTATATGTGAGGGGCTTGAGTTTTTGGGCATTGCTCCCGGCCAGAAGGGTGCGACGTCCAGGGTCATCACCATGACCAGCGAAGAAGAGATGCAAATTGCCCGCCACGCCCGGCGTTTGATGGCCGACTCCAAAAACTGATAGTGCTTTGTTGGCTGCGCAGCCAAAGTGTGATTCCCATCACATCGTTTCGTCCTTGAACGCTCTAAAGTCAGAATCAGATCAAGTGATGCCGAGCACACGGAGCGGGAGATGGATATGCAGCAGACCCTGAAGTTAATTCGCGGCAGATATTCTGAGCGCGGCGCCTTTGACGCCAACCGCCCGGTCGCCAAATCGGACCTGATGATGATTCTGGAGGCCGCGCGATGGGCCCCAACGCCGAACAACATGCAGAACTTCGAGATTGTCGTTGTGGACGACAAGCAGCAGCTCGAAGCCATCGGCAAGATTCCCGCCTACATGTCGGAAGACTTCCTGCGCGAAAACTATGCCGAGATCGTGTTCACGGAAGAAGAGCTTCGCATCAGAAAGCGCGGTATGCTGGCCAGCATGTTTCCGCCGGCATGGACCAATCCGCAGGCCTGGGAGCCCGATTCCGACTACAGATCTCAGCTTACTTTCCTGGGGCGCGCTGTTCAGGAAAACCCACTGCTGCTGGTCGTTCTGTATGACGGCAGCAAGCGCGCTCCAGGCTCGGAGCGCGACCTGCCCGGCCATATTGGCCTGGGTTGCGTGATGGAGAACATGTGGCTGATGAGCGAAGCGCTCGGAATCGGCTTCAGAGTGCTGACCGTGTTCAGCGACAGCCCGGTTGAGCGAGAGGTAAAGAAAGTCCTGCATGCTCCGACCCAAATGAAGGTGGCCTTCGCTTGCGCGCTCGGCTATCCGGTTGCACCTTCCAATGGCGCTCATGCGCGTGTCCGCCGCGATCTTGAGGATTTCGTCTATTCCAACGAATACGGACGTAAAGATCCGGAGTTGGAGAGCGCGTTGAGCGACGTTGTGTGACGAGTAGCCGGAAAGCTGCCCGCGCCTTGGGCTGCGACCGAGCTTTCGCATCGCGGTCTAGGGCTGCACTTCCCGCTCCGGCAAGGCAACCAGCACCAACACAAGCGCGACCACGGCGAACATTCTGAAGGCTGCTTCCTGACCGTTCCATTCATGCGACTGCCACATCAGGAACCATTCCGCGCCGATGGTCAGGAACGCAACCAGCCACATCAACAGACTCAGCGTCATTCCCACAATTGCTGTTCGCTTCGACATGTGGAACGCGTCGGCGGAAGCGTTCAGGCTGCGCAGCATCTTCACGCTGCCCGCCCAGCAAAGCAGCATGGTTATGGCTTCCCACAGAATGATGCCGTTGTAAAACGTCTTCTGCACCCAGACGGAGTGAATCGCGCGCCACATGCCGTTGTTGCCGGGAAGGGTCGAATCCATCAGCAGTACGTGGTGAACAAACTGGTAGTTTGATCCATAGTCAGTGCAATTGTTGAAGGCAACCAGCGTGTAGAAAAACGCGATGGCTGCGACCAGAAGAATTTTTGCGGCTCGAAGCGTCATGGCTTACCCGCCGGTGCAGGGGATTGGAAGCGAGCAATCGGGGCGTGCAGCGCCGAGGTATCGTACTCGGGGTTCCCGGGAATCATGCAGGATATCGTAACCCAGTTTCGCGATGTTCCTTACCCCAATTCGCAACATTAAGTGCGGGGCATGCTAGAGTACCAGCAAATGAGAATTGAAAGTCGGCTGTACGAACTCGGGTATGTGCTTCCATTGCCGCCCGCACCCGGCGGAAATTACACCTCAGCAAAAATTGTCGGCAACCTCGTCTTTCTGGCCGGGGTGATCTCCGCCGACGAGCAGGGCGTGATTGCCGGAACCCTCGGGCAGGGGAGAAGCCTGGAAGACGGTTACCATGCTGCCCGCTGCTGCGTCCTCACCCAGCTCGCGGCACTCAAGGAAGCACTTGGAACGCTCGACCGTGTGCAGCAGATAGTGAGTGTGAACGGATACGTGAATAGCGTTGCCGGCTTTGCGGAAAGCCCGAAGGTCATTAACGGCGCCTCCGATCTTCTTGTTGAACTCTTCGGTGACGCAGGGCGCCACGTACGTGCTGCGATTGGGGTCTCTGCGCTGCCTCGCAACGCCCTCGTCGAATTGCAGATGATGGTCGCAATCTGATGCCTGTGCGCGAACACTCGCTCTCTGCTGAGCCTACGCATTCCCGCTGGAACCGGGCGCTGGAGCCGCGTCTCATGATCGGGCCCGGCGATACCGTTCACTTTGAATGTGTCGACGCCAGTGGTGGGCAGGTGGTTCCCGGTATGTCCGCAGCGGAGTTCGTGACAATTGACCGCGGGCGCATCCACGCGCTCACCGGACCGGTTGCAATTGCCGGAGCCGAAGCCGGCGATGTCCTCGAAGTGCAGATTCTCGACATTAGCCATAAAGGCTGGGGTTGGAGCAGTGTGATTGAGGGGCTCGGCTTTTTGAAGGAGCGTTTTTCGTATCCGTATTTATTTCACTGGACGCTCGATGGAGCATTCACCCGCTCACTGGCCCCCGCTGTCGTGCCGCTACGCCCATTTTGCGGCGTGATGGGAGTGGCTCCCGCGGACGATGGTGAATTCCGCACGCGCGCTCCAGGGGCCTTTGGCGGCAATCTCGACGTTCGCGAGCTGTATGCAGGTTCAACGCTCTACCTGCCCGTCTTGAACAAGGGCGCGCTCTTCTCCTGCGGTGACGGACACGCCGCGCAGGGCGACGGTGAAGTCTGCATCAACGGCATTGAGTGCCCGCTCGATGTCACATTACGCTTTCATCTGCACAAAGCGCGTGACCTGGATGGCCCATTCATTGAGGTGGCACAGCACGCAATACCTGCTCACCAATCTGCCGCGTGGGTTGTTGTTGAATCAGACCGCGATGCGCTGCAAGCCGCGCGCCGCGCCACATCGCGGATGGTGGATCTGCTCACCGAACACTGGGGATTCAGCGATGTGCACGCGTATCTGCTCTGTAGCGTTGCCATGAATCTTAGGCTCAGCCAGGTGGTCAATGAGCCCATGATCACGGTGAGCGCGTCCCTCAGCAAGCACATCCTTCCCGAAAGGCAGCTCTATCCTCATGCAGGTCAATGACCCTGAAGTGATCGCAGAACTCTCTGAGCATTATCCGCGATACGAGACGGCGCTCGTCACAAATGATGTGGACACACTCATCGCCATGTTTTGGAACGCTGCTGATGTGGTCCGCTTCGGAGTTACGGAGAATCTGCATGGCATTGAGGAGATTCAGGCATTCCGCAAAGGCCGTTCGCCTGTGAACCTGGCCCGCAAAATCGAGCGGCTTGACATTGTGTCGTTTGGCAGAGACTTCGGCTGCGTCACCCTAGAATTCTCGCGGGAGAACAACGGAGAGACCATTTACGGCCGCCAGAGCCAGACCTGGGTGCGCATGCCCGAGGGCTGGCGAATCGTCTCCGCGCACGTCTCTCTACTTCCCGTATCCGCTAAGCGCTCAGCGTAACGGTCAGCATCTCCACCGGAGCCTCGGCGAACCTTGCCTGTAGCTCCGCCGCTGTCGCAAAGGTGTGTCCCGTAATGTGCCGCGCGGGGAAACGGAAGACCAGCGATGGCTCAGCAAAGGGATACGGGGTAAGGCGGAAGTGTCGATCATCCACGGCTTCGACCGCGACCGTGGAGTAGCCTCCACTACAAAGAGGAAGCGGATGCAGCAGAGTCGCCGGCATTCGATACGCCACGCAACTCAAGAGCGAAAGATTGTCCGTCGCTTGCAGCAGCCGGAAGTGGTCGCGGATGCAAGTCTCAGTCTTCGCCTCGCCGGACAAGCTGGCGTCATGCCTGACTGCCTGCATCAACTCCTGCTGGTATGCGGCTTGTGCTTCGAGGAAGCCATCGAGCAAAGGCAGCTGTTCGGCGGCAATCGTAGAGCGGTCCGCACGCTCGCTGAGCAGATTGCAGGTGTGCATGGAGATCAGCAGGCCCGCGTATGCGTCCTCCTCCGCAATCAGCCGCACGGCGCGGTCGCGCACAGCCAGATAATCCTCAAGGTCAATCTCCTCAAAGGCCGAGTATTTGCCCACGAGCTCCATGGAAAAGGCCGAAGGTTTGCCCTGACGTGTGATCTGTGGCTCTGCGTCACGCGCGGCCCAGCCATCATCATGGCATCGGATTCCACGCAGCACCCGCGACCGCGGCTCAGGAGAGGCAAACTGCGCGTTGCCCCAGGCCTCGGCAAAACTGCCTGCCAGTCGTGCGTGGTCGGGATGCGTAATGAGCCACCATCCGGTCTCTGTTTGCATGCGAAGCAAGCCGCTACCTCCCTGCGCGCGTCCCGCGCTTCAAATCACTTCTCCGGCCCGGGCTGACTGGTGCCAATTGTGCAGAAAATACCATTCCACAAACATCGCCAGAAAGAAGAATGCGAAGCCGAGGACGCTCGCCGCAATCACAAGTGCGAACAGATACGCGGTTTGCAGCTGCGCGCTGGCATACAGAATCGAGTAGCCCAGTCCGCCCTGGCCCACCCGGCTTGATCCGGCAAAGAGCTCGCCGGTAATTGCGCCAATGACGGAGAGGCCGGCCGAGATGCGGATTCCGGCAAACAAGTTCGGCATGGCGTGAGGCAGCCGCAGTTTGAAGAGCGACTGCCCGGGCGAAGCTTTGTGCATCATGAACAGATGGATCAGATTCTCCTCCACGCTGATCATGCCCTGCGTGGTGTTGGCAATAATCGGCGCGAGGCAAATGATGAAGGCGATCAGCGTTACCGACCACGCACCTGAGCCGGACCACATCAGGATCAGCGGAGCCACCGCAATAATCGGGACCGTCTGCAGCAGGATCGTATATGGATACAGCATTCTCCGCAGCCACCCAGACTGCGCAAACACGAGCGAGACTGCGACCCCCGCAAGCACGCTCAGCAGCAGGCCGCCGCCGGCTTCTTCCGCCGTGATCAGCAGGGACTGCGAGAGCGGAGCAATGCGTGTAACGAGAGTTGCAGCCACCAGCGCCGGCGACGGTAGCATAAAGCTGGGAACGCGAAACACCCAGATAATCGCCTGCCACAGCGCAACCAGCACGGCAAAGACGCCGAGCGCATTCAATGCGGTATTCAGATGGCGCTTCATGCCAGATGCGCTCCGCGGAGGATCCGTGAAACTCGAGACACTTCCTGCTCGAACGCATCGCTCGAGCGCACCTCGGCGAGGTTGCTGCGGTCAAGCTCCACGTTCACCATCTCCAGCACGCGCCCTGGATTAGGCGCCAGCACCAGAATGCGCGACGAGAGAAAGACAGCCTCCGCGACTGAGTGCGTAACAAACACAATTGTCCATCCGTGTTGCTTTTGCAGGCGCAGCAGTTCGTCATTCATGCGATTGCGCGTCATCTCATCCAGTGCCGCAAAAGGCTCGTCCATCAGCAAAATGCGAGGCCGTGTTGCCAGCGCTCGCGCAATGGAGACACGCATCTTCATCCCGCCTGAAAGCTCGCGCGGATATCGGCCTGCTACATCGGAGAGCCCGACAAGCGCAAGCATCTCCTCCGTCTTACCGTCGCGACGCTCGCGCGTTGCTCCCTCCAGCTCAAGGCCCAGGTCGATGTTGCGCTTTACTGTGCGCCACGGCAGCAGGGTCGCGTCCTGAAAGATGAAAGAAACCAACTCGCGCGCGTTGACGGGAGTCATCCCGTTCACCGTAATCTCGCCGGAGGTGACCGATGTGAGCCCGGCAATCATCTTCAACAGGGTAGATTTTCCGCATCCTGAGGGGCCCAGGATGCTGAGAATCTCGCCTTTGTAGACCGTGAAGTTGATGTCGCGCAGCGCCTCCGCGCCCTGACGGTACTGTTTGCCTGTGCGCGTACACGCAATTTCGGGAACAATTTCGTAATGAGTTGTCATCCGGCGTCCTCGAGAACGGAAAGATGAAGCGCCGAGGGGCATTCGCTGGTATGGACGATCTGATGGGTTGAGCGCGACCAGTTCCACGGCCCTGCCTTCGAGGCAGACACTCCGGTTGACGGATTCCGGTCATAAAGCGGGAACGCGCTGCCGGCAATCTCCAGCCGCAGCCGCTCGCCGGGTGAAAGGACGCAGGAAACGGGGTCAAGTTCGAAGCGCCAGCAGTGGACCCTGTCTGCTTCATACTTCTTTTCGCGATAGAGCCACGACGATCTTGCAACACCCATGCTCACGAACATCGCGCGCCCATCGGGAAGCACGCGCACCAGCTTTGCAGTCAGGTCTGCGTGCGCCGCCGACGTTGCGGCGTAGAGCGAAACAGCAGGATGTCCGAAGATTTGAAGGCGTTCCCGCAGAGGCTCGCCGGTATATACCAGCACGTTATTTCCAAGCTCCATCTCCGCCTGATTGCGCGAGCCGCTCAGAGTAGATTTGCCGCCGGGCCCAAAGACAGGGACCTCTGGGTCATACACAAATACATCGCGTGGCTCTTCATCCATTGGCGGAGTGTTGCTCAGCACTCCATCTCCCTTGCGGGAATTGGCCTTTCCGCGACTGTGCAGATACAGAGTGTGAGTTGGAGCCGCAGGCCATTCGTCCGCTTCGTACCATTTGTTTTCTCCGATGGCAAAGTGCCGGATACGCGGCTCGTTTGCGAATTCACCCGTGTCTTTCAGCCAGTGATTGAACCATCGCAGCAGCAGCTGATCCGTATCCATCAATGCCGCTGGGCCAAAGTTCTCCTCCCCGACTACATCGCCCCAGGGAATGTGAATCCAGGGCCCGGCCAGAAGATATTGGTGGTCGCGCGCGAAATCTGTCCCGGCGCCGCGGCGCAGTGCAAGGAATCCATCCACACTGCCGTTCAGATACGTATCGAACCAGCCTGAAACATGCAGTGCGGGGACAGAGATGTTCTCGATCGACCGGCTCACATCAAGCGCTTCCCAGTAGGCGCCTGGCTCCGCATGCGCAAACCAGTCCTTCACATAAGTCGGCAGCCCGTCCGCGCGCAGCGCCGGATGCTCTTCATACGGTGCATGCAGCGCCTGCTCCTGCACGCGGGTCCACGCCTGCTCCAGCACATCGCTGGCCGCTCTCAACCCCAGCCGACGCGAATCTTCACGCAGCATCTGGATGCCCCAGCCCAGGCTCGATGCCAGCCTGAGGGCACCATTGCGGTAGAACCATCCATCGTAAAGATCACACGCCGTCATCCCCGGCGCAATGCATACCAGTCCCTCAGGTTGCTCCGCTGCCGCCAGCAGTTGCGTCATGCCCTGATAGGAAAAACCGTACATGCCGATGCGTCCGTTGCACTGCGGGTGCCCGAGCAGCCAGCGAATCGTCTCCGCGCCATCCTTGCGCTCATGGCGAAACGGATAAAAATCGCCGTCCGATCCGCCGCGTCCGCGCACGTCCTGAATGACGACGTGGTACCCATGCCGGGCGAACCACACCGGATGCGCATACACTACTGTTGACGCGATGTCGCGCCCGTACGGCTGCCGCATCAGCAGGGTAGGGAACGGTCCACCCTCTTCCGGATAGTAGTGGTCAGAGAGTAGGCGCGTGCCGTCAGCGAGCCTGCATTCAACGCCTCGCTCGAGAACGATTCCGTTGCCGTAATCAATCCGGGTCATGCGTTCAGGCAGGGTCCTCAAAGGCCAGCATGGCTTCAAGCATCGCTGCAATCTGCGTCGCTGCAGCATCTACCCAGCGGTGTCCGTTTTCGGCAGTGGCCGGCCTGGGATCGCCCATCACGCCGCTCTTTGCAATGTCGCGTGTAAGCCACGCAAAGGTGGCCGCTGCGTTCTCAGGCAGCAACGGCTTCGGGTTCGCAACATCGGCGATGTAGTTTGCGGTGTACACGGAGGAGTCCACGAGCTCCGGCGTTGCGCTCAACAAGAAGGCCGTCTCAACCTCGCCGGCGTGGAAGCCGTAGGCGCGCTCCTGCGGATTCAGGCCTTCGAAGCTGGCTCCGCCAGAGCCGTACAGCGCAAAGGTGCGCAGGCCAAACTCAGCGCGCAGGTCCCGCGCCAGCACATCGACAAGCGACGAGTTGCCGCCGTGCGTGTTGTACAACGCCAGCTTGCGGAAGCCAGCCGCCGCAATGCTCGCGCCCAGGTCGCGCACCACGGCCATGAACGTGCTGGCCGAGAGCGAAAGCGTACCGGGAAAGCCGAGATGCTCATTGCTCTTGCCGTAGCACACCGGCTCAAGCGCGTATACGCTTGCATTTGGACTAAGTTTTGCAAGCGCTTTGCCCAGCAGCAGATTATTGATGAGCGTATCCGTCGCGAGCGGCAGGTGATGCCCGTGTTGCTCAATCGCTGCGGTGGGCAGCACCAGCAGGGTCTTATCCTTCGGCAGAGCCTCAACCTGCTTCCAGTTCAAATAACTGAACTTGCGGATCTCTGGAATCCACGTCTTCATCGCACTTGTTCCTCCATCGCAAGCTCTGCCGGTGTAAAACTCAACATCTTGCCCGGATTCAGCAAACCCTTCGGATCGTAGCGACGCTTCGCCTGCAGTTGCGCATGATCTTCGCGAAAACGTCCGCCATCCTCCAGGTTGTTTACATGGGGATTGGCGACGAACACGCCGTTGTCGCGGCAGCACGCAATCATCTCATTTAACCTCTCGGTGCTGACAAAACGCACCAGCGGAATGGCCGCCGGGATAACGCGGCCTTCGCCATTCTTGATGAATTCCATGTGGAACAGAATCTCCTGCCCAAAGCGGCTGCGTAGCAGCGCCATCTGCTCGCGCACTCTATCGGGATCAAAGCCGCACTGCAGATAGGTATATGCGGCATCGTGCTTAATGGCCCAGAGCGTCGTGTGGTTCCAGGTGTAGTCCGAGAGCAGCGGCGCAAACTTGAGTCCGCGATAGGCCTCGGCATAGGTCACCGTCCCTCCGGCTTCGTTCGCCGCCTGCTTCAGCGTCTCCAGTTGATCCAGAGCGACGAGCATGAAGACCATGTGCTTTCCCAACGGGCACAGTGCCCGCACTGGTGAGAAGTAGTCCGCGATTGGCGCTTCAAAAGTAGTGACCAACCGCTTCGTCCACGCACTGTTCACGGCGATGTGCTCGCTGAAATCAAACGCACCTTCATAAGTCTCAAACGCAATCGCCTCCTGCACCCACTCGACTTTAGGCGCAAGCGCCAGCCATATCTTCGTAATGATTCCGTTTGTGCCCCAGGCATGAAGAATGTCATGCACCGCTTCGCCTTCGTGCAGCCTGATCGCCGGTTCGCGCTCCATCGTCACCACTTCCAGCGCGCGGACAGTATCAAAGTCGCGCAGTCCACCATGCGAAATTGATCCGATCCCGCCCGAGCCTCCACCGAGGAATCCTCCGACGGATGCCTTGACCACCGTGCTCGGATAGCAGCGCAGTTCCCAGCCTTGCTCGCGCGCCTTGCCTTCCAACGCGCCCAGCCGTAGACCGGGTTCGCAAACCGCCACGCCGTCATGGGTGATCTGCTCCAGTTTGTCCATCCGCATCAGGTCGAGTACCACGCCGCCCTGCAGCGGAATCGCCTGGCCGTAATTTCCCGTGCCTGCGCCGCGTGCGGTCACGGGAATATCCTGCACGTAGCAGAAGCGAAGAATTTCTACTATCTCACCGGTCTTCAACGGATACAACACAACCTCGCCCTTTTTGCTCTCGAGCATCGGCTTCAGCACGGGGGAATACCAGTAGAAATCCTTCGACAGCCGCTCGACCGTCGCCGGAGTCGTTACGACGCGTTCGCCTTCGCCCACAATGGCTTTGAGCGCCTCGATCTGTTCGCCGGTCATCTTCTGCGCGTCCCCCATGTCTTGAATGCCGCCTGCATGCGCGGATGCTCGAATAATTTTTTGCATATCTCCCGCTCTACCTCGCCGTCCACGCAGCAAGGCATGTCGCTGCGGTCTGCAACTTCGCGTGCTGAAATATGAATCTGCCGGCAGTACTCAGCGGCATCGGCAATCGTCGCGCCAAAAACCACGCGGTCCACGCCTGCCCATAGCGCATTGGCCATGCACATGGGGCATGGCTCGCAGGTGGTGTAGAGCGTGTAGCCCTGAAGAGATGGACGGCCGAGCTTCTGACACGCCTTGCGGACAGCACGAGTCTCAGCATGCGCGCTTGGGTCATTCTCCCGCCGTACCGCGTTCCTGCCGCGATACAACATCTTGCCCGTCTTTGAATCAACAATGGCTGCGCCGAACGGCACTGGAAACGGCGTTGCAAAACTCAGCGACGTGTAGCGCGCCAGATCGGCCATCATCACTTCGTCGCGCCTTCGCTTGCGTTCTGTGGAATTGCCTCGCTTGACTGGCGCCACTTCCGCCTGCCTCCTTAACGCTGTAAGTACAGAAAAGTACGTCGTAGATAGAATGGCGGCATGGGAGAGACTCCAGGCCCCGTTCAATCCATTCTTCATGCTTTGGCAAACGGCCAGTGCGATCCCGCCGCCCTTGCCGCCGATACACTCGCAAAGGCCAACGGAAATGCCAGCCGGAATACGTACATAGCGATGGACACCCGGTGGTCGATCAGCGAAGCGTATCGGCAGATGGAGCGCAAAGCCAGGATCTCGGCTGTCCCAGATGTGCTCCCGGAGTTGTTCGGTCTACCTGTGTCTTTGAAAGATTGTTTCAACCTCGCGGGTTTTAAGACAAGCGGAGGTTCGAAATTTTATGCGGAGTATAAAGAAGTTGTATCGCAGGACTCCGCCGTCGCGGCCCGCTTGCGCAAAAAGGGCGCCGTGATCACCGGGAAGACCCATATGCAGCAGCTGGCTTATGGCATTACGGGAGAGAACCGTGACTATGGCGACTGTCTCCAGCCCAACGATCCCGCACTGCTGACCGGGGGTTCTTCCAGCGGAGCGGCCGCCTCCATTCAGGAAGGCTCGGCCTACGCTGCTATCGGCACGGACACGGGCGGCTCCATCCGCGTACCAGCTGCGCTCTGCGGACTTGCGGGCTATCGCGCATCGCTTGGCCTCGGTGACTGGAGCGGCGCTATGCATCTTGCTACCAGCTTTGATACCGTCGGTTGTCTCTTCCGCGGCCTGCGGGATGCACCCCTGCTCGCTCATGCGCTGCTCGATTTGCCTGACGCAGCTCCGCTTTCCGGACCGCCTCGCGTAGGCGTGCTTGGCGGTGTGGTTGTTGAAGACTGCGATGACGTAGTGCGGGCGTCGCTGGACGAGTGGCGGCAGCGCGTCATCCACTCAGGCGCACGGCTACAGCTCATCAATGCCGACTTCTGGTTCGAAGCGTGGGACATTTACGCGCCGATCCAGGCATCTGAGGCAGCAAAGATCCACGCCGGCTTTTATGACAAGTTTGAGCCAGCCATCGCCGACCGCCTTGCTTGGGGCGCGTCGATCAGCGAGGACAAGATTCGGGCTTTGCACCAGCGTCTCGCCGACTATGTGGGGCATATGAAGGCCATCTTCGCTGAAATTGATTTTCTCCTCGCGCCCGCAACTCCGGTCAGCCGCCTTCTTGCGGGCGCCGATCACAGCGCATCACGCGCTCGCATTCTGCGCCACACCACTCCCGCAAGTCTCGCCGGCTTGCCCGCTGTGGTGCTGCCATCATCCGGCTGCGGTGTCCAGCTTCTCGCGGCCCACCGCCGCGACCGACCTCTGCTTCAGTACGCGGCACAACTCGGCCAACAGCTCGCGGCGAAATAGAAGCTCGATTACCACGGGCACCTTCCATGCTAATCTCGGGCATGGGTAAAGGGTTGCTGCGACGCTGTTGGCTTCTTTGTCTTGTGTTTGCCATTCTTCCCGCCGGTTGCCATAACCAATCCGCGGACAACGGCCTTATTCACATCACTTTTCAAACAGATTGGTACCCGCAGCCGGAGCACGGCGGCTTCTATGAAGCTCTGCTCAAGGGCTATTACGGGAAGGAGGGCCTCGACGTCACCATCCTGCCCGGCGGCCCATACAACAACGTGGAGCAGCAGGTAGCCACAGGCGCCGCAGAGTTCGGCATGAGTTCGTCGGACCGCATCCTTGAAGCCGATTCACAGGGCGAGAACCTTGTCGCGGTCGGCGCGACGATGCAATTTGATCCGCAGGCCATCATGGTGCATGCGGATTCACCCGTGCACAGCTTTGCTGATCTTGAAGGCAAGACCATCGCCGTCAAGCCCGGCTCAACGTGGTTCGAGTACCTGCGCAAGCGCTACAACTACAAAAACCTCCACGAAATTCCCGCAACCTACAGCGTGGCCAACTTCCTCGCAGACCCCAATTACATCCAGCAGGTCTTCGTCACCTCCGAGCCGTTTTATGTGCAGCAGCGCGGAGTCAAGGAGAGGACGCTGCTCATCAGCGAGACCGGATATTCGCCTTACCGCGTCTTCATCACGTCCAGCAGTTATCTGCAGCAGCATCCTGACGTGGTGGCGAAGTTCGTCCGCGCCTCCATCCGCGGCTGGCGCGACTACATGCAGGACCCCTCGCTGGTAAACGCGCAGCTGATGAAGCTGAACCCGGCGCAGCAGCCGGCCGAGATGAAGTTCACCTGGGCTGCGCTGAAGAGCGGCCACTTCGTCGACGGCGGCAATCCGGCGCAGCTCGGAACCATGACCGCCGCGCGCTGGGCGCAGATGTACGAACAGCTGAACGGTCTCGGCCTCATCCAGCACCCTTTCGCACCCGGCACTGCGTATACGCTCAGATTCTGCAACGCGCAGTAGTCGACGTGCACAGCAATTTGCCCTTGTGGCGAGTCTCATATCGCATTCAGTAAAATTTCGCCCGGAGCACTACCAGTTCATCGGCGCGTCTCGCCACTTCACAATTTTCTGAACAAAGGAGAATACCTTGTCGGCACCGACACTCAATTCCCGCTGCCTTGCGTTTCTTATTTCTTCCGCGCTTCTGCTTCCGGCAAGTCTGGTTGCACATGCACAGATGCCACACCCGCAATGGGTCGGTACATGGGCTGCTTCTCCCATGCCGGTTGAGAACGGATCGAGCCGCATCCCGCTTTCCGACACTACGCTTCGCGAGATCGCGCACGTTTCAATTGGAGGTTCCGTCGTTCGCGTCCGCTTTACGAACAGGTATGGCACGGACCCGCTGACCATCCGCGACGCGCACATCGCGCTCAGCGCGGGAGAATCGTCAATTCAGAAAGAGACCGACCACGCGCTGACCTTCGACGGATCGGACACGGTGCGCATTCCCGCCGGAGCTGTCATGTACTCTGATCCCGTCCATCTCGACGTTCCCGCGCTCTCGAATGTTGCGGTCAGCTTCTATGTCCCTTCACAGAACATGCGGAGCGAGACCTTTCATGATCTTGCCAATCAAAACAACTACGTAACTCACGGAGATGTGCCCGGCTCGACAGTTCTGTCTCAGGCAAAGGTGCTGCCCTCCTGGTACTTCTTTGATGGTGTGGACGTGCAGACGGTGGGAGGATCCCGCGCCATCGTTGCACTCGGTGACTCCATTACGGATGGCTGGCAGTCTACGCCGAACGAGAATCGACGCTGGCCGGACGATCTCGCCGTGCGACTCAATCACACTCCCGGCCTGGAACATGTGGGCGTGCTCAACGAAGGCATCAGCGGCAACCGAGTGCTCAACGACGGTTGGGGACCCAGCGCCATGAAGCGCTTTGACAGTGACGTACTTGCGCAGAGTGATGTTCGCTATCTCATCATTCTTGAGAGCATCAATGACATCGGCGCGCTGCATGATCTTCGCAATCCGGACGACGCTGTGACTGCAGCACAGCTTGAGCTGGGACTGAAGCAAATGGCCGAGCAAGCGCGCGAGCACGGCATCAAGGTCATTGGGGCCACACTCACCCCGTATCAGGGTGCAGACTATTACTCGACGGAGGGTGAGCAGGTGAGGGAAGCGGTCAATGACTGGATTCGCACCAGCGGGACCTTTGACGCCGTGGTTGATTTTGACAAGGTGACGCGCGATCCCGAGGACCCGAAGCGCTTTGATCCTAAGTACGACTCAGGCGATCACCTGCATCCGAATGACGCGGGCTATCAGGCGATGGCCGACGCAATCGACCTCAAGGCTTTTGGGCTGCGCACGCGTTAAATCAAGTCACAAAACGCCGCGCAATTCCAGTCAGCCCCCAGTTTTCGCCGACATGCACAGGGGGTCTCGTCTGGTTTCAGCCGTTAGTCTTCGTCTCCCCGCTCCGGCATGTTCTCTGGCGGGCGCTTCAGGTCGATCGACGGGCGGTGCGCGTCGTTCAGCATCTGGTTCAGCTTCGGCAGTTGCTTCTGCTGGAATTCCTCCCAGATGGCAAGCACCTCCTTGCCTTCTGCTTCTACATCCGCTGAGGCATTCAGGAGCGGCACCGTTGGCGCGGCATCAGCCTGCTGCAGCTGGTCATAAAGCTGCGAGGCGTCGCCGGTGACTTCATCGATGCCCGGCCTTTGCTTTGCCGCCTCCGGCTCTGTTCCATCCAGCAATGTCTTGAGCGCAGCGCGGTATGGTGCGAGCTGGATTGAGATTGCGCTGTTCTGCGGAGCGTTCACCTGCTCGTTCACCGAATGTGCAGCCATGTCGGCCGTTGCCAGGGCACTGAGCGATGCAGCCATCTCTTCTTGCGCGTTGTGCAGCGTCTCCAAATCTGCCGTTGACGCGTGCACGCGCGGATCCATCTTGATCAGCACGGGCTCTGACTCGCTGTGTCCATCCGCTGTCAGCCGCACGATGTACGTGCCGGGCAGCACGAGTGGTCCCTGCGGGGTTTGCGGCGTGCGATGCGGGACCGCCGAAATGGGATAACTGTAGTGCGTCGCAGTGGGCGCAGTTTCGTGCAGGTCCCACACCCAGCGATGCATCCCGGCTATCGCCTGCAGCGGGCCGTTGATCTCCGGCCAGTATGGCGGAATCAGGTTGGTCCGCAGCTCCTTCGCTGTCGGCGTAACCGGATCACCGCTTGTGTAGCGGCGCAGCACCTTGCCGTTGCTGTCTAGAATCTCCAAGGTCACCAGTCCGGTCGCGTCATTCGGCAAGTAATAATCAATAATTGCCCCGTTCGGCGGATTCGCTCCCGCCGGAACTTCCGGCGGCAGAGGCGTGTCGGTGTTGGTGTCGCGCCGGATGCGCCACGCCGGAGCGGGCTTGAACAACATCGGCAGCTTCCCGCCTGCATCCGCCGCCAGCTCGCGCAGCGGAGCCACATCGTCCAGAATCCAGAACGAGCGCCCGTGTGTTGCCACAATCAGATCGTTGTCCTTCACCAGCAGGTCGCGCATCGAGGTGTGCGGCAGGTTGTATTGCAGAGGCAGCCAGTGCGCACCGTCGTCAAACGAAGTCCACACGGCGCGTTGTGTCGCGGCATAGAGCAGCCCCGGCTGCACCGGGTCCTCGCGTACTGCATTCACAGGAGCGTCATCGGGCAGCCCTGCGCTGATGTCCTTCCACGTCCTGCCGCCGTCGTGCGTAACATAGGCGTGCGGGCGAAGATCATTAATGCGCATCCCGTTCACAGCTACATACGCCGTGTTGTCGTCGAAGCGCGATGCGTCGATCTGCGCAATCTTGCTCCACGCTGCAATGCCAGGCGGCGTGATATTTGTCCAGTGCGATCCGCCGTCGCGCGTAATCCAAACAAGGCCGTCATCGGTCCCTGCCCAGATTGTCTGGGTGGTCTTGTAGGACGCGGCGACCGAGTAGATTACGCCGCGCCGCTCGTCTTGCTGCTTCGGCGTCAGCTCGGGCACGGACGGCGGCTGGCCCGTTTTTTCCCGGCTCAGGTCGGGGCTGATGATCTGCCAGGTGTGCCCGTAGTCCGTTGTTTTGAAGAGATGGTTGGTTGCGTAATAAAGGACGTGAGGATCGACGGGAGAAAACAGGATCGGCTCAGTCCGGTCGGCGCGGAAGCCCTTCTTATTGACCGGCAGCGGCGATATGTTCTGCACCTGCCCTGTCACCATGTCATAGCGCGACACTTCCATGCGCCCAGCTCCATAAACAATCTTCGGATGCAGCGGGTCCGGCGCGGCGTAGCCATATTCAATGATGCCCACCGGATGCCATTCTCTGAAGGTGATCTCGCCGTCATTGCCGCGGCTCGCGATGCACACAGAGCCGCTTTCCTGCTGGCCCCCGCACACCTGGTAGGGAAATGTGTTGGTCGCCGCCACATGGTAGATTTGCGCCGTGGGCTGGTTGTACCACGAGCTCCAGCTCTTGCCGTAGTCCACGCTGACCTCGGCTCCCTGATCGCTTACCAGCAGCAGAATGTTCGGATTCAGCGGGTTGATCCACAGGTTCTGGTAATCGTCTCCACCTGGCGCGCCCTTGAGGCTGATCCACGTCTTTCCGCCATCCGTGGAGCGGCACGTCACGATGCTCGTGCTGTACACAATGTCCGGATTCTTCGGGTCTACGACCGGCACTGGCAGGTCGCCGCCGCCGATCTTCATCGCCGGGCGCGGATCATCCGTGATCCTCCGCCACGACATGCCTCCATCATCAGACCGGTAAACACCCAGCCCCTTCGCGTTTGCGTAGCCGCTCATCGTGGTCGTCGACACCGTAGCGTACAGCCGCTGCGGATCGCTGGCCGCGACGGCGACATTGATCTGCACCAGATTGTCAGGCAGTCCGTTCTTCAGTTGCTTCCAGGTTGTGCCTCCGTCGGTCGACTTGAACAAGCCGCCGTCAGTCGTGTCGTACTCGTTGCCGTCCTCCCATGGGCCCAGCCTCTCACCCCAAAGGGACGCGTATACAATCTGCGGATTCTTCGGGTCAATCACAACATCCGACCCGCCCGTGCTCTCGTTCTTATAAAGGACCTTGCTCCACGTTTTGCCGCCGTCCTCCGAACGAAAGATCCCGCGCTGTGGGTTTGGACCATAGGGATGTCCAAGCACCGCCGCGAACAGCCGATTCGGGTTTGCTGGATCGACCGCGAGCGCGGCAATCTGCTGGCTGTCGCGCAGCCCCAGATGCGTCCATGTCTTGCCCGCATCGTCAGAGCGATAGATCCCGTCTCCTACTGACAGATCAGGCCGGTGCAGCCCTTCTCCGCTTGCCACATAAATGATGTTGTCATTCGAGGGAGCGACCGCAATGGCCCCGATCGATTGCGTGTCCTCATGATCGAAGATCGGATGCCAGGTGCGGCCATAGTCTGTCGACTTCCACACGCCGCCATCCACCTGGCCTACATAAAACACATTCGGCGTATCGGGAACTCCGGCTGCGGCTCGCGTGCGCCCTCCACGGAACGGCCCGATCATTCGCCAGTGAAGGTCCGGCATAACGGTCTGGGCAGCCAGGCGCTCAGCTGGGACAAACAATGCTCCGCCTGCGACAGCAGCGGCAAGCAGGAGATGCAATACTCGACGTCCTTCCATCATTTGGTTGCTTTCCTCTTTGGCCGCATGCAGGCGGCGCGTATGAATACGCTAAAAATTGTACGCGCAGCAATCAAAACTCGAGCTGAGCGGAGAACTGCATCTCCCGCGCCGGCAGTTGATTGGTGATGCCCGTCAAGGGCTCGCCAAAACCTGCGCCCGGCGTCGCGCCGTTTCCATACGTGCCGCTGAACCCGACCACATTCCGATGGTTCAGCACGTTAAAGGCTTCTGCGCGCAGATTGGCATGCAGCCGCTCCGTGACCAGTGTGATGCGTTTGCCTATAAACGGTGAAACATCATAGATGGCCGTGCCGCGTCCCATGTTCCGGCCTACTACAACTCCGTTGATCACCGGACGGTCCGTGGTGGCTCCGGTATCGCCGCTGTTCGTCACTCCAGTCACGTAGTTATAGGGCAGTCCGCCTGCGAGGGTTGCAATGCCTCCTGCGGTAAAGCCGAACGGCGCGGCATACACCCCGCTCAAGACCACGCGGTGCCGCTGGTCAAAGATGGCATTGCCCAGTTCCGCTCCTCCGGTCATCAAAGGGTCGTTCGGGTTCTGGCTGGGAACATCGGGATCGACATTGTCCAGAGCATGCGAGTAGGTGTAGCTGGCCAGCAGAGCCGAGCCGTTGGCGGCGTGATAGCTCAGATTCGCATCCAGTGCTTCGTAGTAGGCCACACCGTCGTTTACATCGCTCTGGATCACGCTATAAGGCGGCTCTGCCCCTGAGCTGCTGGCCGGATTGCAGGCCGTGCCCTTTTCCGCGTACCAGGCGATCCAGTAGGGGCGCGTGCAATTCGCCGCCTGCGCGCTGCGGACCTGGCCGGGCTGAGTGCGTATGAACGACGATGGCGCATCCACATCCAGCGGCCGCACAATCTTCAGCGTATGCGAGCCCAGATAGTTCACGCTGAGCACCCACATGGGAGCCAGTTGCCGCTGAACTCCCAGCGTCCATTGCTCGTTGTACGGGTTCTTCAGCGCATTGGGGTAGCCGACCAGTGTGCTCGTCGGAAAGAACTTGTTGTAGTAGCTCGCTCGCCCGGGACGAATGTACAGACTGCGCAACGGCACGGTCGCGCCCGGCGGAAATGCGGGAAGCGGCACATCACTTACGCTGGCTGGAAAGCCTGCCTGTCCGGGCGCAGCCGTATAGTTGAAAACGCCGGTCGGACCCGTCAGCGCGTAATTCGCTTCAGAGTTGTCAACCACCTGCGAATCGTAAATCCCGAAGCCGCCACGTACCGTCGTAGTTCCGTGGCCGGCAACGTTATAGGCAAAGCCTACTCGCGGAGCCAGGTCAGTGCGCGCATCGGTAAACGTCTGCACCTCGTATCGCAGGCCCAGATTCAACGTAAAGTCAGGGGTCAGGTGCGCATCGTCCTGCGCAAAGACCGCAGCCAGCGTGTCGTCCACAACATAGTTAGCGTTGCCGTAGCTTTGCGTGTAGCTTTGCACATTGGCGATGTTGTCCAGGTACGCGGAACTCTCGCAATACGTAAGCGCCTGCGTGCAGGTGTTGTATGTTAAGTGTCCATCGTAAATCGGGCCGCCGAACTCCTTGCTGTTGCCGCCGTTGCGCGCATGGATCACGTCAAAGCCCACATCCAGCGAGTTTCCGCCCCACGTCTTGGTGAGTGTGTCCACGGCCTCAAACTGCCGGTTGAGCAGCAGTGCCGACTGCGACGTGCCCGAAGTGAACGTGCCTCCTGTGGAGATCGGGACCGTATACTCTGTGCCATAAACCACGGGGGAAAACTGCGTAATCGGCGAAGCAAGCTGGAACTCCAGCCGCGCGTCGTTCACCATGCTGCTGCTCAGGACTGCAGTGTCTCCAAGCTCGGCGGTGTACGTCTTGCGGTGAAAGACCCGCGCCACGTTCGGCAGGCTGTTGCCGCCCACAATTCCATTGGGGTTTGTATCAAAAAAGCCGTCCGCTGAGCCCCGGAAAAACACGCGTTGCCCGGCGCGAATCATGCGGTCGAGCCGCAGCGAGCCCAACAGATCGCGATAATGCCCGATGTAGTTGCCGGGCTCAATGGGTGATGTGACCGGAGAGGCGCGGTTCTGATAGCTGTATTCTCCAGAGGCGAGAAAATAAGTGCGCCCGGCCGGCGTGAGCGGTCCTGAGAAAGTGGCCGCGCCCTGCGCCAGGGTGTCATTCGTGATGTCATTTCCGCTGGCGGCAGTTGTTGTTGTAAAGCCGGAGAGCTTTGCCTCCGGAGCAGAGGGCCGCCACAACCCGAGCACATCGCCGTGATAGTGGTCGCTGCCGCTGCGCGTCACGATGTTGACCACCGCCCCTTCTCCGAACCCATAGTCTGCGGCAAAGGCATCGTCCAGCACGGTCATCTCGGCAATTGAATCAAGCGGGACATTGGTAAAGATCGTTTGCCGTCCCCACATATCGTTGGCATTCGCGCCATCCACCTCGAACCAGGTCTGGCGGCGTCCGGTCCCGTTCGCGGTGAAGAGGGTCTGATTCATAAAAATGTCGCCCTGATTGATCGCTGGCAGGTTCGCGGAATTCAGCAGCGGCAGAGAGGTTATGCGCCGGTTCAGCAACGGTGTGCTCCTCGCCTGCTCTCCCATCAGGTGAATGCCCATCTGCGGCTCATCTGTGCGAACGCCGCCGGCTGCTCCGATCACATGCACCACCTCGTGGGCCGCTTCAAGTTGCATGCTGATCTGCATGCCTACTGTCGTTCCCGCAGCCAGTACCGTCGGCTCCGAGGTGATCGTTGCGAAGTGGGGGTAGTTTGACTCCACAATCAGAGGGCTCCCCGCAGGCAGGTCTTCGGCTGCGAAATCGCCCTTGGCGCCTGTACGGATCACCTGGATCACATGATGGTGAAGGTCCTGGATCGTAAGCATGACTCCGGCGAGCGGCGCGCCGTCGGGTCCGCTTACCACGCCGCGCAGCGCAGCAGTGTCGGGTGTTTGTGCTGTAGCAGCAATGGCGGTCAGTAGCCCCATACAACAGAGCAATAACAAGTTCAGCTTCCGGAAGATATCAGCGCTCATCTGTGTATCTATATAGCATCGCCTATTTTTTGCATTGCCGCCAGATTTTGCCCCAACCTGTCTTGCTTCCTGCCGGGTTTGCCCTCACAATCAATAAATCCATGAAAAGCCTGTCCTCCGCGCCCGTTGGTCGTCTGCGTCTTTGTTTGTCTCTTCTCGCAGTCCTTGTGTTTGCGCCGGCAGTGTTGGCAGCGCAGTCTCTCTCGCCGCAGCTCTTCAATGGATTGAGCTGGCGGCTGGTCGGCCCGTTCCGCGCCGGGCGCGTCGTCGCCGTGAGCGGAGTGCCCGGAAGCAACGGGACATTCTACTTTGGCGGTGTCGATGGCGGTGTATGGAAGACGACCGACGCAGGCACAGTCTGGAAGCCAGTCTTCGACCACGAGCCCGTGGCCTCGATTGGCGCGATTGCCGTGGCTCCTTCCGATCCGAATGTGATCTATGTCGGTACCGGCGAATCCGATATCCGCTCCGATCTTGCCTCCGGTGACGGAGTCTACCGCAGCGATGACGGCGGTGCGACGTGGAAGAACATTGGACTTGCGAATACGCGTCAGATCAGCCGCATTCTGGTCGATCCCACCAACGCCAACATCGTCTATGTAGGCGCCCTCGGCCACGCGTATGGCCCCAGCGACGAGCGAGGGGTCTACAAATCCACTGATGGCGGCGCGCACTGGCAGCGCGTGCTCGACAAGGGTCCCAACGTCGGAATCGCGGATCTCGCCATGGCCATCTCGAAACCGCAGGTCCTCTTCGCAACCACATGGAATGCGCATCGGCCCACCTGGAGCACCTATGCGCCGCTCGAAGGCCCGGGCAATGCGCTCTATCGCTCCACCGACGGCGGCGAACACTGGACCGAAATCTCCGGGCACGGTTTGCCCACAGAAGCGTGGGGACGCACAGGCATCGCCGTCGGCGCTGAAGGCCGCCGCGTCTATGTAACTATCGACTGCCCCGGCCACTCCGGTCTTTACCGCTCCGACGACGGCGGCGATACGTGGAAGCTGGTCAATACCGACCCACGCCTCACCAGCCGCGCTTGGTACTTCATGGCTCTGGCCATTGATCCCAACAACCCTGACGTCCTCTACATTCCCAACGTCGCGCTCTACCGCACCGAAGACGGAGGCAAGACCATCCAGATAGTGCGCGGAGCTCCGGGCGGCGACGACTACCATCAAATCTGGATCGATCCGAAGAACTCCAACCACATGGTGCTGGGCGTCGATCAGGGCGCGACCATCAGCATTGACCACGGCAAAACCTGGACGACCTGGTACAACCAGCCTACGGCGCAGCTCTACCACGTCACCACGGACCATCGCTTCCCGTACGCAATCTACGGCGCGCAGCAGGACAGCGGAGCCATCGCCATCTACAGCCGGTCCGATCATCAGAAGATCGACACGCGTGATTGGTTCCTGCCGGGAGGCAGCGAGAGCGGCTACATCGCCATTGACCCGAAGGACGAGGACATCATCTATCTCTCCGGAACCTACGGAGAGGTGCAGCGCTTTAACCGGCGTACCTCCTTCAGCCAGAACATTACGCCGTGGCCCCTCGGCGGCTTCGACCTCGCCATCAACAAGCGCCGCTACCGCGATCCTTGGACACCTGTGCTCGTCTTCTCGCCTGCGGACAAGACCTCGCTCTACCTCGGCACCCAGTACGTGATGAAGACTGTCGACGGCGGCCTGCACTGGAGGCAGATCAGCCCTGACCTCACCGGCACAGTCCCCGGCGCGCCTGAGAGCGGCCCCACCACAGAAGCAAACGCGATGCAGCGCGGCTACGGCGTGGTTTACACCATTGCGCCCTCGCCCCTGAACGCGGATGAAATCTGGGTCGGCTCCGATACCGGACTAATTCATCTGACCATCGATGGCGGCAAAACCTGGAAAAACGGTACTCCGCCGGGCCTCTCGCCCTGGAGCAAGATTTCCCTCATCGAGGCCTCCCACTTCGACCCTGCAACGGCCTACGCCGCCGTTGACCGCCACAGGCTCGACGACCAGAAACCCTACCTTTACATCACGCACGACTACGGCAAGACCTGGAAGCTCTCCGTCAACGGCATTCCATCGCATGATTTCCTGCGCGCTGTCCGTGAAGATCCAGTGCAGAAGAACCTGCTCTATGCCGGGACTGAATTCGGCATCTTCGTTTCCTTCGACGGCGGAGCCAACTGGCAGTCGTTGCAACTCAATCTGCCGGTTTCGTCTGTTCGCGATATGGACATTCACGGCAGCGACCTTATCGTTGCCACACACGGCCGCTCCTTCTGGGTGCTCGACGACATCGCGCCGCTGCGTCAGGCTGCCGCCGCGCAGAACAAACAGACATACCTCTTTGCTCCGCCCACTGCGGTACGCGTGGACAATGATAGCTTCCTTGGCACGCCGCTTCCGCCGGAGGAGCCGCAAGCGAACAATCCACCCGACGGCGCCATCCTTGACTACTACCTGCACGGCGAAGCGCAAAACGTGACCTTGCAGATTCTCGATGCGCAAGGCCATGTCATCCGCCACTACTCCAGCGCCGAGAAAACCACTGTCAAGCGTCCGCTGCTGCCCATTGCCGAGCGCTGGTTCCCCAAGCCCCAGGCGCTTGAGACCGCCGCCGGCGAGCATCGCTTTGTGTGGGACCTCCACTCCGGAGGCTCAGGCTCAGCCATGGATGACGATGACGAAGGCGCGGGTGTTCCGGCGGGTCCGCGTGTTCCGCCCGGAGAATACACCGTGCGGCTCACCGTCGATGGTGTCGCCATGCAGCAGCCGCTGCGCGTCACCATGGACCCGCGCTGCTCCGCGACGCAGCAGGTGCTCGTGCAGCAATATTCGCTGGCAACCCTGATTTATCAGCAGTCACTTGCGGCCCGCAAGGCCATGGCCGAGCTCCAAAGCGTGGAGAGTGAGTTGAAAAAACTCGAAGCCAACGCCCAAAGCAATCCGCCTGATCTCAACCGTGCCGTGCACAGCGCGCTTGCGCAGTTACACGCCATCAGCGGAGGAGAGGCAGAACAGCCGGGCCTTGCTCAGGCCAATGCCGGTCTGGGCGCTGCGCTCCGCATGGTGGAGAGCGGCGACCGCACGGCTCCCTCGCAGGCCATCGTCATCTTTAAGGAGATGAGCAACGTTGCGCAGCAGAAGATCCAGGACTGGGACCAGTTCAAGAAGACAGGCCTCAGTCGCGTCAACGCCGCGCTGGCACGCGCGCATCAAAAGCCCGTGCAGATCTCTGCCATTGAGGAGCAGGTGCACTACGCCATGACTCGATGAGAACCGGCTGAAGCAAGACAGCCGCCTGTGTTGTATCTGACTCAGGCGGCTGAATTATTTCCACGCAGTTCAGTTTTGCCTTCTACGCGTTGCTCGCTCTCGGGTCTAAAGCATTTTCTGATTTGGTGTGTTGCCGAAAATGCCTTAAATACCCTCTCCCATCTGCACATAATCTCGCAGCTTGTGGAGTTCCTCCCGGTAATGCGTTCGCTCTTCTTCTTCTGCCGTCAGCGGATTTCGCGCAGCCGCCCGCGCCTGCTCGCCGCATAGCTCGCGGACCCGCGCTTCCAGTTCCTCCACGCGGTTTGAAAGCGCAATGACTGCGTCCGAAAGCGGGTCCTTTACCTCGCGAGGGTCGGTAATCAGCACGCGCTGGCCTTCGCGATAGATGATGTGCGCGGGTACGCCGACAACAGTGGAATTCGGCGGAACATCCTGCAGCACAACCGATCCCGCGCCCACGCGCGAGTTCTCCCCAATCGTAATGTCGCCCAGGATGTTCGCGTTATTGCCCACAAACACGCGGTCGCACAGGGTCGGATGCCGCTTGCCGCGTACTTTGCCCGTTCCGCCCAGCGTCACGCCCTGATACAGCGTCACATCATCGCCCACCACGGCCGTCTCACCAATCACCACTCCCTGCCCGTGATCGATGAAGAGCCGCCGTCCCAGCTTTGCCGCTGGATGGATGTCAATGCCGGTGAAGAACCGTATCCACTGCGCCAGTACGCGCGCAGGCAGGCGCAGTTTTGCACGCCACAGCACACTGGTGACTCTGTGCCCCCACACGGCGTGCAGGCCCGGATAGCACAGCAACGCATCCAACACAGATCGGGCAGCCGGGTCCCGTTCTCGGACCGAGCGTATGTCTTCGGCCAGGCGTCCCATCGCTGGTCGCTTCTCCTCTTACACTTCCGCCGGCACTGTCGGCAGCGCCAGCGCTTCCTGCCGCAGAGGCTCAAACAGGGCGGTCGAAAGGTAGCGCTCGCCGAAGCTCGGAATAATCGCAACAATCATCTTCCCCGCGCTCTCCGGCCTGCGGGCCACCTCAAGCGCAGCCCACACCGCCGCGCCCGACGAAATGCCCACAAACAATCCTTCCTCATGCGGAAGCCGCCGGGCCATGTCGATTGCGTCTTCATTCGAGACCTGAACGACCTCGTCGATCAATGCCGTATCCAGCACTCCGGGAACAAACCCAGCGCCGATTCCCTGAATCTTGTGCGGTCCCGGCTTGCCTCCGCTGAGCACCGGGCTGTCCTTTGGCTCAACCGCTACGGTGCGAAATCCGGGCTTGCGCTCCTTAATATATCGGCTGACTCCGGTCAGCGTGCCGCCCGTGCCTACGCCCGAAATCAGGATGTCCGCGCGGCCCTCCGTGTCGTCCCAGATCTCAGGTCCGGTCGTTGCGTAATGGATCGCCGGATTTGCGGCGTTGTCGAATTGCTGCAACATGTATCCATTCGGGGTCTTCTGCAAAACCTCCTGCGCTTTCGCAATCGCGCCCTTCATGCCCAGCGGCCCCGGCGTAAGCACCAGCTGTGCGCCAAAAGCAAGCAACAGCACGCGGCGCTCCACTGACATCGTCTCCGGCATGGTCAGTACTAGCTCATAGCCTTTTACCGCCGCCGCCAGCGCCAGTCCGATTCCGGTGTTGCCGCTCGTCGGCTCAACCAGCACGGTTTTCCCAGGCGTAATCCGGCCGTCGCGCTCCGCCGCCTCAACCATGGCAAGGCCAATGCGGTCCTTCACCGAGCTCATCGGGTTCGCGCTCTCCAGTTTTGCGACAACGGTCCCCCGGCAGCCTTTGGTCACGCGGTTCAGCTTCACCAGCGGAGTCTTGCCGATCAGTTCGGTAACATTTTCTGCAATACGCATCGTTACGATCACCTCACCCCAACAGTATGGCAGGAATCTTCGTGGTACGTGCGCGACGGGGCCCACGCAACAGAGGCTCTGATCATGCTCCGTGCTGCCATCGTCCACACCCCGGCGAGAAGCACACAATAAAGCAGTCCAGCCGAACTATGGCCCGCCAAGCAGCCGGAGCTCGCTCTCGGCGGTTTCGCGTGGAAGCGGTACATAACCCAGCGCGGAACACTCTTTCTGGCCTGAAGTCAGAATCCAGCGAAACAATTCGAGCAGTGCAGCCCTCTTGGCAGGATCATCCGTTTTGGCGGGAAGCACCAGCCAGGTGAAGGCCGCAATGGGATAGGAATATTTGCCGGGAGGGTCCGTGATGCTCGCCGGCAGCACGCCGGTGACGTTCGAAGCACGGACTGCCTGCTCCAGACTGTCAAGACTGGCGTGAATAAACTCGCCAGCGCGGTTGCGCACGGCTCCGTAGCTGAGCTCCTGCTGGATTGCATAGGCGAGCTCCACGTAGCCGATGGAATTCGGCGTCTTCTTCACGGTCTCCGCCACGCCTTCGTTGTGCACTGCGCCCACTCCAACCGGCCAGTTCAGGAGGGTGCCGCGACCGACAGTGGAAGCCCAGGCAGGGCTTGTCTTGGAAAGAAAATCGCTCCAGTGCCAGGAGGTGCCGCTGCCGTCGGCACGGTGGACCACGATGATATTGGCGTCGGGAAGGTCCACGCCTTGGTTGTACCGGCGAATCTCCGGGTCGTCCCAGCGCTTGATCCGTCCCAGGTAGATGCCGGCCAGCACCTCGGGCGTAAAGCGCAAGTCCTGCGTGACGCCTTGCAGATTGTAGATGGGCACCACGCCGCCTAGTACGGAAGCGATGCGATGGAGATGGGAAGTTGCTTCGTCGCCGGCGATCACCGCCGGCGCAACATCCGAGCCGGCAAAGTCGAGGTCGCCCGCCAACAGCTTCTCGACGCCAAGCTGCGAACCAATGGCCGAGTAGTGAATATGCACGCCGGGATGGAGATCATCGAAATCCTCAAACCATTTCCAGTAGAGCGGAGCAGGGAAGGTTGCTCCGGCTCCGATGAGAGCAGTGTGCGCCAGGGTCACAGATTGAGACTGCGTGGCGAGGGTGGAAGATCTGGCATCTTCTAACAGTTTGTTCGCCGCCTGGTTGGCAAGATCGTCCACAATACTGGTCCAGATAAGCTTGCCGGGAGTAACCAGCCACGACCACAGCGGCTCGCCATCTGAGCCGACAACCTCCAGGGAAAGATAGCCGCCATACACAGCCTGAAGATTGGAAGACGGTGTGCGGACATTGGTGGAGATGTACCCGCGCACCCAGATATGTCCTGTTCCCCGGAGAATTGCGTCAGCATCTTTGGGCGATGGCACAATATGAAAGCGATGGCTCTTTGCGAGCCTGTGAACAAGTCTCTCGCGCAATTGAGCTGCGGCCGAACCGCCGCTGAATGTTTCGACGTAAAGAGCTTTGGACTGGGCCAGAGAATCGACGCGCTGGCCTTGCGTGAGCGGGCAGCACACGAACGCAAGTATGAGCATGAGCGCAGGAAGTGTTTGCTGAACGAAGCGCAACATGTGCCGATACTTTCTGGTCATGGCTTCATACTCGCTGGCTCAGAGTTCAAGGTGCACACGGAACGACCCAACGAAAATGGGCCCGCGAGCCTGATTGTATCCGGGGTTAACGATGTATTGAACATCCGGTCCGGCATAGAGTCCCCGCCAAAGATGCGTGGTGTAGTAGCTTTCAATCAGATTTTCCCGTCCGTATCGAAGGCCGCCGTCGCCGAGCTCGATGCCGATGCCGCCGAGCGCCAGATATCTCGCATGAACGCTGCTGATTCCGTTGGAAGCGAAGGCAACCCCGGCGCGGTCGTTGTTCCTGTGCCATAAGTTACCGAGAAAACCGACACCGCCGGAAAAGGTCTGGTCGATTTCGGCGAATGACCAGGTTTCCGTCTCGCCGTTGTTCCATCCAAAGCGGCCGTAGGCCGTGATCAGGGGCGTGAGCCCTTGCTCAACATTGATCCCGAAGCCGTATTTTGTGGTGACCTGAAGAGGATGCGCCGAAAGGTCAGGCTTTGGGGTTTTTCCTTCCAGGTATTGATTGATGGCATCCTTGTAGTCGCCCATATTGGCGTGGTTGACCCATCCAAGCAGACGAATGATTCCGCTCTTTAAAACCGGACCGCGATGCAGCTCGAATTCGGCATCGGATGTGTTGGCGCGGTGCAGGTTCCACACCAGCGGCCCGCCGAGTTGAGGGCCCGGCATAAGCGCCTCCGCAAAGCGCGCGCCCCATGCAGGGCTCTGATACTCGGCCATTGCACCCCAGGTGTAACCGCGCGGATCTGCGGTGAAATCGTATGCGCCATTCTGGTCAATGGCCCAGTTCATAAACTGCAAATGGGTATCGCTGCCGACCGAGTTGGTATCGAAGAAATCCGTGATGCCGAATTTACCGGCCCGAATTTCCAGTCGGCGGTCCGGAAGCTCCGAGAATGTCGAAAGCGGGCCGCGATCGGCTTCGCTCTGCTTGTGACTCAAGGCAATCACCTGATGAATCATCAATCGAGCCAGATACGGTGTGCCCGGCAAACTGGGGTCCTTAACAGCGTCGAGATTCGTAAATCCGCCGAGTCCAAGTGCTGAACTGATGCCGAGGCCCTCCGCCTCTTCGCCGTCAACAAGAACCTCCGTCGAATGGCTGAGCTGGAGTCCGCTGAACAGCGTAATTACGCGCCCGAGTGCCTTGTTATAGCCGGGCCGGAAGCTGTTGGGCCCGGAGTATTCAGCGGAAAATGGAGGATTGGTCTGCAAAATGAAGTTCATTTGCCCGGAAAGCCAGATTCGGCCTTCGCCCAGGTGCGGAAACATAGTGGTAGGGGCAGCTGTTGGGGTCTGCGCTTCAGGATGTTGCGAGGCGGTAATATCAGGCAATTGCGCAGAGCACGGTGAGTAGGCAAACAGCAGAATGCAGAGCAGCAGGAGGCCGAGACAATGCGGCGAGCGGTGGGCAGGAATCATCATAGGCAGGCCGAAGCCCGCAAATGCGCATAGCGCCTGGGGAACAAGGTAACAAGTTCGGGGAAGACCGAGTTTGAACGTTCGATGAAAGCTCAAAACATGCGGCGAATGGGCAGCCTGATTCGGGCATGCAGCCCGGTGCTTATTTATCGTCCTGTAACAAAAAAATGATTCTTACTCGGTTACTGGCGACTGGTGGGTCTGATATCGTCGCAGCCAGCGCAAGGGAGCGGTCCTAATCCGCTCCATCCATGAGGATATCTATGCCATGTGATCCCGCTGAACTACGGCACGTTCCTATTTTTGAGCTTCTTGACGACGATGAAGCAGGAGTTTTGGCGGCGCAGGTCGAGATAAGACGATTTGCGGCCCGCCAGCGCATCTTCAAAATTGGTGAACAGGCGTGTCACGGCTACATTGTGATCTCGGGAAAAGTGCGTCTGACCACGCTGGATGAAGACAAGCAAGAGGTTGTAGTGGATGAGCCGGACCACGGGGACTTTTTCGGCTTTGCGTCGATGCTGCAGCAGATCGAGCATCAGACGACAGCTATGGCGATGGAAGACAGTACCTGTCTGGAGATAGGGCGCGACGATATTGCGTCGCTTTTGACTCGCCGCCCCTTGTCGGGTCTGGACATGCTCACCATGCAGGCGCGCCAGTTCCACGGGGCGCAGAAGCTGGTGCGAAGCCGGGCCAATCGTAACCCCAACGAGGTGATCGAGGAGCAATCAACCGTAGGCGAGCGCATCGCCGATTCAGTGGCCCGCTTTGGTGGTTCATGGTTGTTCATCATCCTATTTTCGATTGTGCTGGTGGTTTACACCGCGATCAACCTGGCGCTGAAAGGCCGCGCGTGGGACCCGTATCCTTTCATCCTGCTGAATCTGTTTCTCTCCATGCTGGCCGCGATCCAGGCTCCGGTGATCATGATGAGCCAGAACCGGCAGGACGCCAAAGACCGGGTGCGCAGCGAACTGGACTTTGATGTGAACCGTCGCGCGGAGGCGGAAATTCAATCACTCTCGCACCGGCTGAGCCAGCTTGCTGACAAGCTCGGCGACGTCGAGGAATTGATTCGGCAAAGGCAATCCAGTGCCGTTCGTGAAGCAAAACCCTGAACCGTCCGCGCTTCAACACATCCACCCGGCAACAGAAACATTGCCCGAGAGAGGAAACGATGGAAACCAGCGTACTTGCGTCGATCGGCGATCACGGCGTTCTGAATTCGCAGCTTTCTCCTGAACTCTCGGAGGTCTGGATTGATCGGGATCTGAGCTGGCTGGACTTCAACGAGCGGGTGCTGGCGGAGGCGCTGGACGAACGGACTCCGTTGCTGGAGCGGGCAAAGTTCCTCGCCATCTTTACGTCGAACCTCGACGAATTTTTTATGAAGCGTGTAGCGGTGCTGCGCGAAGGGCAGACCGAAGCGCAATGCGCCCTGTTTCGCGAGCTTCGGGAAAAATTACTGCCCATGCTGCGCAGACAGGCGCAATGCTACCGCCAGGTCCTGATTCCGGAACTCGCTGCCCGTGGCATCCACCTTCGTCGCTGGGATGAGTTGACGGACGCGCAGCGGAATGAAGCAAGCGTCTATTTCGATCAGCATGTTTCCGCGGCATTGACGCCGCTGGTTATCGACCCCGAGCACCCGTTTCCTTTTCTTTCCAACCTTTCCACCTCGCTCGCATTTCAGCTGTATGACCCTGAGCGCGACGAGCACATGGTGGCGCGGATGAAGATCCCGGTGGGCCTGAAGCAGTGGGTATCTCTCAGTGCAGACAGGATGCCGGGGCAAACATTGCTGACTCCGCTCTACGAAGTGATTCGCGGCAATGTCGAGAAGCTTTATGGCGGCATGCAAATCTCAGGAATGTCGCTGGTGCGCACCACTCGGGATGCAGAAGTGGATCTGGGCGAGGAATCTGCGGCTGAGATTCGCGCGTTGGTCAGGGAGCAGATCCGGCAGCGTCGCTATGAGCCGGTGGTGCGTCTCGAGTTCGGCCCCGGAGCGGATCCCGGAATTCGCGAAATGCTGCGCGGGCGCTTTCACCTCTCGGCGGAAGATGTCTATGACCTCGACGAAGAAGTGGATTACACCACGCTCTTCGAGATCGCGGGCCTGCCTATCGCAGAGCTGCACGATAAGCCCTGGACTCCGCTCGTGCCGCCAATTCTGGAAGAGCGCTCCATCTTCCAGGCAATCCAGGCGGGCGACATCCTGGTGCATCATCCCTATGAGAGCTTCGACGCAACGGTAGAGCACTTTATCAGCGCCGCCGCCGATGATCCCGCGACAGTAGCGATCAAAATGACGGCCTATCGCATCGGCGACGATACGCCCTTCGTGAAGTCGCTTATCCGGGCCGCGGAGCAGGGCAAACAGGTCGCCTGCGTCATGGAGATCAAGGCGCGCTTCGACGAGGAACGAAATCTACACTGGGCTGCGGAGCTGGAGCGTGTAGGAGCGCATGTCACCTTCGGTGTTAGCGGACTCAAGACGCACGCCAAGACCGCTCTGGTCGTGCGCAAAGAGAGTGGTGGCCTGCGCAGCTACATCCACATAGGCACGGGCAATTATCACGTTAAAACTGCGCGGCTCTACGCTGATCTCGGACTGCTCACCTGTGATCCTCAACTCACTCAGGACGTGGTGAACCTCTTCCACTACCTCACGGGGCATGCGCACGCTCCGGCATGCGTTTCACTTTTGGTTGCGCCTTCGACGATGCGCCCGAAGCTGCTCGACCTCATCCACCACGAGACTGAAAACCAGCGTTTGGGCAGACCGGCGCGCATCATCGCCAAGATGAATCAGCTCGAAGACCCGGACATTATCACTGCGTTGTGCGAGGCTTCCGCCGCTGGCGTTCCCATCGATCTCATCATCCGCGGATTCTGCTGCCTGCGCCCGGGCGTAGCGGGCCGTACTGACACCGTTCGCGTGCGTTCCATCATCGGGCGGTTTCTCGAACATTCACGCATCTTCCACTTTGCGAACGGCAAAGAGAACCCGGCCGAGGGTGAGTTCTTCATCGGTTCAGCGGACTGGATGTACCGCAACTTGTCTAAGCGGATCGAAGTGGTCACGCCGGTGAAGTCGCAGGCTGCAAAGCAGAAGCTATGGCAGGTGCTGGAGATTTGCCTGCGCGACAGGAGACAAGCGTGGACGCTGGACGTTGAGGGGCGTTACACGCAGCTTCGTCCCGAAGGCGACGGTAATAATAAGCCCGAGAATATCGGCACCCAGGAAGCCCTGATGCACCTCGCCGCCGAAAACTACAAGAATTAATCGCGCCATGCAGCAAGGCAGAGCCGCAAAATCGCGCGCCAGGGATGGGAAGAGTACTTGACCCGAGTGCATGAGTTTATGCAGGAATGTGCGAGCAGGGCCAACGCATCGATGTTCGGTATCGACCCAGTCCGGTATGTTAAGTTCACTCGCTTGGGTCCTTCAATTCTTTGGAATGTAAACGGCGATCCAGTTCAGGTGCAACACTGGAGTCAGTATGATGGTCTTCCCGAGAATGTCTTTTAGGAACAAATATCGTTTCTAATCGACTACTCGCTGAAGGCCAACGAATCTTGCATATCGGTTCCATCGAGACGAATTCGCATTCCATTCACTTGATTTGCGACACCTAATCGTGTTCACGATTGAAACTCGGCCCTCTAACGTTCGCTATTGTCCTTTTTTCAGAAAAGCTCTTGCCACATGACGCAACCTGTGTGATGGTCACTCTAGCGCAGTCGCGCTCCTGCATCCTGTAACGCCCTCGCAGTTGCGAGCGGAGCCTGCCCGGTCGGCAAGCCTCTCGAAAAGCTTCATGCCATCGAGTAAGTGTTTCCTCGCATGCGCTCGGCGGATTGCTTCCGGTGAGCAACATGTTTTTCAGCGTAGTGCGATCGCGGGGAGCTTCGATATTATGAAGCTGCCGTCATCGTTGCTTATTATCTTGTCTTGGCAGGTCGTTCACCCGTAGGATCAAGTGGCACTTGGCTCTGAGGAGGTCCATCGCGACGAAATGGGGGAGACGAGACGGGTTCGACTGTGCGGAGGCATGCTGATTCTGATGCTTCTGCCAATCGTCGATGGCAAGTTCGCAGTTGCGCAAGATAACTACCAGATAAGTAACTACGAGATTCAAGTCTACGGCTCCCAGACTGTGACGCCGAAAACTACGATGGTTGAGTCGTTCAGCAATGTTAGCGCGGACGGCACCAAGCCACTGGCCGGATCAGTTTATTCAGCGAACGGGCTTTACGCGACCAACAATGTGCTGCACGAAACCGTTGAGATCACGCAGGGAATCACCAGCTGGTCGGAGGTTGGCTTGTATGTGTTCACTGACGTGCGCAGCGGGCAGGGATGGCAGTGGGTGGGCGATCATATCCGGCAGCAGGTGCGAGCGCCGGATAGCTGGCACTGGCCAGTGGGCGCGAGTTTGTCTATCGACTTTGGCTACCAGCGTCCGCAGTTCTCAACGGATACATGGACGTTGGAGGTCAGGCCCATCGTCGATAAGCAGCTCGGGCGGTGGTACTTCGCGATGAACCCCGCGTTCGAGCGGTCCTTTCATGGGCGGAGTGTCTCTCAGGGTGTTGCTTTTGCTCCCAGTGTGAAGCTGAGCTACGGCTTCAACAAGTACATCTCCGGCGGGCTCGAATATTACGGCGATTACGGAAGTCTGCGAGATATTTCCTCTTTTCATAACCAGCAACAGCAGTTCTTTCCGGCGGTCGATCTGAATGTCTCTCCGGATTGGGAGATCAATCTGGGTGTAGGAATCGGAGTGACGGCGAGTACCGATGACTGGATTTGGAAGGCAAACGTGGGTCGCCGCTTTGACTGGGCGCTCCACCGCGCGCGTAGTTCCAGAAGTATGCAATGAGCTCTGGGAAGAGCATCTGCGGGCGCATCCTCTTTTACTGCTCCCCACTGGAATGCTTTTGAGCCGCCCACTTGTTTTCGTCCAGATGAAAGAGAGTGTTCGCGGTTGAGTTCGCAGCGATGAATAGCCGCCGCAGCCCCGGCTGTGGAGACGGGGAAGCAGCCAAGGAATGCGGCGGCGCCTACTCGGGATTGATGATGGCCCCGTCGGCGCGGCGTGCTACGAGTTTGCCTCCCTTGAGCAGTACATACTTGTTGTCCCGCCAGAGGCTGCGTTTGGAGAGATAACTGGCACACCAAACGATGAAGCCGAGGAGATCGCGCACGGGGTAGATGGGCGCTGTAGGGAGCGCACGCCGATCGCCCACCGCCCACCACCCGATTACCAGGGATTCCACCATGCGGTTGAGCCAGGCAGCGGCGAACAGGCCGACGCCGAGCAATGGATGGCCGAGGAAGGGCGCGGTGATCAGCGCCAGAATTCCGTAAGGAACGGCGAACGTCAGCACGGTTCCGGGATGGCCTTTGGGGCGGGAATATCGAGTTCCCATGGCCCAGCGCAACTGCCGTTCCCACATCTGGCGAAATGTTCTGGGCTGCGACACATGATCGACCACGCGGCCCGAGAGCACGATCTTATATCCCGCCATATGAATTGCATTGCCCAGGGCGAAGTCATTCGACAGGTACTGGCGGATGGCGGCGAATCCGCCGATACGCGCAAGGGAATCCTTGCGCACGGCAATGGTCGGTCCGAGTCCGAATTTCGTTCCTTCCAGAAGATTGGCGATCAAAACACCAGCGGAAAATTCCACCGATTGACCCATTGCATCGAGGGCCGCCCACACGCCGCCAGCGCTCTTGCCGCGAAAGATGCACGTGACGGCACCAACGCCGGGGTCGAGCAGCGGCGCGCTTACATCGCGCAAATAATCCGCGTCCACTTCTACGTCGCTGTCGCTGGTCACCAGGATGTCGTGCGCCGCCACCTCCGCCATTCGATGGAAGCAGTAGTTTTGCGCGTTAGGCCAGGGAGGAGCCCCAGTCACCAGAATTCGGGTTGGGATGTGCGGATAGCGTGCGCAGATTTCCCGAATTACAGGCAGCGCGGCGTCGTCTGCCTCATCGGCGGCAAACAGGATCTCGTATTTGGGGTATCTCTGATTGAAAAAGCTCTCGAGGTTTTCTTTCAGTCGCGCCTCATTGCCGTGCACTGGCTTTAAAACCGAAACCGGCGGCAGACTTGCGTAGATCTTCTCAAATGCCTTCCGCTCCTTCCGGGCATTGAGCCGGAACTGCACGGCTCCCACAACGGCAAGAAGGAGAAAAGCTGTGGAAGTGATGATCCCGACGGCTGCGACCGCCAGGGGAACGTACCAAATCATATTCTTATCCTCGGTACAGCGCAGGGGATCGTATTTATGAAATTATATTCGATTGCATCGGGCCGAACTGGATACACCAACGCTGAAACCTGGCACTCTCACGGCAGGAAACCATCCGAAGTCAAAGGGCAAACAAAGCTTTGCCTCCCCGCTCCATAAATTCAAGCCATCATTGCCGCAGATCGTGATTCGTGTAAATGAACTTTCCTCCACTGCTCGCCAGCAGGAAGGTCTTCAGGTCGGCTAGCTGGGGCGGGTTTTCCTGTTTAGCCCATACGAATATTGTTTCGCGACCATTCCAAATTGCCGCCAACGACTGGGGCGTCTCGAAGATATGGGGCGCGTCGGGAAACTTTGCGCCGTACCAGAGATTTCCCCTCGGCGGCCCCAAAACGTGGACCTGGATGCCCGTATAGTAGTTCAGCGTGGAGGCATCGCTGTACTGACCGTCGATCACGATCTCATCGCCGGGGCGAAAGTGTTTTTGAATGGCGACGGCGAGTGGGTAGGAGGAAAGAATCGGCGAAAAAGTGACGTAGGCGGAGCGTATGCAGCCAAAGAGCGCGACAGTCATCACCACGACAGCCGCATTGGCTGCGATGGAATGTCCGCGCCGGCGCAGGAACCAGTTGAAGCCCGTGCCGAGGAGCAGAGCGAGCGAGGCGACCAGAAGCGGTCCCTGAAACGCGCCCAATGCCTCCGGCGTGAGATCGAGCATGTGCCCGAGCGAGAAGTTGTAATCCTTGGGAGGAGCTTTCCTGAGCAGGTCCGCGAGATCATAACCCGGCGCCGGGCGATGGGAGATTGCAAAGAAGTAGATGCCGGCGATGAATCCCAGCACGCCCAGGGCGAGGAGGAACGTGGAGGAGATGCGGCCGGCGCGCCGGGCGGATGAGTGCTTTGGCGACGCGGCTTCAAGCGCCAGCCAGCCGCCCACGAGGAGGGCCACGCCGGGCAGTCCGGGGATGGTGTAGTACTCCTGCCGTGTGGAGAAGCTGAAGAATACTGCGATCACCAGCGCCCAGAGCAGAAAGAGCAGATTCGCACGCCTGCGCCGGTCCAGGCTTCCGAGCCTGCCGCGGATTTCACTCCAGCGCACCGGGACTTCGCCAAGAGCCTGCGGCAAAAATATGAACCAGGGAAAGAGCCAGAGCACGAAGAGCGCCCAGAAGAGAAAGAGCGGAACCGTGCCATAGCCCGCGGGCACGCGCTTGCCAAGGAAGCGCATGAACTGCTCGTTAATAAAGTAGAGCCAGAGAAAGCCGCGCGCCTGCCCGGCGGGCGGATTCCGCAGCGCCGCCAGGATGTGCCAGGGCGCGGCGATTGCCAGAAACACGAGCGAGCTCGACAACAGGCGCATCTTGAGCAGGCGCCGGAGATCGCCGGTCAGAAGCAGAAAGAGTCCGATGGTTCCAATCGGGAATACCAGTCCGATCAGGCCCTTGGTAAGCACATTCAAGGCGCAGGTTGCGGCAAATCCCCAGCACAGCCAAAGCGAGGGCCGTTCCTGCTCGAGCGATCGCAGGAAGAAGTAATAGCCCAGGGTGAGCCACAGGGAGACGATCACCTCGGGAATCAGAAATCGCGTGTAAATGAACAGGCCGAGGGAGGTTGCCATGACCAGCCCCGAGCAGAACCCGCCCGCTTCTCCGTAGGCGAAGCGCCCCAGGAGCCAAGTGGCAAGCAGCAGCCCGAGCACGGCCAGCATCAGCGGCAGGCGCGTGCTCCAGTTGCTGATGCCGAAGACCTTGTAGCTGGCTATCAGGCTCCAGTACATCAATGGGGCCTTTTCAAGGTAGCGGAAACCGTTCGTGTACATCGTCACCCACTCGTGACGCTGCAACATTTCCCGCGCCGCCTCGGCGTGGACCGTGTCGACATCGTCGAGCAAGGGAGGTCTTGAAAGGCCGATCATATAGATCGCGCCCCACAGTACCGTGAGCAGCAGGACGGACGCACGCCAGTTCAAATGCCAACGGCTGGAGGCGCTGGATGCAACTTGGTTCGATTTCTTGTCGGGGGACTCTTCGAGGTTGGAGGCTGAATTCGAATCCATCTGCGATGACCATCCCTAGTGTATATGTGCGGCGCACATGCGGCATCAGTTGCGCGGCGGAGGCGCAGGCTGAAGCCACGCCGCACTAAGCCGTTTGCTCCTGTTCACTAGTGAGCGACGAGAAGTACCCCGGCGCAGACAAAAATTGTGGCGAGCCACCGGCGGCGGTCGACATCCTCGCCAAGGAAGAATTTGGCGCCAAGAGCACTGACGATGAATGTGAGCGATGCGGTTGCGGGGCCCATCAGGCTCAGATCGGCCCAGGAAAGGCCCATGAGGTTGCTGAAGAAAGCGATCGCCATAAAGGCGATTCCAGTGAGGAATGCCCCGCTGGAAAGGACGCGCATGATGACCGCGGAGAGTCCCCGGCTGCGTCTGAGTACGCCCAGGTCGCCAATGCGGCGCATCGCAAGCGCGATCAAGACATCTCCAGCCGAGGCGGCGACGACGGTAATGAAAATGCAAACCCAGGTATAGAGCGTTCTCATTCGCTCTCCTCCCGGCCCGCAGCAGCGTAAAGGGCTTCTCCTGTTTCTCCGGTTCGCGACGGGCCACGCGCGACCACGCCGACCCCCATCACGATGAGCAGAATGCCCGCCCAGCGTACAAGGCTGACATGCTCACCCAGCCAGAAGTGCGCGATCAGCACCATGGTCACGTAGCCGAAGGCCGTGGCGGGAAGAACGAAAGTGAGGTCGGCGAAGGAAAGCGCTGTCATGTAGTTCGCCATGCCGGCGATCAGGCACGCAATACCCAGAATGATCCACGGACTGGCGACTGCGGCCAATACATGAGTGAGGTGATGCACATCAATTGCGCCCGTTTGCTTCATGCCGCGCGCCAGAAAAGCGTCCCCGACGGGACTGAAAATGACGACAGAGAAAAGGACAAGAAACTTTCGAATCGTCAAGACAGAACTTCCTCTTTCGAGTCTGAAAGCGAGAGGCGGGCCCGCTCATGTTGGAACCACATCGGGCCAGTCGTCGCTTCACGCATTTCGGAATAGTGTATCCGCATTCGCTGGGGTCCAGTCGATGGACACATCCTTTGGGCGCCTGACAACGGACTTCTGTCGTGCCGGGATGATAGGGAAGTAATGGTCAGCGACCATGTCACAGAACCAGTGACGCCTATCGTCACGCCATGGCATCCAAGCGCGCGATGGGATCTGCAGCGCATAACTCCGAGCAGACCCGGCAGGCCGAGAAGGTTCGCCTTGCGGTTGACGCGATTCCGGAGATGACGCGGTTCGTGCAGGGGGATGGTCGGCTGGCCGCTCCCGACGATCTCGGAGGATAGCGCTCTGGAATCGTTCTACGGCACGGCGAGATCAAGGTCGCATCGGATTAGAATTGCGATTGCGATGGGAAGTACGGTATCAAAATGTAGTCCTGCAGTGCATGAGGGCGGAGTACAGATGGCAGACGCAGCGCACACTTTGTCTCAGTTCCAGCTGCCAATGAAAGCCGCGGCCGGTCATCGATTGGCCCTGGCGATGGGGACGCTACTTGCATGTTGTACCCCGGCAATCTGGTGCCAGACAGCACCGCCTGCTCCCAATCAGCCCTGGCACTCGCCTGAGGAAAGGCGTATGGAACAGAGTGCTGGGCAATCGCTCTCCCACGAGTTCTCCACCAACGCGGCCACGACATACACGCTGGCAGAGCTGATTGACCTGGCGGAAGCGCACAATCCGGAAACGCGCCAGGCCTGGGAAGCGGCACGCTCGCGGGCCGCTGCTATGGGCGTTGCACGGAGCGAACTTTACCCTACGCTGGCCGTTGCGGCGCTGTCGCAAACCGAGCGCAACCAGATCTACTTCAACACGCGCTTTTATCGGCAAACGGCGCAGTCCTTCGATCTTGCACTCGACCTGAACTACACCGTCTTTGACTTTGGCGCGCGCGCCGGTCGCATCGATGCGGCCAAAGCGCAGCTCCTCGCTGCCGATTTCGCCTTCAACGACGCGCAGCGCCTGCTGATCTATCGCGTTGCCAACGCCTACTACCAACTGCTGAACGCCGCCGGCCAGGTAGTGGCCGCGCGCGCCAACCTTGCCAACGCGCAGACGGTCCAGCAAGCCGCGGAAGCGCGCCTTAAAAATGGACTTGCGACGCTTCCGGACTCTCTGGAGGCACGAAGCGCGTCGGCACAGGCCGAGTACGATCTGCAGGCTGCTCTCGGCGCTCAGGACGTTGCGCACGGCAATCTTGCCACGGCTCTCGGCGTCTCGCCCACCGACACCATAAATGTCGAGTCCATCGAGCAGCTAAAGTTGCCGGATTCCATCGAGGACACCGTTGATCAGGCCATCGACCGTGCCTTTCGCCAGCGTCCCGATCTCATGAGCCAGATCGCGAGGATTCGCGCCGCCGATGCGCGGCTGAAGCAGGCGCATGCGGCCTACTTTCCCACCCTCAGCCTGCACGCGCAGCCCGACGCGCAGTCGCTCTATGCAGAGCAACAACAACTGCCCTGGGGAAACACGGCCGACCTCGACGGAGAGGTGAGTTTGGGCCTCAATTGGACCATATTCGACGGGGGTGCGCGCAAAAAAGAGGTAGAGCAGGCGCAGGCTGACATCCGCACGGCCCAGGCCCAGGCTGATGTGATCCGCGACCAGATTGAAAATGAAATCTGGTCCTCCTACTCCGATCTAAAGACCGCATTTCGCCAGCGACAGGCCGCCGTGGAGCTTCTCGAAGCCTCCGATCAGTCCTACAACGCGGCCATCGAGTCCTATCATTACGGTGTGCGCAACCTTCTGGACGTAACCCAGGCGCAAAAGACCCTCGCGCAGGCCCGGTCAGCCGACGTCCTTGCGCGCGCGCAGGTATTGACCGCGCTTGCCCGTCTTGCGTTCACAACCGGAGACGCCATCCAACCCGTGCAACCGAGGACCAAGCCATGATGCACCCCACGTTTAACAGGTCGCCGTGGTCGTATGTGGCATTCGGCGTAGTGTTGTGCGCAGCATTCTTCCCCATCGGCTGCGCCTTGTCGCCCACTTACGACATCATGGGGTCCATGTTTCCGGCATGGCTTCTCTGCATTGTCGTTGGCATCGTGCTGGCAGTGCTCTCGCGGTGGCTTTTCCTGCGTTTTCGTATCGCGCCGCTTTACCCGGTCATCGCCTATCCATGTATTGCCGCGATATTCACATTCGCAATCTGGCTGATCTTTTTCCAGCAATGAGGACACACGCATGGCGGAATTCGCAGTTGAAAAATCGCCGCACCGGCCCATCGAACGCAGGATCACCATCGCAATTGTCGCAACCACCGTCCTGCTCGGACTAGTCGTCGCCTGGCGCGCCGTCCATCATCCGCGCACAGACGACGCCGAGATCTTCGCCAACTACATCGGCATGGCGCCGCAGGTCGACGGCCCCCTCGTCCAGCTCAACGTCCACGACAACGAGTTCGTCCCGAAGGGCACATTACTGTTCGTTATCGATCCCCGGCCTTACGAATACGCCTACGAAAAGGCGCTTTCGGACCAGGCTGCCCTGCAAGGCCAGATTGCAGACGAGCAGCGCCGCATAGCCGCTGAAGTCAGCGGCGTCTCCGTCGCCAAAGCCGGCGTGCAGACCGCGGAAGCCGATGTGGCGCATTGGGCTGCCGCACAGGACCAGGCGCGTGCCGACATCGCCAATGCGGAGCAGGGCGTTGCGCGCGCCAAGGCCGAATGGAACTACGCCAACGACAACCTCCACCGCATCGAGCCGCTCCTCAAGAAGCAGTTTGTCACCGTCGACCAGGTGGATCGCGCTCACACTTTGGAAGAAGCCCAGGCGCAGGCGCTCATGCAGGCGCAATCGCAGTTGACCGCGGCCCAGGCCGAGCTGCGCTCCACCACGGCGCAGTACCTCCAATCCAAAGCCGCTCTCCAGCAGCACCTTGCCCAGCACGCGCAGGCGCAGCACTCCGTTCTGACCCTTGAGCCGCTCCTGAACCAGCGCGGCGCGCTCGCCGCCGAAGTCAAGAACGCCAAGTACAACCTTGACAACTGCCGCGTCTACGCGCCTTTCGACGCGCGCGTCACCAATCTCACCATCTCCGTTGGCGATTACGCGCACATCGGCCAGCAGGTCTTCACCCTCATCGATGTCCGCACCTGGTGGGCCGTGGCCAACTTCCGCGAAGGCCAGCTGCGCCACATCCACCCCGGTATGAAGGCCGACGTCTTCATCATGTCCCGCCCCAATGAACCCTTTTCCGGCGTCGTCGACAGCATTGGTTTCGGAGTTACCCCGGATGAGGACGTCGTCGGCCGCCTTGGCCCCGGTCTCCCCGACGTGCAGCGTACCCTGAACTGGGTCCACCTCGCTGCTCGCTATCCCGTCCGCGTCCGGATCCTCAACCCGCCTCGCGGCGTCTTTCGCATCGGCGAGACCACCGTCGTCACCATTAAGGGGCGGTGAGCATGGCCACGGCCGTACAAAGCGCTGTCCCATGGCGCCAGTCCTTTGCATGGCTGCGGCAATTTCTCCGGGACGAGCTTGCACCCTACCCCGGCAGGGGCGCCGTGGTCGCGCGTATGGTCATCGGCACAACTCTGGTCATGATCATTTGCATGACCTTTGGCATTCCCTACGCGTTTCAAGGTGCAATCTTTGTACTTCTGGTTTCCCGGGAGAGCCTTCATGCCACACTTCAATCGGCGGCAACGATACTCGTCGCTACCGCTATAGGTGCGGCCTATCTCTTGCTCACGGTTGGATTTCTTGTCAGCGATCCCCTGCTCCATTTGTTCTGGGTCATCGGCTCCTTGTTTCTGGCGTTCTATGCGATGAGCGTGCTGACGAGCTACTTTGCCGCCGTTATTTTCGCCGTCATAATCTCCGTTGGAGTGCCGTTATGGGACCGCCTTTTGCCGGCGGAAAACAACGTGGAAGATACGCTTCGGCTGTGTTTGGCAGCGTTGGTAGCGATCATGGTTACCGCCGGAGTAGAAGTGATCTTCGCCGCACTCAAGCCCCAGGACGATCTCACCGTTTCCATTGCCGATCGCCTCGAGAGCGTCGCCAACCTTTTGCGCTCGTATGTGGAAGGGAAGCCAGACCGGTTGTCGCAGCAAAAGATTATCAGTCTCAGCCTGGTGGGAATGTCCCGTATGCGCCGCGATCTGGAACACTCCAACTACTCGGTACCCTATGCGGAAAAAATGGGCGCTGTCGTGGCATTCACAGGGAGGCTGGTAGACGTTGCCGCTACTCTGTCTGATTTCCCCGTCCAGCTGTCGGATGACGATCGGAGCTACCTGCGCAGTCTTACCGAAAGCATTGTTGCCATTCGGAACGATCTTTTGGCTGGCAGGCCGCCGCATCTGGCCAGTTCACCACAAGAAACGAAGCCCGTGGAAGCGGTTCCGCTGCTGCGGGAGATAGGACAGACCGTTACGCTCATCGCCGAGGTCTTCACGGGATCACAATCCCTCCATGCCTTCGCGCGTTCGTCTGAGCCTGCGGAACCGCGCATGCAGATCTTCGCTCCCGACACATTCTCCAATCCTGACCACATTCGTTTCTGCCTGCGGGGCGGACTGACCGCCAGCCTCTGCTACGTTATCTACCACCTGGTCGCATGGCCGGGAATCAGCACAGCGATCACCACTTGCCTGCTGACAGCTCTAACCACAGTCGGCTCTTCCCGGCAGAAGCAGGTCCTTCGCTTCGGCGGTGCGTTTGTGGGTGGCGTCATCATCGGTATCGGGGCGCAGGCCTTCATCCTGCCCGCTCTGGACTCCATCACGGGGTTCACGCTTCTCTTTGTCGCGGTCACCTTTCTTGCGGCGTGGTTCGCCACTTCTAGCCCTCGCCTCTCGTATTTCGGAATTCAGATTGCGCTCGCCTTCTATCTCATAAACCTCCAGGAATTCAAGTTTCAGACCTCGCTTTCGGTGGCGCGGGATCGCGTGGCCGGCATCCTGCTTGGCCTTATCGCCATGTGGCTTGTCTTCGATCAGCTCTGGGGCGCGCCTGCCGCTGTGGCCATGAAGCGCGCCTTCATCACCACGGTACGCCTTCTCGCCCAGCTCTTTCGCGAGCCCATTTCGGGCGACCATGCCGTGGCCGTCCAGCAGAGCTATGCTCTCCGCGAAAGCATTGGCGTCAGTCTCAACCGTCTACGCGAACAGGCCGACGCCGTCATGCTTGAGTTCGGTTCCGCGCGCGAGCGCGACCTGGCGCTCCGAGCACAGCTTTTCCAATGGCAGCTCCGGCTCCGCTCGGTCTTCGTCGCCCGCATAGCCCTGCTCAAGTACCGCCTGCGCCTTAGAGGCTTTGAGCTGCCAGAGACCATCCAGGCCGCGCAGCATGAATTTGATATGAGCCTCGCCACTCTGCTCGACGGGTTGGCTGACCGGCTCGAAGGGAAGCCCGCGCCTCGTCCTCCATCAATAGAAGCGGCTCTGCAGCATCTCGAACAGGAGGTCCGGCTATCCTATCCCACCGAGCCGCCCGAACATCTGCCCGAGCAGCTTCGCACCTTCCTTCCCTTAACGCGCCGCGTCTGTCTTCTCCTGCAATCTGTGGCCGACGAAGTGCTCGCCACTCCACTTCCGTAGCGAATCACAGCGTCTGGATCTGCGCGTTTGTTCGCCAACAATAAGGACACAGTAAGCTGTGGCACCGTCATCGCGCTGAATAACTTGGAATGGACGCCAGGTGAATTTTGAGGTGTAACTGACCAAACAAATCTTACTTGTAAGTATTTGACTCGCGTGGCTTTGACGCAACTAAACCAGTTGTCCTTGGGTTTTATCGGTAGCTCTCAGGAGGCTGTCGGCGTACGCGGTGGCATCCTCAGATAGCTGAATCCTCAGCCCGATTTTTTTGACTATTGCCACAAAGCTTCACCTGTCGTCATGAAGAGTAAGGCTTAGCTTTGACCGTCACGTGCATCCGATTGTCGGCAAACTTCATCTTTCACATTGCAATCTCAGCCAAATTTGTCGCTACACAACAAATTGGTTTAGAGGCATTGGGAAGAGGATAGGGCCTGCTCGTGATCTTCCGCGGCGAATCACCATGAGATAACTGTTACTCGCTGCCCCCTCGAAAGGGTGTTGCTTCAATCGGAGCGTTGGGCAACACTGGTGAATGTCTGGTTCCTAAAACCTCGTTCCTGCCCTCTTTCGATTCTTCTTAATCCTGCAGCTGCCTGGTGCGCAGAAGGGAGTGCGTCCGATGAAGAAATGGTCCTTTGTCATCCCCGTGGTGGTGCTCGTCGCTGCGGTGTTTCTTTTCCTTGCGATCCGAGGGCATTGGACATCATGGCAAAGCAATGCCGTCGTTCAGAAGACCAACGATGCTTATGTGACCGCGAATCAGATTCCGCTCAGCACGCGCATCAGTGGGACTGTGAATGCCGTGCCGGTGGAAGACTATCAGGCCGTCAAAGCCGGCCAGCCCCTGATCTTACTCGATGACTCCGATTATCGGGCGGTGGTGAGTGAGGCTCAGGCGGCCATCGCCGCCGCTCAGGCAGAACTCGTGGCCAATCAGGACGCCAAGCGCGCCGCCGATGCGAGCGTTAAGAGCGCAGAAGCAGTGATCGCTCAGGCCACGGCTGCAGCCCAGGCCGCGCAGGATGCCATCGCCGCCACGCAGGCGCAGGCCACGCAGGCAGCCAGTGAATACCGGCGAGTGGACGCGCTCTACGGCCATCAGGCGGCGACGCAGGCGCAGTACGATCAGGCGCTCGCGGCGCGCGACTCTACACAGGCCGGGTTACAGGCCAAACGTGCCCAGGCTGTACAGGCACAGGCGGCCATCGCAAGCGGAGAGGCCGCCAAGGAAGCAGCCCTGCAGCAGCGGTCCGGCTTGAATGCGAAGGACAACGCTCTGCAGGCACAGATCGCAGCCAATAAGGCGCAGTTGGTCGTAGCGCAGGTCAATCTCGGCTACACCACGATCAGCGCTCCAGCTGACGGCCGCATCGGCAAGCTCCAGGTGCATCCGGGCCAGCTGGTCGGCGCCGGCGTCGAGGTCGTCGACTTTGTGCAGCACGGCGCGTGGATTGAAGCCAATTATCAGGAAACCCAGTTGAAGCGCATTCGAGTAGGAAATCGCGCCGATGTGCACATCGACGCCTATCCTTCGCGAACGTTTCACGGCTATGTGGCGGAGATTGCCCCAGCCAGCGGCGCCGCCACGGCATTGCTGCCGCCCGATAATGCAACCGGAAACTTCACCAAGGTGGTGCAGCGTGTTCCGGTCAAGGTTGTGCTCGACGATGAGTCTTCTGCGAATACACTGCGGCCCGGCCTCTCGGCAGAGGTTGCGATTCACACCAACGAAGTAGAGAAGGCAGCGGCTTCTCCTGCCGCGGGCAATCAGTGAAGCGCGATGGTGGAAGTTGAGAAGAGCGCGTCTGGAAATAAGACTCGCCCCATGCTCGGTATCTTTGCCGTGCTGCTGGGCGCGTCGCTCGCGACCTTCTTTGGCCGACTGCTGAGCGTGGGCGCGGACGATCTGCGCGGCGCGCTCGGCCTCAGCGTGGATTCCTCTTCCTGGATCAGCACAGCCTACAACATGGGCATGATGTTTATCGGCCCCTTTTCGGTGTACCTCGGAGGCCTACTCGGGCCGCGCCGTGTCCTGCTGTGGTGCGCTTATATCTTCACCGCGGTAACCTTCATCATGCCTTTCGCCGGGCATCTTCCATCGCTGATCGCCCTGCTCGCGATCGCCGGACTGACCGCCGGCACCTTCTATCCGTTGACGCTGTCGTTTATTCTGCGCAATCTGCCGCAGAGCTACGTGCTGTATGGCATCGCAGCGTATGCCATCGACATCGTGGTTACGACGCACGTCGCGGACTCCTACGAAGCATCGGTGATGCGCAACCTGTCGTGGTGCTGGCTCTTCTGGACGATCACCGTTGCTACGCCGGCCATGATCGTTCTGGTTCGAAACGGCATTCCCGCACAGCCCATTCCACGTCCCAAACCCGGGCAGCCGCCGATCAGCTGGCGCGGATTTCTCTATGCAAGCCTGGGTGCGGCGCTTGTCTATGGCGCGCTCGATCAGGGGCAGCGGCTCGAATGGTGGCACTCCGGCACCTTTGCCGCCATGGTGATTACAGGCTCCTTCCTGATTCTTGTTGCCGGTGTGCGCCACTTCAGCCAGCCTCACCCGCTGGTGAACTTTCCGTTTCTGCGCCGCCGCAATACTTTGCTGCTCGGCCTCACGGTCATGCTCTTCCGTTTTGTGTTGCTGGCTTCTGTAGTACTGGTTCCCAGCTATCTCACCGCGATCCAGCAGTACCGGCCCGATCAGGTTGGCCCTGTGTTGCTGTGGCTGGCCATCCCTCAGTTCCTCGCCGGACTGCTTGCCGTCTATCTGCTGGGCAAAATTGATGCGCGCCTGATTCTCGCCGTAGGGTTCTCGCTGATCGCCCTCGGCTGTCTGATGGACTCACACATCACCGCGGCGTGGTCGGGAAGCAACTTCACCCTGAGTCAGCTTGTGCTCGCGCTAGGCGAAGGGCTTGCATTCAACGGCATGGTGGGCGCCATTATTCTCGACATTCTCAACTCGGGCTCGCTTGAAAAACCAGCCGATGTGCTTACCTTTGCGGGATTCTTCCAGACCATCCGGCTCTTTGGCGGGGAAGTGGGGGCCACGTTCATCCGCCACTTTCTGCAAATCCGGGAAGTCTTTCATTACAATCTGCTGGCCTCGGGTATCCAGGGCGGCACTGCGCCGTTACTACAGCGCGAGCACACTCTTCTTGGAGCCATGCACAGCCACGCAGCCACGCAGAACGCGCTCATCGGACGGTCGGCAGGTCTGCTCGTCATCAGCGTTCGTCAGCAGGCGTTTACATTATCGCTTGCAGACGGATTCACGCTGATTGCCATGGTTGCCGCCGCCTGCCTGTTGGTTGCAGCCGGACTGCGAGCGCTCAAGCTTGGCTACCCTCAGATCATCGCGGCGCCTGTCGCCGGTAAAACCACTTCGTAAGGAGGGCTCCCATGCCCGGAAAAAGCATTTCAAGCTTCTTGGCCCTGTTGCTGGCGGCGCTGATCGCGACGGCCTTGCCATCGGCTCGCGCTCAGCAGTCAGAACCGGCTGGTGCCCCCGAGGCGCTGACGCTTCCGCAGGCAGTCGCCATGGCGCTCAGGCATAGCCACAAGCTGGCGCTGGCGCGCTTGTCCGTCCAGGACAGCCAGGAGCAAAAACGTATGGCGCAGGCCCACTTCTATCCAAAGTTGAGCAACGAGTCGAATGTACTGCACATCACGCAGTTGGAGGGCGTTGTGATCCCCGCAGGTGCGCTGAGTCATGGCACCTCTGCCGGCCTGATTCCCGCCGAAACGCTGCGCATCGACCAGGGCGCGGATACCGGCTATACCAGCGGGACGGGCCTCCTGCAACCCCTCACGCAGCTCTTTAAGGTTCACGCCGGCGTAAGGGCCGCCGATGCAGACCTGCGTTCTGCGCAAATCTCCGAGCAGGATGCGGAGCATGGCATCGCGCTTGAGGTGCATCAGCTTTATTACAACTACCTCATTGAAGAAACACGCGAGACCGCCGCACAGGATGCGGTCCAGGCCGCGCGGGTTTCCGCGCAGGAAGCCGGACAGGCAGTGCAGCACGGACAACTGCTCACGAATGTGGAACTCGGCAGCCAGGCCAACCTGCTGGATAAAGAGCAGGAAGCGCTGGTGACGAAGCTGCAGTTGGACGACCTCACCCTCAAGCTCGACGATCTGCTCGGTCTTCCTCTGGGAACAAAGCTCGCACTGAGTCCCAGCGATCTGGGAGCTCCGCCCCAGTTGCCCACGCGCGCAGACGCGATGAAGACCGTGCTTGAGAACAGCCCGTCCGTGCTCGAAGCCCAGCAGAGCGTTAGAAAGGCGCAGGCAGGTGTAACCGCCGCGCGCGACGCCTATATTCCGAACATCACAGGAATCGCCCGTTACAGCTACCAGAGTGGATTGCCATTCTTCACCCACAACTTCGGCACCTTTGGCGCATCGTTCACTTACGACCTCTTCGACGGCGGTGCACGCGAGGCAAAGCTGCACGACGCGCATATCAAGCTGTCGATGGCGCAAACGCAACTCGCTCAGGTGGAGAACGACGTGAGCATCGAGCTCTCCTCTGCCTACGATCAGGAGGAGCAGTTGCAGCAGTTAGTCAATGTGGCGTCGATGGCGCTCAAAGCGCATCAGGACACGCTGCGCATTCAGCAGCAGCGCGTAAGAGTGAAGGCAGCTCTGCCTTCCGCGGAAGCGATGGCTGAATCCGATGTGGCTACCGCGCAGGCAAATCTGCTCAATGCAAGACTCAGCCTCTATCTGGCTCAAAATAATATTGCCAGGCTGCTCGGAATGGTTGTCTCAAATTAACCAACCCGCAAACCTCGCTTGTCTGGGTGTCTATTGGGAGTTTTTGGGAGTCCGTTGGAAGAGCAATCAAATCGTGAGGTTGTTGATTTGATTGGTTGCGGGGGGTGGATTTGAACCACCGACCTTTGGGTTATGAGTGAGGCAATTAACGTATTATCAACGAGTTGCATGGTGTGTTCGGTTGGGTTGAAGAGTCGTAAGTTGTTGAAAGTAGGTTGGCCGAATTTTTATTCCGGGTTGGAATCGGGTTGGGCGTACTCGCGCTCATTTCGTGGTGGCTGGGTAATAGACCTGCCATTGGGGGTCATACTGTGGACTTCGCATTCCGTAATCGAGGTAGAACTTGAAGCGCCTTGGCAGTTTGCGGAGAGGTTCGAGATTTGCCTCGGCCACCCCAGCTCTTTCAAGGAGAAACCCGAGCGATTGGTGATATGGGTAGGCGTATTTCGTTTGAGCCAACAGCCTCACAATCTCCTCTGTTGAGATCCGATCAGCAGCGTTGGGAAGGATGTCTGCCAAGGCGTCTATTCCTCCAACGTACTGCGGGCGTACAACACAGTCGATCAAGGTTCTCTCCAAGGATGAGCAGCGTAGAGGCCCTCCGGAAGGTCCCGTGGTTTCGATCACGCCTGCATCACGGGTATTCTTGCCGTTCAAGAAAATGATGGTATGGCGTTGCGTCCTGAATTCGAAGGCCGAACGGCGCGGCTGGTTCTGGAATGCTTGATCGATGCGCCCTTGGCTGAGTCGGGACGTGGTCTTTTTGGGACTCTGTTCATGGTTGACGTAGATTGTTCCGATCGGCAAGAGACCATGAACGTGGAGAGCTGTGGCATGCGAAATGTATGAACGTGGGAAAAAGGAACAGGCAAAAGGGAGGATGGTGAGTTCGCCCGTTACATACCTGGATTTCGAGCCGTATTCCTTTGACCGAATCTCGGCTGTTCGAGCAAGTTCATTCTCTAAGAGAAAGTCGATAAACAATCCGGTAGTGAGGTATTGGGGAGCGTTCCAGGCCTCTCGCTTTTCAGTGAGGTAGCTCTGAAGGTCCTTACGGCTCCATGCGCGAGGTGGTAGCGATTCGATGTCGGCTTTAATCGCGAGCTGGGTCTTGAGGCGCATTCTTGGCTTCGGTGCTAGGTATATATACATAGCACCGAAGCCAGTTTTGGGAAATATACCGTCCTCGTGAAGGTATATATACCTTCACGAGGACGGTTGTAATCCGGAAACCATTGCGACATAAGCTATCAAAACCTCGATAGATGTTGACAAGTGTAGAGGTTTTGATAGGATTTGACCGTGAGCAAAAAGGTCGAATCCGTCGGAGCCATCGTGCAGGAGCGAAAACTCGTACGCTCCAAAGACCTACGAGAACATGCCCTCGACCGTTCCCACCTCTGGAATCTCGCCCAGGCCGGACGGATCGAGAGGGTTGGTCGCGGGCTGTACCGTGCGAAAGATGTCTCGATTTCGGAGTACGAAACGCTCCTGGAAGTTGCCAAAAGAATCCCTTCAGGAGTTCTCTGCCTCTCGTCGGCTCTCCGTTACCACGAGCTCACCACGGAAAACCCATTTGAGGCGTGGCTCGCCATCGAACGTGGCGCATGGACCCCCAGAATCGATTTTCCTCCGATCCGAATCGTCCATTTCTCTAAATCTGCGTTTGAATACGGCATCGAAACGCACTCGGTGGATGGTGGGATTCTGCGGGTGTACACCCCGGCAAAAACGGTCGCGGATTGCTTCAAATTTCGCTCCAAAATCGGCATGGAGACTGCGATCCAAGCACTTCGCGCCGCATATAAAGAAAGAAAGGCTTCCATGGACGATCTATGGGAAGCTGCAAAGATCTGTAGGGTTCTGAACGTGATTCGCCCCTACATGGAGGCACTCGTCTGAGCAAAGCTAGCCCCACGAATGTCGCCGCATCGGTAAAGCAACGCCTTCTGAACCGGGCAAGGACCCAGAAGGAAGACTTCAATCTTCTTCTGACCAAGTATGCCCTCGAACGCGTCTTATATCGAATTAGCCAATCCAACCATAAAGAGTCCTTTGTTCTGAAAGGGGCTCTGTTATTCGAGCTTTGGACTGAACAAACTCACCGACCCACTCGGGATGCAGACTTTCTCTCGACTGGCGACAACAGTCCCGAGCGGTTCCAAGCACTCTTCGAAGAAATCTGCACTCTGGCTGTCGAGGATGATGGTCTCCAATTCGATCCAGGAACTGTCAAAGTGGAACGGATCAAAGAAGACCAGGACTATGAAGGGATTCGCGCCACGTTTCTCGGATACCTTGAGAACGCCAGATTGCCGGTACAAATCGATATCGGTTTCGGGGACGCCATCACGCCCGCTCCGGTGGAGACATCCTTCCCGACGCTTCTTGAGTTTCCCGCCCCCCTCCTTCTTGCGTATCCGCGAGAAACAGTTGTCGCAGAGAAATTTGAAGCGTTGGTAAAGCTGGGAATGGCGAACACTCGCATGAAAGACTTCCACGACTTGAGAACAATCTCTCAGATGTTCTCGTTTGCTGGCGCCCCCCTGTCCGAAGCAATACGGCGGACCTTCGAACGTCGCAAAACCACGCCTCCCCTCGAGGCTCTTCCGATCGCTCTCACTCCCGAGTTCTACGACGATGAGACGAAGCAAAAGCAGTGGAACGCCTTCGTAACGAAGAACAGGCTTTATATCGAGCCAATCAGTCTGAGAGATGTCACCGCGGCCATCGCAAATTTCATTCTTCCCGTGCTGAACGAACAGTCCGCAGCGTCGCTTCTATGGGGTCCCGGTGGGCCGTGGATGCCGCAGGATGAAACTCATTGACGCCAATGGATGACGCACTTCTCTACGCAAAGATCGAGCAGCTAGACGGTGAGATGGCGGAAACTCCGCTGATCCTGCGTCCGTTGGACATTTATCACGCTCTGATCGGCAAGGAAGAGCGTGATGAGGAAAGCCTTGCGTATCTTGGCAAGATTACAGCTTGGTTCATTCAGCGTTATGGGGAGGAGGCGGCTTGGGACGGTGTTCTCTCCCGCGATCCCATTTTCTTTCGCGGACGCATCCAAGTCCTCGAAATCATCCATAACGGCGTGTCTGAGAAACGCGGACTCGATACGTTTCTCAAGGAATTGGAAGATAACGGCAAACCGGCGTCGTATGAGGAATGGAAGTATCTCTCAAGAGTTGCGCTCGAAAGCAGCCAGGATTTCTCTTCCCTCCACAATCTGGAAATGATGCCTTCACTGCTTTCACCCATGCAGCGTGACCTTAGCCGTCGAGCATGGTTTGACCTTAGGAACGTGGGTCCTTTGCTTCATTCTTCTGGCGACGTTCAGGGAGCCATCGTTCATTCCCATGAAGCCACTGAAAAGTACCTGAAGATCGCCTTGTTACACCTCGGCCTGCCTCCCGAACAACTCGGAAAAGGTAAATATCGCCACAACCTGAACCACCTGATTGATGCCTTGGCAGGACGGCAGAATAAGTATGTCTTTCTGCGCAAACCTGCAAACGAACTCCATGCCCTCCTCGACTCGATGAATGCTCGTTACTCTTCGCTTAAGAGAACGCAGAAAGACGCTGTGCAGGCATTTCGTCTCGCACGGCACTGCTGTAGTTTCGTCGCACAGCAAATTCATTTGGACCGAGTCAGGGGAGCTTTTGATATCGGTCTTCAAGAAGGTCGGTACTACCAGGACAGCGCCGACCGGCAATATCGCTATTGCGGAACTCGTCAGAAGGATGGCAAGCAGCTTGCCTTAATGTATCTATTGGGAGCTCAAGATCACGGCCAGACAATCGACGCGCTTGTGCGGTTCATCTTGCCCTGCAGTTTTCACTATTTCGCGATCACGGATGTGCCTACATTGCAGAGGCTCGAATCACGGTTCCGGGAGATCATGGCGCGGTCACGGCAGAACCCAAAGGTACAGCCTGATCCAGGCACTACCGTCGAAAAGGACGAGGAGTCACTCGATGCGATGCTAATAGTCCGGACTCCGGTCGAGAAACGCTGAAGAATACCTCGTTATCAAGAACGGAGCCCGGTTCTCGCATCGAGCCATCACGTCAATTTCATTCCATTCTGGAACTAATCTGACGCCGCACCTTAATGCGCCGAATACCCGAGCGGTTACTCATCCTCTTTCATGTAGCCCAAAAGCTCTCTTATTCCTCTGGTGAATAAGAGAGCCTTTCTCATTTATTGGACAAGCTGAACCGAACGCTCCTACGTTGGCGCATATCGCAACCGATTCCCGGTTGAAAGAGGTGCCTCATGCAGATCAAACTCAAGTTCGATTCGCGGCTCGCCAATCGGTGGGCTGAACGCTTCTCCAGACAACGTATCAACCACGCCGCGCGGGTGCTGGCACCAACGCTTCTCGCGCTCTCACTGACGACAGTCGCCCATGCCCAAGGAACGATGGACTTCTCCGGCGCGCAGACGCTGATGGGAACCTTTAAGACCTTCGCCATGTACGCCGGTGCTGTCATCTGCCTTGGCGGTCTCATTTTTGCCGGAATCCGCATGATGAGCGGGCGGTTCCAAGACGCGATTCCAGGGCTTTTCGGCGCGCTTTTCGGCGCTGGGGTTCTCGGTTGGGGAGCCGGTTGGATTGGCTCGCTTACCGGGCAGTCGATGTAGGAGGTGCATCGACATGGCTCGACGTGGAGAACCGTTACCGATCAATCAAGCGCTGAATCGTCCCCGAGCCAAGCTCGGACTGGACCTCACAGCATGGATGGCGATCGTCTTCGTCTGCGTAACGGTTTTCCTTGTCGGGTTCAGATTTCTGGCAATGATGGCCTTTCCCACTCTGGCCTGTGGCGCGTGGTTCATCATCCGCAAACACCCAAAGATGTTTCAACTGTGGGGCCTGAGTCTCGGGCAGAAGAGCTACTATGACCCGCGCAAATACTGAGCAGGCAAAATTCGTTCCGTGGTTCGCCAAAGCTGGTGCCGCGTGCAGCATCGTTCCTATTGCGCGCTTTGTCAGTGACCACGTTTTCGCGCTCAAGGGCGGTGGCTATGGCTGTCTCTTCTCACTCTCCGGCATCGACGAGGAAGGCATAACCGACCAGGAGCTTGAATCGCATCTTCGCATGATCGAAGGTGCGTTGCGCGGAATGCCGGAGGGCTCTTGCCTCTACCAGTACACGCGCGTTTGCTCCGGCTTTGAACTACCGCGCCAGCAGAGCTATGAACATCCCGTCACACAGGTATTCGTGGAAGAACGCTTGCGCTTCCTCACAGACGCCGCAGGCTTTCGCCGCATCGACCTGCACTGGTGTCTGACGCTGGAGCCGTCGAAGGTAAAGGCGTTCGAGAAGAAGCCGCAGGAGAACGCGGGCGCGACCACACGTATGCTGGCCGAGTTAGAGAAGACGGCCACACTCCTCGCCGGCAATCTCGCCAGCACCATCGGCCTCCGGCTGCTCGACAAACTGCGCATCTTCCAGTTCTTTAGCTACCTTTTCAATCTCGAAGATTGGGCCGAGCACGGATGTTTGCAGAGCGATACCGGCTTAGACCGCCAGATCGTCCAGAACCCCGTGTCATGGGAGAGCGACCACCTGCGCATCGGCAAGCGATACGCGCAGATGTACTCGCTGAAGACGACACCGGAAGCATCGCGGCCTTGTCTCTTCTCAAATCTGCTGGCACTGGACTGTGACAGCATCCTTTGTTCGACGTGGCGTCCGAAATCTACGGCCACGGCCCGGCATGAAATCGACCAGCAGGAGAAGTTCATCTCGTTTTTCAAAGTCGGCGTGCTCTCGCGCGTCATGGCGGGTAAAGACACCGCCTCGCTCGATACAGGGGCTGGAGCCAAGGCTGCCAATGTCGCCGTTGACGACCTGAGCGAAGTCATCCGGTCGCTCGATAAGAAATCCCAGGGCGAATACTCCCTGCGTCTACTCGTTGCCACGCGCAGCGCGGCGGAGTTGCACTCGCTCGCTCCCGCTGTGCATCGTGTCTTCGTCGAAGCGCGCGCACAGATCATGGAAGAGACCCTTGGCAATCTTTCCGCGTTCTACGCGATGTTCCCCGGCAATGGGAAATTCAATGTCTTCCCGATGTGGTTGGGAGAAGAGCACCACGCACGGCTGTCTTCCATCTTCGCGCCGCTGCTCGGCCATCCGCATTCCGAAGACCTCGACAGCGAGTATTTGAACGTCTTCGAGACGCGCACCCGAACGCCATTCTTTCAGGACGTGTATGTGGATGGTGTGCGCGTCATGCTCATCCTCGGGCCTACGGGCTCGGGTAAATCCGTGCATGGGAATATGGCAATTGCCCACGAGCAGAAGTACAACGGCTTTACCTACATCTTCGACATCGGCGGCAGCTATGAAAGCGTAGTCGAGCTATACGGCGGCCGTGTAGACCGCATCGGCAAAGATGGCCCACGCGTGAATCCGTTCACGCTGGAGCCGACCGAGAGCAATATCCAGTTTCTGTACAGCTTTATCAAACTGTTGCTCACCAATGGCGGCGCGGAGTTGGAGCCGGAAGACGACGATGTGATCCACAAGGCCGTGCAGGATATGTACCTGCTTGACCCGTCGAATCGCCGCCTGTCCAATCTCTATCTGCCGAAGAAGCTCGACCGCTATCTGTCGAAATGGGTGGGGCGCGGCGTCTACAGCGCCATCTTCGACAACGTGGAGGACAGCCTCTCTCTGTCCCGTATCCAGTGTTTCGACTTCCAGGGCGTGAACAATACGCAGTATAGCGACCTGATTGAGCCGCTGATGGTGTGGCTGCTGCGCCGCATCAACGATGTGCTCTTCAATCCTGCCAATCTCGGCCTCCCCAAGCACATCCTTATTGAGGAGATCTTCTCCTCGATGAAGAACCGCCAGCTTCTTGAGGCCGCGCTGGCATCGATCAAGACAGTCCGCAAGAATCTCGGTGGCGTCACGATGATTGGTCAGTCCGCCGAGGATTTAGGCGCAAACGCAGACAGCATCGTGAACTCCTGCACCTCGTTCCTGTTCCTCCGCGATGCCACGTTCAACCGCAAGCGGTATGCGGAGCTGTTCAAGATGAACGAGCAACAGCTCGCTCTCTTTGAGAGCTTGCAGGACCGCGAGGGCCTATACATGCGTCGCGATGGACTCACCAAAGTTGTGCGCCTGAATCTCGACAGTCGCAGCTATGCGGCGTTCTCAACCAAGCCGAAGGACCGTGTTCGTCGTTCCAAGCTTATCGCCAAGTACGGACTCACCGAGGGCATCGCACGCTTTGCCCAGGGTGAGACGGAGTAGCCATCAAGAAAGGACAACCCATGAAGCCACCCATCCCCATCGCCGTTGCTCTCCACCTCGCGCTGGCCTCCGCGTCGTTGCACGCGGGGGAGCCAGCCCACGCGCTTCAACCGAACGCGCCTCGTACCATTGTGGTTTCCGAGGCCCAGACGCCGCCCGTGATCCGAGCCGGCCTGTTGCAGTCCACCCTGATCGTCCTGCCTTCCGAGGAGAAGGTTGCCAACGTCTTTGCCGGTGACACGGTCGATTGGGTCTTCGACGGCGGCCACGTCGCTTCGCGCTT
>Ga0335075_10000596_pt1 | contig 62359 bp, 43 predicted proteins | sample Lox_Sample_24_FD_206723 | JGI IMG/M metagenome (GOLD analysis project Ga0335075, IMG submission 206723) | Soil microbial communities from Loxahatchee National Wildlife Refuge, Florida, United States - Lox_Sample_2.4 | ecosystem: Environmental > Terrestrial > Soil > Wetlands | place: USA...
GATGAAGCGACCCGGAAAGCCGGATACGGGAAATCCGTTCGTCCGGTTTGATGAGGGGTGAAGTGAAACAACGGAACCGACAACTTCGGTCAGTTCAATCCCCAGCGTTTCACTTCGCCTACTCTACTGTTGCCCAATTCGGTTTGGTGTCCACCCTTCAGGGTGTTCCGGGTTCGCTGTCCAGTCTGCCGGCAAGCTGCTTCGGAGCACGCTAAAGCGTGTACACCAAACGCTCTGAGGCGGCTCAGCTTGATTTGCCGCTTGAATCTGCAATGATTCTGCGAATGAATCGGCGGGGAAAACGGTTCCTGAAAATCGCAATGATACTCGTAACGCTGGTTGTTGTGTTCGCTGCGGTTTTGCTTCTCTTTCCGCAACCATTTTTGTGCGTGGACAGCGGTCCGGTCAAAGCGGACGTCATTATCCTCCTGGGCGGCGGCGGCACTCACGAACGTCCTGAATACGCGGCGCGCCTGTTCTTCGACCGCGCCGCGCCGCGCATCCTCGTCAGCGGCGCCGGCGATGACGAGATTAATCGCCGCATTTTAATCAAAGAAGGTGTGCCAGCCGGCGATATCGAATTGGAGGGCATATCCAAAACCACCCGCGATAACGCCCGGTTCTGCGCCAAAATACTACGGGCGGAAAAAGTCCGAAGCGCCATCATTGTTACTTCCTGGTATCATTCACGCCGTGCGCTTAAAACGTTCGAGCATTTCGCGCCGGATATGAAGTTTTATTCCCGCCCATCCTATTTCAAATACAAACATTCCAACTGGGGCCGTGATTTTTCCCGGCGGGTTTATTGGGAATATATCAAATTGCCCGGCTATTGGGTGCGCTATGGGGTCTGGCCGTTTTAGTCCGGACTTAATATAATAACTGCGTAATGAAACGCGTTGCAATTATTGGCGCGGGCATCACGGGATTGACCGCGGCGTTTTGCCTGCAGCGCAAGGGTATTCCCGTCACTGTCTATGAAGCGAGTGGGAGAGCGGGCGGCGTCATTCAATCTGTGCGGAAGGACGGCTTTCTCGCCGAGTCAGGTCCCAACACTCTGTTGGAAACCGCGCCGGAAGTTTCACGGCTCATCAGCGAACTCAATCTGGAATCCCGAAGGCAGTATACTCGTCCGGACGCCAAAACGCGATTCGTAGTGCGGGCGAGACGGCCGGTGGCCATGCCATCGTCGCCTCCTGGTATATTTGTGTCTCCCTTGTTAAGCGTCCGCGCCAAACTCGCCCTGTTACTCGAACCGTTCGTGCCGCGCAGATTGGACGGGGGTGAGGAAAGCGTCGCGGAATTCGTCACGCGGCGGCTGAATCGCGAATTTCTGGATCGCCTTGTGGATGCGCTGGTGGGGGGCATTTACGCGGGAGATCCCAGGCGGCTCTCGGTGCAGCATGCCCTGCCGCGTGTGGCTCAACTTGAGGCAAACTATGGCTCGCTTATCAAGGGCCAGGTCCTGGGCGCGCGGGACAGAAAGAGGCGCGGCCAGGCGGCCAGAGACCGGGCGCCGGGATTTTCTTTTGACGACGGCCTGCAGGTGCTGCCGGACACGCTTGCGATGCGGCTTGGAGACGCTTTGAATTTCAACGCATCGGTCGGGCGGATCACTCGAGTTGGCGACACCTGGCGTGTCACGAGCGTCCGGGACGAGGCGGATTTCGCGGCGGTGATCTATTGCGGAACGGCGTATCGGCTGGCGCAACTGGAAATTACGGCGGATTTGCCGGTGGATGTGTCGGTCTTTTCCGAAATCCGTTACGCGCCCGTGGCGAGTGTCGTTTTAGGTTTTCGGCGTGAGGACGTGGCGCATCCGTGCCAGGGTTTCGGAATGCTGATTCCCGGAATCGAGGGTTTCAAAATTCTTGGCACTATTTTTTCGTCGGCGCTATTTTCAAATCGCGCGCCGGCGGGCCATGTTTTGTTGTCGAGTTACGTTGGGGGCGAACGCAATCCCGAACTGGCCGGGGCCAGGCATGATGAACTGGCGCGAATCACCCGGGAGGACCTGGGCATTTTGCTGGGCGTGAAAGGGGCGCCGGTATTTCAACACACAGCGCTTTATCCCCGGGCAATTCCCCAGTACAATGTCGGCTACGGGAAGTTCAAGCAGCTCTTGAATGACATCGAATCCAGGGCCCGCGGCTTGTTCTTCGCCGGCCATTTTCGGGACGGCATTTCGCTGGGCGATTCGATTGTGTCGGGCACCGGTGCCGCGGGGCGTGCAGAGAACTTTTTGAAATGAGCAAAGCCATTCTGCTGGTCAATCTCGGTTCACCGGACTCAACGGCGGTGGGCGACGTGCGGAAATATTTGCGGGAATTTCTCATGGACGGCCGCGTGTTGGATGCTCCGTGGCCCATCCGCTTTTGCGTGGTCCATTTTGCCATCCTTCCTTCACGGCCGAAGGAATCCGCGCATGCCTATGAAAAAATCTGGACGCCGGAAGGGTCACCGCTGGTCGTGACCAGCAGGCGCGTCCAAAAGAAATTGCAGGCGTTGCTTCCGGTCCCGGTGGAACTGGCGATGCGGTATCAAAGCCCTTCGATTGAAGGCGCGATCGGGAAACTAAAGGACGCCGACATCGACGATTTATTTTTGATCCCGCTGTTCCCGCATTACGCGATGTCGAGTTATGAAAGCGCCGTTGTACGCGTGCGGGAGGTTGCGGGCCGGCTGGCGCCGCGAATGAAGGTCACAGTCCAGCCGCCATATTTTGACTCAGCCGACTATGTCGAGGCACTGGTGGCGAGCGCGGAAGGATGCCTGCAAACTGGCTACGACCATTTGCTTTTCAGCTTCCACGGAATTCCCGAACGGCATTTGAAAAAGTCGGACCCGACGGGCCGCCATTGCCTGGCACAGGCGAATTGCTGCGACGTGTCCAGCCCGGCGCACGAGACGTGTTACCGGGCCCAGTGTTACAAGACAGTCGCGGCGTTTGTGACCCGGGCCAGTGTGGCCAAAGGGAAATATTCGATTTCATTTCAATCGCGCCTGGGCAAGGACCCATGGCTCAAGCCCTATACCGACTACGAACTCGCCGAGCTTCCGGCGCGCGGCGTGAAGAAGTTGCTGGTGATATGCCCGGCCTTTGTCTCGGATTGCCTTGAAACCATCGAGGAAATCGCGATGCGTGGCAAAGAAACGTTTCTGAATGCGGGCGGGAAAGAATTTGCACAAATCCCGTGCCTGAACGAGCATCCGCTTTGGATTTCGGCCCTCGAAAAAATGGCGCAAAAATTTCTTTCCAGTCCGGTGTGATTTTATAGGGACGATGAACCCGCTTGTTGCGCCGCTGCACGCGGCGCTACACGGCGCAGCGCGCCGTGTTCCACCATGGTTTATGGAGAGGGCCGCGTATTTGCGCGTTGCAATGTTTTTGGTTTGTGGAATTCTCGTCATGCGATGAAGAAAAATGTTAAGTTTTTAAAGCGCCAGCGTGTGGCGTTGCTGGTGGAGTCGTCGCGGGCCTATGGCCGTGAGGTGCTTTCGGGCGTCGCCAGGTTTGTGCGGGAGCATGATAATTGGTCGGTTTTCTTTCAGGACCTCAATCTCTGTGATCGGACGCCCGAATGGCTGAAAACCTGGAAAGGCGAAGGCATCATTTCACGCCTGGAAAACGACGATATTGTCGGCGTCATCCGGCGCTTGAAAGTGCCGGTGGTTTATTTGCGCCGGGTTGAGGCCTCCAGCGGCGCGCCCCAAATTCTCACCAACAATTCCGAAGTTTCACGGCTTTGTTTTGAACATTTACGGGAACGCGGGTTTCGCCATTTCGCCTATTGCGGTTTCAATGGCGCGGATTATTCAGACGAACGCCGGGACAGCTTTGTGAGTTTTGTGGAACAAGCCGGGTTGCGCTGCCATGTTTACTCGGGTATAGCGCATCCCACGAACGCCGATACTTCACAGTACGAAGGCCTGGGTTTGCAGGATGGCGGCGTCCTTGTGGATTGGATCAAGCAACTGCCCAAGCCCATCGGATTAATGGCATGCAACGACATGCGCGGGCAGCAGGTGCTCGACGCCTGCCGCGGGATTGGCGTGGCCCTGCCTGACGATATTGCGGTCGTTGGCGTTGACAATGATGAGGTGCTTTGCAATTTGTCCAACCCGCCGCTTTCCAGCGTTGCGCCCAATGCCGAAAGAATCGGCTATGAAGCAGCGGCTTTGCTGTCGGGAATGATGGCCGGCGCCAGGTTTTCGGCCGGGGACATTTTTGTCAAACCCAGGGGCGTCGTCCAGCGGCGTTCCACGGAGGTGCTGGCGATAGAAGACAAACAAATGGCTGCGGCGGCCCGATTTATTCGTGAGCACGCTTGCGAGGGCATTGACGTGAGCGACGTTCTGCATGCCGTGCCGATGTCCCGCAGCACGATGGACCGGCGTTTTATCAAGATTTTGGGCTACTCGCCGAAGGACGAAATTCTCCGCGTTCGCCTCAATCGCGCAAAACAATTGCTCGTGGAAACCGACCTGCCATTGGCGCGGATTGCGGAAAAAGTGGGGCTGGAACATGTGGAGCATTTCAGCCGCATTTTCAAAAATCGGGTGGGCATGGTCCCCTCCGCCTTTCGCACCCAATCGCTGCTCCGGGAGCGCGCCGATCGGCTGCCTGGAAGTTTATTGATCGATAAAATGGGATGATTTGGGTATGACGAAAAAAGTTAAATGTTTTACCAAAAAGCTCATTGTCTCTGTGCCGTTTTAAGTGGTAAATAGGTCACATGCCACCAACTGCCGCTAGCGCGAGCGTGAATCTTTTTGCGCCCTGGCAGTTTTCGACAAATTCCAAATTTGGGCTCCAAAACAGTGGTCAATTATCCATGCCGACCGGTGAGATATCCATGCCCACGCACACGGGAACACCAGAGGATGAGGTAGCAATAAGTGTGGCCGGTCAATTGTCCATGGAGTCCGGTGACTTGTCCATTCCCATTTATGGTTCTCCTGTTATGGTGGTCCACATGCCACCAAAAGCAGATATCCATGGTAAACGCGCCATCGTCACGTCAATTGATGGCGGAAGGGAATTCAAAGCGGGCGAATCAAAATAATCAACCAGTTAAATCAAGAACCCATCCATGAAAACTAAAAACCCGATTCTGAGATTAACAGGACAAGCTTCCCTTGTGACATTGGCGGCTTTTTTGATGGCGCCGGCTGCGCGGGCAGCCAACGCCTATTGGGGAGCCGTGCCCGGCGCGAGCACAGACACCAATTGGAGTGATACGGCCAATTGGCCGGAGCCGCCAGGGACGTGGACTACGACCGGCGGCGGGGATGGTCCAACCTATTATAACCAGGTTTTCTTTACTGGAATTGGCGCGAACCCCAACAACGATACTGCTGTAAACAATGTCCTGGATACCACTTCTACCGGAGCGGTAATGCCGATTTGGGAATTGGATTTTGTTCCCACCAATGGCAATTACACGACGCTTATCAATCCTGGAATCACGATGCAGATTGCAGCCGGCAACGGCAATTTCAGGGTTGGCGCGGATATTCAACACACGTCAACGCCCGCGCCGGCCAACGCGGTGGAGACGATCACATTCGAAGGGCCCGGGGCCACTTTGAATATGGATGGCAATCTTTATGTCGGGCAGGGTTCGTTGGCGTCGAATGACACGCATAATGTGACGCTCGACCTGTCGGGTTTGGATAACTTCGAGATGACAGCCAACAACAATTATATTTATTTGGCCGCGAGCGCCGCGCCACACGCCAACGGCGTCCTTTACCTCGCGAAAACCAACAATATTGTCCTGGGGAATGGCATACAGATGTGCAATCAAGGCAGCTCCTCCAATTCCATGCCGGTCGAACTTTTTCTTGGAATTAACAACACGATCGAGTTGGGCAGTTCGGGCAATTTTAATATCGGTCAATCGGGCACGACGACCAACGGCGCCTGTTTGGAATTCAACCCTGCCTTCCTCGGGGGAGCTACTCCGCCGACTGCTGTCTTTGACAGCGCGGCCAGCGGAGGGCGGATCAACAACTTTTATGTTTGCAACGTAAGCCAGGCGTTTGCGGGTTACGCCCTTTGCAATTTGAGCGGCGGTGTAATTAATGCCGCAGTGGCGACGCTTCAAGTGGCGCTGGCAGGCAGCACTGGCTCGTCCACGGGCGCGCTGACTTTTGACATGGGCATCATAAACACCACAAGCGCGAACGTTGGCGTACAGGGAAGCAGCGGGGGGGGAGCGGGCGTTGGGACGGTGAATATTAACAGCAACAGCACTTACGGGGCAAGTGCCACACTCGTTGCGGGCACGCTTTCATTGGCCACCGTATCTACAGGCACGTTGACGCCTGGCACCGCGGGAACGATCAATATCAATGGCGGCACGCTCAGCGCGGGGACTATTGTTAATGGCGCTGGCGCGGGTTCGCTAAATGTGGCGGGCGGGACGTTCACACTCTCGGGCAGCGGCGGCACGGCAACATCACCCATTAGCAATCTTTCCCTTTCCAACGCGACGGTGAATTTGGTGATTTCATCGGCCCCGACGAATATTTTTGCCGGCACCCTGGACACGAGCGGAACGACCAACGTCATTAACATTACAACAGCGCCGCTGTTTTCGAGTTATCCGGCTACGATTTCGCTCATCAAATACCAGGGCAGCATCGGCGGGGCGGGTTATAACTTCGGGTTGGGCACGCTGCCGAACCTTTACGCGGGGCACCTTGTGAATAACACCGCCAATGGATCGGTGGACCTGGTTTTGACGAGCGGTCCATCGGCAGAGACCTGGACAGACGCGGCCGGTAACAACAATTGGGACACGACGTCGGCAAACTGGAGCGGGGCCACGAGCACGTACGTTGACGGAGACGCGGTGCGGTTCCTGGACGGCGCCGCTTCAGGCTCGGTTAATCTGACGGCCATTTTCAACCCCAACAGCGTGATCGTGAGCAACAACGCGCTGGCTTATACCTGGAGCAGCAGCGGTGCGGTCAGCGGGACGGGCGCTTTGACGAAGAACGGGCCCGGGACGTTCGTGATTGATAACAGCGGGAACAATAGTTTCTCGGGCGGCGTCACCATCAGCGGGGGCATCCTGCAGGTTGGCAACGGTGACACGAGCGGCAACCTGCCAAACGGGAACGTGACCGACAACGGTGTTTTGGTTTACGACCGCACAGATAACCCCATCAACAGCGACACTATTTCCGGGTCGGGAGCGGTGGTCCAGGCGGGGACGGGCGGGACGCTCCAATTGGCCGGGGGCAACACGTTCAGCGGTCCGGTTGGGGTAACAAATAACAGCACGCTGCAGTTGGGCGGCAGCACGGCGGCCGGAACGGGCACCAACGATATCATCGTTTCGAGCGGTTCGACGCTGGACGTCAACGGATATACGGCGACCAAGCCCATTGTTATTTCCGGCACGGGTGTCAGCGGCAGCGGCGCCCTCATCGATAGCGGAGGCGCGATTTACGATAATCCGGGACCGGCAGTGGCGACGAATATCACCCTGGCCGGGGATACAACTTTTCTGAACAATTCGCCCAGTCGCTGGGATTTGGGTTCTCGTAACGGCACCGCGTGCGTTTTGAGCGGCGCTTACAATCTTACGCTCAACGGCAATGGATACTTTGAGTGGGCGAATCTCGATGTGACCAACGTGGCGAACATCACGATTGCCTCCGGAACCATGGGGGTCATCGGCAACACAACCTTTGGCAATCCGGCCGACACCCTGGTGATCACGGCCAGCGGGACTTTGCAGTTTTACGGCGCGAATGACGTTGTCAACAAGGCCGTGGATTTCCAGAACGGCGGCAACATCATCAACAGTGGAAGCGCCAACGTCATGACAGGCCCTATGACGCTGGAGCCGGGTGTTGAAACCATCAATATCGGCTCAGGCACGTCACTGACTTTGAGCAACTCTCTGAGCGGTTCGGGCTTCCTGGTGCAAAGTACTGGTACTGGAACTTCGGCTTTGTCAGGCAATAGTCCTTCGTTCGTCGGCGATGTGGTGTTGAACAGTGGTCAAATGGCGTTAAATGGGCTTATCGGATCGGGCATTAGCAGCGCATCGGGCACCACGCTGATGGGCACGGGGACAGCCGATGGTTTAGTGGACGTATCCGGGGCATTTGTACCCGGTAGTGCGAGTTCCGCGGGAACGTTCAATGCCGCCGGTGGATTGACCATTGAGAGTGGCGCGACGATGACGATGAACCTGGGAACGGCGACCACGCCCGGCGGCGGCACGAATTCCCTGGTAAACGTGACCGGCAATCTGACATTTAACGCCAACAACTTCAATATCAGCATCAACCCATTCAAAGGATACCTGGCGAGCGGCACTTATACGTTATTCAACTACACTGGCACGTTGACCGTCAGCGGGACGCTGACCGCTTCGCCAGCGTCGCCTTCGGTTTACACGTTTACCATTGTTACCAACGCCACTCAGGTGCTTTTGACGGTCAGCGGCCAGGGAGATTTGGTGGAATGGAACAATAACGCCAACAACGGGCAGTGGGACGTCGCTACATCCATCAACTGGACAAACCTCACAACGCTGTCGAATTCTGTGTATTTAAACCCCGATACCGTCGTGTTTGATAACAGCATCCTAACCGCTGCCCATCCAACGAACAGCATCGTTATCCCGTCGGGCACGGTCGTTGTTCCGGCAGTGATAACCAACAATTCCACCACTAATTACACTATCGGCGGAAGCGGCCAAATCGCCGGCGGCGCGAGCATCATCAAAATGGGCACGAGCACGCTGACGATCAGCAATGCCAATACGTTCGACGGCAACACAGTCATCGGCGGAGGCGCGCTCCAGATCGACGGCCAGGTGGGAACGGGCACGACGCCCCTGGGCGCGACCAACGGGAGCATTATCATCAGCAACGGTGCGACGCTATACGTTGATTTGACCGGCAGTTATCCGCCTGGCGATGCGGGCTTTGGCGGCAAGCCAATTATTATTTCGGGCGCCGGTGTCAACGGCCAGGGAGCGATTCAAAACATCGGCAATGCTCTCTACGACGACGGGAGCACGCTGGGACTGGGCGTCAACGTGACGATGGCGGGCGATGCGACCATTGGCGGCACGTCGCGGCTGGACTGGGGTTATCCGGGAACCGGGGCCACGTTGAGTACCAGCGGCAGCAATTACAATCTTACGGTGATAGAAAACCAATATTTCCGTTGGGACAACTTTTTGATTGATACCAACCTGGGGAATATTGATGTCTCCAACAGTGCTGCCAGCCTTTATACGTGGGAGTTGGATGGAATGGGCGGAAGCCTTGGCAATCCGACAAACATTCTGACCGTGCACTCGAACGTACAGATGGAGGTTACGGACAATTCGCCCGGCTCCTACCCGGGGATTGACGACAGCGGTTACGGAAAGGTCATTCATGTGTTGCCGACTGCGGTTTACGTAAACGCCATATCCGGCGGTTCCGGAGACTACCGGGACAGCACCTCGTTCATACTGGAAGGCGGCTCATTGTTCAACTATTACGACGGCACTGGCGGCAATAACACCGGGACGGCTTTCAGCGGGACCGTTGTTCTCAACGGCCTTGTGGACTTCGAAGTCGGCAACAGTTTGTTGACATTCAGCAACGTCATCAGCGGCTCGGGTGGCTTTTACATGAGTAATTACGGAGGGAATCCCCCGCTTACCTTTGCCGCGGCGAATACGTATACGGGCATCACCGACATTCGTTCAGGCAACAATTTTGCGTTGATTGGCAATGGCTCCATTTCCGACAGCACGCCCATCAGCCTGGCTACGAGCTCGCTGTTGATAGTCACTAATCGCGTGGACGGCACGCTGACACTGGTCAGCGGCCAGACCTTGGAGGGCGCCGGAACAGTCCAGGGCATCCTGGTTGCCGATGCTGGAAGCACACTCATCCCTGGAGTCACCAGCACCGCGACGAATGTGGGAAGCTTGAGCGTATCCGGAGCGGCCACGCTGTCGGGCAATATCCTGATGAAGCTCACCAACAGTGCCAGCGACAACCTGACAGTGGGCGGCCTCCTCACTTACGGCGGCACGCTAACGGTGACCAACATTTCCTCCACGCCGCTGGCCGCCGGGAACAGCTTTAAGTTGTTTACCGCGGGCAGCTACACCGGGGCATTCAGTTCCATATCTCTACCTTCTCCTGGAGCGGGTCTTGCCTGGAACACCAGCAACCTGGCGGTCAACGGCACGTTGTCCGTAGTTGCCACAACGGGACCGAAGATTACCAGTATTACGGTCAATGGAAGCACGCTGACGATCACCGCGAACGGGTCGGCAAATGAGCAGTATGTTTTGATGGAAAGCACCAATGTGCTGACGCCGTTGCCCTGGGCGCCCGTGCTGACCAATACATTCAATAACAGCGGGGTACTCAATTTGAGCACGAATATTATCAATCCAAATACTCCGGAAGAGTATTATATTCTACAGGTGCAGTAATGAATATTGAGCGGCTGAATAAAGGGCGGGGCTTTACGCTGATTGAGCTATTGGTGGTGATCGCCATCATTGGGATCCTGGCGGCGATTCTGTTGCCGGTGCTGGAAGGGGCCAAATTGCGGGCGCAGCAGGTCGAATGTCTTAATAACATCCGGCAGTTGACTGTGGGCAGCAAGATTTATTATGACGAGAACCAGGTCTGGATAGGGCCGATCAACGGCAATGCCCTGCAGAGTCAAGGGGACTGGATGTACGCCATGCTTCAGCAGTACCAAAATCGCAACGTCCTGGTGTGCCCAACCGCGCCGTTTAGCAATCCCAATAACGTGCAACAGCTTTATGGAAAGGCTGATTCCGCGTGGAATTGGACTGTGGATGCGAATTACAACTCCAGCTATGCCAAAAACGATTGGCTGGCCCAAAGTCCCAGTAATAGTTTGGGCAATGCTGCCGCCAATCCCCAGAACCTATACACGAGGGAATCTGCGGTCCGGAACCCCTCAATGGCGCCGGTGTTTATGGATAGCGTCTGGATTAATTTGGATCCGCTTGTAAACGACGCGCCACCCAACAACCTCTATAATCCTGCGGGGGTCACCTCAACCAGCGGAGGGAGCCTTTCCGAAGGGATGCAGCGTGTCTGCATTACCAGGCATTGGGGACGTTCCCCCGGCGCTGCGCCGCAGTTGGTTACTGCTCAAGTCGGGGCGGGAGGAACTGTTACGTGGAATTTGCCTGGCAACATTTGCATGGGATTTGTGGACAGTCATGTGGAAGTAGTTAAAATCCAGAATTTGTGGACGTATTATTGGAGCCTGAATTGGGTGCCCAGATCCCAACCCCCGCTGTGAAATGGCAGGTCGGGGCAATATAAGCAGATTGTGCCTTCTGACGGCCTTTTGCGCGGTCGTGTCAAGGCTCGCGATCGCTGCGCCGTCCTTTCAGCAGGCCGGCGACATTCTCGTCATGTCCAACGCCGACGTGCAGTTGCAATATAATCTGGGCACCGGCAACACCGCTTTTCTGTGGCAAAACTCGCAAAAAATCTCGGCCTTTTACGCGGGCATAGGCTTGAACAGCGGCTATATCACTGGAAACAGTTTCAGCAACCGGACCTGGTCCGTCGTCAGCAGCAATGAGGTATCCGTGACATCTTATGCCGCCGGATTCCCCACGATGACGCAGTATTTCATTCTGGACCAAAATGACAGCTTCTTGACCAGCGTGAGCATGAGCGGCACCAATGTCAGCGCCAACTGGATGGGACCGGTCGTGGTCAATGCAACCGGCGGGGTTGATATCGGCGTCACCAATGACAACCGGGTCCTCTACGTGCCGTTTGATAATGACGATTTTTACACGTACAACGCGATGCCGATGAACAATTCGGGCACGAGTTACGAGGTGTCGGCATTTTACGACAATACGACGCGCCATGGGATGGTGGTGGGTTCGGTGACACATGACACGTGGAAAAGCGGGGTTTGGTTCGACGGATCAAACAACAAACTCGACGAAATGCACGTGAACGGCGGCCAAACTTCGCCCTGGGACGTGCAGGCGCATGGTTACGTGTCCGGGAACGTCATTTCCTCGCCAACCGTATTTGTGGGTTTTGGCAATGACTGGCGAATCACAATGCAGGATTACGCGGCTGAAAATACGAAATTTGCGCCGGGGCTTGTGTGGACCAATGGTGTTCCGTTTGGCTGGAACAGTTGGGGCGTGACCAATTATCAGAACCATATCACTTACGCCGCGGCCATCTCCGTTTCTGATTCAATCCATACGAACCTTCAGCCATATGGCTTTACGAACAACGGGACAGTCTATGTGAACCTGGATTCGTATGGGACTTACAACCTGAGCGGCTCACAATTGCAAAGTTTCGTCAGTCATTGCCACGCGAACGGCCAAAAGGCGGGCATCTATTTTACACCTTTCACCTATTGGGGAACGGCTTCACAAGGGAGCAATACCGTGGCGACGGGTTCGGACTACGACTGGAGTGATTTGTACCTGCGCACGACCAATGGCGTCCCTATTTCCTACGATGGCGCCATCGCCCTTGACCCGACACATCCTGGAACAAAGGATTGGATTTACAATCAAATCACCAGCTTCATCAGCGACGGATTTGATTTTGTCAAAATAGACTTCCTTTCGCATGGCGCGCTCGAAGGCGTGCATTATCAGGCCAATATAACAACCGGTATCCAGGCTTATAACGAGGGCATGCAATTCCTCCTCAATGAAGTCAACGGCAGCATGTTTATCAGCGAATCCATCGCGCCGCTGTTTCCGTATCAATATGCGCACAGCCGGCGGATTGCCTGTGACGCGAACACGTCCCTCATCGCCAATACGGCGTACACGATGAATTCGGTGAACTATGGCTGGTGGTTGGACAAGTTGTACGCCTTCAATGACCCGGACATCATGACATTTGACAACGGGCCGACGACCAACGAAGCCCAGAGCCGCCTGATCAATTGCGCCATCACCGGCTTGTACTTGAATGGCAGCATTTTGACCAATGCGGCCAGCGTTGCTGAGGCGCAGTTGTGCCTGACCAATCGGGCCATCAACGCCGTCGCGCGAGTGGGGCAAACTTTCCTGCCGGTTGAGTGCAATACAGGGACCGGCGCGGGCACCATTTTCATGCGGCAGGACGGCTCGACCTGGTGTATTGCCGTCTTTAATTACGCGGCGGGTGCGACAAATGAGACGGTGACCTTGAGCCGGGCGGGCCTGCCTGCGGGAACGTTTGTGGCCACAAATCTATGGGACGGCACTTCGCAAACGGTTTCGGGTTCGTTCAACGTCAGCCTGAATGCCAAACAGGCCAAACTGTTTCGTTTGACGCTGACGAGCACACCGCCCGTGCCGGAATTCGACGCGCCGGCATCGAATAGCGGAAACCAATTGAATTTCAGCGGCACCAATGGAATTCCAGGCTGGCCTGTTGTTCTCCTGGCTACCACCAATCTCACGACGCCGGCGTCGCAATGGACGGCCGTTGCAACAAACCAATTTGATTCCAACGGCAACGTTAATTTCACGATTGGCATCAGTCCGGGCGCGCCGCGGCAATTCTATACTTTGGAGACACCTTGATGAAAAATCTACAACCACGAATTGGAGTCGATTCCTCAACGATTCGGCAGCGGGACGGCGGTCTTACTTTTCGGGAACTTGCCGGCGCCGCGGGACCGGTAAAATCGTTGATTGGCGTTCGCGAGACTGTCGATCATTTACCGCAATTCCCAAACCGTCGTGACACTATGAGATGGCATCAAAAGCAGGAAGGATTTGTTGGACAACGTTTGGCGGTTGTGCCGCGGCCGATATTGGCGACCGCGTTGCAGGGACCATTGCTGCAATCCCTGATGCCGACGGATGCGGGCTTTTATCCGAAGGCCAGGGGACACACCTGCGAGCGAGAAAATGGATGTCCGGAGACCGTCTTTATCTATTGCTCCGAGGGCGAGGGTTGGTGCGAAATCGCGGGCAGGATGCATGAGGTCAGCCGCAACCAGCTTTTGGTACTGCCGGCGTCCATTCCGCATGTCTATGGCGCGAGCGAAAACGAACCGTGGACCATTTACTGGTTTCACGCCGTTGGGAATCATTTGCCAATGTACCTGGAAATGCTCGGGGCTACGGCAGAAAAACCCATCGTCCCGCTGGGCGGGGACGTTCAATTGTTGTCATTGTTTGAAGACGTGCTGGAGGAATTGGAGCATGGATTTACGATGGCGCATTTATTGTATGCGGCACATGCATTGACTCATTTGATGGGCTTGATTCTGCGGTACAAGGACGAGTCGGGCTATGGCGCGACGAATGTCCGCGAGCGGGTGGCCAAGAGCATTGAATTCATGAAGAATCACTTGCGCGAGCCGTTAAAAATCGCGACGCTGGCTGGACTGGTGAGCTTGTCACGTTCACACTATACGACTTTGTTTGAGCGCGTCACGGGCTACGCTCCGTTGAGCTATCTCAATCACCTGCGAATGCAGCGCGCGGTGCAGTTGCTCAACACAACGGACTTATCCATCAAACAAATCAGCGACCAACTGGGATTTTGCGACCAATTTTATTTTTCGCGGGCGTTTGCGAAAATGCACAATCATTCGCCGTCGGAACATCGCCGCCTCTACGGGCGAATGGTTCCTTCGGAGGCAAAGAGGGAAGAGTCAAAGTAAGGGCAGGATGAAGACATTCGCAAATACGTTTGCCACGCGGCAATTCCAGGGGTTTACGGTCTATAGACTCCAGGGAGACCGGGTTTCCCTGGCGGTGGTCCCGGAATTGGGCGCCAAAATTATTTCGTTGAAAGACCTCCAAACGCAGCGTGAATGGTTATGGCACCCGGGAGAGCGCCTGGAGCTATTCAAAAACGAACCGCACGATGCCTTTAGCGACAGCCCGTTGACCGGGATGGACGAATGTTTGCCCACCATATCGCCCTGCATCTGGCGTGGACGGGAATTGCCGGACCATGGCGAGGTTTGGAACCGCACGTGGGAAGTGGACATGGCGGCATGGCGGCAGGGAGTTTTTAAAACGTCGGTTCGATTGAAATCATCGCCTTTCGTTTTTGAGCGGGCGATATCCCTTTTGGGGCGCGAAGTTCGCTTGGATTACAAATTATCCAACGTGAGCGACACGGAAGAACATTTCCTGTGGGCTTTTCATCCGCTGTTGCGTTTGACAGCGGGAGACCGGTTGGAGTTGCCGGGATCGACGCGCCGATTGATGAACGGCGCCGCCTGGGTGGATGACGTTGCTTCGGCCGCGCCGCAAAGCTGCGCAAAGGCTTTTGCGCATCCGGTATCGGAAGGATGGGCTGTCATCAAAAATGATGCTACTGGCGACCGCCTGGAATTCATTTGGGATTCGCTTCAAAATAATTCTCTTGGCCTGTGGATCACCCGGGGCGGCTGGCACGGTCATCATCATTTTGCCATTGAACCAACCAATGCCGACCATGATTGCATGGCAACGGCTTCGGGACGAAACCGTTGCGGACTGGTCGCGGCCAATAGTTCGGTTGACTGGCACGTCACATTGCGGGTTGGATCAGAATAACAATAGTTTTCAATTGATTGGTAACGGCATGAATAATCGTTTGAACTCCTGGTTGATATTAATTCTCACTGTTTTTGCTCAATCCCTGTTTGCTCAGAGCGGCCCGATGAGCATTGACGGCGAAAAAATTGGGTCCGGCGTCGGCATCGAAGCGACCAGCAAACCCCGAGTTTTCAGTCTCAAGACCAAAACGTTTTCTTTGGATTTTCAAGTGGGCGATGACGGACGCCTTTACCAACGTCCGTTGGGCATCGATGATCCTGGCGCCAAACTTCCGCGCGACCAGGAATTTTATCCACAGGCGGGAGACGGTTATGTTTGGGAGCCGGCTTTGGAGACTACTCATGCCGACGGCAACACGTCCACCGCGCTGGTCTATGACGGCGTTACGGAAACCAGCGAATCACCAGATATTCAACTGACCCGTATCGATTTGCATGACCCGGCGTATCCGTTTCAAGTCTCCCTTTGCTTCCGCACGCATTACAACGAGGATGTCGTCGAAGAATGGACGGAAATCCAGCATGAAGAACCGGGTATCGTCACCCTGGAACGGATGGCATCCACTTCGTTGCTGTTCTCGACGAATGTCTGTCTCACGCATTTCTTTGGCGATTGGGCCAAAGAAATGATGTATCCCATCACGGAACAAATCACCCCCGGCATCAAAATTCTGGATTCCAAACTCGGCGTCCGGGCGGACCAATACGAAAATCCCAATTTTATCCTTTCGTTGAACGGGCCGGCGACCGAGACAAGCGGCGAGGTCCTGGCGGGTTCGCTCGCGTGGTCCGGAAGTTTCCAATGCGCCTTCGAAAATAACGTTGAGGATGTCCGCGCCATCTGCGGCATCAACCCCTTCGCGACCGCGTACCATCTGAAACCTCACGAAACGTTTATTACTCCCACGATGATCTGGGTTTGGAGTTCGAGTGGTTTGGGCGATATGAGCCGCAAATTCCATGATTGGGCCCGCGATTTTGGCATGCGCGATGGCCATAAGACCCGGACGGTGTTGCTGAACAATTGGGAAGCAACGGGTTTTGATTTCAATTTTGATCGCATCGTGAGCCTCTTCCCGCCGGCGAGGGATTTGGGGGTCGAGTTGTTTCTCCTGGACGATGGCTGGTTTGGCAACAAGTATCCGCGTGTCAATGACCATGCCGGCCTGGGCGATTGGCAGCCCAACCGCTCGCGCCTGCCCGATGGACTTGCTCCGCTTGCGGCGGCTGCGGTCAAGGACGGACTGCGCTTCGGCATTTGGATGGAACCGGAAATGGTCAATCCCAACAGCGAACTGTTTCACGAACATCCGGATTGGGTCATCAGCCAGCCGAAACGCGATCTTGAATTGCAACGAAACCAGATGGTGCTCGATTTGACGCGGCCGGCTGTTCAGAAATTTGAGTGGAATACCATCAAAAGCATTCTCAGCGTTCCGGATATTTCCTATGCCAAATGGGATTGTAACCGTTACCTGACCCAGCCCGGTTCCTCATACTTGCCTGAAGACCGGCAATCGGACCTGGACATTGATTATGTTCACGCGCTGTACGCGTTGATGGACAAAACCGCCAAAACCTTTCCGGACACCGAACTGATGTTATGTTCGGGCGGCGGCGGGCGGGCGGATTATGGCGCACTGCGTTATTTCCAGGAATTTTGGCCCAGCGACCAAACCGATCCTGTCGCCCGTGTCCTCATGCAATGGGACTATTCTTATTTCTTTCCGCCGATGGCGATGGCCAGCCATGTGACTCACTCGGGCAATCGTCCCATGCACTTTGCATGTTCCGTGGCCATGAGCGCGCGATTTGGAATGGACCTGGACCTGGTGAAGCTGCCGGCCCAGGACAAGGCCATCTGCGCCGGGGCGATCGCCGCTTATAAGGAAATCCGCGATATTACTGCTCTTGGCGATTTGTACCGGTTGGAGGACCCGCACAATAATTACCGCGGCGCGTTGAATTTTGTGTCCAAGGACAAGGGCCGGGCCGTGGTTTTCGTTTTCCAATTGAAAGATGGATCGAATGTCGCTGTGCATCCGGAGGGGCTTGATCCGGATAAACAGTACACGATTCACGAATTAAATCCTATGCCGGGACGGGCAGCGATGGAGCAGGAAGGCAAGACATTGTCCGGCGCGGAATTGATGCGCGATGGCATCCTGCCTTCGTCTTCGAAGGGCCTGGAAGCGTGTGTTGTGGAGTTGACCTCATAATCCGGTTGTAATGGTCACGCTATCTAACTGTCCTGCATCCATGGAAAATAAAATCACAAAACGGAGGTTTTTAATCACTGCTGCGACTGCGACGGCGGCGGCCTTTGCCTGGGAACCATTAATTTCCCTCGGGTCAACCACGACCGTCTCGCGCCGCCTGAATCTCGGCGGCGCATGGCAGGTTTCGCAGGCGGGAAAAGAGGAATGGATACCGGCGACCGTCCCCGGATGTGTTCACACCGACTTATTGGCGGCTGGAAAGATTCCTGATCCTTTCTACCGGGATAACGAAAAAGTTGTTCAATGGGTGACCGAATCGGATTGGATTTTTCGGCGCGAGTTTGATGTCCCGGCGGAAGTATTACAGAACGACTCTGTCCTGTTGCGGTGCGAAGGCCTTGATACCGCAGCCACGATAAAGATCAATGACCGCGAAATTGGCCGCGCGGACAACATGTTCCGGCTTTGGGAATTTGACGTAAAAAGTGTTTTGCGCGCTGGCGGAAATAAAATTGAAATTACTTTTGGATCTCCGTTGGCCTACATCAAGCGACATGAAGACAGCGCCCCAAACAATTGGGTGAAGGGCCGCGCGTGGATTCGCAAGGAACCTTGCAGCTTCAATTGGGACTGGGGTCCGGACCTGGCCAGTTGCGGCATCTGGAAGGCCATCACCCTGGAAACGTTTAACCAGGCGCGCATCGCGGACGTGTTGGTGCTGCAGCAACTTTCGCCTGATGTTGCAACGCTTGATATTCGGATAAACCTGGATATGGCCGGATCACCGGCAAAATCTTTGCAATGCCGGCTCGACGTCGTTCACGAAGGGAAATCGGTTTCAAAGCAGACGACAGCTATATCCGATGGCGGGGGTAACACGCAAATTGAGATTAAGCATCCCAAATTTTGGTGGCCGGCCGGGATGGGTAAACAGCCTCTCTACGAAATTCGTGTGGAACTGCTGGGTGACGGAGGCAATCCCCTCGACAGCCTGACCAAACGCATCGGCCTTCGCGAACTCAAGGCAGTTTTGCCGCAGGGCGATAACCCATTGCATTTCGAGGTCAACGGCGTTCCTTTCTTTTCCAAGGGCGCCAATTGGATTCCGTGTGATTCATTCACCAGCCGCATTACCCCCGAAATTTTGCGGCGTTATGTTGCCGATGCCGCCGCAGTTAACATAAACACGCTTCGTTTTTGGGGTGGCGGCTACTACGAGGACGATGCGATGTTCGACGCCTGCGATGAGTTGGGCATATGCGTATGGCTTGATTGCAAGTTTGCCTGTTCCGCCTATCCCGCATTTGACGATCGATTCATGGACAATGTCCGGCATGAACTCAGCGATAACCTGCGCCGCTTGCGCCATCATCCCTGCATTGCTGTTTGGTGCGGCAACAATGAAATCGGCCTGTTGAACGAGGCGGAAAATTGGCGCGACAACACGATGAGCGTTTCGGACTACGACAAGCTCTTCAAGGATTTGATCGGGCAACAAGTCCAGGAACTGGTGCCCCAGGCCAACTACGTGTCCGGCAGCCCCGATTGCGGCGATACGCACTACTGGGCCGTGTGGCATGGCGACAAAACTTTTGACGCTTATCGCACGCTTACCGGTTTCATGAGCGAGTTCGGCTATCAATCGTTTCCTGAATTAAAGACCATCTCTTCCTTCACGAACGAAACGGATCGCGTTTCCGTGGTCACTCCAGTCATGAGATGGCACCAGCGCTCCGGCGTGGGCGACATCGAAGGCAACCAGGAAATGCTCAACATGATCCTTCACTATCTCAACGCTCCGAAGGATTTCGAAACGACCCTTTGGTTGAGCCAGATTTTGCAAGGCTACGGCATCAAAATCGGCGCCGAGTACTGGCGGCAGACGATGCCCCGGTCCATGGGCTGCGTGTTCTGGCAATACAACGACATCTGGCCCGGCATGAGTTGGTCTTCGGTGGATTATTTTGGGCGCTGGAAAGCGTTGCATTATCTTGCAAGAAAATTTTATTCCCCGATTCTCGTTTCCGGTTTGGAAAATCCAAGGGATGGGACCATTGACATTTATGTGACCAACGACTTTCTCGAGCCGCATCACGGCGAGTTGTCGTGGAAAACGACTGATCTGGCCGGAAAGGTGCTGGCGGGCGGTTCCTTCAACGCGCAGATTCCCTCCCGCGAAAGCTTGAAGGTACGGACGCTTGCGCTTAAAGATCAGATTAACCAATTGGGCTTGAGCGGATTTCTGACCTGGTTGGAATTGAGAACCGGCGGCAAAACTGTTTCTGAAAATTTGGTTCTGTTTGGCCTGCCTAAAGAATACAAATTGGCGGACCCGGCGTTGGCTGCGGAAGTTCATGAGGTTGACGATGGTTTTATGGTCACCGTGAGATCCAAAAATCCCGCGCTCTGGGTGTGGCTTGGATTGCAAAATTCCGACGCCAGCTACAGTGACAATTTCGTGCACCTTTTGCCGGGTGCGCCGCGGAGGATTCTGGTCCGGCCCAAAACCCGACTGGATAAGGATGATTTCGCGCAACAACTTCAGGCGCGAAGCCTGTACGATACCTACGCGCCAGTATAACCCGCTGATATGTCGATGAAGATTCCAGCACTGTTGACGCTCTGCGTGTTCGCCCAGGCCGCATTGGCCCGGGTTGACTCGTGGCCGCTGGTTTCACCAAACGGAAAGTGTGAAATTCGCGTGTCGCTCGATTCCGGCCAATTGACCTGGCAAAGCCTTTTTGACGGCAAGGTTGTTATCCAGAAATCGGCGTTGGGACTTCAACGCGATGACCAGGATTTTGAGAGTGGACTGGTTTTTGATCACGCCGGAAACGTCCAAACGCACCGGGAAAAATATGAACTCTTTGCCGGAGTCCAGCCCCGGGTCAATCACGTGCTGAAGTTTCGGGAACTGACCTTCCAAAACGGCAATGGCGCGCCTATCCAGCTTGATCTGGCCGCCAGCGATGCCGGCGTCGCTTTTCGCTATCGTTTTGACGAAACCAATAGCGACGTTCGCATTGTTGAATCTGAAGCCACCAGCTTTACCGTGCCGATGGATTCGCGCGGTTGGTTGCAGCCGTATCATTCGGCCGGGCCTTACACTCCCGCGTACGAAGACTTTTTCTTCCACGTTTCGCCCGGCGATCCGCCGCCGAATTCCCGGCAAAAGGCCGTGGGTTGGGCCTTCCCGGCGCTCTTCAACGTGCCTGATGCCTCCGCATGGGTGCTCATTACTGAGGCCGGCACCGATGCCTCTTATTGTGCATGTCATCTGGATCCCAATTGTTCCGGCGGCATCTATCGTATTGCGTTTCCAAAGGCCGATGAAACAACTCGCGGTTACACCAATCAATTTGGCCCCGAACCCCGGTTCACACTGCCGTGGACGATGCCCTGGCGTGTGATGATTATGGCCGCGGCCCCCGGCGATATCGCTACTTCCACCCTCGTTACCGATCTTTCGGCTCCTTCGCGTATTGCCGATACTTCGTGGATTCAGCCCGGCCGCGCTTCCTGGGGCTGGTGGTCTTATCCCGACGGACCGGCCAACGAAAAACTTTTCAATGAGTTTACCGACTTTGCGGCCAGCATGGGGTGGGAATATACTCTTTTCGACGCGGGTTGGTGGGGGCCCGGGCTCAAGCCGATTTCCCAATATGCCCTGAGCAAAGGCATAAAACCTTTGGCATGGAACTATGCCGGGGATTTTTACGATCCGAAAGAACGCCAGGCCAAATTGGATGAAATGCAGGCCGCCGGCGTTGTAGGCGTCAAAGTGGATTTTTGGTGTTCGGACCGCCAGGAAACGATTGCCGCGCAGCAGGCATTGATGCGCGATGCTGCCGCGCGCAAAATGGTTGTGAACCTTCATGGTTGCACCATTCCGCGCGGCTGGCAGAGGACCTGGCCAAACCTTTTGTCCACGGAAGCCGTGCTTGGCAACGAAAGTTATTTTTACGAGCCGCGCTACACGACAAAAGCCGCTGAACTCGACACTGTGCTGCCCTTCACGCGCAATGTTGCCGGGCCTATGGACGTCACTCCAGTGGCCTGTTCGCCCAAGAAATATGGCCGCACCACCACTGCCGCGCATGAGCTTGCCACGGCTTTGGTTTTTACCTCCGGCATCATCCATTACGCGGACAAACCCGAATTTTTTGAATCTCTGCCGCCGGAAGCTTTGAAAATTTTCCGTGATGCGCCAGCCCGTTGGGACGAAACCCGGTGCCTTGTTGGCGACCCGGGCACAGTCGTGGTTTTCGCCCGGCGGTCGGGCGACTCGTGGTTCATTGCAGGTCTTAGCGGCACAACCAATCCGCTGCCGGTCACACTCGATCTGATGCCGTTCAAAAAACATCGTCATCGCATTCTCGTTTCCGAAGCTGCCGATGCCAAAATGCAGGTGGTAGTGACACCTGTGGCCGTATCCAGTCAATGGCAGCACACGATGCCCTCGCGCGGAGGTTTTATTCTCCGGCTGGACAAATAATATTTCCAAATGCAAAAGTTCCTTCTGAAATTTTGTCCGCTGTTTCTAACGTTGACCGCCTTTCGCCTCGCTGCGGCGACTTATCAATATGATCCAACGGAAACCACCATCTGGTTTGACGCGCCGGCCAATAATTTTACCGAGTCCTCACCCATGGGAAATGGACGCCTCGGCGCGATGATGTTTGGCGGCGTCAATGAAGAACGCATCGTCCTGAACGAAAGCTCCGTCTGGTCCGGTTCGCCGCAGGATGCTGACCGCCCGGATGCATACAAAACCCTCCCGGAAATTCGCCGCCTGCTTCTCGAAGGAAAAAATCCCGAAGCCGAAGCCCTCGTCAACGCGAACTTTACCTGTCAGGGCTCCGGTTCCGGCGGCGCCCAGTACGGCTGTTACCAGGTTCTCGGCAACCTCCATCTCTTGTTTGCCGGCGATGCCAACGGTCCTGTCGAAAATTATCGCCGTCAATTGGATCTCAACGACGCCGTGACCGATTTACAGTTTCAGCGTGGAGGCATCAGGTTTGAGCGCGAAATGTTTGTCAGCGCTCCCGCTCAGGCCATTGTTCTGAGAATGTCGGCGGATCGACCCGGCCAGATTTCCTTTGCCGCTTCGCTCGACCGGCCCGAACGCTTCCAAACCGCCGTTCTCGACGATCATGAATTGCTGATGACAGGCCAGTTGGATAATGGCACGGACGGCAAAGGTCTGCGCTATGCGGCCCGTGTTCGCATCCTTAATCACGGTGGAAGCGTATCGACGCAGGGCAACACACTGGTCGTTTCCAACGCCAATCAGGTCGAGTTGCTCGTGACGGCTGCCACCGATTATCGGGGTTTCGCGGGCCGTCAGACCGTTGATCCGCTCGCCGCATCTCTCGCCGACATGAACCGGGCGGTTCGGCAATCCTACAAATCTTTGCGCAAAGCCCACATTGCCGATTATCAGCAATATTTTCATCGAGTGTCTCTGCAACTTCAGCCGCTCGATGCGCAGGACGCTCAAAGGCCTACCCCGGAACGCATCAAAATCGCCAAAGCCGGTCCAGGCGATCCAGGCCTTGCGGCGCTCTATTTCAATTTTGGGCGTTACCTGTTGATTTCCTCGTCGCGGCCCGGCGGTTTTCCGCCGAATTTACAGGGTATTTGGGCGGAGGAAATCCATACGCCATGGAATGCGGACTGGCATTTGGACATCAATGTTCAAATGAATTATTGGCCTGCGGAAGTTTGCAATCTCTCGGATTTGACCCAACCGCTCTTTGCGTTGATCTATTCCCTCCAGGCGCCGGGCGCTAAAACGGCCCACGATTACTATGACGCCCGCGGTTGGGTCGCTCACGTCATCACCAATCCGTGGGGATTTACGTCACCCGGTGAATCCGCGTCCTGGGGTTCCACGACCAGCGGCTCCGGCTGGCTCTGCCAGCATCTATGGGATCATTGGCGCTTTACCCACGATAAACAATTTCTCCAATGGGCCTATCCCATCATGAAAGGCGCCGCGCAATTTTACGAAGACTTACTGATTGAAGAACCCACCCATCACTGGCTGGTCGTTGTTCCTGCCAATTCGCCGGAAAACCATTTTGAATTGCCTGATGGCCGGCAAGCGTCCATTTCCCTCGGCTCGACTTATCAGCAACAAATCACCCGCTACCTCTTCAACGCCTGCATTGAGTCGTCCGAAATTCTGGGCGTGGACAAAGACTTTCGCGACGATCTCAGCGCAAAGCTCGCGCGGTTGGAGCCCACCCGTATCGGTCCCGATGGCCGAATTATGGAATGGCCGGAACCCTATCGGGAACCGGAACCGCACCACCGGCATACCTCGCATCTTTGGGGCCTGTATCCGGGCGATGAAATTTCCCCGGCTACGACGCCCGATCTTGCGGCTGCCGCGCGCAAGACGTTGCTGGCCCGTGGCGACGACAGCATTGGCTGGTCTTATGCCTTCAAGGCCCTGCTTTGGGCGCGGTTGGGCGATGGCAACCACGCCTGGAAACTGATCCGCGGCGCGCTGAGTCCCGTCACCACGCAGGAAATCCATTACGACAACGGCGGCGGTGTTTATCCCAACATGTTTGACGCCTGCCCGCCGTTTCAAATTGATGCCAACTTTGGCGTGACAGCTGCCATTGCCGAAATGCTGCTCCAAAGCCAGGAAGGCGATATTGACCTGTTGCCGGCCTTGCCTTCCGCGTGGAAAACTGGCTCCGTGACCGGCTTGTGCGCCCGCGGAGGATATGTCGTGAACCTCGCATGGAAAGACGGCGCCCTGGTTTCTGCCACCATCCGCTCGAGTCTGGGTGGAACCTGCCGCGTTCGCTACGGTTCCCTGGACCGCGTTTTTCAGATCAAAAGAGGAAGCCAAATCACTTTGGACGCAAAGCTTGATCCAATCTAAAACTACATTCCGTCAACGACCAGCAACGCGCGGCGTTCTTCGACCAGATTCTTGAATTGCGCGAGAATGCCGCTAAGCCTTTCAGTGGTCTGGTCATCGTTCCATTGGTCGATTGCCACTTTTTCAATTTCGTCGGCAAGCGACTTCGCCGCGGCAATTAATCCGACATCGACGCCGATCAGTCTCTTGAGTGTCACCACCTCCTGACGATGCCGCTGCCAAATTTTGTCTGTGGGAGGGACCGGGAGCGAACGGACAAAACCTTCCGTTGATAAAATTTCCTGCCGCAAGTCACGGAGGCGGCGATGCGCGGCAACCTTGTCCGGAGGGGGAAACGGCTGCTCCCGGGTCCCGGGCGGAAGATATTTGCGCTGGTACGCCGACTCCGCGTCGAGCAGTTTTGAGGTGGCCAGGCCAAGGAAATAGCCGACTTTTTGACGTATGAGCAAATCGTCCGCCCGCGCCTGGTTGTCCGCCCGGTACCAATTATACCCGTACCCATTTAGAAGCATGTTACAGGTCTCCAACAATGGAGACCCTTCACCGGGAAGCTGGTAATTCATAACTTATTGCTCCTGGCCGGGGTCATCGATCGGCGGGGGAGAGTAACGTACCTGTGGGGGCGGGGAGGGCCGGGAGGCGACTGTTTTTGGGACACTCGGAGCAGCGCCGCCGGAACCAGGATCCAGCGGCACCTGAACCTGCGGAATGCCTCCAATGCTGAACGGAATTCCCAAAGCCATATTGGGCGCGGAAATCACCCCGCGTTCGGCCATAAGAATCGCCGCGTAGTAGCGGACGGCGTCCAATTCACTGAGACCAAACGCCTTTAGTGAGATCAACTGGCGCATGCGCTCATCTTTGGGGAAGACCAGAACTTTCACCGTGTCGAGCGTGATGCCGAACACAGTCAAAAACTGCTGCAAATGGTCGTGCACTAACTGAGTGATCTCGTGAATCTTTTCATTCACGCTTTCAAGCGGCGTCAACTGCACAATTTGGTTGATGGCCTGTTCCACAACCGGTCCGGCGTAGGTATTGACCTGGGCTGTTGTCACGAAATGTCCCGATTGCGGCATGTGGGTGACCAGCGCCAGCGCATCCTCTTTTTTCGCCACATGAAAGTAGTAATCCACTTCATAAGCCATTTCCGCCATTTCTCTCGACAAGGCCAGGCCGGATGTTTTGACGACCATCTTGGTCCGATTGACATAGAGGACCTCGTATTGCCACGGGCTTTGTCCGCCGAAAAACGCCTGCGTGAAAGAGCCCAGCAACGGTTTGTCGGGCGTCTGAATCGGGTATTGGCCGGTTTCGTAGATGTCCAGGACGGCGCCGCGTGATTTCAGGACCGCGAAATGGTTTGATTCCACGGTGAGGAGAGTCCCGCTAACGATGGAACTATCCGGGTAATGGAACATGAGCATGTCCGGCCCCATCGCTTCCTTGCCATCGCTTGATAATGTTGAAATAACAGCGCGAACTACAGCCATAATATGCCTTTCAGTGTTTGGATAGTGATTATTGGTTTTTTACGTCAGCCGAAATTGAGGTTAGCCAGGTTCTTGATTGGGTTTTTCAATAGGGCACAGGCTTGCCAACAGTTCCAAAGCAGCCGTTACATAACACGGTCGCTGGTTGTCCATTAGCCAGCATCCTTCGCACCTCAACTGCTCTCTTGGAAAACCATATTTCCTTTATAGTCTTTTCATGGATGTTCCCGAAAAGGTTGCGGTAATTATGTTCGTAATCCACGCAACAAAGCCCCATGTTTCCGTCCACGTCAATACCCATTCCGCCTACTGCTTCAATGCACTTTGTCATCGGTTCGCATTCAATGTCCTTCATCCTGCCGGCCTGGTTGTGGAGGGATGAAAGCCGTTTGGCTCGAATGCGCCATCCCCATTTCTTTTCCAGCTCTTCTATACGCGGCCTCCATGTTGGTTTAAAGGGCGGATGCTCTGTGATGATTGCGAGGAAAACACCGGCCTTCATGCTTTCGTCTATCACGTCCGGCTTGTCGCCATTAGAAAATAACAGCGGAAAACAATGCGGGAGACGCGATTTAAGCTCTCGAACGTAATCTGGGAATCCCGGTACGATTGTCGGTTCATTGTAGCTGTGGAATGTTACCATTCCGCGCCACGGAATTTCCTCAAGCCTGCTTAAAAATCGTTCCCACGTCTCACGGGTTACAATTTTTTGTTTTTGCGGAGTCACTGACTGGGGGCAATAATGGCAACGTCGATTACAAGCCGTGCTTATCTCCATCCCGATGGCGGTCGGCATATTAGGACCTCCATGAAAGACTGTGTTGTGCAGTTTCAGGCATAACGTCTTAATAATCGGATGCGGAAAAATTTTCATCTCAATCGGCGGTCGTTCAATGTCTTGCTCTTTGAAGCTTGTATAGTTTGTTCCGTTAATAAACTAACAGGTTGACTCTTTGGGCGCAACTTCAAACCGTCGAAAACATGGTTTGGTTTGGTTTGGTTTGGTTTTCCCGCCAAAAATGCGCCGAATCAGTCGTTACATTGGAGACGCGTTTTGCTCTTCGCGGGGAACAACCATCGGCATCGAGCGCCGCTCCAATTTGTCACCCATACGCCAAAGCCATTCAAACCCGAGATTGAACAACGCCACTGCCGCAACGGCGCCGCCCACTCCAAGCCAGCCCAAAACGCTGAATTCCTGGCTCATCGTCCAGACAAATTGCCCGATACATAAAAGCGACACGAAATACAGCGTCGGCTTGCGCCCGATAATGTTGACGATATACGCCCCAAGCGGCGCGCCCAAAGCCACCACAGGCGCCGCAGCCAGCCAATTTTCGTAAACGCCCGGCTTTAGGCCGCCGAAAAGATTCCGGGTTGCCACGCCCACCAATGACGTAAAAGCCATGACGATGACCGTTGATGGGATGGCGACTTTCAAATCCGCGCGCATGAGCAGCACCATCACGGCATAAAGGATCATGTCAATGCCTACGCCTGTGATGGACGCCACCGTCGCCCCCGCCAGCAGCCCCAGGATAAAGCCAACATTGCGGTCGAACCGATGTGCCGCCGGGGTTTCACCCACATTCGCGCAGATGTCCTCCGTGCGATAGAAATGCAGCACGCCAAAACTCGCCCAGATGACGGCAAAAACGATCTTGATGGCTATGCCCGGAAGATGTGGTGCAATGAACAAGGTTCCCAGGGGCGTCCCAATCAGCGAACCGGCAAGAGTCCAGCGCAACATGACCCACTCCAGCGGCTGCCGCCGGCACAGAATGAAAATGCTGGCGCTAGTCATGCCAATAGATTGAATGGCAAAACTGAAATCGCGGCCGAGCGTGGCCGGTTGATGGAACAGCAATACCAGGACCGGAAAACCCACCGTGCCGCCACCCAGTGGTGTTGAACCGGCGGCATAGGAGCCAAAGGCCATGGCCACTGCAATGCCCCAATGCTCTTTTAACGCGTGCCAATGGCGCCCGGAAACGACGAGGCTCAGCCAGACCGTGTAAAATCCGGCCAGCCATAATGCAAAAATCCAAAGCTTGGTCCTCGCCTGTGACGTCACCAGATAATGGAATAATGTATGCGCTCGAAAATCGCCAGCGTTTTTTCGCTGTGGTTATGTTGGGGTCGTGACGGTTTCTACAAATATTTCCAGCCCTAGCGGTCTTTTCAGCTTTTTTGCTGAGAGCTCTGCAAATATCCCCTTCTCTTTTCCCAAAACGTCGGCTGTGTCGCCGATCAACCCGGCCGCGACGATGTCGCCGAATATATCCGGCGCGGGGGATTTATTCTTGTGGACGCCTGCCACGACATTCGTGTCACGCCGGACTTCGATGAATTTCTGCGCCAGCAATTCGATTTTTATTCCACCGTGCTGCCTGAAGCGCAGATCGTGTCGCTTCCGTCCACGCATGATATTTATCGCTGTTTTTTTCAAATCCCCAATGGCAAGCCGGTCCACACATTTATGGGCAACGTTTACGATGCACGGAAGGCACGGCACGGGCTATATGGCGTGATGATCGGCTCGCGCATGGCCGGTATCATCGGCGTGTGCGGATGGCAATGCGGTTGGGACCGTGTCACTGTGAATGCGAGTCCAAGCACGCCACTGAGCGTGGCTGAGGCGTGCATGCAGATGGTCGTGAATATATATATTTACGCCATGATGCAGGGAGCGTGAACCCGGACACCCTGAAGGGTGGACACCGAACCGAACAAGGGCCCGTTAAAATCATTTTAAAACCTCTTGCCATGTCCTTCGTTTGTGGCAGAATAGGGTTAGTCCGAATGATTTACCCGATGATGTTCGGATTCCCAATTTTACCGCGGGGTGGAGCAGCCCGGTAGCTCGTCAGGCTCATAACCTGAAGGCCGCAGGTTCAAATCCTGCCCCCGCAACCAATTTGCGGCCATGAAATGCACATTTCATGGCCGCATTTTTGTTTCCGCTTGCAAAGGGCTGGCACCCGCGAATTGCACGGCAAGTTCGAATACGGACGTTTCTGCAAGGCGCGCTGGGTGGCAGCCCAATCCATTCAGCTATGGTCCGGACCATGTCGCCGGACTTTGAAGATGTTACGGAAAACATCGAACATCGAGCATCGAACACTGAACGCCGAATTCCAACATGGCATGGACGTGCCGGGAGAGCCCGTTGCACATTTTTTGGGCATAGGGAATGAAACGGGGAAACGAGGCTAAAAATCGCGTTTTATTGGGGAAATTGAAGAATTAGAGGAAACGGGGCGCGAATGTGGACTGCGGATTGCGGAATGGCAGAACGGAGGGCGCGCAACAGAGCCGTGAGCGTGAGGGAACGGAATTGGCGGGCGAGGATAGCGGATGGAACATGGATTTGAACAGCAAAGACGCGAAGACGCAAAGGATGAATTCAGTGCCATGAGCGCCGTGAGCGCCAGGAATTTATGGTAGGGGTGAAAGGTATGATTCCCCTTTGCCCTTTCGAGGACGATTTACCCTCGCCCGTTGCGAGGACGACGACAAGGACGATTCCCCTCTGCCCTGGCCCAAATTAAGTAAAAATGGGTGTGCTATGGTTTTGCGGGCTTAACTTGGGTTAACGAAATGCTTAATTTGAATGTTAAGGGGGGTAAAAGGATGCGCTTTTTTGGGGAAATTTGAAGATTCTGCTTAACGAACGAGGAGCGATTTTTCGGGAAAAAAGGTTAACCAAATTGAGGCGAAATTAAGGGCCGACTTAATTTCGAGGGGGATTTTGGGGTTAGACGCCTGCTTCGGTCATGGCTGGAACACCGCTTTCCTGACGGAATTTGAAGATTTTTTTAAACGAACCGCTCCGGGATTTTTCGGCGAAAAATCGATATTGATTAGTGATTGTTTAGGATTTTTTTAATGAAAAATGTTCGATGTTGGATGTTTTCCGAGAATTTAAAATTGAAATCCGCATCCATTCCCTCCACTTTCCTCGCTCATGAAAACCGCCCGATTTGCGCTCACGCTTGTCATGGTCGCTGCGATGGTGACATCGTGCGTCACAGCCCCAAAAAATAATGACCAATCCGCGTCAAGACCGGATTACAAACTCGAAAACCTCGTCCAGTATGCCCATCCGATTTGCGGCACGGGCAATTATCCGGCGCAATGGGGCGACAATAACCTTTTCCCCGGCGCGGTCATGCCCTTCGGAATGATTCAATGGAGCCCGGACACCGGCGCGGGTCTAAAGCCCGGCGGCTATTCCTACAACGACACACAGATTTCCGGTTTCAGCCTCGACCACCTGAGCGGCGCAGGCTGCACGGATGGCGGAAATTTTTCGTTCATGCCCATCCTGGACGCCGGCACGCCGCCCGACGGCAGTCGCGTGGCGTTCGCCACGACGTTCCAGCATGACAATGAAATCGCCCGGCCCGGCTATTACACGGTGACGCTGGACAACGGGGTCAAGGTGGAACTGACGACGACGACGCGCACGGGCTTCGGCAGGTTTACATATCCGGCGGGCCGGACGGCGACCATGGCCATCAACGCCGCCAGCGACGCAAATAGATCGGACGATGCGAGCATCCATATTAATCCCGCAAACAATGAAGTCAGCGGCTGGTCCATCGGCGGCTATTTTTGCCAGGGCGATCGGAAAGTGGATCGGCGGCAGATTTATTTCTGCGCCGTTTTCGACCGGCCATTTGCCAATTACGGCACCTGGAGCGGCAGCACCTATGCGGCCAAAGGCACAAATGCAAATGACACCGCAACCGGCGCGTTTTTGTCCTTTGACACGTCAAAAAATCCCGCGGTCATGGTCAAGGTGGCCATCTCGTACGTCAGCGTGGACAACGCCCGCGCGAACATCGAGGCCGAAAACCCGGTGATGAAATTTTCCGCCAGAGATTTTGACGCGGCTGCGAAATCCGCCGGGGATACATGGAACGAATGGCTGAACAAGATCCAGGTGAGCGGCGGCACGACGAACGAAATGAATGTCTTTTATTCGATGCTCTACCACGTGTTCATCGGGCCTACGACCTGTTCAGATGCCAACGGCGATTACACCGGCTACGACGGCAAGGTCCATAACACGGGCGGGCGTGTGCAGTATGCGAACTTCTCCGGCTGGGACATTTATCGCAGCGAGGCGCAGATGCTGGGGATGCTCGCGCCGCGCGAGGCGTCGGACATGGCGCAGTCGCTCCTGAACGATTATCAACAGGGCGGCGCATTTCCGCGCTGGGGCGTGACCACCGAGGACAGCGGAGTCATGATGGGCGACCCGGCGGCGCCAATTATCGCGGATTTTTATGCGTTCGGCGCGACGAACTTTGACGCGCCCGCGGCGCTGGCGGGGTTGGTCCGCGCGGCGACAGACCCCTCAGTCTATGCCCCACGGAGCGGGACATACGAACGCGACGCGCTGGCGGATTACCTGAAATTGGGTTATGTGCCGGAACATCAAAAGGGCGGCTACGGATGTGTCTCGATGACGCTGGAATATGATTCGGCGGATTTCGGGCTTTCGCAATTGGCGTCGGCGCTCAATGACCCGGCGGACAGCGACATGCTGCTGCGCCACGCGCAGAACTGGCGGAATTTGTATAATCCGCAGACCGGCTACATCCAGATGCGCCGGCGCAACGGCGATTGGGCGCCGGGCTTCACCAAAAACAATAACAGTTATGATAACAACGACGCGTACGTCGAGGGATCGGCGGGGCAATATCTTTGGATGGTGCCATTCAACTATAAAGGCCTGGCGGAAGCAATGGGCGGCCAGGACGTCGCGGTAAAACGGCTGGACGAGTTTTTCACAAAGCTGGATGCGGGCTTTGATAATCCCGACGGCTGGATGGCGTGGCTGGGGAACGAGCCGTGCCTGGAAACGCCGTGGATCTATGATTTCTGGGGTGCGCCGTACAAAACGCAATCCGTAGTGCGCCGCGCGATGACGACGCTTTATTCGTCAGACCCGATTGGTTACCCGGGCAACGATGATTTGGGTGAGATGTCATCATGGTACGTCTTTGGGGCGTTGGGAATGTATCCGGAATTGCCGGGCTCGGACATTTTAGTGACCGGCAGCCCGCTGTTTCCGAAAGCCGTCGTTCATTTGCAAAACGGCGACATCACCATTATCGGCAACAACGCCGCGCCTGGCGCGCCATATATCCAAAACCTGACGATCAACAGCAAGACATGGCAAAAGCCGTGGTTCCGCTTCACGGACGTACAGAACGGAAATTTGGTCTACGATTTGGGTTCTACGCCGAATACAAGTTGGGGGAGTGATGCGGCTGATGCGCCGCCGTCTTACGACGCGCCTGCGCAATAACAATGAATTGAGATACCGGGACCGCAACGGCGCGCGGGTCATTTTCGTGCAAAATGGGAAGCGGCGCAGCTTCTGGAAGGCGAAATCAAGATTTCGCCCGTTCGCGTGGACACCCGGAAGATTTTTGAGCAGGAAGCCGATGGCGACGTGGATTTTGCCGAGGTCAAAGGACAGGAAAACGTCAAGCGCGCGCTGGAAATCGCCGCGGCCGGCGGCCATAACATTTTGATATTATTTACTTTATAGCCAATGAAAAACGCTTGCCATTTTCCGCGCTGTAACACAGGTTTGGGTCGTTAGTCAGCCGATATATGAGCGATGAGCAATCAAAGAAGCCGCTTTCGGAAGGAGTGTTCGACACTTGGTTTCTTCTCCCCTGGCTTGCCTTTGTCGTAGCACTAATGGTTTTCATTGGCCTCCCGTTTGCGAATATGCTGACCGTGTGCTGGGTGAAGGGCACAAACGCCTACTTCCATCAAGGCATCCGCATTCAATTGGGTCACGGGTTGCATTTCTCAGATGGCAGCAAGCTGCCGCAGTTGCCACAATTCCTGGCCTACGCTCTGGCCATGTTTATTTTTGTAGGTGGGCCTACGGTCGCGTTACCGCGCATTTTGCGATATTTTGAGCGACGCAAGAAGAAAGCGGGCGATGGGGCCTAGCATCGGTTCGGAACCAACGGCTAAATAATTTCAGACTGTACCACAAGGCGGTCCTGACTTTTTGCCGTTATTTACCTTATCGCCAATACATCTGGCTGCTTGACATTAGACTATAATGCAGTGCAGTCTTTGCCTATGCAAACGTGTTTCGTGATCCAACCTTTCGACGGTGACACATTTGATAAGCGTTTTGATGAAATTTTTGCACCCGCAATTCGTGATGCCGGACTTGAGCCTTATCGTGTTGACCGAGACCCTGACGTTGAAGTCCCCATTGACGCCATCGAAACGGGCATTCAGAGCGCCACCGTGTGCCTTGCTGACATAACGACCGACAATCCGAATGTTTGAGCGCCGCCGCCTTCCATCTCCGTAGGAGCTCCCAACCGCTTTTTGCGGTTCATAGTGCCAATGAACCTTTGGTTTCGGGGAGCTGAAAATCACCCGTGTCGGAGACACGATTGGAAATAGCCCGGCTTTTCAATTTCAACGCCGGGTATCGGAAAAAAAGAACCCAAGTCCCGGTGGGACGGCCGATCTGATGGCACAAATTTCGATCGGCAAACCTGTCGCCTTCAGCCGTCCCTTCGGGACTTACACACTTCGGATCGGGGACCCGGCGTTGAAACGCGCCGGGCTATTTCCATCAATCCCTCCGGGATAATCGGCGGCAATTCGTTCATTGGCACAACGAACCATAAAAATGGTTGCGCTCTCCTACGGCGCTTGGAAAATTTTTATAGATGTCATTACTACATATATTGCGCTCCTACGGAGCTGGAAGGCGGCATGTAAAACTGCAAATCGCCTGCGCTCTGTTGGGCATTCTTGGATTTGGCGTGGTTGAGGTTTTCGATCAAGGAGCCGGGGCCAGCCGCGACATAGACGTCGAGAAGCCGTATCTAAATTTTCCCGTCAGGAATGGCGCCCCGATGCGCCACGTTCGCGTGCTGGTCGATGGCAAAACAGAGCGCGCCTTTGACATCGAACTCGCCGATGACAAACCCGATTGGTGGGCCTTTCTGGATGCGACACCATTTCTGGGCAAAGTTGTGACGATTACAAAGCCTGAATCTTTCCTGCCAGGGTGGCGACGTCGGGATTATTTCGATGGCGGTGTACACATTAAAGTCTGCATGGCAATAGTTTTAACGCCGTTCCTGCGCCAATTCCGACCCGGGCAATGGCTCTCGTTTGGGGCTGGGCCTCTCGATCCATAAGTTTTCTATCTCCTCGAGGCTGCGGCCTTTGGTTTCCGGGACGCACTTCCAATAGTAGGAAACGGCGACGAGGCAAATGGCGGCAGCGGTGAAAAAGAATACCGGCATGCCGTACCTGGAAACGTACCAGGGAAACACCCAAGCGCTGAATGCGTTCGTTGTCCAGTTGGCGAAAGTGGCCAGGGACATGGCCCGGCCGCGCACGCGGTTGGGAAAAATTTCAGGCGTTAAAACCCAAATAACCGCGCAGATCGAGAAAGCGATAGCGGCGATGTAAACGCAGATTAATCCGCCAATCCAAAGTCCAACCGCCTCGGATACGGTTGATTGGTCGCGTATGCCAAAAAGAAAAACGGCGCCTATGGATGCCAGCGCGAGTGTGACGACTCCCATTCCGCTGATCAGGAGCGGACGGCGCCCAATACGGTCAATGAATATCAGGGCGAGAATGGTAAAGAGCAGGTTGATAAATCCGAAACCGACTTGCGCCAAAAGCGCGCCGGCATTTTGGAAGCCGGCGGCCGCGAGAATTTTTGGGCCGTAGTAAACGACGATGTTCACGCCGGAAAGCTGGCCAAATACCGACAAAAGAATGCCCAGCAATAAGGCGCGACGGAGACCGGGCTCGAACAATTCCTGAATTGAACCCCGCTTTGATTCGAGAGTGTTCTTGATGCCTGTCATTTGGGCATTGGCCGTTTCCGGCCCGCCGATTCGTTTCAAAATCTCCAATCCCTGCGCTTCCCGCCCGGCCTGAATCAGCCAGCGCGGCGTTTCCGGGACGCACAACAATAAAAGCAGGAACAATCCGGCCGGCAACATTTCCGCGCCGAACATGCCGCGCCAATATTCGCCCACGATGATCCAATGAAGAAATTGCCAATTGCTGAAGGCGTCGGGATGGGCCAGGGCGAATCGCAGGAGAAGCCAGTTTGACAGGTACGCCAATAGAATGCCGATGACGATGGACAATTGGTAAAAAGCCACGAGACGGCCGCGCCAGGCCTGCGGGGCAAACTCGGAGATATACGTCGGCGCAACGACCGAAGCCATTCCGATCCCGATGCCGCAGCTTGCGCGAGCCAGGGCGAGTATGCTGAATGCGTGTGGAATCGTGGAATAAATTGCCGAGACCAGAAAGAAAAGCGCCGAGACCAGAAGGACTGGTTTTCGGCCAAATCGGTCGCTCAATGTTCCGGCGATCGCCGCGCCGAGAACGCATCCGATCAGCGCGGAACTGGTAAACCAGCCTTCCATCAAGTCGTTCAGGGAAAACTGTTCCCGCACCCGCTCGACGGTTCCTGAAATGACGGCCGTATCAAATCCAAACAGCAAGCCACCCAGAGAAGCGACCAGGCAAACCAATGCCAGGTATTGAATGCCTCCGCGGCCGGCCCGGTTCTGCAAACCGACGGAATCGGCTCCCTTAAGATCAATATTTTCACTCATACTTTTGCGCTGAAAACGGTTTCCCGGCGGGCCGACGGATCCTGTTCCCCGGCTTTCATTTCGGCCAGCAGTTGCCAGCAATACCACTGCATCCGCGGCAAATGAAATGGTCCTTTCCACATATTGCCCTTTAGACGGGTTGCCACGGCGCCATCCCGGTGCAGATATCCGAACCATTCACCGTGCGGGGGGTCCGGGAAATGCGCGTATGCCCACTCATGGACTTGCCTGTGCCAATTCGCGTATTTCTCGTTTCCAGTGAGCGCGAAGGCGAGCAAGGTGGCGATGATGGCTTCGTTGTGGGGCCACCAAAATTTCATGTCATGCCAGTATTCGGCGCAGGGGAGTCCTCGCGCGTCGCGAAAATAAAAGATGCCGCCGTACTGCTGGTCCCAACCGAGGGAATAGGAATAATCAATGATACGGCAGCCCAGTCGAATCAGGCGCGAGTCATTTTGACGGTGCCGGGCTTCTTCGAGAATGAACCAGCCCATCTCGAGACTGTGACCGGGATTAATCATCCTGCCGTCGAAGGTGTCATAAAATTCGCCATTGGGCCCGACGCATTCCAGGAGTGCCTCGAAATCCGGCTTTAAAAAGTCCCGTTCGACTTCGTCGATACATTGGTCAATCCATTCTGTGCACAGCGGATCATTGACCGCCTTGCGCAATTCCTGGGCGGTGACGATCAGGATCATGGGCATGGCGAGTCCTTTTATCGGGCGAACCTCCGGATTGACCTTTGGAGGCAGAAGCCCCGGGGTCGTATGATATTTCAGAATTAACTTAAATAAATCGAGCGCCTGTTCGATGTAACGGGATTCGCCGCTCGCCATTCCGAACGCGGCCAGGGCGACGACTGCGAAGCTTTCCGAATAAAGATAGCGGCGTTTTCGAAGCGGTTTTCCTTCGCGCGTCAGCCAGAAAAACATCCGGCCGTCCGCGTCGAAACAACGCTCATTGATAAATTGGATTCCGTGCCGGGCGGCCTCGAGCCATTCGGGCCGTTTTTCAACCGTCTTGTAGAGTGTGGCCAGGAGCCATGCGAACCGGCCCTGAAACCAAACGGATTTGTCGGTTTGCAGAAGCGTTCCGTCCTGGTCGAAGCAAGTCAGATAGCCTCCGTACTGCCGGTCGATGGCCCTGGGGAGCCAAAACGGCAGGGTGTCCGTGAGCAGGCCGTCGCGGTACGTGGCGAGAAAAGAGTCGAAGTTATTCGGCGCGGAGAAGTGATTTGAAGCCGTGGAATTGGGATTCATTCGTTGATCTGGCCTTTCAAAAACCCGTTGAATCAATTGCATTCATTTAAAATCCAGAGATCCCGGCCGCTTTGCCGGATGTTACGGCATTTGTTCATTTCAGATTATTTAAGCTTTCCGGCGGGAACCACAATGACGCAAATGCGTCATTGTCCTAAGTTTCCAAACGTGTTGTTATGGTTATGAAAATGCAGAAGAAATTTTGCGCTTCAACAAGCCCAGCCTTTACGCTGATTGAACTTCTGGTGGTCATCGCCATTATCGCGATTTTGGCGGCCATTCTGCTGCCGGTTTTAAATGAGGCGCAGCAAAAAGCGCAGAGCACCGAATGTCTTAACAACATCCGGCAACTGGTGATGGCATGGAACACATACCTGAACGATTCCAATGACAGGATCGCCAATAATCACAGCAATGGAAACTCGGCCTGTGGAGCGGACGCGTGGGTGACTGAAGGTACCAAGCTGAGTGTGGGCACCTGGAACGGCAGCGCGCGGGAGGAGGCGAGCGCGGCGGCCCAAAATAATGCCTGGGCCATTCAATATGGATTACTCTTCAGCTATAATTCCAGCCCCAAACTGTACCATTGTCCGACGGACCAATCCCTGGATACCGAATGGAAAGTGCTGCGGGACCGCAGTTACTCGATCAGTTGTGGTATGAATTGGGCCAATGACAACGCGGATAGCACTCCAACCAACGGCAGTTTTTTTAAATCGTCCTTAATCCGCAACCCCGGTCCGTCGCAGGCTTCGGTCTTTATTGATGTCTCTGCCAACAGCATCGATAACAACGAATTTCCCTGTTATAATGCCGGCGATAATAATTACACCTATTACAAACTTCCCACCAGCCGCCATAACGACGGCGGAAACTTCAGTTTTGCCGACGGACACGTGGAGCATTGGAAGTGGTATGGCCCATATATAAATCAGGGAAATCAAATACCCGATGCTACACTGGGCCAGGGTCAAGGCTCCGGTTATAATTATGTAACAACTTCGACAGACCCCGATTTACCGCGATTGCAGGCGACATTTCCATATATACAAGGCTTTTAATCATACCTGAGTTCCCACCGATTCCTAAACTGAAACCAAACCCCGAAAATCCCTTCAGCTATGAAAACAATCTCGAAATTATCACAGAGTCGTTGCGCCAACGGGAAGAGGTGGCTGAGCGCTGTGGTCGTCCCGGCGCTCGCCCTCTTATTTGGCAGTTGGCTTGAGCAACCGGTGCAAGCGCAGACGACCTACGCGCTGACGAATCTGTTTACAGACGCGACCGGAGTTGGCGTGCTTACAAGCAGCACGTCTCTTAGAGGGATGGCATACGATCCGGTATCCAATTTGGTCTATGTCGCCGTTGCCAGCGTCGCATCGCCCGCCATTGGCGCCTTTGATGGGACTGCCGGCACTTCTCTCGGGACCTTTAATGTAACGGGCGTATCCGGTGGCACGACGTTCGCTTTGGACCAAATAGGAGTCGCCGCCGACGGCGCGATTTATGGAATCAATCTTGATACAGCCTCGAGTTCCGCCAACACGCTGTACCGTTGGACAAACTGGACGTCCATACCCACGGTCGCATTTGATGGTAATGCGTTGGCCAACGGCACTCCGATTTCAGACACCAGCGGACGCATTGGTGATACCCTGGCTGTGGAGGGTTCCGGCGCAAACACGCTCATTTTAGCCGGCGTCGGTGGAAAGCCATACTTTTGCCTCTTTTATCCAAATGATGGGGTGGGCCTTACTTATACCAACACAATCATAGATATTCCCAGCGGCCTTTCCATTGCGGGAAATGTCTATGGCCTCTGTTTTTACACCAATAACACATTCCTGGTCAAACCCGCCAGCAGCGGCAACAGCACAGCCTATCTAATCCAGTATCCCGCGAATTACGCTTCGCAAACCATCGTGACGGGCGCCGTTGTTGCCACGGTGTCATTGGGTGGTTCGTATAACAATACGACGATGCTTTCCTACGCGCCGAGCGCCGGCTTTTTAGGCGTGCTGACGACCGGCGGCAATCCTTCGCCGCTTGGTTTGCTGAGCGGTGGGAACATTGTGGGTGGAGTGACGTCGCTGGCCACGACAAATTTGACCACGCCGAACAGTAACGGCAACGCGACCGGCGGCGTGGCCCTGGGCGGCAACGGAATGACCAACGTCCTTTATGCGTACGATACTGCCAATTCCTTGTATGCGTACAAAATCATCACGGTGCCTCCGGTCGCGCCGACTATTACGGGTCCCGTTGGCGGAACTGTTTATCCACCTTATACCATGAGTGTTTCTGTGAGCGGGACCGCGCCGTATTCATACCAATGGCTGGCCACAAACGCCGCTGTGGCCGGCAGCTTCACGAATATTCCGGAAGCGACAACCAACACGTACACTATCACGACGGCGTCCACGAATTTCTATGAGGTGATTGTTACCAACATCGCCGGTGACGCGACCAGCGCGGTGGTAATGGTCGAAGCCCAGCAGCCTGTTACGAACTCCGCGGTGAGTTCTCTTTGGACGGTGACGCCTGGACAATCCGGTTACAGTTGGCTCTCATCGAGCGATAACAACGAGCGTGGAATTGCCTACGACACCAACTCGCAGAATGTGGTCGTCTCCGCAACGTCTGGGCTTTACATCATTAACGGCAACAACGGCACGAATATAGGGACATTAAGCCTGAGTGGCGTGACTTTCGGCGGGTTGCTGGGCGGTTGCGACCAGGTGGGAATAGGCGACGACGGGGCGGTCTATGGCGGCAATCTGATAAACAGCGGCAACACGTTCACCTTGTATCGCTGGTCTTCGCCGACTAATTCCGTGACGGCGACCCAGGCGTTCAATGGCGACCCGGGCAATGGCAATGCCAGCAGCGAACGCTGGGGAGATACGATCGCCGTGCGCGGCGCGGGGCCAAATACGGAAATTCTCCTGGGCTCGCGCGCTTCCGCGCCGGGCGGCACCAACGTGGCGCTGCTAACTCCCAATGACGGAGTGGGACTGACCTATTCTTCCCAAATCATCGCGGTAAGCGGTGTGCCGCCGGGTTTTGCGAGCAGCGGCATCAGTTTCGGCGCGGGAAACACATTTTGGGCCAAGAACTTTGGCGGCGATTTGTATGAAATCGCGTTCAACCCCAGCACTTTGACCGGAACTGTTGTTTTCGATTACCAGGAACCGGCCCAGGTTTCAGCCTCTCTTACGGGCGTGGGCATCGACCCTGTCAACAACATCCTGGCCAGCATTCAGCCGTATGACACCCCAAACGATTTGCAATTGTATGAGTTGACCGGCACTTCAGACCCGCCGGTTCTCTTTGACCAGGCGTTTTTCACATCGGCGAATGCCAACGGGAACGAAAACGCGGCCATCACCGTGAAATATCCGCGCATTTACGCCCTGGACGTGAACAATGGGATCGTCGCTTTGACTTATGGCACACCGGCGACTACCGCTCCGACGATTAGCATCCCGCCGTTGAGTACTTCCGCCTATGCAAACGTGGCAAGCGTGACGTTGTCCGTTAGCGCTTCGGGCTCAGTGCCGCTCTATTATCAGTGGCAGTTCAACTCGAACAATATTCCGGGGGCGACCTCCAGCACCTATACCATCACGAATCCGCCATTGAGCGCGGCAGGTTACTACGACGTCGTTGTCCACAACATCGCCGGTACAATCACGAGCACACCGCCCGCCTTGCTTACTATCGTGGTACCGGTTACGAATGCGAATGTGGCGCAATTGTGGAGCATCGGGCCTGGAACCAATTCATCGGTAAATGGACCGTATCTGACGACCTCCGGCTATGAAACGCGTGGATTGGCCTATGATTCAACCACGACGAACCTGCTCGTAGCCGATCACTATTTCATCCATGACTATAACGCCACCAACGGCAACTACCAGTTTGACCTCAATACCGCGGGACTGCCAACCGGCGGCAACGGCGGCTGGACGGTGGACCAAATCGGCGTGGCGGATGATGGCACGCTCTATTCAGCCAATCTCAGCCTGGATGGAACCGGTTTTTCAATTATCAGCTATGGCACGTATAGTTATGGCAGCCTAAACTACGCGTACGGCGGGTCTGCCGGCGGCGACGATTTGAATACTCTCGATCCGTTGCCCGATCGTTGGGGTGATACGATGGCCGTGCGTGGTTCTGGAGCAAACACAGAAATTTTGTTCGGCTCATACAATGGGACAAACGTGGCTCTATTTACGACCCCGGACGGCGTGAATTTCATGCCCACGCTCATCGAAGTGCCAGGAGTTCCGGCGGGATTTGCGGGCCTGGGCATTGCTTTTGGCCCGGGCAATACCTTCTATGCAAAGGGCGGCCATGACTATAATCTGCGCCAGATATCGTTTAATACCAACACGGTGCCTGCCACCGGGACAGCGGTTGAAGTGTACATCGCCGGTTCGCAGACGCCGAACGACCTGACGGGTCTGGGCGTGGATGTGACCAACAATATCCTGGGCGGGGTCTGTTACAATGACAGTCCCAGCGACGCGCAGTTATATTTGTTGAGCGACAACACCAACGCGCCAAATCTGTTTGAGCAGGACTTTTTCCCGGCCAACAACGCGAACGCGCAGGAAAACTCCGTCGTAGCACTGAAGGACGGCTGGGGATTTGCCCTCAACGTCAACAACGGTATTGTGGCATTTAAATACAGTGAGCCGTATGCTCCGTCGGTGACTCTGACCAGTGTGGTTTACGCGCCGGCCAGAACGACCATCGACTGGAACAACACTTTTGACGGACATGGCTACCAGGTGCAATACAAGACCTCTCTGTTGGCTCCCGCGTGGACGCCACTCGGGACCCCGGTGACGGCAACCAATGCGACAGCCTCATACACAGATACAACAGCCAATGGAACGACGCGGTTTTACCGGGTCGTTTCAGAATAGAGACGTTCCGGTAACCGCGCGGTTGTACGCGCTGGACGCTCTGCGGGGTCTGGCCATTTTGGCGATGCTGCTGTCGGGACAACTTCCCTTTGGCGGAAATGATCTGCCTTCATGGATGTACCATGCCCAGGAACCTCCACCGGCGCATGAATGGATCGGCACGCTTCCAGGAATTACCTGGGTGGATTTGGTCTTTCCGTTCTTTCTTTTTTCGATGGGCGCTGCGTTTCCATTTGCTCTTTCACGGCGCATGGCCGATGGAACGCCCGCCTGGAGGGCTGCGCTGTTCATTTTGGAGCGCGGATTCCTCCTTGCGTTTTTCGCGCTCTTTGTGCAGGCCATTCGGCCATCCACGTTGAGCCGGCATCCGACTACGACCGTCTGGCTTGTGGCTTTGCTCGGTTTTTTCATTCTATTTCCAGTCCTCACGCGGCTTCCTTCCTCATGGCCGCGTGGCGTTCGATGGAGTATTCGCGCCGCCGGTTGGATTGGTGTGGTGCTGTTTTTTTCTTTTGCGCGTTATCCCGATGGGAGCGGGTTTGACCTGGGGCGGAGCGACATTATTATTGTCGTGCTCGCAAACATGGCGGTTTTCGGCTCACTGATTTGGATGCTGACGCGCGATCAACTATTGCCACGGCTGGGGGTGCTTGGGATTTTATTTGCCATCCGATTGTCCAATATGCCGCAGCCGGTGGACGGATGGGTGCATGATCTGTGGGAATTTTCACCCGCGCCATGGATTTATAAGCTGTATTATCTGCAGTATCTGTGCATTGTCATACCCGGCACGATTGCGGGAGACCTGGCCTTTAAGTGGGCGCGCCGCCCGGAGATGGTTTCCGGGGCCGACGATGATGGCGCATGGCCAAAATGGCGGCTGGCCGTCATTGGCGTCCTGATGTTTTTGTTCGTGCTGGTCCTGTTGATTGGATTGAAAGCGCGCTGGCTGGTTTCGTGCACCTTGATGACATTTGTCCTGTGCGGGCTGGTTTATTGGCTTATGTCCGGGCCAAAGAATGAAATCGAGCGACTCTACAGAAAACTGTTTTGTTGGGCGATTTATTGGCTGGCGCTCGGCCTTTTCTTCGAGCCTTATGAAGGCGGAATCAAAAAAGACAAGGCCACAATGAGCTATTATTTCGTTACGTCAGGCCTGGCGATTTGTGTTTTGATTGGCCTTTCGATTATTGTCGATGTCTTCAAACGCCGGCGCTGGCTGCAACTGCTGATTGATAACGGCCAGAATCCAATGATCGCGTACGCCGGCATCAATAATTTCATCACGCCGTTGCTGGCGCTGACCGGCGGAGATTGGTTGCTCACAAAGTTCGCGGTTACGCCGTGGCTTGGCTTTGGCAAGGGCCTCATCATCACGTTGCTGATGGCCATTACCGTCAGTTTTTTGACGCGAAGAAAAATTTTCTGGCGCACATAGTGTCCTGTTATTTACCTCTGAGAGTTCTTAATTCATGAATGAATCGGGCAAAGGATTCAGCCGCCGCGCGTTTATCAAAAGCGCCGGCATGGCGGCGCCCTTGATTTTCGTGCCGTCCATTGGAACGGGCTCGGATGATCTGAACGGGAAGAGGGCTGGCGCCGAGTTGGCGGCAGATCTGGTGATCGTTGGCGGCGGATTGGGCGGTTGCGCGGCGGCGCTGGCGGCGGCCAGAAATCATCTCCGGGTCATCATGACGGAGGAGACGGATTGGATTGGAGGCCAATTGACGCAGCAGGCGGTGTCTTTACCCGATGAGAATCAATGGATTGAAACTGTGGGAGGTACGCGGAGTTATTTGAATTTGCGCAAGAGCGCGCGCGATTTCTATTTCCGGAATTATCCATTGACGCCAAAAGCGCGCGCAAATCCGCAGTTTAATCCCGGCAATTGCTGGGTTTCGCGCGTCGGTTGCGAACCGCGGGTGTGGCTGTCTGTTTTGTACGAGGCGCTCATGCCGTTTTTGGGCAATGGGCGGCTGCAGATCCTCTTGCGACATAAGTTGATTGGCGCGGAGACGGACGGCAATCGAGTGAAATCGGTTCGCGTGTTGAACCTGGATTCCGGAAATGCGCTTGTCTTGCGCTCCGCCTGGTTTGCCGATGCCACGGAGATGGGAGATTTGCTGCCGGCGACTGGAACGGAGTATGTCGTTGGCGCGGAGTCGCAAAAGGAGAGCGGCGAACCACATGCGAAATCAATTGCGGAACCGAATGATCTTCAATCCTTTACCCAATGTTTTGCAATGGATTATTTGCCGGACGAAGACAATACGATTGCGCGGCCGGCGGACTATGCCTTTTGGCGTGGCGCAATGACGCGGACCTTTTGGGGCTCATACCGATTGTTATCTTTTGACGACCCGGATTGCGCGAAAATTGGTTTTAGCCCCGATGGAAGGAAAGGATTTTGGACGTATCGGCGGATCGCAGACCGCAACAATTTCCTTCCCGATTTTTATCAAAGCGATATTACGATCGTGAACTGGCCGCAAAATGATTATTCGCTTGGCCCCATTTGCGACGTCAGCGACGAGACGGCGGCGATGAACCTGGCCCGGTCGAAACAGTTGAGCTTGTCGCTTTTGTATTGGCTTCAAACCGAAGCGCCCCGGTCGGACGGTGGCGCGGGCTGGCGCGGCTTGCGGTTGCGCCCGGACATCGTGGGCACGGAAGGTGGAATGGCAAAATATCCGTATATTAGGGAAGGCCGGCGTATCCGCGCTGAATATACCGTAGTTGAACAGGACGTGAGCTTGAACTGGCGGATAGGGGAGATGGGCTTGAAGGGAGACCAGGCGCGGGCAAAAGCATTTGCGGATTCCGTGGGCATCGGAAGCTACGCGATGGACATACACAGTTCGACTGGCGGCGAAGTTCTGAGGCTGGGAAAGACGTTGCCGTTTCAAATCCCATTGGGCGCGCTGATTCCCGCGCGAATGGAGAACCTTTTGCCTGCGTGCAAAAATATCGGAGTGACCCACCTGACCAACGGTTGTTTTCGCGTGCATCCCGTGGAGTGGAACATCGGCGAGGCGGCCGGCTCCCTGGCCGCGTTCTGCATCGCGAGACAGAAACAGCCGAGGGAAGTCAGAAATCAACCGGATCTATTGGCGGATTTTCAAAAACTCCTGCGGGACGACGGCGTTCGGCTTGAGTGGCCAAATGGCATTCATGTACCAATCGAACTGGGCAGGAACCAGGAACCGTAACATCACATATCAATCATTCTATGGAGCAATTACCAAATAAAACGATCCCACTCCCGGAGATGAACCGCCGCAATTTCCTGTACACTTTGGGGGCAAGTGGCATGGCGCTCGCAGCCTTTCCGCAGACGCTGCATGCATTCCCTGATTCAACTGAAATCAAGCCAATTGCGGGAAGCTGGTTCGAGTTTCAGCACCATTCCACCGTTGAAGGCGTGGACTGGAACCCTCAGTGCGTCCGATTCACGTGCGATCAGTGGGACGCCAAAATCAAAGAAATTGCGGATGTGGGAATGGAGTACCTCGTACTCATGGCTACGGCGGTCTATTACCGGTCCTTTTACCCGTCGAAAGTCTATCCGCAATGGCAATTGGCTTGCCCTGATCCGCTGGAGATCGTTCTTTCGGCCGCTGACAAGTATGGTATTAAGTTCTTCATCGGCGGAGGGTTCTATGGTGATTGGACGAGCCCCAATATTATTTCCGACCCGGTGGGTATGAAACAGAGTTTGGAGGCTATCGAAGAAATTGCGGGCATTTATGGCCACCACAAGAGCTTTTACGGGTGGTATTGGCCAAATGAAGCGTTCATCAATAAACATTTTTCCGAGCAGTTCATAAAATACGCCAATACCTCGTCGCAATTGGCCCGAAAATTAATGCCCGGCGCAAAAATTTTAATTGCCCCTTATGGAACGCGATTGGCCGTGCCGGACGACAAGTATGTGCAACAGTTGTCCTCTCTGGACGTCGATATGATCGCGTATCAGGATGAAATTGGCGTTCGCAAATCGACAAAGGACGAGACGCCCTCTTTTTACGAAGGACTGAGAAAAGCCCATGATCGCGCCCAGAGATCGGCCATCTGGGCGGATGTCGAAATTTTCAATTTTGAAGGCGCGGTCTACCATCGCGCTTTGATTCCGGCGCCGTTTGAACGTGTCCTGGATCAATTGGCTTCTGTTTCACCGTGGGTTGATAAGATTTTAGTCTACCAGTATCAGGGGATGATGAACAAACCCGGCTCGGACGCATTTTGCGGGAGTCAGGCATCCACGAAATTATATACGGATTATGTTCATTGGCTTAAGAGCAGGGCGTGATTAATATACGGCTATTGTCGGCGCATTACATTATGAAAGGCTTTTGCGGACAATGACGAACGCCGTTCGTCTTGTTGCGGCAGGAAGTATGTTCTCCATTTGTCAGGTTCTTGCCGACGGCCCTCCCGATCAGGGATTTGTTGTGGATAGTTTTCATACGGAAGAGGGGCTGCCTGCCGAAGCGGTCACCAGCATCCTTCAGGACCACAACGGGTATCTATGGATTGGCACTACCAATGGATTGGCGCGGTTTGATGGCATTCATTTCACGACGTTTGATTCAATCAATACCCCGGAATTGCAGGACGGCCAGATATTGAGCCTGTACCAGGACCGGAGCGGGTCGCTATGGATTGGAACCGGGCAGGGATTGGTCCGTTATAGCGGCGGTCGTTTTTCCCCATTTGTTGAGAAAGACGGCCTTTCATCGGACAGGATTATTTGTGCAGGTGAAGATACCGCCGGCCATATCTGGGCGGGAACCGAGGCGGGTTTAAATCGCCTGGAACAATCCCGGTTCGTTTCCTTTTTCACGCTCGAAGGATTACCGGACGATCGGATTAATGGCATGGCAATGCTGCGGCAGAATTTAATTTTTGCGACAGGCAAAGGATTGGCAGAATTCGGCGGAGTCCGATTTGGACCGTACACACCGGTTTCGGGTATCCCGTCAGATGACATCCGGGAGATCCGCGCGGATGCGGCTGGGAACCTGTGGCTGGCAGACGATGCAGGACTGTGGAAGATTCAGTCGCATGGGACTGATCAGGATGTGACTCAGGTCTATAAGGGAACGGTAACAGTCTTTGAGATAGCCGCCGGTGGTGCACTATGGTTTGGCCGTCCGGACGGAAGTTTGCAGGAATTGGCCGTTAATGAGGGTGAAACTTCGCCTGTTCAGATTGCTCATTTTCCATGCGCTATATCCGCTTTGCGTGAAGACGCGGAACGTGATTTATGGGTCGGCACGGCCAATAACGGACTCTACCGCGTCAAACGACGCGAACTCAATGTCACCTTGCCTATCGGTTCAGGATATGCGGACGTATTTTCATTGGCGATTCTCTCTTCAAATGAAATGTGGTTCTCGACCATGTCCGGGACCCTTGCATACTGGAAAACAAATGAACTTGTTACAAATATCCATTGGGCGGCGGGTATGCAGGTTCGGGTTGTATCGGGCGACGATCATTCCGGAATATGGATCGGGACGCTCGATGACGGGTTGTTTTATTGGGACAACCGTCAGCTTCGCCATTGGGACGAATTGGACGGGTTGTCAGATAATGACGTAGAATCCATTTCTATCGGAAAGGACAGGGTCTGGCTGGGCACGCGCAACGGCGGGCTGAATTGCCTGCACGACGGACACATTGACCGTTTTCTGACACCCTGGGGCCTGACCGGAAATTACGCCGGAGTGATTACTGAGGATGCCGCGGATCGTTTGTGGATAGGCACCACAGGAGATGGATTGTTCTGCCTGTCGAACGGAGTCTTTTCAGCGTTTTCGGATACCAACGGCCTGCCGAATAACGACGTTCGCGCCCTCTTGGCGGACGATAAACAGCGGGTGTTATGGGCAGGGACAGCCAACGGACTGGTGCGCCTTCAAGCCGGCCGTTTGACCGCGTTCTCGAAAAAAGATGGCCTGCCCGATGATGAAATTTGTCAGTTGCAGCAGGATAGCCATGGAAATCTCTGGGTCGGTTGCAACAGCGGCGTATATCGGCTGCAAAAATCGCAACTGGCCGAATATGCGGAAGGACGCATCCAGTTCATTGATGCCGTGCCGTATGACGCCGCTGATGGATTGCCCGCCATGCAATGCATCCCGGGCGCGCAAATCCGGAAAACCAGCGCCGCCAGCGATGGCACTGCATGGTTTGCGACGAGCAAAGGTGTGGTCTACCTCGATCCGGAATTGAGCCGGTGGAATACAAAGCCGCCGCCGGTGGTTTTAGAGCAGTTGCTGATAGATGATGTTCCGGTTCCTCCGACAAATCGCGTTCGTATTCCGGCGGGCGCGGAACGAATCCAATTTCAATATACCGCTTTGAGCCTGGTCGCGCCGGAGAAGGCGCGTTTCCGGTGCCGGCTCGATGGTTTTGACCGCACCTGGGTCAACATGGGGAACAAGCGCGCTGTCCAGTATACCCAGGTCCCGCCCGGTCATTACCGGTTTCGCGTGATCGCCTGCAATAATGACGGCGTCTGGAACGGAGTCGGCGACAGCCTCGCGGTGATTGTGGCGCCGTTCTGGTGGGAGACGGTCCGGTTCAAGCTGCTGGTATTGGGGATATTCGCTGCATTTGTTTTCGGCATCCTTCGCCAGCGCCGAACCCGGTTGCGCGAAATGGAACGGCTGCGCGTGCGGATCGCCGGAGACCTTCACGATGAGTTGGGATCGAGCTTATGGAGCATTGCCTTGCTCAGCCAGATGTTAAAGAAACACGGCAAAATGGGCGACGAGGAGCGGCGCGATGCCGACGAAATTCACCGCATTGCCCGGCAGACTTCCAACGCTATCCGTGATATTGTTTGGATAATCAATCCGGCATTCGACACGATGCAGGACCTGGTGCAACGCATGAAGGATTTTGCCGGGACGATATTGCGTGGCGCGGAATATCAGTTGAATTGTGAAGGATTGAATTTATCGCGCCGGCTGACACTCGGCTTTCGCGAAAATGTTTTCCTCATGTATAAAGAAATTCTAACCAACGTGGCCAAGCATGCGCGCGCTTCGTCGGTCGAAATTTGCCTGAAAGAGCTTCCGCGCGTCTGGGAACTGAGCGTTCGTGATGACGGCGCCGGTTTCGACCCGTCAGCGCCGGTCACGGGCAATGGATTGCAAAATTTGCGGCGGCGCGCGGAAAAAATCGGGGCGACGATCCACGTCGCCAGTTCGCCGGGCAAAGGCGCCACGGTGATGCTGACCATTCCGAACTCCGGCGAACGGCTGTTTAGGAGACCAAAATTCAGACAGATGTTATATGAAAACGACAACGACGGCAGCCACGACAACGGTCTGGCTGGTTGAAGACCACGAAGATTGCCGCCGCATGGTCGCGCGGGTCATCAACCGGACGACCGCCATGCGTTGCGAGCATGCATTTTCGAACTGTGAAGAAGCGCTGTCCGCGCTCGGCAGCGGGCCGCCGCCGGACGTCATCCTCCTGGACGTCGGGCTTCCGCGCATGAACGGCATCCAGGGCATTCGCGAGATTAAGGGGCGGGCCCCATCCACCCACGTCGTCATGCTCACGGTGTATGACGACCATGAAAAAGTATTTAACGCGATTTGCGCCGGCGCTTCCGGTTATTTGTTGAAAACCGCGGATGACCAGGCCATCGTTAACGCCATTCAGGAAGTCCTCAATGGCGGCGCGCCGATGAACCCCCGTGTTGCGCGAATGGTCCTGGGAATGTTCACCCGTCTGACCGAACCCGCGAAACGTGACTACGGCCTTTCCCCGCGGGAAACTCAGATTCTCGAACTCATGAGCCATGGTCTGATCAAGAAGGAAATCGCAGACCGCCTGGCACTGAGTTATCATACGGTGGACAACCATTTGCGAAGCATCTACGGCAAGCTGCACGTTCACACGCGCGGGGGCGCGGTCGCCAAGGCTCTCACGGAAAAGTTGCTTTGACCCTGAATCCAAACTCTGGATGATTTTCCCTGAAATATTTCGCGGGTCGAATCGAGCGCCAAATCGCACGGACGATTCGGGGCCGGGGATTTTGACCGTTGGTTTGCACAAAGGATTTTGCTGGCCGCTCATTCGCGCCCTGGCGTTTGTCCTGCTCATCGCGCTGGCGGCGTGCCGCCCGGCGCCGCGGGAAATCACTGCTCTTTACATGACCGGAGTTTACGCAGATTCCGCGCGAACGCTGGCCGAAGAATTTGAGAGACAAACGGGCATACAGGTAAAAATCGTTTCAGCGCCGTATCTCACGCTGCATGAGAAAGAACTTACGGAATTACTCAACGGCAGCCGCGATTACGACGTTATGCAGGTCGCGCAGCAATGGGACGGTGAAATTCTGCCGCATCTCCTGCCGCTGGACGGCCTGATAAACACGAACAGTTCCTATTTCCAGGACTTTATTCCGCAAATTCGCGAGTCCTGTGGCGAACTCGATGGCAGAACCTATGGCCTGCCAATGGCCAGCGACGCCATTACCCTGCTTTATCGCACGGACGTATTCCGGGCGCGGTCCGCTGAATTTCGCCGGCTCACCGGACGAACCCTGGAGCCGCCGCAAACGTGGGACGATTACATTCAATTGGCCGGTTTTTTTAACTCCGAGTCGCTTTACGGCAATATTATCATGGGGTTAAAGGAACAGAATTTCACAATTTGGTCCGGGATTTTTTTCGGCATGGGCGGGCAGTTGGTGGATGATCACTGGCGGCCGGTGCTCAACTCGGAAGTCGGAGTTCGAAGTCTAAATCTGTTTGTGCAGATGTTTCATGACTCGCCGCCCAACTCGCAAACACTTGGCATTGAAAAAGCGAATGCCTTGTTTCTTCAAGGCTGGGGAGCGATGTATCTTACCTGGCCGAGTCTGATCTGGGAACAGATGCAGGATACAAATCTTTGCCAGGTATCCGGCAAAGTTGCGGCCGCCGTAATTCCCGGAATCAAGCCCCAGGTCAGCGCATGGTCACTGGGCGTCAATCGCAATTGCCCGGATTCGGACGCGGCATTCAAATGGGTTGTCTTTTACCTCAACAAGGCAAATACTAAAAAGCTTTTGTTGGATTATGGCAAAGGTTCGCCCCGCATTTCCACGTATCAGGATGAGGAATGCCGTAATAAGGTGTTTTACCTGCCCCAGGTGAGGGCAGGGCTGGAAAGCGGCATCCCGCGTTTTCGCATCCCGCCCTCCCAGGAACTTTGCGATTATTTGGACGATCAAATTTCCCAGGCCGTGGCCGGGCGCATTACGCCGAAAGTCGCGCTCGACCGGACTGCGGCCTACTGGCGCACAGTCCTTAAGAAAACCGGTTACCTGCGCGAGTAATGCTGAAACTCACAAGACTGCTGGTCGTCACGATTTTGGCGGGAACCAGTTGGCCGGCAGCCGCTCAAACCCGAGTGGCAACGCCCATCGAATTGCAAAGCATGTTGAGAACCAATACGCAAGGAGCCGTTGTCAGCCTGTGCGGCATTGATCCCGATTCCTGTCCCTCTATCCCGATGTCACAGGCTTTTGCCGGCGGCAAATTGATTTTCTCTGATTCGCCGGAAAGTCCGACAAACGCCGGCATCCTGTATATGGACACAAACCTGCCGCCCACAGTTGCAGGAGCTGCCAATCGTGTGTTCGTTTATCATGTGAATGCGAGCTTTTCCGAAACGATGAGATTTAGCGTTCTCATTAGGAACAACGGCAAATCGGCAGCCGCCCTGAGGGTGCGCCGGACTGGCATTGCCGGCCCAAGCGCGAATTATTTGCATGTTGGCGAAACGGCAGTCTACCGCTGGCTTACAAGCGCGCCGTGCCCAGCTCGCGCCGTCGCTCCCGGCCAAACGATACGGTTGGATACCCATTTCGATTCGATCCAAATCGGCCATGGAGGCCTGGCGAACGGCATCTGGGATTATACATTCGATCAACCGCACGCCATCATCATTTGCGCTCTTCACTCAAACGACGTTCCGGATATCGTGGGTCCCACGCTCGCAGTATTGGCCCGGGACATTCATGACCGTGGGACTTTTGCGTATTGCGATAAACTGTGCGCCGCGAGTGCCCGCGTGATCGTAGATCCCGCCGCAGGCGTCCGGCAATTTCCTATTGGCGGCGGCAGTGATGTCTATGTGACAGGCTGGGATTATGCCGTGTTTCCCCCGACCGCCGCGACAAATGACGGCAATTACGGAGTGCTTTATACCGTCAAAATGAATACCGCATCCGATGATTCCAGAGCGCTCGCGCTTGCATTGCTCATGAGTCCCCAAGGCGGTCCCTGGTGCGGCGCCGTGAATGCTGCGCCCGGACTGTTGGCCGGAGGGACATTTTTCATTCCTTCCACCGGCAGCGCCGTTTCAGATCCTTCCAGCGCGACGATTGAAGGAGAATATTTCCCCGGCGCACCGAAGGAGGTTTGGTTCCAATTCATGCCGGCAGGCGCGTCGTCCTTTCCGGTTTATGTAATGACCGTGCCATTCTCGCGTGATCGTTGAATCGAGGTCGTTGCAGGATAGCACTTCGGTTTTTGCAAAATGCCCTTTCCCTGCGGAACGGTTACTGCGTTTTGCCGCAAATCCCTGATTATTCGCGCGGGCGAAATGGCGCATTTTGAGCTAAGCCAAAGCTTCACCAACGAAAGGAATATTATGAGCATGGTAGCTGAAAGAGAAATGGAGCACATCGGCCGAACCAAAGGCGCGGAGAATCATGATCACGACATGATTCACGAATTGAGCAAACGCCTCGACGCGCTTTGGCGTTATGACCAATACATCGCCAATGCCGAAGATGACTCCGAGTTGCAGGAGTTCTGGAAGGGACTGAAAGAACAGGAACAGGAAAACGTGAAACAGCTCAAGCACTTCGTGGCCGAGCATGTTGAAAAAGACTGTTTCTAATTTGCCGCAACTGCGAGTCACGCCGCCGGTCTTCCGGCGGCCTTTTTATGCTTTAATTTGGCGCGCCCAAAAATTAAAAATGCAGGCGGATTGTATTGAATCCGCCTGCTCGCAAACGTTCCCTGGCCGCTTCACCGTCGATGGCTCGCATGGCCTCCGCGCGCGGCGATTTTTCGCTGTTGGCGCGGCTCCATGGCTGCGAATCCACGCGGTCCCCGCCGTGGAGCGCGGCCTCCGCGCGCGGCGATTTGCCGTTGCTCGGCGCGGTCCATCGCCGCGAAACCTCGCGGGCGGCGGTGAAAAGCCCGTCCGCCCGCCGAAGCAATCCGGCGCCGCTGTTCCGCGCTCATTGCCGCGAAGCCGCGCGGTGTCCTATGAAAGGAGCGTCCGCCCAATGAAGCGATTTTGCGCTGCTGTTTTGGGTTCATCGCCGCAAAACCCCGGCGTGCCCGGGTCCTGCGGCGCGCCTTTAATATTTCTCCGGCGGTCTCGTCGTAGCGGCGCCGGCTGCGGGGTGCCCCAAATTCCTCTCTGGCAGACCGCCAGCGGCTTTGCGATGAACGAGCGCTTCCGCCGGCAATCCTGGTTTGCCGTCGTGTTTTTGTCATAATAACTACCCTTTCCCCTTGGTGCGACTCATGTTGTCGTCTTATCCCGTAACTATAGCTGGATACATGCCACGCCGCGATGCAGTTCAAGTCACCCCCACGCCCGAAGCCGGACAGGCCGATGGCTTGCGTTGAATATTGCGCGCAATGAGAAGAACCTGAATTTGGGTTTTTGCAGCGCTTTTTGCCCCTTTTCCTTGGTAAAATGGTCGGAGCGACAGGATTTGAACCTGCGACGTCTTGCTCCCAAAGCAAGTGCTCTAGCCAGGCTGAGCTACGCTCCGGCGCGGCCTTATATTCTCACGAATGGCCCGTAGTGCAATTCTAATCTCATTAAAAATCAATTTGCAAATCGCCATCCGAATTTGCAAAATACTGTTTCCATTGAATTATGAGAAAAGCATGCTTAATTTTGTCTTCTTTGGCTGGGGCCGCTCTTTTCGCAGGCTGTAACCAGTCGCCATCGACCTCCGGCGCAACCAATAGCACCCCAAATAGCGTCCCCGCTGCCACGAACACGACAAGCGCAGTGACCGCTTCCGCCAGTACCAACAACTTCGCCAATGACGAAGACCGCGAAAGCTATGCCATCGGCATGTATTTTGCATCCATCGTCAAGAAAAGCGGCGGGAGCGTGGATGTTGATTCCGTGACGCGCGGCCTCAAGGACTCCCTGTCCGGGCAACCGCAGTTGACCGAAAAGGACGAGCGATCCGCCCTCATGCAGTATCAGAGCAGGCTCATGGCCAACCGCCAGAAAATGCAGGCGCAGGAGGGGGAAAAGAATCGTGAGGCCGGTGTCGCATTTTTGGCCCAGATCAAAAGCCAGCCCGGCGTCAGGACGTTCGAAAACGGGATGCCATATAAAATACTTAAAGAAGGCACCGGCCCCACTCCCGATTCACATGATATGGTCACGGTCATTTACAGCGTCTCGCATTTGGACCACACTGAAATTGACAATCCCGGGCACCCGATCGATCTTCCTGTTAGCCCAATGATTCCCGGCTGGACTTACGCATTGGAAAGAATGAAGGTTGGTTCCAAAATGGACTTCTGGGTTCCGTCCGATCTGGCTTATGGCCCTTCCGGCCGGCCGCCGCGGATCGGACCAAACGAAACACTGGCCTTTGAAGTCGAACTGCTCGGAATAAAGACTCGTCCGGCCCCGGCGCCAGCCCAACCGCTCACCAGCGACATCATCAAAGTGCCGTCCGCCGAGGACATGAAAAAAGGCGCCAAAATCGAAACCATCAAAGCTTCGGACCTGCAAAGGATGGAACAGGCGGCCAGCAACAACGCCGCAACCAACGGCGGCAAATAAAAGTTGCGGAAACGGAAAGCTGGCGGATTGTCTCATTGGAACAATTCGCTGTGCGCGGGAATCCTGCGCCCGGCGGATGCGCCTGTTTTTTCAACGTAGCCGTTGAGAGATGTTTTGAAACGGCCGCGCCCGCTAATTGCCTTGCTGATATTGGCGGGGAACGAATAATGCTTGTGGAAGGCAGGTTATGAAACAACTTTCAAAATTTGTATCCGGATTTGTTGTTGGCCTGATCGGTTTCGGCCTGTGCGTCGGCGCCTTTCATTCAACGCTGATGGCCGGGGAGTCGCTTCCGACTATTGCTGTGGACAATACACCCATCAACCGCTCCACCTCGGGCCTTACCAGCTTTGCCCCCGTCGTTAAGCGAGCGGCGCCGAGCGTCGTCAATATCTATTCGACACGTGTCATCCATTTTCACGGATACAATCCGCTTCTGAATGACCCCTTGTTCCGCCAGTTTTTTGGCAATCCGGATGGGGACGACCACCAATTGACCCGTCCTGAACACATCCTGGGTTCCGGTATCATCATTTCCTCCGATGGCTATATCCTTACTGCCAGTCACGTCATTGCCGATGCCGAAGAAATTAAAATCGCTGTTCCCGGCAATAAAAGTGAATACACCGGCAGGATCATCGGCGTTGACCCCGACACCGACGTGGCCGTGCTTAAAGTTGACGCGAAGGATCTTCCCGCCATTACGCTTGGAGACAGCGCCCAATTGGAAGTGGGCGACATCGTCCTGGCTATCGGCAATCCGTTTAACATCAGCCAGCCGGGCCAGACCCCGACCGTGACCATGGGCATTGTCAGCGCCCTGGGACGCAGCGGATTGGGTTTCAGTGGGTATGAAAATTTCATCCAAACCGACGCCGCCATTAACCCCGGCAATTCCGGCGGCGCGCTCGTGGACGCCGCGGGCCGTCTCATTGGCATCAGCACCGCCATTGAGAGCAGCAGCGAGGGCAACGAAGGCATCGGTTTCGCGGTTCCCATCAACCTGGCGCGCCACGTCGCCGAACGCCTCATTAGCGGCGGAAAGGTCTCTCGCGGTTATCTGGGCGTTCATCCGGAGGACATCAACGCCGGATTGGCGTATAGCTTTAACCTGAGCACGGAGAACGGCGCACTCGTCGGCTTCGTTGAACCCGGCACCCCCGCCGACAAGGCCGGCATCAAAGCCGGAGATGTCATCACCAGCTTTAATGGCCAGGCAATAAGCGATGAAAATGATCTGCTTCTGGCCGTCGCCGATTGTGCGCCCGGTTCCAAAGCCAGTGTCAAATATGTGCGCGATGGCAAGGAGCACTCCGTTGACGTTACTCTGTCTGAACGGCCAGGCGAGGTTACGGAAAATCCACCGCAGGAAAATCAAACCGACGCACTCGACGGCGTCACCGTGGCCGATTTGGATTCCGACGCGCGTTCACAATTGCAAATACCGGACGATGTCCAGGGCGCTATCGTGACCGATGTCGCGCCGGATTCTCATGCCGCCGAGGCAGGCCTGCAAAAGGCTGATGTCATCATTGCTGTTGACCATCATTCCGTCAGCAATGCTGACCAGGTCGTTAAACTGTGCAATGAGGCCAAGGGCAAATACATTCTCCTTAAAGTCTGGCGCAAAGAGGGCGATTTCTCCGGCACCTCTTACATCAGCGTGGACAACACAAAGGATTGAGGGTTTGGTGTCCACCCTTTAGGGTGCACTGCGTTCGATGTTCGATGTTTCCATGGGCCCCAATCACTTGTCACTTGTCACCTGTCATTGGGATGATAAGGTTTAACGTTTTAAGGACCTAATGCCCGTCCAATACAAAGATTATTACGAAATTCTGGGTGTCCCGCGCTCTGCGAGCGACACCGATATCAAAAAAGCCTTTCGCAAACTCGCGCGCGAATACCATCCCGACGTCGCCAAAGATAAAAAGCGCGCCGAAGAAAAATTCAAGGAAATCAACGAAGCTTACGAGGTCCTGAGCGACCCCGCCAAACGTAAAAAATACGACGAACTCGGGGCAAACTGGAAGTCTGGCGCGGACTTTCGCGCGCCGCCCGGCTGGGAAGATTTCCCCGGCAGGCAGGGCCGCAGGGCGGGCGGAACAGGGCAGGGGACCGAAGAATTTGAATTCGGCGGCACTGGTTTTAGCGATTTTTTTGAGCAACTCTTCGGCGGACGGGGTGGCGGCTTTTCGGGCTTTCGAAATTTTGAAGAGGCGGAAACCACGGCGCGCGGCCGGGACGTCGAGGGTGATATCATGGTTACCCTCGAGGAAGCCGAACAGGGCGCTGTTCGCACTGTCAGCGTCCGCCATAGAGCTAAAACCGAAACGCACCAGGTCAAAATCCCCGCAGGCGTCAGCGAAGGCCAATTGCTGCGCATCGCGGGTCGTGGTGAACACGGCTCCGGCGGTGGTCGGGCCGGGGACCTGTATCTGCGTGTCCGCCTCGCAAAACATCCCGACTTCGAAGTGGACGGCCATAATCTTATCTATGAGGCCGAATTGGCGCCGTGGGAAGCCGTCCTGGGCGCGGAAATATCAGTCCCGACGCTCCATGGCCGCGTCCACATTCGAATTCCGCCCGGAACACAAAGCGGCCAAAAACTCCGCGTGCGCGGACGTGGCCTCGGCGCCCAGGGCGATTTATTGGTCGTCGCCAAAATCGCTGTTCCGTCGCGCGTGTCGGACGGCGAGAAAAAGCTCTGGGAAAAATTGAAAGAAGAGTCGCGATTTAATCCTCGCAACTGATGTACGTTGTGCGTGGGGCGCGGTGCGTCAAGTATTATAATCCGATCTTTGACCATACTTGACGCAACCCGCAACAGGTACAGATGTGTCGCGCTTTCGCGGCCCAAATGCTACATTCCCGCCATGGCAGGCAACACAAAAACCATCCTGATCACCGGCGTCTCCCGCGGCCTGGGCCGGGCAATGGCTGAAGAGTTTATCCGTCTCGGCCACACTATTGTCGGCTGCGGGCGCTCCGAACAAGCCATCGCCGGTCTTACAAAGCAATTTCCCTCACCTCACAATTTCGCCGCCGTGGATGTTTCGTCGGATGACCAGGTGGCCGCCTGGGCCAGGCGCGTTTTGAAATCGCACGGTCCACCCGATTTGCTCCTCAACAACGCGGCGTTAATTGCCCGCAACGCGCCGCTGTGGGAAGTTCCCGCCAAAGAATTTTCCGACGTCATAGATGTCAACATCAAAGGCGTCGCCAACGTCATCCGCCATTTCGTTCCCGCCATGGTTGCTCGTCGAGCGGGCGTCATAGTCAACTTCAGCTCCGGTTGGGGCCGTTCCGCCGACGCCGAAGTCGCCGCGTATTGCGCCACCAAATGGGCGATTGAAGGCCTTACCAATTCTCTCTCTCAGGAACTTCCTTCCGGCATGGCCGCAGTTCCGCTCAACCCCGGCATCATTGACACCGATATGCTCCGCAGCACCTTCGGCGGCTCCGCCAACAGCTATCAGGCTCCCGATGAATGGGCTAAAACCGCCGTTCCATTCCTGCTAAAAATCTCCGCCAAAGATAATGGACGCCAGATGTCTGTCCACGGTTGATTTGGAATATTAGGGACGATGAAAAAGATTTTCTCCGTTTTCTCGTTTTTAGCATGCTTCCTGGTGACGCGATGTCTGTTTGCGCAGAATAACGACGTCATAGTCGGAAATGTCCGGGTGCAGTTACTGTCTGATTCACTAGTTCGGCTGGAATTGAAGGGCCCGGAGGGTTTCGAAGACCGCCCGACCTTTCACATCCTCGACCGCAATTGGCCCGGCGCGAAATTCAAGTTGAACACCAATGGCAATGTCATGGAAATTCAGACGGCAAATTACACCGTTGACGTCCCTCAAAATGCGGCTTCCCTGGACGGTGTTCAGGTCGAGTCCGCCGATGGAACTGTGCTTTATCGATATGACGGCGTCCTGACCAACAGCGTGTGGCTGCCCGGTCCCTCGGACAATCCGCGGGTCTGGTCCTTTGCCGATACCCCGCGGATTGTCTCGCCAAAGTGGGGACTGACCCCTGCGCCCGCGGGCAACCAGGACCATCCGCTAACATCCGGCTGGGACGTGGACAATGACGCGCCGGACGTTTACGTGTTCGTTCCAGGCGGGAAGTATGCTCCCAGTCAAAATTATTTTCAGTTGCGAAAAGATTTTCTGAAATTGACCGGCCCATCCGAAATGCCGCCGTTGTTTGTCTTTGGCGCCTTTGACAGCCGCTGGCACGATTACAGTGAATCCACCGCGCTGCAACAGATTGATGACTATCGCGCGCATAAAATTCCGCTGGATGTCCTGGTGGTTGACACCGGCTGGCGCATGGGCGCTTCCATTGGTTATCAGCCTAATACCAATCTCTTCCCAGACATGGCGCGCTTTTTAAATGAAGCCCATGCGCAACACGTCCATGTCATGTTCAACGACCATCCCGAGCCGCAAGCGGCCACCGCGCTGGATCCGAAGGAACTGAATTATCGGTTCGACGGCCTCACCGGGCTGTTGAACGAAGGCCTGGATTTCTGGTGGTTCGACCGCAATTGGATGGTCGCTCTGAAAACGCCCGCGCCAAATCTGCGGAAGGAAGTCTGGGGCATGAGGCTTTACCACGACATCACGCTCCGCGATCGCCCGGATTCGCGGCCATTAATCATGGCCAATGTGGACGGCATTGATAATGGGATCCGCAACCGCCCAATGGACGTGGCATCGCATCGCTTTTCCATTCAATGGACCGGTGACATCCGGCCGGATTACGACTACCTGCGTTACGGTGTTGAAAATGCTGTTAATGCCGGAGTCTGTTCGTTATTTCCCTATATGAGCGAGGATCTGGGTGGTCACGTGGCTGATCCCACGCCGGAAGGTTACATTCGATGGATTGAATATGGCGCTCTATCGCCCGTTTACCGACCGCATTGCACGTACAACCATGAACGCATGCCCTGGGCATTCGGACCGGAAGCCGAAACTGTGGCTCGCCGCTTTCTGGACATGCGTTATCGCCTGCTCCCGGTATTTTACGCCGCCGCGCACGAAAATTATGAAACCGGCGAACCGCTCTTGCGCCGGCTTGATCTGTATTACCCGCAATATCCCGAAGCGTCGCGGGATGACGAATATCTTCTGGGCAAAAACATTTTAGCCGCCCCCGTGTTGGAGGGATTGCAACAACCAGTCCCTCACAGTTGGCTAAAAACGCCGGATGGCCGGAAAGGTTTGTACGCCGAATACTTCGCCAATGACAGTTTGTCCGGCGCCCCCACGGTCACGCGCGTGGACAATAACATTAATTTCGTTTGGAGCGGCAAATCTCCTGCACCCAAGATTCCTATGGAACATTTCTCCGCCCGCTGGACTGGAACCATCGAGGCGCCCGCAGATATCACCAACGAGGTCGTTTTATCGACAGTCGAGGATGACGGTGTCCGGGTTTGGATTGACGGCAAACCGGTCATTGATGCGTGGGGACCGCAGGACTCAACTGTTTCGAAGGCATCGATGGCCCTGGCGGGCGGAGTGCCGCATCAGTTGCGCGTCGAATATCAACAATTCGAGGGCAAGGCCCTCCTCAAATTCAATGCGAATATTCAGGGCAACGCGAGTATTGCTCGTGCGTTATGGATTCCGCCAGGCAATTGGATCAACGCATGGAATGGCGAGACCATCACCGGCCCGCTCATGGTCACCAACATGACTCCGCTCGAGCAGGACCCGATTTACATTCGCTCCGGCGCCGTCCTTCTTCTCGCGCCCCAAATGCAATACACCTGCGAAAAACCATGGAACCCGGTTACCGTGGACGTTTATCCGTCGGGCCAAAGCGCTTCGGCCACGCTCTACGAGGACGACACCCTGACAGCCGCATACAAAAAAGGGCAGTTCCGAAATACCATGATTGCTGCGTCGTCCGACGACGCCACAAAAACTGTGACTGTGCAAATAGGAGCAGCGGAGGGCCATTTCAAAGGAGCGTTAATGAAACGCGCCTGGACACTGCGCATTCATCTGCCGTCGTTCTGGCCCCAGGGTTTAACGCCGGGGCAAGTCACCATCAACGGCAGAAAAACCGATCTGCAGGTTCACGAACTCGTGCGCGCTCAATCGGCAATGCCCTTCGGCGATTCCATTGGCGCCCCGGATGGAGAAGTTTATGAACTCGCGCTCCCGGCCACGAAAGTTTCAAAACCCATTCACGTGACTGTCCGATTTGGCGAATGAATGGCAAAACCGATTTTTGGTTTTGATTGGGAAAAGGCCGCAATTATCGGAAGCGATGTCACTCATTTCAGAAATCGGCTAGGAAGAATTCCTAGTCAAAATTAAGAATGGTTTGCTGATTGAATTGGTGCGATTAACATTCAAGTCTTTAGGAGACTAATTTCACACTGGGTTCGCTCGTGGGCAAGCAACGTCGTCCATCGAAATGGCGAACGAATCAGAACATAAGCGCATTTTAATAGTTGATGATCAGGACTTGATACAACAAGGCCTGATTCGTGTCATCAACCGGGAGAGGGATTTTGATTTTTGTGGCTCCGCTCATGACATCGCTTCGGCACGAAAAGCTATTGCGCTGCAAAACCCGGACCTTGTCATAATGGATATCCTGCTGCCGGACGGATGCGGCCTGGCATTGATCGAAGATTTGGTTCCCCAATATCCGTCCCTGGCAATACTCGTCGTTTCACAGTGTGACGAAGCACTTTACGCGGAACGCGCGTTGAAAGCCGGCGCCCGGGGATTTGTGATGAAAAGCCGTGCTGCTTCAGAAATACCCAAAGCAATGAGAGCTATTCTGAACGGCGAATATTATGTGAGCCCGCAGGTTGCCGCACTCGCCCTGCATCGAATGGCCATCCGAAAGGGCAACGGCAGGCAGGATACTGTAGGTAAACTGACCAACCGTGAATTGCAGGTTTTCCAGTTGTTAGGGACAGGAATGAAAACAAAGGGAATCGCCGCAAAATTACGGTTGAGCGTAAAAACTGTTCAAACCCACCGGGAAAGCATCAAGCACAAGCTTCAATTATCGAGCGCACCGGAATTGACGCATTATGCAACCAATTGGGTGACCAGTCAGGGCTCTGTCCACCGTAGTTTCCCGGACGAGGAGAATCCCAGCCAAAGTCCTGCATCAGAATAGGTGGAATTGGCTGATGACGCCGGGCGACGGAATCTTTTATTTTGCAAAGAGACTCAAATGCTACCGGACTGCAATTGGTTCCAAAAATCGGTTGAAATTCGAGAGGTTCTGACGGCCCGTCCGTTGTTTTGTCCACGCTATCGTTCATCACGTCAGAAGACGCGCCGGGGTTAACGGCGCTTTGTCAGTATCTGATTGTTGCCTAGCCCGGATATTTCATAGTTAGATTTGATTTTGACAAGAATGGTGCGGAGGCGGGCGACGAGGGCGATTTTTCGATCGATTGGGTTGCCTAACCGAGGTCCCCGTGCGTTCGGGGATGGAAATC
>Ga0335075_10000598_pt1 | contig 62259 bp, 49 predicted proteins | sample Lox_Sample_24_FD_206723 | JGI IMG/M metagenome (GOLD analysis project Ga0335075, IMG submission 206723) | Soil microbial communities from Loxahatchee National Wildlife Refuge, Florida, United States - Lox_Sample_2.4 | ecosystem: Environmental > Terrestrial > Soil > Wetlands | place: USA...
CCGCGCGTCAGATCGTACGGCGCCAGCACGGGCACATAGTTGCCGTTGGGCAGCACGGTCGGGGTGTTGCAATCCGACTGACTCGAATACCCCGGCAGTGGATTCCCATTGACGTCCATGCAGGGCGAGTTATAAGTGTTATCGACAATCCCCAGTGTGTCGCTCTCGCGCAAGAATGTCTGCCCGTACTGAGCGCCGATTTTGATGTTATTGATTCCCTTCACATACGAGTAATCCGCATGCACGGCGGTATTCATCAGCGTGCGGATCTGCGAAATAGACGAGGTTTGCAGGTTCGCGGGTCCCAGGTCTGCTAGAGGATTGCCGCTCGGAAAGTAGTTGTAGAAGTCCTTTCTGACCCAGGCACCGATGTTGAAGACCGAATTGTTACTGATGATCCGCGTGTAGGAGGGATAGACGTTATAGGTGTTGATCAACGAGCGCTGGTCGGCGTTGCCAACGTTGGTAAAGACGGGGCTGGCGCTGGCGCCAGTGCCAGGCAACACGTTCTGGACGTCCAGGTTTTGGTAGGCATTCGGCGTCTGGAACCAGGAGCGGCTGTAATTCAGGTTCAGATGCACGGAATCAACGGGGGTCAGGTTGTAATCCACGCGGTCGAAGACGTTCTGCTCGTTGCCCTTGTCGTGGAAGACGACGAACTCGGGCGGGTCGAGGAAACGCCCGGTGTTGAGGCCGTCAACTTCGAAGAAGTTGCCCCAGTTTTTCCCGCCATAGCTCAAATCCACGCTGCCGGTGGCGGAGCCGAACGTCCCATAGGAGCTGGTGATGCTTCCCGTCGGCGTCGTGATGCCTTCGCCGGAGCGGGTGGTGGCCACGATTACCAGGCTTGTCTTGCCTCCATATTCGGCGGGCGGCGCACCGCTGAATACCTCAATCGATTGAATTGAGTTGGACGGCGGCTGGTTGGAGAAGACTTTGCTTTGCTGATCGGTAATTGACTGGTCGTCGATCGAGAAAGAATTCGACGCGTGGTCTCCCAGTCCGTGGAAGAGTCCATTGGAGTCGGCCGCCACGCCGGGAGTGGTCAGGGTCACCAGGGAGCTGAGCGTAGAAGACGCGCTCTCCAGGGGCACCTTCTGGAACAGATTGCGGTCCACATCCGTGTGGAAGTTAGGAGTGTTCTCGATCAGGTCTTCTCCAGTTACCTGGATCGTGGTGGCCGCGGCGCCGACATTCAGCTTCACCGACATGGTGACGGGAACTGTGGAACGCACATCCACATCCTCGATATAGGTACCGAAACCCTTCATCGTGACCGTCATATGGTACGGGTTGAACGGCACATTGATGAATTTGAAATGTCCGGCGCTATCGGTTATGGCTGTGTGCTGATATTGGCTGACAGGATTCTGAATGACGACCGTCGCGCCAGCAATGACTGCTCCGGTCGGATCGGTGACGGTTCCGCTAATGGACCCGGCGTTGCCGACGGACTGAGCAAAAGCGAAAGAAGAAGCGGCCGCCTGCAAAAACAATGCAAGCAGAGAGACAACGGCGCATCGCACGAGTGTGCGCATGAAACGACCTCCAGAGAGCGGCTGAATTTTTGAGTTGGGTCTGCTGAGAGCACCGCTCCGAAGGCCGACGCTGCGGGGGATGCGCCGAGTGGTCTTCCCGCGCGGAAAGATTCCGGCGGAAATGACGGATGCGGCTATCGCTGCGGGATAAACCTATCGGGAGAGATGCTCAGGCGAAGATGGATTCAGCGGGCGGAGGCCGGCAGTCGAGCCGGAAGAAGAAGGTGCGATTGGGAAGCCGAAGCACAGGCTCCGGCGAGACGTGCTCGACGGGCTGGCTGGAGAGATCCAGGGTGATGAGCGCGACGACCTGAACGGCCTGATGTGCGGTGATACAAAGGGCGCAGTCGGGATCGATGCGTCCGTTGGGGTGGCTGTGCACCGCCTGTACTACTCCGATCATCAAAACCAGCGCAACACAGACGACTCCAATGAGAGCTATCCATGTGGAGCGCGCGCGCAGTTTCGATGAAAGGGAGCGCATAATTCATCAATATAACATTCCCGGCCATTAGCCGATAGCCATTAGCCAACGGTCATGCGTGCATCTTAGCGTTCGAGGATGAGCCGATGATCCTTTGGATTGCGTGGCTTTCGATTGGGATTGCGTTCGCCTGTGCCGCGGTGATCTCGCTGGACGAGATGCGGCATCCGCAGGCGATGGGCGTGATGAACGTGGTATGGCCGGTGACGGCGCTTTACCTGAGCGTGATTGGGCTGTGGTGGTACTTCCGTGTGGGACGCAGGATGGTGCGCGACGCGGGCGGCGGGCAGATGGACCACATGCACATGCATGGGAGTGGTGATGCGCCCCCCACATGGCCGCAGAGCCTGCTGGCGGCGAGCCATTGCGGGGCGGGGTGTGCGCTGGCGGATATTGTGGTAGAGTTCGGCATCTTTGCGCTGGGACTGACGATTGCGGGGTCAGGGCTGCTGGCGAGCTTTGTATGGGATTTTGTGGGCGCGTGGGCGCTGGGGATTGCTTTCCAGTACTTCGCGATCAAGCCGATGATGCATTTATCGGTGAGCGAGGGGATTGTAGCGGCGATCAAGGCGGATACGCTTTCGATCATCGCGTTCCAGGTGGGGATGTATGCGTGGATGGCGGTGACGCATTTCTGGCTCTTTCCCGCGCCTCATCTGGAACCGGTAACTCCGGTGTTCTGGTGGATGATGCAGGTGGCGATGGTGCTGGGGCTGTTGACGACGGCCCCGATGAACCGCTGGCTGGTGGGAGCAGGGTTGAAAGAGAAGATGGGTTGAATCTGCCGCATGCCGGGCGCTGAGAGGCTACAATGCAGCGAAGCCGCGATCAATGCGAAAGCGGAAGGGAGGCGTGGATTGCAGACGACTCAGCAGGTACGATTCAAGTCCGGCACGCTGCTGCTGGCGGTGGATCTTGCCGGGACTCTGGTGTTTGCCGTTGAGGGCGCGATGGCTGCGGCGAAGGGGCATCTGGACCTGCTCGGCGCGATGGTGCTGGCGTTCGCCACGGCGCTGGGCGGAGGCATCATCCGCGATGTGCTGATAGGGGCGAGTCCGCCCAACTCTATTCGCGATTGGCGTTATGGGGCGATTGCGTTTGTGGGCGCGGCCATGGTGTTTCTGTTCGAGGAGCAGGTGCGGCATATCCCGCAGATGCTGATGGTGACTCTGGACGCGGCGGGGCTGAGCCTGTTCGCCGTGGCAGGAGCAGAGAAGGCGCTGGAGTTCGGAATTCACCCCTTCCTTGCGGTATTGATGGGCGGCATTACAGGGGTGGGCGGCGGAACGATTCGCGATGTGCTGCTGGCGCAGGTTCCTATGGTGCTAAGGGCTGATGTGTATGCGACAGCGGCGCTGGCGGGCGCGGCTGTAGTTGTTGCAGGGCGCAGCCTGAAGCTGCCGAAGACCGCGGCGGCTGTGGCGGGGATTATGGTTTGTTTTCTGCTGCGGATGATCAGCGTGTGGCGGCACTGGAATTTGCCGGTGCTCGGGCTGCACTGAGGGAAATGGTTGCCTGATTTTTTCTTTTTTAAGAATGCGTTTTTTGCGAGGTTCTATTAAGGCAACTTAGGTGCGCCTGGGAGCACTCCACCTGAAGGTAGGCGAGAGTTCTCGTCTACTCAAGGAGGATTCTCCCAATGAAGCGGACGATGAGTAGACTTTTGATTTTTTCGAGCGCAATGTTGGTGAGCGGCGGACTGGCTCTTGCGCAGCAGCAACCAATGGGATCAGGCCCCGGCTCGGCTCCGGCGAATCCGGCGGCCACCAACCCGGAGATGAATGGCGCACAGCAGATGCAGCAAGTGCAGAATTCGGCAGAAGGCTCGATGATGGATAAGGCCTTCGTAGAATCGGCGCTACAAGGGGGGATGGGCGACGTGGAGCTGGGTAAGCTGGCTGCGGAAAAAGGCGCGAGTCCCGACGTGAAACAGTTTGGGCAAAAGATGGTGGCCGACAACACCAGGCTTGGCGACCAGATGCAGCAGGTGGCTCAGCAGATGGGAGTGCACGATCCCAAGGGTCTTTCAAAGAAGGACAAGAAGCTGGTCGCGAAGCTGGAAACGCTCTCCGGCAGTCAGTTCGACGATGCCTATATCAAGGCAATGGTGAAGGACAACAAGGATGACCTGTCCTCCTTCCAGGAGGAGGCCAACAATACGCAGAACTCAACGCTGCGACAGGTGGCGCAGCGCAATGAACAAGTGATTGACGGACACCTGCAGATCATCGAGCAGATCGCGAAGGCCCACGACGTGAAGGGCTAGGGGACCGGCCCCTTTTGACTCTATGCAAGCCGTGCGAATTTTTGCCTGCGTGCTTCCCACTCTTCCGTCGGGAAGAGGCTGGGGCCCACTTCGATGAGGCGTGGGAGCATGTTGAATACGCTGACGCGGCTCCAGGGCTTACCGGCGCGGGTGCGGAAGCCTTTCTCATTGAGGTCGCTGACCACGCTGGAGAGCGAAAAATCCTGAACCAGTAATTCCATCATGAGCACAAGTGCCTGGTGCTCGCGCGGCTCGACTTCGAGGCGGGTGCAGTCGTCGGAGATGCGCAGGCCGTAGGGAATCTCATCGCTGAACGCGCCGTCAGTGGGCGGCTCGCCGCCGGGCAACTCGCGCCTCCACTCAATCGACACAAGCTGCCAGCCGGCGGCGGCGCGCTGCTGCATGATTTCGGGGCTGAAGGGCCCGGAGAGAACGTCGCGAATTCTTTCAAAGTAAGCCATGGCATTGCCTCCTTACCTCTTTGGCATGCCAGCATACACCTGTGGCGGGAACAAAGTTGTCCAGAAAACGTAAAAGATGTGTGGAAGACCCCAGGATGATCGGCCAAAGGTTGCTTCTCCTTCTTTTCTGTAGAATTACGGCGATGGCTCGAATATCGATCCGGCGCGGATGGCTGGCGCTGCTGTTTCTTCTTTTTCCGTTTACAGCCCTGAATTCGGCTTTCTCGCAATCGGTGCAGAGCTTGCCCAAGCCTACCGATTACGTGAGCGACTTTGCGCATGTGCTGTCGCCTGGGGTGATTCAGCAAGTGGGTTTGGTGTGTGGGCAGGTGGACCACGAGGCGCACGCTCAGATCGCGGTGGTGACGGTCAAGACGCTGGACGGCGATTCGGTTGAGGACTATGCGGTGCGGCTCTATCAGAAATGGGGGCTGGGCGCGAAGGGCGGGCCGGACCAGGACCGGGGTGTGCTGATCCTGTTGGCGGTGCAGGACCGGAAGCGGTTTATTTCGACGGGGTATGGCCTGGAGGGGATTCTGCCGGATGGCAAGGTGGGCCAGATCGGCCGCGCCATGGTTCCCATGCTGCGCAGCAACGATTTTGACGGCGCAGTGACGCTGGCGGTAGGGCAGATTTCCCAGATTATTGCGGCGGATGCTGGGGTAACGCTGACCGCGCTGCCGAGCCAGGCGGCGATGCCGCAGCAGCAACAGATGCAGATCGGGCTGGGGCAGATGATCTTCTTCGGCGTTGTGATTCTGCTGATCATTCTGTTTCTTGCCCGCTTTGGCGGCTCAGGCCTGCTTGGGTTTCTGCTGGGCATGTTCTTTGGCGGCGGATGGGGCGGTGGTGGTGGTTTTGGTGGTGGCAGCTTCGGCGGTGGCGGCGGCGATGGTTTTGGCGGCTTTGGCGGCGGCAGCACCGGCGGCGGCGGAGCCGGGGGCAGTTGGTAACGTTTAGTTTGATCTAAGGGAGATTGCGAACGATGATGCGCAAGGGTTTGTGGATTTTTGTCGGGATTGTGGTGGTCCTGGTTCTGGTAGCGCTGTTGGTCTTTGGCAGCTATGTGAGCGCCCGGAACCAGATGGTGGCCAAACAGGTTGCGGTGCAGACCCAATGGTCGAATGTGCAGACGCAACTGCAGCGGCGGTCGGATTTGATTCCGAACCTGGTGGCGACGGTGAAGGGATATGCCGCCCACGAGGAGACGGTGTTTGACAATGTCGCGAATGCGAACGCGGCGATGCTCAATGCGCAGAAGGCGCAGAACCCCAAGGCGGAGATTCAGGCGAGCGGGCAGCTAAGTGCGGCATTGGGACGCCTGCTGATGCTGACCCAGGCGTATCCGGACTTGAAGGCGAACCAGAATTTCCTGGCGCTGCAGGATCAGCTGGAGGGCACCGAGAACCGGATCGCGGTGGAGCGGCGGCGGTACAACGAGTCGCTGCAGGACTACAACACCTTCATCCGGCAGTTCCCGAACAGCGTGTGGGCCGGGATCGCAGGGTTCCAGCCGAACGATGCCTACTTTACGGCCAGCCCGGCGTCGCAGAATGCGCCTACGGTGAAGTTCTAGGACAGCTGGAAAAGCGGTCAGCTAAAGTCCGGTCAGCTTAGAATCGGTCAGCGGGTTTTTGCTGGAGCTCACCGCGATGGATTCTTAGAAATGAAAAGGCGCCTGGCGGGTTTAACCCCGCCAGCCGCCTTTTTTGATCTGCTTTTCAGCTAGCCGCTCTTCAGCTGACCGGATTTTAGCTGACCGCTTTTCCAGCCAGCCGTTTTACCGCTGATCGCTAACTGCGGGTAAAGGAGGCGATGGCGCTTGCCTCGTCGTCTTTTACGTCGAAGACGGTGTAGAGTTTGGTGATCTGCAGCAGGTCGTGAACCTTCTTGGTGAGGTTCAGCAGCTTCAGCTCGCCGCCCTGGTTGCGGGCGGTGGTGTAGGCGCTTACCAGCTCACCAATGCCGGAGCTATCGATGTAGTTCACATCGCCAAGATTGAGCAGAATATGCTTCGATCCTTTGGCGAGCAGATCGCGGACGGCATCGCGCAACTGTACACTGCCCTCGCCAAGGGTAATGCGTCCGCTTAGATCCAGAATCGTTACGCCGTCCACCTGTCGGGTGGTTATCTTCATGCTCACTAAAATTCCTCCTTAGCTACCTGTTTGGGCAGTCCCCAGATGCTTGATCAGTGTCAGCTCGGTTCCGGGATGCAATTGCTTGAAGTGTACCTCATCCATAAATGAGCGAATGAGGAAGATACCGCGGCCCGAGCCGCGCAGAAGGTTTTCCGGAGCCAGGGGGTCGGGAAGTGTTTCCGGGTCGAGCCCCTTGCCCTGGTCGGTGATGCGGATAACCAATGAATCGCCGGTGTTCTCAAAGGATGCAGTGATACGTTTTTCCGGATCGTAGGAGTTGCCGTGAAGCACGGCGTTGACGGCGGCTTCCCGTACGGCCATGGTGATCTTGAACAGCTCATCTTCGTCGACGCCGGCCTTCTTGGCCATCTGCTCGGCGGTCTGTTCCACCTTGTTTACGCTGTCCAGCGAGGACTCAAGCGTGTAGGTAATGCGGCTTGCCTGTTGTCCGGCCAAGTGCTCTTCCTCGCGATGCGGCATGACATCCTTAAACTAGCGGTGGTGCGAAAACGTTTCAGCCTGTACGTGGCAGTTTGCTTGCTGGAGAAAACAATGTCAAGCGGCAGGCGCTCCCAAAAGCCGTGAGAGGGTCATTTTAAGGTAGACTTCAGCGGAGAACCGGACGCTGGACACGGCCGGGAACACGTTTGGGATGCAACAGGGATGCGCGATCCGCACGCCAATATGCCGACTCTGACGACCATGCTGGGCACTCCGGTGACCGACCGGCATGGGCGGCTGCGCGGGCGCGTGAAGGACCTCGCCGTGGGCACAGGAGCCGATGCGGGCAAGGTCGCCGGGCTGGTGCTGAAGACGCGCAAAGGCGCAACCCTGGTTCCGGCGACCGGCCTGCGCCAGACCCCGAGCGGCGCGCTGGAGCTGCGGCAGGAGGCCGAGTTGCAACCGCTGCGCGGCGGGGAAGACTACATCTTCCTGCGCCAGGACCTGCTGGACCGCCAGATCATCGACGTCCACGGGCGCAAGGTGGTGCGCGTGAACGACGTCGACCTGCAATGGTTCGCGCATAACGGCATGGAAGACCTGCGCGTGCGCGAAGTAGAGGTGGGTCTGCGCGGCGCGGTGCGGCGGCTCTTGCAGGGAGTCATCCCTCCGGGCGCTCTGAGCGCATTCGCACGCAAGTTTCCGGCGCGGGTGATTCCGTGGGAGTTCGTGGACATGATCGAGGTGGACCCCGCGCGGCGGGTGAAGCTGAAGATCGAGCACGAACGACTCGCGCAGCTGCATCCATCGGACATTGCGGACATCCTCGAAGACCTGGCTCCGGCGGAGCGCGAAGCGGTCCTGACCACGCTGGATGAGGAAGTCGCCGCCGACGCTTTGGAAGAGGTCGAACCAAAGCTGCAGAAGTCGATGATGGAGTCGCTCGACTCCGAGGTTGCGGCCGGCATTGTGGAGGAGATGGACCCATCCGCTGCAGCCGATCTGCTGGCCGAGCTGCCGGAGTCGCGCTCCGAGGCAATTCTGGAAGAGATGCACCCGGAAGAACGGCAGGAGGTGGAAGAGCTGTTGGAGTTCAGCGAAGACTCCGCCGCCGGGCGCATGACGACCCAGTATGTCGCGGTGCAGAGACCGGCTACAGTCGGGGACGCGGTGCGGGCGCTGCGGGAGTTCGACGGCGATATTGAGACGATTACGGAAATCTACCTCGTCGATGAAAAGGACGTGCTGCTGGGCGTGGTTCCACTGGCTCGGCTGGTGCTGGCTCTACCGGATACGCGGCTGAATGTTCTGGCTGAACCGCACTTCATCTCCTGCCCGGCGGATGCACATGAGCAGCAGGTGGCGGAGATGTTCGATAAATACAATCTGCGGGCACTTCCGGTGCTGGATGAGGCGGGACGATTGGTGGGAGTTGTTGAGGCGGATCACGTCATTGCGTTCCTGAGAGGAAGGGATTAGAGATGAGCCATTAGGGATGAGTCGTTTAGACTTGCGAAATGGTCAATTCCTATCGCGATCTTAAAGTGTGGCAGCGAGCGATTGAAAGGAGCGTTGCTCTTTACAGGTTCACGGAGAAATTTCCTAAGACTGAGATGTATGGGCTTACCAGTCAGTTTCGCCGCGCTGGAGTGTCGACTGCAAGCAATATCGCCGAGAGATTCGGGCCAGGATCGCGAGGAGAATACAAGCAATTTCTTGGAATGGCCCGCGGATCAAACTTTGAGGTGCAGACACAACGGGTGATGGCCCGCCAGCTCGAATTTGGCGATAGACAGGCGCTTCAAATTGCCAAGGGCTCTCCCATGAAGTGGGAAAGATGCTGGTGACGATGATGCGGCGGTTATAAGAGCGTTCTTCAAACATCCCCTGATCACTAATCCCTGATGGCTAATCCCTGCTTATGCTGAAACGCTGGAGAATCCGGATTCTGCTGTTCCTTGCTGTGCTTGGGCCGGGATTCATTACTGCGAATGTGGACAACGATCCCAACGGGATCCTGACCTACTCGCAGTCTGGCGCGCAGTTTGGCTATGCGCTGCTTTGGACCATCATTCCGATCACCATTGCGCTGATTGTGGTGCAGGAGATGTGCGCGCGCATGGGCGTGGTGACGGGCAAGGGCCTGAGCGATTTGATCCGCGAAGAGTTTGGGCTTCGACTTACGGTCGTTGTGATGTTTCTCCTGGTGGTGGTGAACTTTGGCAACGTGATCGGCGAGTTCGCCGGCGCGGCCAGCAGTCTGCAGCTGTTCCATTTGAGCAAATACATCTCCGTGCCGATTGTGGCGGCGCTGGTGTGGTTGCTGGCGGTGCGCGGCGATTACAAAAAGGTCGAGAAGATCTTCCTGACGGCTTCGGTCTTTTATATCGCCTACATCATTGCCGGGGTGCTCTCGCAGCCGAGTTGGCATACGGCGATGGTGGCGACAATCAAGCTGCCTCCGCGCGCCGTCTGGAAGGACAACGGCTACCTGTTCATGGTGATCAGCGTGATCGGCACCACCATTGCGCCGTGGATGCAGTTCTATCTGCAGTCGTCGATTGTGGAGAAGGGCGTGAACGTGAAGGACTACGCGGCCTCGCGGCTGGATGTGATTGTGGGGTCGATCTTCACGGACGTTGTGGCGTGGTTCATCATCGTCGCCTGCGCGGCCACGCTCTGGGTTCATGGGTTGGGGACGATACATGACGCCTCGGACGCGGCACTGGCGATGAAGCCGCTGGCGGGCTCGTATGCGTTTCTGCTATTTGCGTTCGGACTGTTCAATGCGTCGTTCTTTGCGGCGTCGGTGCTGCCGCTTTCAACGGCGTATGTGGTGTGCGAAGGCCTGGGCGTGGAGTCGGGCGTAGACAAGAAGTTCAAGGAAGCGCCTTTCTTCTACTGGCTGTACACGGCTCTGATTGCGGGCGGAGCGGCGGTGGTGCTGATTCCGAATTTTCCGCTGATCAAGTGGGCGATTGAGTCGCAGGTGTTGAACGGGATTCTGTTGCCGATTGTGATTGTGCTGATGCTGTTGCTGATCAATCGCAGGGACCTGATGGGCAAGCATACGAACTCGCACTGGTTCAACGCGATTGCGTGGGCGACGGCGGTGATCGTGAGTATCCTCTCCGTGATGCTGATGGTGCAGCAATTGCGGTCATAGGCAGCTTTTATAGCGATCATTAAAATTCTGTTGGCCCAAATTACCGCTCCGGAACTGCGGTATACTGAATCTACGCTCGTACACGAGTGGGTCTGATACTGCACGCAAAGCTCTTAGCACTGCCTGCCGCGCCACCTTCCTCGAAAATTTTCAAGCGAATATCAACACCAAAGGAACACCCATCATGGAACAAGGCATTGTTAAGTGGTTCAACGACGCGAAAGGCTTCGGCTTTATCACCCGCGACAGCAACAACGAGGACATTTTCGTTCACTTCTCGGCGATCAACGCCAACGGCTTCCGCAGCCTTCAGGAAGCGCAGCGCGTGCAGTTCAACGTAGTGAAGGGCCCCAAGGGCCTGCAGGCTGAGAACGTTCAGCCGGTCTAGTTTGAATCCAGTCTGACGGAGCGGGAGAGCCTTTGGCTCTCCCGTTTTGTTTTGGGGAAAGATGCCGTCGAGGGACAGGAAGGAATTTTGACGGCTCCCCTTGACAAAGGAAACGTTTGAGAAAATACTTAACCAAATGGTTAAGCAATCTTGCCGCCTCGATACAACGTTTTCAGCGCTTGCCGATCCTACCCGGCGGGCGATGCTCACGGCTCTGATGAGGCGGGAGGCAACCGTATCCGAGCTGGCTGCGCCGCACAACATCTCGCTTCCCGCGGTCATGAAGCATCTGCGGGTGCTGGAAGGGGCGGGGCTGGTTTCGCAGCGCAAGATCGGCCGCGAGCGCCACTGCCGGCTGACGGCGGATGCCATGAAGCCGGCCTCGGAGTGGATCGTGCAGTATAGCCAATTCTGGGAGCGGCAGTTTGACGCTCTCGACCGCTATCTGGCGGAGTCGCAACCTGAAACCAAGGAGAAAATCCCATGCCGCAATCCCAAGTTATCGCCCCGCTCGAACTGATTATGAATCGCACCTTCAACGCGCCGCGCGAACGCGTCTTTCGCGCATGGACGGAGGCCGCGGAACTGGACCGCTGGTTCAAGCCCGATCCTGAAGCCAGGGTTACTGCGTCGGTGGACCTGCGGGTTGGCGGCGCCTACCGAATCGATATGGTTCAAGGCGACAGAAACTATGGCGCGTTTGGAACTTATCGCGAGATTCGTCCGCCGGAGCGGCTGGTGTTTACCTGGACCGCGCTGAACTGCGGGGATACGACGGCCGAGGACACACTGGTGACCGTGGAGTTTTTTGACGCCGACGGGAAGACACAGGTTACATTGACGCATCAGCACTTCCCGACAAGCGAGGTCCGCGACCGCCATAACAGCGGATGGAACGCCTGCTTCGAGCGTCTGAAGACCATTCTGTAACTTGGTTCCGGAAACGGTACGCGGCCCGCTTTTGCCTCTGCCTTTCGGGGGCAGGAGCGGGTTTGCGTGCAGTCAAATCCGGTAGACTCAAGCCGTGGAATATGTATCTGGCGGTGTAAAACTTTTCTATACAGTCGAGGGGCAGGGTCCGGCGGTGGTGCTGCTGCATCCGATGCCCTGTGACCATCGCTTTTGGTTGAGTGCGGCGGAGGCTCTGAAGTCGAAATACCAGGTGATCGTGCCTGATCTGCGCGGGCATGGGCAGTCGGAGGCTGGCGAGGGCCCGATCACCATGGAACAGCTCGCAGCCGATGTGGTGCGGCTGCTGGATACGCTGCAGATCCACAGGGCGCTGTTTGCGGGCTGCTCCATTGGCGGCTATGCGATGTATGAGCTGTGGCGGTCGGCTCCGGCGCGGGTGCAGGCACTGGCGTTTTGCTGCGCCAGGCCGCAGGGCGACAGCGAGGCAGGGAAGCTGGCGCGCGAGGAGTGGATTGCGAAGATTCGCGCACGCGGGACGGGTGAGTTGGTGGACAATCTGCTGGGGCGGCTGATTGGGCCGACGGCACAACGGCGGCATCCGGAGCGCGCGGCCGAGGTGCGGGAGATGATGGAGACGGTGACACCGGCGGCGATGATCGCACTCATGCAGGGCCTGGCCATGCGTCCCGACTCGGTGGAGACGGCGCGAGGGATGCGCGTACCTGCGTTTGTGCTGGCGGGCGGGGAGGATCCTGTTTCGACCCCGGCGGATATGAAGCTGCTGGCAGAGACGATTCGCAATGGCGGCTATGGGGCCGAGTATACGGAACTGCGGGACGCCGGGCACTTCGCTCCCTGGGAGCAGCCCCAAATGGTGGGGCGGTTGCTGCGGCGATTTTTCGACTCCGTCGCGAGTTGATTGAGTCGCCACCAAAAAGCTACGAGCCGCTCCCATGTTTAACTCTTTTGTTTACTATGAACTACAAAATTGGAGTAGCGGTTCGCGTGGGTCGCAGCAGGTCAGCCTTCAAGGGTAGTTTCCCATCCTGGCCGCCTATTTCTTGAACATGTTCTTTGCCAGAAACAGGACGTTCGCAGGCCGTTCGGCGAGGCGACGCATGAAGTAGGGATACCACTCGGAACCGAAGGGAACGTAGACGCGGACGTTGTAACCTTCGGCAACCAGGGCGCGCTGAAGATCGCGGCGGACTCCGTAGAGCATCTGGAACTCGAAGCTGCCTTTGTCGATGCTGTTTTCCTGCACGAAGCGCTTGGCGGCGGCGATCATGGCTTCGTCGTGGGTGGCGATGCCGTGGTAGATGCCGGTGGTCAGCAGGGATTGGGTGAGACGGACGAAGTTGGCGTCGACTTCGGATTTTTCGGGGTAGGCTATACTGACCGGCTCCTTGTAGGCGCCCTTGCAGAGACGGATGCGAATGTCCTCCGAGGTCAGCGCGGCGATATCTTCCGCGCTGCGGTAGAGATACGCTTGAATGACGATGCCGACGTGGCCGCGGTTGGCGGGTTTGGCATGCAGCGCTTTTACCAGGTCGATGGTGGCCTGGGTGTACTCGCTGCCTTCCATGTCGATGCGGACGAAACTGTTGACGGCGACGGCGTGGTCGACCAAACCGGAGACAATTTCGCCCACGAAAGCATGGCCGAGGTCCATGCCCATCTGGGTGAGCTTGACGCTTACGTTGGCGCTGAGCTTTTGCGCGGCGATTGCGTCGAGTAGCTGGTGGTAGATCTGCGCCGAGTGACGGGCCTGTTCGGGCGTACTTACGTTTTCGCCCAGGCTGTCCAGGGTGGAGGCAATGCCCTGGTTCTGCATCGACCGGGCGGCGCGGAGAACGTCCTCGACCTCAAGACCGGCGACAAAGCGGGAGGACATGCGGCGGCCCAGAGCGGATCGCTCGGAAAAATGGCGGAGAGGCTGATTGCGGGAGAGGGCGATGAAGGCGGAGCGCAGGATAGGCATGAGTCTTTGTTTCGAGCGGAGCAGCTTATTTGTCGAACTCCTTCGAAGGCGAACTGCTCATTCTCGCACAGCGTACGATGTTTCCGGGCGGTCTGGAGAGAAAAGCGAAACAAGTTTGCGGATAAGCCAGTTTGAGGTGTAACCTCGCAACCAAACAGCGCATCTTAGTTATTAAAGTCACGTAAAGTAACAGGCCGCAGCCGATCCGGGGTAGTCAAATGGTAAATAAATGCGCGAATCCGAAATGTGAGAAGCCGCTCCATTACCTTCGCGAAGGCCGCGTTTTTGTCTTCGACGCGGCGGAGAGCGATCAAACGACGTCAGTTCACCGCATGGAGCACTTTTGGCTTTGCGGAAATTGCTCGAGGTCGATGCGGCTTGAGCAGACTCTTCAAGGCGTGCGAATCGTCATGAAATCAGGTGTGCGGATGGTGCAAACGGTGCATGAGATCGGCCAGCCTCTGGCATCCTGAGAAATGTATTCGATGACAAAAAGAGCGCCGCCACGGCGCTCTTTTTTATGGGGAATTATTTGGCGGCGGGAATCTTCGGGGCGTATTCCTCAATCGCTTTTGTATACGCTCCGGTGAGCGCGTTCCAGCGGACGAAGACCAGTTCTTTGAGCATCTGCAGGCCGTCTCGGAGGTAGCTGATGCGGGATCGCTCGTCATGGCCCCAGGTCACGGGGACCTCGCGCACGACGTAGCCTCGCTTGAGCGCGATGAAGAGGATTTCAGGGTCGAATCCCCAGCGATGGATGCGCTGAAGCTGGAAGACGGTTTGTCCGGCGGAACGGGTGAAGGCTTTGAATCCGCACTGGGTGTCGGCGAAGGGCAGGCGCATGATCATGCGAGTGACGAGATTGAAGCAGCGGCCGAAGAATTGGCGGTAAAGCGGCTGGTGAGTGGTCTGGCGGCTGCGGTCGAGCCAGCGGGAGCCGATGGCCACATCCGCTCCTCCGCGAATGGCTTCGAAAAGCCGCTCCGCCTCATCGATGGGGGCGGAGAGATCAGCGTCGGTAAACAGGACAATGTCACCGCTAGCGTGCAGCATGCCATTGCGTACGCTGTATCCCTTGCCGCGGTTGACTCCGTTTGACAGCAGGCGGACGTAAGGGTGCGAGTCGGCAACCGCTTTCACAATGGCTCCGGTTGTGTCGGTTGATCCGTCGTCGACGACGATGACCTCAGCATTCCAGCCCTTGCCTTCCACCGTGCGGACGACATCGGCGAGAGTGGCTCCGATGCGGGCCTTTTCATTAAAGGCTGGGATTATGATGCTGTAATCGAAGTTCATAGGGCGCAGAAGCCTGGGCAAGGAGAAAAGCTGACGTTATCATATCGTTAACTGTCGGACCAGGAAAGGGTTCCGGGACGGCGAAATTTAATTTTGCAGCGCTACGCGCGAAGATTTCCTGCATCTACTATTGTAAAAAGGGGTTACCCTGAGTCTGGAACACTTTCACATTACCCTGAATCTGGAGCAGGTTCACTATGACAAAAGCAGAACTGGTTGAGGAAGTGACGCAGATTGGCGATCTTACCCGGCGCGACGGAGAAGTGATTGTCGACACCATCTTTGACGCGGTGATCGGCGCGCTGAAGGCAGGCGACAAGATTGAGATTCGTGGATTCGGGAGCTTCCGCATCCGCCAGCGAAAGCCCCGCATCGGACGCAACCCGAAGACGGGCGCGAAGGTTGACGTCCCCGCGAAGCGTGTTCCCTATTTCAAGCCGAGCAAAGAGTTGCGCGACCTGGTGAATCCAGGCGAGAACAGCCAATAGCCAACGGCCAATACCATGAGCCGCCAGCGATCTGCCGTTAGGAACCCGATCGGATTCCGATTGCGGAGAGCATGCGACCAGTAAAGCCGTGGCTGGTCCGGTAGGAGAAGTAGCGATCCGCGCGGCAGCTGGTGCAGTCTCCAATAACGGAGATGGCCCCCGGCCCGAGGCCCGCGTCCAGCAGCTGGCGCCGGTTGGCTTCCACCAGGTCGAGGTGCAGGCTGGGGCCCATATTGCTGTGACCCGGAGCGCGCGCGGTAAGAAACAGCAGCGGGTACTTCTCCTTCACAGGGTCTGAATCGTAGACTTCGCAGAATAAATCACTGGCGTAGGCGAACTGCGACTGGAACTCACTTAGCACCTCTTCGCCGACCGCGTAGCAGCATTGGCCAATGCCCGGGCCGATGGCCGCGACCAGATCCTTCGGCTTGCTGCCGAATTCCAGCCTCATGCGGCCCACGCCGTTCTCAACGATGCGCTTCAGCGTTCCGCGCCAGCCGGCGTGGAACGCGGCGACGGCACGGCGCTTGCGGTCCGCGATGAGCACCGGAATACAGTCGGCGGTCTGAATAGCGAGGAGGAGGCCTGGCTCACAGGTCATCATGCCGTCGGCCTTCCATCGGGCCTGGTCGCCCGCATCCTGGACGGAGACGGTGCGCATCAACGAGGAGTGGATCTGGCGAACGGTGACCATGGGGAAGCGCTGACTGCCGGTGACTTCCTTGAGAAAGCGGCGGCGATTTTCGAGGACGTTTTCCCAGGAGTCCGATGTGGAAAAGCCCAGATTCAGCTCGCCTGCTCGCTGGCCGGAGCTGAAGGCCGTCGTTGCGCCGCCGGTGCGGGTGCTGAAGCCGCTGACAAGCCAATCGATTTCGCTGAAGAGCGGGGCACGGAGGACTTCGATGCGGTTCCTGAGGGTTTTGTCCCTGGCTGACCACTGGGACCGACGCTGACTGGCTGGAAGCTGTCTGGGGTGTTTCGGCTGGCGCTCGAATCCGGCAGCCATGAGCTTGCGGCGACCGTGGCTTAGGCCGACGTTTGCAAGAAGCTGGTCGATGTTTCGAAGGGCTGCGTTTTGAAGGGCTGCCGGAGATTCCGGAGAGACGAGCATAGGGCCATTTTAAGCCATGGGCCGGGGCGGAAAATTGAAGGTGGGGCGAGCAAATGGGTCCGCTTTCCAGCGGACCCGCTCAAGAGGCATTTTGTGGGAGGAGGGGGATCGAAAGAGACGTTCGAGAAGAGAACCTGCATGGGGGGCAGGCATACAACCTAGGGAGAATTCAAAAACGATGATGGGCTACTGCACCTGAAGCTGCCTCTGTGAATGGTGATTACGATGCGATTCGAGAGCCATAAAGATGCCCGGTTCATTAAAAAATGTTGAGATTTCACTACGATGTCTCAAATCCTCGCGATTGTTTGGCTTAGGCATGTGCTTTGTACTCCTGTTGTGGCGCGTTTGGCTAAGAGCCGGGCTAGGGAATCAGCTGAAACAGGGCGGAGCCGTGCGCGGGAAGGGTGACGTTGAGCGAGGACCGACGACCGAGGGTCTTTCGTGCCCACAGATCGCGGACGCTGTAGCTGGTCTGGTCGAGGCCGAACTGGCTGCCGAGCTTATCCCAGGGAGGGGTTGTGACGCGAGCAGGCGCGTCGCTGCGATTGAAGACGGCGAGGATGGTGCTGGAGCCTTCGCGGGCGACCCAGATCACGATGTTGCCGCCGGCTGAGGCATCGCTTCCTTTGCCCGCTTCCAGAACAGGGTGATTTCCGGTGGTGTGCTGGTCCACAGCCAGGACCTCTGGGTTGGTGAGCAGCGCGGTGGTTGCGGCATCCATGCGGGTGAGGTTGGCTCCGAGGATGAGCGGGGAGCGGGCGATGGACCACAGGGTAATGAGGGTGCGCTGCTCGGTATGGGTAAGGCGCGACTGGCGAGGCTGGCCCCAGCCGGGATGCGGGCCGAGATAGCCGATGGGGAGCATGTCGCCATCGGGCCAGTGGCCGGGGCCGGCCCAGGGTTCCCACTCAGCGAGCAGACCGAAATGGGTTTTGATGTTGGCGGGGAATCCGGTCTGGTTCTGAGGGCCGGACCAGATGTCCCAGAAATCGTCGGAGATGCGCCACTGCTGGGCGCGCTTGCTGACGTCGGCGGCTTCCGAGATCGGTGTGGGGCCGGGCGAGAGGCTGAGGACGATCGGGCGTCCGGCCTTGCGGATGGCCTCGTCAATCATGCGGATGGATGCGGCGTGGTAGGGCTCAGAGATGCAGTCCACTTTGAGGAAATCGACTCCCCAGGATGCGTAGAGCTTGAGGATCGAGTCGTAATATGCCTGGCCTGCCGCGTTGTCCTTTATGCCATAGTTATCGGAATTCCAGCGGCAGATATCCGAGCGGTCAGCGGCGTCGTCTGCGTGAAAATCTGAGCCGGCGATGGCGAGATTTTTCTCCACGGCGGCGCGCGGAATTCCGCGGATGATGTGAATGCCGAAGCTCAGTCCGAGGGAGTGGACATAGTCGGCCAGGGGCTTGAAGCTGTGCTGTGGCCCGGCGGATGGGAAGCGGTTGAGAGCAGGAAGGTAGCGTCCGTCGGGGGAAATGGTGTAGCCCAAGGCGGTGGAGCTCTCGGGGTGGGCGGCGTACCAGCCCTCATCGATGACGACGTATTGCCAGCCAAAGGGCTGCAGGTGCTGGTGGAACCAGGCGACGTCGGCCTTGAACTGTGCCTCCGTGATGGTGGAGGCATAGGCGTCCCAGCTGTTCCAGCCAAGAGGTGGAGTAGGCGCGAGCGGCGCTGCGGCCTGACCGCTGGCAAGAACGGCGGTGGCCAGAGCTAGTACTGCGAGGAGATGGAAGGGTAAGCTGGAACGCTTCAAAATGGCAGGACCTCATAAACAGTGAGCTTGCAAACGGAACCAGTTTACGGCATGTCTGAGAAAGCGGTATCTCCGCCCGAGGTTGCGCAGGATGTCAGCATCTCCTGCATATCTGTTCAGAAACGATCCCGGAGTGCGAATTTTATGGAGGGTTTTCCTTGCACCCAGCGCGGCGAAGATCCTGGCATCCAGTTAGTGAGTGCTGATCTCAGTCTGCCGCTCCGCGGCCTGGCGGGCTTTCTTCTCGCGCCGCTTTTCGCTGTAGTGGTGGGCAATGTCGGGCCAGAACTCGATGACTTCGGCTCCTAGAATGCCGTATCCGGTAACGGACGCGGAATGCTCAAGGGTAGGGCCAATGCCGCGTTGTGAAGGTGGATAGTAGAGGTTAGCGATCGCACCCCCGATAAAGTTGCCGGCGATGTTGGCATAGTTCGGTCCCCATGTTCCGTTGTCGCGCTTGCACCAAAAGGTGCTGCCGGCGGCCCACCAGAATCGCCTCTTCGCACTGCCGCTGCCTTTGCGATAGTAGCGCGGATCCTCATGCCACCAACTGGTAAGAATGGCGTTGCCCCAGAGATTCCCGTCGAAACTGTCGAGATATCCGGCTCCCCAGCGTTTGGCATAGCCTTCGACGCCACCGTGCCACTCAGGCGGGCTGTTCTCTGCCTGGCCTATTCCGGCGCTGATTGCGGTGATGCCAAAGGTCCAGGGATCGGAGGTGCTTTTAAAGAAGAGCTGGAATTTCTGGCGGGGCGTGAGCGGCAGGGCAGCCTCGTTATTGGTCATGTTAAAAGTGGGCATGACCCCGAGGATGCGCTGTTTTTCTTCCTGGTGGAGCTGATCCTCCGAAGCCACAGGCTTAGAAGTCTGAGGTTGCGCCGGTTGGGGTGGGGTTGTGGCTTGCGGGGGCCGGGCGGCGGTTGTGTCGGCGGGTTGCTGCTGCGGCGTTTGCGGCAAAGAAGACGGGGCTTGCTGCACTGCCGGGGCATCCGGCAAATCATTCAAAGCAGTGAGAGTCTGCGCATTTCCCATATTGGCGGCCAGAGTTGCAGCCAGAAATGTGCCTGCCATATACCAGTTACGAAACAATCAGTTTTTCCTCAATCCTCAAAAAAGGGCGCTTGTTGCCGCGCTGTCCGAGTCCAGACACATTTCCAGCTTAGACAATAGACGCGAGATCCGGATGAGGAGTCGAACCCCGTGGCGGGCAAGCGAAATCCTCTGCCTCGGATTCTATGATCTGGTTCGGGCTCTGGTTCGGGTGCGATGTATGGAGACTCGATATTTTTATGGTACTTGATTTGGCCGGCGCGCGAAGCCCTTTTTTAGAGATGTCGTGCAGGAGAGCCGTGTTCGCTACTAAGGTATTTTCCCCATTTGCCGCAGCCCTTGCCGGGGTTGTGACGGACAAACCTTTTCTCAAGAAAAAAGGCCGCTGGAGGAACAAGGCTGCGGCATAAACCCATCGGAAAGATGCTACTATCGACCAGCATTCGAGCGGAGTATCTTCGTCCTATGTCGAGCAGTAATCTCTTTGGCGAAGCCAGCCAGTTCCAATCCCCTGCCGTCAGTCCGCAGCCGCACTATGATCTTCGGCCGCTTTCGACGGGCGAGGTGCTGGACCGGACCTTCCAGATTTATCGTTCGCGGTTCGTGCTGTTTGCTGGTTTAGCACTGCTTCCGGCGGCTGTGAATGTGGTTACGACCGCGCTGCGGCTGATGTATGCGGCGCACCAGGATACCCACTTGCATGCGGGCGCGGCGTATCTGCGGGTGCAGATGCTTACAGCTGCGCTGGTACTGGCGTCGTCGCTGATTTCGCTGGTGCTATATGGCATCACGCAGGCGGCGACAACCTGGGGAGTCTCCGCTGTTTATCTGGGCGAGGCGGCGTCCATCAAGGCGGCGTACGGCGTCGCGTTCAAGCACTGGTTCCGGTACACGGTGATTGTGCTGCGGCAGGTGTGGGCTTTCATCTGGCTGCCGATTCTGCTTGGGATGGGCGGCGTTTGGACTTCGGTTTACAGCAAGAGCCACGGCGGCAGCTTTCGGTGGTTCACCATTCTGCTGCTGGCGCTGGCGTTCTTCTCGATGATTTACGGCCTGTGGGCCTATATCCGGATTTCGCTGGCGGTTCCGGCGGCGGTGGTGGAGTCGCTGGGGGTGAATGCGGCGGTGCGGCGAGGCGCGCAGCTGCTGGCCAGCCGCAAGGTGCGCATCCTGTTGCTGCTGCTGTTTCTGCTGGCGCTGTATCTGGTGGTGGGCATGGTCCAGTCCCCGCTGCTGATTTTGATGGTGCGTAAACGCGGCACGGAGATGTTTTTTACCCAGGCGGTGAGCCTTGCCATCAGTTTTGTGGCCGCCACGCTGATTGGGCCGGTGGGCGCGATTGCGCTCTGCCTGTTTTACTTTGACGAGCGGGTTCGCCGCGAAGGCTTTGATATCGAATGGATGATGAGAAAACTCGCTCCAGCAACTGATGGAGGGCCGGGCGAGCCTCCGCAGGCGCAGGAAAATTCCGCCGAATCTGCCTGAACGCTTGTCATGTGCCGAAGTTCGCTTCTGATCGCCGCTCTGCTTCCGCTCCTGCTGCTGACGCCGCCGGATGCGCGCGGGCTGGAACGCTCCACTCTCGACCAATACAAGGCTCATCTTGCAACCCTCCGGACGCTGGTTGCGAGCTGCGAGGCGCAGGCTTCGGCTTGTAACCCCAACGCAGTCGGAAACGACGAACAGGTTGAGCTGCAGGGGCTGGGTGCGGGCGCGAATGTGAATTCGTTTGAAGCGCACTTCGACTGGCTGCGTAACGCGCTGAAGTCGGCGCAGGATAACAACGAAAAGAATCGCGGGCAGGAGTTGGGTGCGGCGAAGCTTCGGCTGGATCAGGCTTTGCACGAGGCTTCGGGAGAAGATACAGGAAAAATCAATGTAGCCGAGGCGCGGCAGCGCGTGGATGCGATCCTCGGGCATCCTGAATTCGCGACGGTGCGCGAAGACTCCATCTGGCAGAAAATTCTGGCAAAGGTCGCGCAGTGGCTGGACGGATTCTTGAATGGCGTAGCGAACTTCGGCAAGCGATCGCCGTGGATCGGTCCGGTGCTGGAGTGGGGTCTGATTGGAATTGCGCTCGTGGGCCTGATGGTGTGGGCCATGCGCATGTTGCAGCGGCAGCGGCTGGCGGTGCGGGTGGAGGCGGCGCGGCAGATGGAGCCGTGGGAAGAGGCAGCGCGCAATTGGCGCTCTTTGGCAGAGGAGCAGGCGGCGCGCGGAGACTGGCGCGAGGCGGTGCACTGCCTTTACTGGGCGAGCATTGCGGTTCTGGAAGGGCGCAGGTTCTGGGCGCCGAACCGGTCGCGGACTCCGCGCGAGTATGTGCGGCTGCTGGAGCCGGGGTCGGCGCGGTGGAGGCTTTTGCGGCAGCAAACGCAGGGGTTTGAGCGCGTGTGGTACGGGCTGCGTGACGCGGCGCAGCAGGACTATGCGCGAGCGCTGGAGCTGCATGAAGGGCTGAGAGCGGCATGAGCAGACGACTGAGCAGCGATGCGCGCGTGATGCTGTGGGTCTGCCTGGGCGTGCTGGCCGTGATTCTGGCAACTGCATTTCTGGCGCCGGCACGCGAGGACAACGATCCGGTTCCGAGTACCTGGAACAGCGGCTCGGCAGGAGCGAAGGCGGCATACCTGCTGCTGGGGCAGCTCGGTTACACGGCAGAGCGATGGAATAAGCCTGCCGCGGCTTTGAGCGCGATAGACGCGGCGCGCACGACGCTGGTTCTGGCCGGATCGGAGCTGAGGGATGTTGGCAAGGAGAAGGCGGGGATTGCGGACTTTCTGCATCGCGGCGGCCGTGTGGTTGCGACCGGAGGATTAAGCGCGCTGATGCTGCCGGATTCGCATATTGGAGAGCCGCAGCAAGTTTACGCTGCGCTTTGCTATACGACGCCACGGTCGTTGAATCCGCTGGGCCGCGCGGGGCAGATTGCGATGCCTGTTCCGATTCGGTGGAAAGGAAACGACGCGTTTGTGGACCAGGCATGCGGCGACGATGCGGTAGTTGTGCATTATGCCGTGGGAGCGGGCGAGGTGGTGTGGTGGAGTTCGGCAGCGCCGTTGAGCGATCGCGGTCTGCGCAACGATGCAGACCTGCGTCTGCTGCTGGCGAGCGTGGGTGCGCCGGGGCGACGGGTACTGTTCGACGAATATATCCATGGCGCGCGCCAGGGAATTTGGGCGACGATGAACGGAACTCCGGTGGAGCCGCTGTGCTGGCAGCTTGCGGCAATTGCTCTGCTGTTGGTACTGAGCTTTGGACGACGGAGCGGCCCTCTGCGCGCGCTGGTGCGGACGCCGCGTACTTCACCGTTGGAGTTTGCGGAGTCGATGGGCGCGCTGTATCAAAAAGCGGGCGCGGCGGATGTGGCCGTGGGCGCGGCGGAGCGGCGGTTGATGGATTTTCTGCACGGTGAGGGCGGGATTCCGCGTGAGGCGCTGCGGGGTGCTCCGGATGCTGTTGCAGCGGCGGTGGCGGCCCGGTTCTTCTATGCAACGCCGGACCTTGCTGCTGATTTGAAGGCTGCGCGGGAATCGCAGTTCAACAAGCTGAATGCGAAGGGCGCGCTGGAGCTGGTGAGGCGCATCGATCGGCACATCGCCAACCTGACGGCAATCATGACAGACTCACATGCAGCACAAAAAGAACGGAGAGACGCGTGACGGAAGAAGCACAGGCATCCATCAAAGGACAGGCGCAGGGGGAAGGCGGCACCGCCGCGGAACTTTTTGCGCGGGGACGAGCGGAGCTGGGGAAGGTGATCTCCGGCCAGTTGGAATTGGTCGATCAGGCCCTGCTGACGCTGTTGTGCGGCGGCCATGCGTTGATTGAAGGCGTGCCGGGAGTAGCCAAGACGCTTACGGTGAAGACGCTGGCTCGGTTTCTGTCGCTCGATTTTCGCCGCGTGCAGGGCACTCCGGACATGATGCCCGCGGATATTCTGGGTACGAGCGTATTTTCGCTCAAGACGAATGAGTTTGCGTTCCATCGCGGACCGGTGTTTACGCAGTTTCTGTTGACGGATGAGGTGAATCGCATGCCTCCGCGCACTCAGGCTGCGCTCCTGGAGTGCATGGAGGAGCGGCAGGTGACGATGGATGGCGAGCGGCATGTGCTGGACGATTACTTCACGGTGTTCGCGACACAGAACCCGCTGGAGTTCGAAGGGACGTATCCGCTGCCGGAGGCGCAACTGGACCGGTTCCTACTGAAGATTCATGTGGGCTATCCGTCTGCTGAGGAAGAGCGTGTGGTGCTGGAGCGGCACCATGCTACGCCCGATGCTGTGCATTTGGAGCAGGCTCCGATTGTGCCGGTGAGGGTTGCTGAACTGGCGGCGGCGCGGCAGCAGGTCCGGTGCGTAAAGGTGGAACCGGCGATCTTCGATTATCTGCTGGGAGTGGTGCGACGCACGCGCGAGTGGCCGGCAATTTCATTGGGCGCGAGTCCGCGTGCAGCTGCGGGGCTGCTGATTGTGGCGAAGGGATACGCGGCGAAAGATGGGCGCGACTATCTAATTCCCGATGATGTGAAAGAAGCGGCGTTGCCATGTTTACGCCATCGTTTGATTCTGAAACCCGAAGTGGAGCTTGAGGGTTTCGACCCGGATCGCGTGATTCGCGACGTGCTGGCTGCGACTCCTTTGCCGAAATGATTTCATTGTCCGGACGCCACAATGATTGACACGCTGATTCCCGCGCCCGTGAAGGCCGCTGCACATGCGCGGCGTTTTGGCTATGCGCTGACCTCGCGCGCGCTGCTGTTGCTGCTGGCCGGATGTTTGCTGGCGCTGCCGGGATTTTTTCGTCCGCAGTGGGTGTGGGCGATGGTGGCCTGGGACGCGGCGGTGATTCTGTTGACGGTGTTCGATGCGGCGCTGCTGTCCACGCCTGCTGCGATTACGGTGGAGCGGCGTTTTGGGAATTCTCCGGTGCTGGGCGAGGCGACCGAGGTTGAGATTGAGGTGACGCAGGAGTCGAATCAGATTCTTGACCTGCGCGTGAGCGATGCGCTGCATCCTTTGCTGGCGGCGATGCCGCTTACGGGCGAGTTAACGGCGTTTCCGCGTGAAGCGGCGCGGCTTGCGCTGGAATGCGTTCCGAATACACGGGGAGATGTGCGGCTGGGCAAAGTGTTTCTGCGCTATCGAGGCGCGCTGAAACTGGCGGAGCGGTGGGCTGAAGCGGATCTGGAGCAGGATGTTCGTGTGCATCCGCCGATGGAACGGTCGCCGGAGGACACGCAGATGTATCTGCTGCGCATTCGGCAGATTGCACTGCAGAAGCGACGGCTGCGATTGCGCGGGCTGGGACGCGAGTTTGAGAGCCTGCGCGAATATCAGCGCGGGGATGAAGTTCGCAATATTGCGTGGCCGGCGACCGCGCGGCGCGGCAAGCTGATTACGCGCGAGTTCACCACAGAGCGCAGCCAGCAGGTGTGGATTGTGCTGGATGCGGGGCGTCTTTCGCGCACGGCTTTCGAACTTCGCCGCAAAGTCGGAGAAAAGTTCAAAAACCCGTTTCGCGATGCGCTCGGCGAAGAGAATTTTCTGATGATGGTGACGCAGCTCGACCAGGCGTCGGGAGCGGCAGTTGCGCTGGCGCAGGCGGTAATGCAGGCGGGAGACAAGGTGGGGTTGCTGGTGTACGGGCAGAAGGTTCAGCAGCAGCTTTTGCCTGCGGCAGGAACGGGGCAACTGCGCCAGTTCGTGGATACGCTGTCGCAGTCACGTGCGGAGGCGGCCGAGGCGAATCATTTGAACGCGGCGGCTCGACTGAAGCACTTGCAGCGCAGGCGCGGGCTGATTCTTTGGATTACGGAGCTGGCTGACAGCGCGCGCCGTCCTGAAGTTGTGGATGCGGTGCTCGAGCTTGCGCGTCGTCATCTGGTGGTGCTGGTGGTGCTTGGCAATCCGGGTCTGGATGCGTTGGCCGCGCGGCAGCCGGAGAATGTGAGCCAGATGTTTGCTGCGACCGCGGCAGTGGAGATTCTGGAGCGCAGGCGCGCATTGCTGGCGCGGCTGCGCTCGCAGGGCGTGCTGGTGGTGGAAACCAGTCCGGGCAGCGTGAAGGCGGACGCGATCAACGAGTATCTTGAGGTGAAGGCGCGCGGACTGCTGTGAGAAAGCAGCTGGTGAAGCGGCCAACTAAAGTCCGGTCAGCGATAAAACGGCGCGCTTAAGTAGCGCGCCGGAGTGCTTTATCCGTTCTGAGCAAAATTTGAGTTATTGAAAAGCCAGCGTCTTTCCGCCGACCGCCGTCTGACCGGTTTCAGCTGCCCGCTGGTTAGCTGCCCGTGAGCGCTTTAGTCACCGTTTCTACGCTAGGGCTGGCGTGGTTGAGGTACTCACTGACGCGCAGGCGTTCCTCGGTTGTGAGCGTAGGCACCAGCGACAGGATACGGCGCAGCGTAGTGGATACATCGTCAACGTAGTTCATCATGCGGATAGCTTCGCCGGAAAGTGGCATAATCGTAGAAATCCCCAATTCTCTTAATCTTTCTTTATTCTCCTTGACGGGCAGACGCAAGTAAAGCGCGCCCGGCAGCCAACAATTTATTCCATCCGATCATCGAAGAGGACAATGTCTGCCGCAAGCAATCCTTACGAAAGCCAGGAATCGATTCAGGACTGCATCCACCGGGTGCTGCATGCGGAGGCGCGCGCGCCTCGCTCAACCTACCGTCTGCAGCTCCATGCGGGGTTTACCTTCGCGGATGCAGAGGCGGTGTTGCCATATCTGCGGCGGCTGGGGGTTGGCGACTGTTATGTGTCGCCGGTGTTTGAGGCGCGGCCCGGCTCGATGCACGGGTACGATGTGACGCGACATGACCGGGTGAATCCGGAGCTGGGCGGCGAGGCGGGATTTGCGCGTTTTACCCAGGCGCTGAGAGACGCGGATATGGGCCTGGTACTGGATATCGTTCCGAACCACATGAGTGTGGGCAGCGATTCGGCGTGGTGGCAGGATGTTCTCGAGAATGGGCGCGCGTCAAAGTATGCGGAGTTCTTCGATATCGACTGGAACCCGCTGAAGACAGATATGCAGGGCAAGCTGCTTCTCCCGATCCTTGGCAACCAGTACGGCGAGGAACTGGAGAACAAGCGCATCCAGATTGCGATTGAGGATGGCGTTCCGAAGGTGCGCTACTACGGCCACTCGATGCCGCTGGCTCCACGCACGCTGCCGATGATTTTTACGAGGGAGCAAAAGGCGAAGCTGCCGCTGCAGTTTTACGATCTACTCCGCGATCTATCGCATATTCCTCCGAACGATACCTCTGACATGGGCCTGGCAGCGCAGCGGCAAAAGCAGCTTGCGGAGATTAAGCCGCGGATTCGCGAAGCATTGCTGGGGCCGCACAATCAGGAAGCGGTTGCAAATGCACTGGAGTGCGTGAACGGTAATGGGGGGGATGCCCGCAGCTTTGACCGGCTGCACGAGGTGCTGGAGGCGCAGCCTTACCGGCTTGCGTTCTGGCGCGTGTCCGCGGAGGAGATCAACTACCGGCGGTTTTTCGATGTGAATGATCTGGTGGGCCTGCGGATGGAGAATCCGGAGGTGTTTGCAGCGACGCATTGCCTGATTCGCCGGATGCTTGCGGAGAAGCAGGTGACGGGACTGCGGGTGGACCACTGCGATGGGATGTTCAACCCGCGGCAGTATCTGATCCGGCTGCAACTGCTGTATATCGCGAGCCAGTGCCGAGGAGCTGCGCCGCACGCGCCGGTGGCCCCCAACGGAATTGAGAGCGAAATTCGCGAGGCGGTGCGCGGCTATGACTGGACCGGCGTGCAGGGGCCGCTGTATGTGGTGGTGGAGAAGATTCTGGAGCCCAGGGAGGCGCTGCCGCGCGAGTGGCCGGTGCGTGGTACATCGGGCTACGACTTTGTGCATTTTGCCAACCAGGTGTTGATCCAGCAGGAGAACCGCAAGCGCTTCAACGATCTTTATACGGCAGTGACGGGTCGGACTTCCGATCCGGAGGAGATCATTTATCGCGCAAAATTGCAGGTGATGCAGAATGCGCTTTCGAGCGAGACCTATGTGCTGACGAATCTGTTGAGCCAATTGGGGTCGGCGGATCGAAGGGCGCGAGACTTTACGGACAACCTGCTGGAGGCGGCGATCCGAGAGACGATTGCATGCTTCCCGGTGTATCGAACTTACATCGATGACCGCGGGCAGTATACACAGCGCGACCGCGCCTACATTCATCATGCGATTTCGCGCGCGAAGTACCGCAGCCCGGATGTGGATGCTTCGGCGTTTGATTTTCTTGAGAACATCCTCATGCTTCACGACCGCACGGGCAAGGATATCGACCAGCGGGATCTTTATTTTGCGCTCAAGTTCCAGCAATTGACGGGCCCCGTGATGGCCAAAGGAGTTGAAGACACAGCCTTCTATATCTATAACCGGTTCATCTCATCGAATGAGGTGGGCAGCTCGATGCAGTCGTTCGGCCTGTCTGTAGAGACGTTCCACGCGAGCAATGAAGAGCGGCTCAAAAATTCTCCCGACGCGATGCTGGCGACTTCAACGCACGATACCAAGCGCAGCGAAGACGTGCGCAACCGGCTGAATGTGATCTCGGAGATGAAGCTTGTCTGGCCGGCATTCATACGGCGTGTGCAGCGGCTGAACGCGCGGTTCAAGCTGACGCTTGAAGATGGACGGGCGGTTCCGGACGCGAATGAGGAGTATCTGATTTATCAGACGATTGCCGGAGCGTGGCCGTGGGAGATGAACTCAGCGGAGGACCGGCAGCAGTTTATCGAGCGGCTGCAACAGTACATGACCAAGGCCCTGAGCGAGGCCAAGGTGAATCTGAGTTGGGTGAGTCCTAATGAGCAATATGTAGGCGCGGTGCACCGGTTTGTTTCAGCAATTCTGACTCCGGACGCGGATGGCACGCAGCGAAAATTTGTCGCGGCGCTCCAGCTCCTGCTGCCGGCGCTAAAGCTGTTCGGCGCGGTGAATTCGTTGGCGCAGGTGGCGCTCAAGGCGGCTTCGCCGGGGGTCCCGGATTTTTATCAGGGCAGCGAAATGTGGGATTTGAGCTTGGTCGACCCGGATAACCGACGCCCTGTGGACTACACGCTGCGCGCGGATGCTCTGGACGCGATGCTGCATAAGGCCGAGACGGAAGGCGCGAAGTCCGTATGCCGCGATGTGACGGCGACGCTGGAGGACGGGCGCATCAAGCTATGGACAACGCATCGTGTACTCGCTACGCGATCGGAGATGCCGGACGTATTCCGGCGAGGTGAATATCTGCCGCTGACTGCCGACGAGGGCTACGCGCAACATGTCATTGCGTTTTTGCGGCGATACGGGACTGAGTGTGTGCTGACGGCAGTTCCGCGGTTCGCCTGCACGTTGATGCGCCACAGGCCTGAGCCGCCGCTGGGTGAAGCGTGGGGAAAAGGCATCTTGGTTGTTAAGGAGTGCGTAGGCAGGCGGTTGGTGCATGTGTTTACGCGCGAAGAGCTGGTGGTGCCGGAAGATGGAAGGATCCCTCTGGCGCAGCTGTTCGCGGATTTCCCTGTGGCGATGTTGCGAAGCTTGGATTAGGGCAGTTGCGTGGATGTGCCGCCGCTAGTCGCGGTCCGCCGTCTCGGCAAGCGCTGCGAGTTTCGCGGCGATCTCATGAGTCAGTGCATTTTCGGGGCAGCGCCAAATCCAGTTGCCAGCGGCGCGTGAGGGCATGTTCATGCGCGCTTCTTCTGGCAAGCAGAGCAGATCCTGCACGGGGACGATGCAGATGTCAGCGACGGATGTTTCGACGGCGCGGATCATGGCCCAGACGAAATCCTTGCGTGATGTTCCCAGGTAGGCTTTGGCCTCGGCCTTCTCCGCTTTGGTGGCCTCTTCATCCCACCAGCCCTGGCTGGTGTTGTTGTCGTGCGTGCCGGTGTAGACCACGCAGTTCGTGATGTATTTGTGGGGAAGATATTCGTGGGCCTTGCGCGAGCCGAATCCAAACTGAAGAATGCGCATGCCGGGCAGGCGGAATCTTTCGCGCAAGGCATCGACTTCGGGTGTGATGACGCCGAGGTCCTCCGCGATAAAGGGCAGTTCGCCGAGCGCGTGGCCGATGCTTTCGAAGAGCTCGCCGCCCGGCGCTTTTATCCACTCACCGTACTCGGCCGTTTCGTTGGCGGCGGGGATGGCCCAGTAGGCCTCGAAGCCGCGGAAGTGGTCGAGGCGGATGATGTCGTAGAGATGGCGCGCGCGGCTCATCCGGTCGATCCACCAGGCGAAGCCGTTGCGGCGGATCACATCCCATTTGTAGAGGGGATTGCCCCAGCGCTGACCGGTTTTGGAGAAGTAATCCGGCGGAACTCCGGCGACGCGAATGGGGGCGAGATGCTCGTCGAGCTCGAACAGGTCGGGACGCGTCCAAACGTCGGCGCTGTCGTAGTTGACAAAGATGGCGACGTCGCCGATGAGCTTGATGCCGCGCTCGGTGCAGTACTCGCGCAGGCTGGTCCACTGATCGTCGAAGGTGAACTGGAGAATTTGCTGGATCGCAATTTCTTCCGCGTGGTCGTGGCGAATTTTATCGAGCGCGTGGCGGTCGCGGCGCGCGAGCAGCTTTGGCCAGGTGCTCCACGCGGCACCGTTGAATTTCTTCCTCAGAACGCTGTAGAGGGCATAGGCTTCGAGCCATGTCCAGTTGGTGCGCGTGTAGGCCTCATAGCGAGACCACTCTTCGTCGTCGTGCTTGTGCAGGAAGTTGCGCGCGGCCTCTTCGAGCAAGGGGATTTTTGTTTTGACGACAGCATCGTAATCAACTTCGCCGGAGCTTCCGAGGAGGCCGGCGAGGCGCTCGTCGGCGATCCAGCCGCGATTGACGAGCCGCTCGAGCGAGATCAGCAGGGGGTTGCCGGCGAAGGCCGAGAGCGCGGCGTAGGGAGAGTTGCCGTATCCGGTGGGGCCGAGCGGCAGCACCTGCCATAGCCGCTGTTTTCCGGCAGCGAGGAAGTCCGCGAAGGCGTAGGCGGCGGGACCAAGGTCGCCGACCCCTCCATTGGATGGCAGCGACGTGATGTGAAGGAGTAATCCTGAGGCGCGATCAAAGGGCATAGGGGGATTCCGAGACAAAGTGTAAAGAGAAAAGGCCCGCACTTCGAAAGATTCCGAAAGAGCGGGCCATATTTGCTTTCTTGAAGGCGGTCAGAAGGCTTCTCCGGTCTAACTGCGCGGGTTTCCGCCGGGCTCACCCTGTTGCACGCGACGGTTGATGCGGATGCGGCCATCCTTCTCATAAATGTTTTGAAGGTTAGAAACAAAGACATCGAACATCTCGTCGCGACGCTGCTCAAGCAGACTGTCGCGGGTGCTGTCGAGGGCTTTCGCGATTTCATCGCTGGTGGGTTGCTGCTTGTCGGTGATTTTGACGACAACTCCCGTATGTCCGGTGTTGATGGGGCCGCTGAGCTGGCCGGGATTGAGAGTAAAGAGCTGCGGCGCGACGGTGGCGAGTGCCCCAATGTCCGGAACCTGGGCGTCACGTCCGACTAGATCACTCGACTTCATGGTTGCGCCCATCTCCTTTGCCGCCTTGGCGAGATCGTTCTCGGACTTCGCGTCGTCAGCGAGCTGATTGGTTTTGGTTGCCAGGAGCTGAGGAAGCTGTTCGTCACGGTAATCGTCGAGGATATGCGACTTGTAGGTGGCGAAATCAGGCGCGTGCGCAGGCTGGATATCGGTGACCTGATATACAGCGTAGCCGTCGCCGGTGGAGGCGACCTGCGGCGTTGCGTCCTTCTTTGCCGCAAAGGCTCCGGTCAGCAGCTGGGACCCGTCGGCAAGGTTGGGCACGACAGAGGACTGCGAGAGGAAGTCAGTGGTGACGACCTGCAAATGGTGCGCGGCGGCAGTGGCGGCGAGGCCGCTCTTGGCGGCTTCCGAAGAAAGCTGCTGGGCGAAGGCTTGCTCCTGCTGCGTTTCGTGCTGGCGGGTGAGCGTGGCCATAATCTCGGGCCTGACTTCATCCAGTTGACGCGTATGAGCCGCCTGTTTCGCTTCTACCTGGATGATGTGATAGCCGTATTTGGTGCGCACCAGGCCGGAGGTTTCCCCGGGCTGCAGCGAGAAAGCCGCCTGATCGAACTCAGGCACGGTTACTCCGTGCTTGATCCAGCCGAGCTCGCCGCCCTGTGTCTTGCTGCCGGGGTCGTCGGAGTATTCCTTGGCGAGCTTGGCGAAGTCAGCGCCGTGATGGAGCTGGTCGAGAATGCCCTGCGCCTTAGCCTTAGCTGCGGCGTCGGCCTTGGGGTCCTGCGAGTTTACAGCGATGAGGATGTGGCGAACCTTCACCTGCTCGGCAACCTGATAGTCGCTCAGGTGCTGCTGATAATATTGCTGCACATCGGCGTCAGTGACCGGCGCGGGCGCCTGAGGCAGATTGGCGGAGGTGAACGCTATGTATTCGATCTTGCGCGCTTCCGGAATTGCGGTTGCGTACTTTGCCGCGTTCTGCTTGAAGTAAGCCTCAAGCTGGGCGTCTGTCGGGTTGATCTGGTTGCGCAGTGTGTCGGAGTCAATCACGGCGTAATCGAACTTGATCTTGGTTGCCTGTTCGACATAAGTGGAGCGGACTTCGCTGTCGGAGACGGTGACGCCGCCGGTGACGAGCGCGCGCAGCCGATTCTCAATGATCTCCTTCTTGACCTCGTTCTCAAACTTGTCGGTGGACATTCCGAACTGTTCGGAGATGAACTCAGCATACTGGGCGGTGCCGATGAATTTGCCTTCCGGAAACAGCATCATGCCCCACTGTCCGGTGTGGAGAAAGCGGCGAACATCGTCATCGGTCGCGGTAATGCCGATCCGTTTGGCTTCCGCGAGTTCGAGGTGCTGCTGAATGAGGCCCTGGCCTACGCGCTGGATCATGAAGGGGAGCAGCATATCGGGCAACTGCTGGCGCTGCAACATGCGCTGTGCGAGGCTCTGCACGTCGGTCATCGGAATGGTATCGGAGGCAGGCAGGAAGCGGCCTAGAAATCCGCCGTGTCCAATGGTGGCATAGGTATCCGCGGCTGCTGACTGGCCATTGAACAGTCCTGGAATCAGAAAGATGACCATCGCGACGCAGGATACAGAAATGATGACCCAGAACAGGGCTTTGATGAACCTGGTGTCTTTTTGCAGGAAACGAATCATGAATGGATAGCGACCTTTACTTATCTAACGCACGCAGACAGTGACCGACGACGGCCCGAAACTGCGCGAAGAGATTTTCCTGATTTCACAGGAACCACTCCCAGTATAAATCAGGGCTTAGACTTGAGGACTTGGCCCGGACTGGAGAGTGATCTCTGTGATCTCGGGAGGGCAGTTGAAGCGGAAGGGAACGCCCACGGCACCGATGCCACGATTGACGTAGAGTTGGGTTGTGCCCAGGCGGAAGCGGCCCTCCACATACATCCGCCCAAAAGGCGGGAGATGCTGCGGAGGCACAAAAGGGATGCGTATCTGGCCTCCGTGGGTGTGGCCGGAGAGCATGAGATCGACGTTGTAGCGCGCGACCTGCGGCAGCACATCGGGCTCATGGACCATAAGGATGACCGGTTCGCCGCCGGTGAGCGCCACCGGCGGAATTGACCTGTCGAGATCCATCTGGCGGTAGGTTACATCCCCGGAGCCGGCGATCCAGAGACGACCGCCATTCCGCTCAAGGGGCGTGAAGCTGTTTTTCAGCAGCTTGATGCCGTGAACGGCAAGCGCGTCGATTACGGCGGGCTCGGCGAAGGTGGAGTCGTGATTGCCGAGCACAGCATAGCGCAGGGGGCACTCAACATGGCTGAGGATTTCCGCGCATTCATAGGCGAATCCCCTGGTGCGCTCAGGGGAAAAGAAGCCGATAGTGACAAAGTCTCCGCTAAAGACAACGGCGTCGGGTTTGAGGCGGTTGACGCGGCGCACAACTTCGCGGAGGAAGAACGGCTCAGTGTACTCCGCATAGTGAAAGTCAGAGATCTGAACGATGCGGAATCCGTGAAAACCCTCAGGCAGCCGGTCGAGCGAAAAGACTTGGCGCTCAATGCTGATTTCGTGGCGAGAGATTTCGGCGGCATAGAGGGGGACTCCTACGACAGCGACTCCCGCAGCCTTGAGAAAGCTGCGCCGCGTGAATCCTTCTTTATTGATACGCTCGGTTGCAGACGAAGCCATTACTACAATGATAACTGTACGGCTGGCAATGTGGTGCGCCTGATAACGGGTGCCTCATATCCAGTGGAACCTATCGAAAAGCCCACGTTCAGGGTTGCTGAACGTGGGCTGAGGTCAGCGGTTACGGCGGAGTCCTACGCGGCACGCTTCATGTTAGTAGGGATAGGGATACGCGTAAGGGTAGGGGCCATAGTAGGGTGCCGGGGTCACGTAGACCGGGCGTGGACGGGTAACCAGCACGGGTTGCGGTGCACTCGATGCCAGCCGCTGTGCCTCCTGCCACGGGACGGGCTGTACGGTGACTGGGGTAAGGAGATGGAAGTCGACCGTGGCTTCAGCCGGCAGATAGATACGCGGGCCGCTGGTCGCCGATGAGGCCGCGAGTCCGCCCGCTGCTCCCACGCCCGCGCCGATGGCCGCGCCTGCTCCGCGACCGATGATGCCGCCAATGATCGCGCCGAGCACGGCTCCGCCAGCGGTGTTGCCTGCGGTATATCCGGCCTTGTTTGGACCTTTGCTCGACCAAACTTCCGTGTTCAACGGGAAGAGCTTGCCGGCCAGATTAACGTTGGTAAGTCGCAGGCGCAGAATCGCGGAGCCGCCCAGCTTGCCGCCTTCCTTGGCTTCAACGACCTGCCCGGTAAGCAGGGCGCCGCGCGGAATAGCCAGCACGCCGTTCTGGTATACATCGACGGCGACGGTGGCTTGAAAATAGGCTCCGTCCTTCGCCTTTGCTGTGTCGAGCGGTTCACTCAGGCGCACGCGCAGAAGAGTTCCGGCTGGTACTGTGACCAGCCCATGGGGCGTGGGGTAATAAGGCACTTGCGGGGGAGCCGGAGCATAGCCCTGCTGATACCCACCCTGTTGCGGATATGGAGACTGCTGCTGCCCGTATATGGGCGGGGGTGGCTGCTGATAGGGGCCCTGCGGCTCATCGGGCGGTGGGGGTGGAACGGACTCCTGCGCCTGGGGCTGGTCTTGCCCCTGATTCTGACTCTGGTCTGTGGTCTGATTTGTGCTCTGATCTTGCGGACTGAGCTGATTTGCGGCACTCTGAGCCGCAAGTCCGGCTGCTGGCGCGGTGGTGGTGGGATTGGTTACGGTGAGGTGGTTCAGGATGCCAGTGACGCCGGAGACATTGGCCGCGTCGGTCTCGGCCTGCTGTCGCTGGGCATCGGTCTGCACGGTTCCGGTCAGGGTAACGATGCCCCTGGCCGATGTCGCGGTGATGTGCTGGCCCTGCAAGGCCGAGTCATGACTGATGGCGGCGCTTACATCGGTTTGAATCGAGGCATCGTCGCGCAGGCTTTGCTGCGAGACGCCCTGATCCTGCGCGAGGGCAAGGCTGGTGGTGGTGAGCCAGGCGCATCCGGCAAGCAGCGCAATGGCGGCTGCCCGGAAAAGCTTCATTCTGTTGCCATAAGGGGTGAGCATCGTATTCCAACTCCTGCGCTTCTCTTACCGTCTCTGCGTTGGTGTATTTCTGGACGCAGAGCGGGCATGGAGCGTTTAACTGATAAGACCCGTTTGACAGCAAAAAGTTTTGGGGCGGTGCGCGCCCCAAAACCATCTTCTTTGAGTTATTTTAAGCCTGTTTGCATACCAGGAATAAGGCCCTTTTTCAACCGCGCTGCTTGCGGTAACGGGCGATGAGGGCGCTGGTGGAACTATCGTGTTTGCCTGGGTCGAAGTCCTTGGCCGCCAGCTCGCCGATGATCTTTTTTGCGAGCACCTTGCCCAGCTCGACACCCCACTGATCGAAGGAGTCGATCTGCCAGATGGCTCCCTGGGTGAAGACGCTGTGCTCGTAGAGCGCGACGAGCTTGCCGAGCGCTTCCGGCGTAAGCTCATCGAGCAGGATGGTGTTGGACGGGCGGTTACCCTCGAAGACGCGATGCGGAACCAGCCAGTCAGGCGTGCCCTCGGCCTTGACCTGCTCGGCGGTTTTGCCGAAGGCAAGAGCCTCCGTCTGCGCGAAAACGTTGGCCATGAGCAGGTCGTGGTGGTTGCCGAGCGGGTTGAGAGTCTTTGAGAAGCCGATGAAGTCGCAGGGGATGAGGCGGGTTCCCTGATGGATGAGCTGGTAGAAGGAGTGTTGGCCGTTGGTGCCGGGCTCGCCCCAGAAGATGGGCCCTGTTTCATAATTGACGCGATTGCCGGAGAGCGTGACGTGCTTGCCGTTGCTCTCCATGGTGAGCTGCTGGAGGTAGGCCGGGAAGCGTTTGAGGTACTGGTCGTAGGGCAGCACGGCGATCGTCTGTGCATCGAAGAAGTCGGTGTACCAGACGGCGAGCAGGCCCATGAGCACGGGCAGGTTTTTCTCGAAGGGCGTGGTGCGGAAGTGCTCGTCCATGGAGTGGAAGCCCTCGAGGAGCTTGCGGAAGTTGCCCGGGCCGACGGCGAGCATGGTGGAGAGACCGATGGCCGAGTCCATGGAGTAGCGCCCTCCGACCCAGTCCCAGAAGCCGAACATATTGGCAGTGTCGATGCCGAACTTCTTCACTTCCTGGGCATTGGTAGAGACGGCTACAAAGTGCTTGGCCACGGCCTTCTCGTCGCCGAGTTTGGCCAGGGCCCACTGGCGCGCGGTCTGCGCGTTCGTCATGGTTTCAAGCGTGGTGAAGGTCTTTGAAGAGACGATGAAGAGGGTCTCTTCGGGGTCGAGGTCGTGCGTGGCTTCGGCGAAGTCAGTGCCGTCTATATTGGAGACGAAACGAAAGGTCATGTCGCGGCGGCTGTAATGCCGCAGTGCCTCGTAGGCCATGACCGGGCCGAGGTCAGAGCCTCCGATGCCGATATTGATGACGTTTTTGATGGGCTTGCCGGTGTGGCCCTTCCACGCGCCGCTGCGAATGCGGTCGGAGAACGCGGCCATGCGGTCGAGAACCTCATGTACGTCGGGCACGACATTTTTGCCGTCTACGTTGATGATTGCGCCTTTGGGCGCGCGCAGGGCGACGTGAAGAACGGCGCGATCTTCGGTGATGTTGATCTTGTCGCCGCGGAACATGGCTTCCATGCGAGCCTTGACGCCGCTTTGCTCGGCGAGCTGGAGCAGGAGCTTCAGGGTTTCGTCGGTGATACGGTGCTTGGAGTAATCGAGGTAGATACCTGCGGCTTCGACGGTGAGACGCGTGCCCCGGGTGGGGTCCTGCGCGAAGAGATCGCGGAGAGATTGTGCGCCGATGGTCTTCGCGTGCGCTTCCAGGGACTTCCACGCGGGGAGGTGCGTCAACGGAGTGGTGAGGGTTGCGGTGCTCATATATCTCCTTATCTCTTTATGATTCTTCCACGAAGCCATTCGTTACACGTAAATTCGCCCGCTGACCGCTATCCCAGGCTGGTCATTGCGAATTGGCGTGCGGCTCCGAGCAGTTTGGCCACGGATTCCTTTGAGCAGGACTCGGAGTAGATCCGCAGCAGGGGTTCGGTGCCCGAGGCGCGCAGGAGCAGCCAGGTCTTCGCGGCGTTGGGTTTGGTTTTTGCTTCGGGATTGTCGAGGAAGAACTTGATGCCGTCGAGGGCTTCGACGTGCTCAACGGGCATGCCGGCGAACTCTTTTACCCCGGCTTTCGCGCGGGCGATGGCAGCGTTCTTCAGGTCGTCGTGGATGTGCAGGTCGATGCGGCCGTACTGGTGTTCGCCGTACTGGTTCTGAAGCTGCTGTACGAGTTGGCCCAGGGTCTTGCCCTCTTCGGCCATCACGTTGGCGATGAGCAGTGCATTGAGCAGGCCGTCGCGCTCGGGCAGATGGCGCGCGATGCCGATGCCTCCGGACTCCTCGCCGCCGATGAGGATGTCTTTCTCAAGCATAAGGTCGCAGACGTATTTGAAGCCGATGCCGTGCTCGTGGAGCGTGCGTCCGTGGCGGGCGCAGATGCGGTCGAGCATGCTGGTGGTGTTGAAAGCGCGGGTGACGTCGCCGGGCCACTTTTTGCGGGTGAGCAGCCATTCGAGCAAGACGGCGTAGATTTTGTGCGGGTCGACGAAATTGCCGTGCTCGTCTGCGGCTCCGATGCGGTCGGCGTCGCCGTCGGTGACGAGGCCAGCATGGCAATGGTTGGCGACGACGGCTTCCTGAAGAGCGCGGACGTGCGGCTCAATGGGCTCCGGGTTGATGTCGGGGAAGAGCGGATCGTGGTTGGCGCGAATCTCGATGTAGTCGACGCCGATGCTTTTGAAGATTCCGGCGAGAATGCCGCTGCCGGCTCCATACATGCAGTCGATGGCGAATTTGAAGCCGGATTTTGCGATAAGGTCAAGATCGGCGAAGCGGCGAATGGCTTCTATGTAGGTGGGCAGAAAATCGGTTTCGACGATCTGCGCAGGCGTTGCGGCTTTCGGCAGCGGCTGGTCGAGGTAGGTCTCGATTGCCGAGATGATGGATGGCTTGCCGGAGCCTCCGTAGTAGGCTTTGTACTTCACGCCATTCCATTGATACGGATTGTGGCTGGAGGTAATCATGACGCCGCCGGCAGCAGCATGCTCGCGGACTCCGTAGGATAGAGCCGGTGTTGGCGTGACGGCCTTTGCCAGCCTGACAGGGATTCCCGAGGCGGCGATGACCTCGGCTACCGCGCGCGCGAAGCGGTCCGAGGCGAAGCGTGTGTCATAGCCGATGCAGATGCCCTTTGCGGGCGCTTCCTGCGGGTCTTTCGAGTTGCGCAGGTAGTTGGCGACGGCTGCTGCTGCTTTGCGAACGTTCTCGAAGGTGAAGTCGTCGGCGATGAGGCCGCGCCAGCCGTCGGTTCCAAATTTAATCGGGGTATGGGACATTCCGGTTCTTTCTTAAACGAGGTCTTTGCGCCCTTTCGCGGCCAGCTCTTTGACAACTTTGCCCACGTCCTGCGAGCGCTCGCGCGTGGTGATGAGCATGGCGTCGTCTGTTTCGACCACGACCAGGTCGTGCACGCCCACGAGCGAGACAAACTTCTTCGGACTGTAGACATAATTGCCGCCAGACTCGATGGCGAGCGTGTCCGCGGATTCCGTGACGTTATTGTGTGCGTCGGTTCCGTTTTTTCCCGCGAGCTGGTGTTCGTAGAGCGCGGCCCATGAGCCGAGGTCGTTCCATCCAAAATCTGCGGGCAGGCAGTAGAGGTTCGACTTGTGCTCGCCCTTCGCGGAACGGGGCTCCAGGATGGCGTAATCAAGGCTGATGTTTTCGCATTGGGGATAAAGTTCGGCGAAGATGCGGGTGAACTCAGGGGTTCCCCAGGCCGCGGCGATGGCTTCGAGGTGCGGAGCCGTCTCCGGCAGATGCTCGCGCGTGGCGTTGGCCAGGGTTTGCGCCGACCATATAAAGACGCCGCTGTTCCAATGATAATTGCCCGCGGCGACGAACTCCTGGGCGCGCTCGCGGTTTGGTTTTTCGGTGAAGCGGCGGACGCGGAGGGCTCCGTTGGGAGCCTGCTCGCCGGTTTCGATATAGCCGTAGCCGGTTTCCGGGCGAGTAGGCGTTACGCCTAGCACCACCATGTTTTCTCCAGCTGCGGCAATGGCGATGGCCTGCTCGATGACGGAGAGGAATGCGGGCTCGTTAGCGATGGTGTGATCGGCGGGAAACATGCCGAGCACAGCGTTGGGCGCGATTCGCTCGACGAGGAAGGCGGCGAGTCCCGCGGCCGGTGCAGTGTTGCGCGCAGTCGGCTCGCAGATCACCTGATCTTCGGGGATACAATCCAGCTGGCCACAGATGGTTCCCGAAAGTAGATCGTTGGTGATTACCCAGGTATCCTGCGGCAGCGCTAGCGGTCCCAGGCGATCCACGGTGCATTGAATCATGGTGCGTTCGCCGTCGAGCGCGAGCACTTGCTTGGCGCGCGCTTTGCGGCTGCGAGGCCAGAAGCGGGTGCCGCTGCCTCCGGCGAGGATGATGGGTCGGAAATCGATCTTCAAAATTGACGGCCCTCTTTTCCCGGTTATGCCGTACGCGGTTGAACGCGGATCACGGTCGCGGGAGATTCTGCTTCCACATGCACATTGCGGCTGGTGGCTGGAACGACGGCCAACTCGCACCGGTTGACAGCAAACGCCTCTCCTCCATCGGCTGAGATGCGGATTTTTCCGTCGGCCACGAACAAAATCTGCACGCCTCCCGTGTTGGCCGTCAAGGCTGGGGCATCTTTTGCCCGATCGAGTGGCCAGCGCTCGATCTCAAAATATTTTTCGTCGATGAGCACGGAGTGTCCATTGACCGCATGCGGCGGAATCTTTCCGGCGCGCGTCTTCAGGCGCATGGCCTCGAAGGATTTATCAAGATGCAGCTCGCGCGGTCGTCCATAGTCGTACATACGATAGGTGAGATCGCTGGTCTGCTGCGTTTCGAGAATGACGACGCCCGGCCCCATGGCGTGTACGGTTCCCGCATCCACGTAAAGCATGTCGCCCTTGTTGACGGCGACCATTTGGAGCAGGTCTTCGAGCGTGGACGAATCGATGCCGGCGCGAATCTGATCGGGCGTTACTCCGGGCTTGATGCCGAGGGCGACGTGCGCTCCGGGCTCGGCGTCGAGCGCGTACCAGCACTCGGTTTTCCCGCGCGGCTCGCCGTATTTCTGCGCCATGGCGTCGTCGGGGTGCACCTGCACGCTGAGCTTTTCTTTGGGAAACAGGAGTTTGATGAGGAGCGGGAACTGGCCGTCGCCGTATGCATTGCCGAGCAGGTCGCGGCCGTGCTCAGCGGTGATGACCTGGAGCGATTGTCCGGCGAGCGGGCCGGTCGCGGCGGCACACATTTCTCCGGTAAGCCAGACTTCGCCGATGGGCTCGCCGTCGGTCTTGTAGTCGAACCACGGTGCGAGGTCGTGAAAGCCCCAGATGCGAGTTCGAAACCAGGGATCGAGACGGAACGGGAATAGATTGCTCATGCCATTTCAAGTATGCCTCACGAAGCGCCCCTGCCGCACGCGGAGAGCAGGTAACATAGGGAAAGAATGTCCGTTTCCCTTGTCACCGGCTGCGCCGGCTTTATTGGATCCTCGATTGGCGAAGCTCTGGTGCGGCGCGGAGAGACCGTGCGCGGTCTGGATAACTTTGAGACCGGTAAGCACGAGAACCTGGCCGGTTTTCGCAACAGAATCGAGTTTGTCGAATGCGATCTGCGTGACGCGAGCGCGATAGCCGAGGCATGCAAGGGCGTGGACTTTATTTACCACACCGCGGCGCTGCCTTCGGTGCCTCGTTCGGTGAAGGATCCGCGGACCAGCCACAGCGCGAACATCAACGGCACCTTCAATCTGCTGGAGGGCGCACGTGCGGCGGGCGTGAAGCGGATCGTGTACTCGGCCTCTTCGTCGGCGTATGGGAATCAACCCGGCTTCCCCCGGCGGGAGACGATGGTCCCCATGCCGATTGCGCCGTATCCGGTGCAGAAGCTGGCGGGCGAGCTCTACATGAGGAGCTACTGGCAGGTCTACGGATTGGAAACCGTTTGCCTGCGCTACTTTAATATCTTCGGGCCGCGACAGGTCCCGGATTCGCCGTATAGCGGCGTGATGGCGCGGTTCACCCTCCAGATGATGCGCGGCGAGCCGCCCACGATCAACGGCGACGGTGAGCAGGGACGCGACTTTACCTATATCGACAATGTAGTGTCAGCGAATTTACTCGCTATGGCGGCGGCAGCGGAGAATGTTGCCGGAGGAGTTTTTAACGTGGCCTGTGGCGAGCGTCACACGCTGAACGAGACGTTTCGCGTGTTGGCGCAACTGCTGGCTTTCAAAGAAGAGCCTTTGCATGGACCGCCGCGCGCGGGCGACGTGCGGGATTCGCTTGCCGATATCTCTGCGGCGCGCGAGGCCTTTGGCTATGAGCCGCTCGTTGGCTTTGAAGAGGGCCTGCGGCGCACCGTCGAGTGGTATCGCGAGCAGTATGCCGCGTCGGCCGTGAAGTAGGGGCGCACCGAATCCCGTTTGTTTCTGCAGGAGAAATTGATACTCATCAGTATTCAAGCAGCGTATATTTGCCTCGCGGTCAAGAATCCACCTAAAAGGCAGGTATGCAATGAAGAAGTATGCTGCGGAATTAGTGGGGACCTTTGTACTGGTATTCGGCGGTGTAGGCAGCGCGGTGCTGGCCGGGAGTCATATCGGTTTTGCGGGTATAGCGCTGGCCTTCGGTCTTTCGCTTCTGGTGATGTGTTACACCATCGGGCCTATCTCTGGATGTCATATCAATCCGGCGGTGACGCTGGGTGTTTTGCTCACCAGGAAGATCGGCATTAAGGACTCGATCGGTTACTGGATCGCGCAGATTATCGGCGCGATCATCGCGGCAGCCGTCATTTTGTTTATCGCGAAAGGCCTGCCGGGCGGATACAACGCTTCGGTCTCAGGCCTGGGAGCGGATGGATATGGGCTGCATTCTCCCGATCACTTCTCGATGGCGGCTGGGTTTGTCTGCGAAGTGGTCATGACTTCGTTCCTGGTGATCGTCGTGATCGGTTCAACGGACATCAAGGCTCCAGTGGGCTTTGCAGGCATCGCCATCGGCCTCGTGCTTACGCTGATTCACCTGGTCAGTATTCCGGTTACAAATACTTCGGTAAACCCGGCGCGCAGCATCGGGCCAGCGCTGTTTGTGGGCGGGTGGGCAATCCAGCAACTCTGGCTCTTTATTGTTGCGCCACTGCTCGGGGCGGTTCTTGCTGCGGTCGTCTACAAGATAATTCGCCTGCCGGATACTGTAATTTCCCTTCCGACGGCGGAGCGCGCGTTGCCCAGTGAGCAGGCGGAGCGGCGGTAAGGCAGCAACTTAGGAAAACTTGTGAGCCCGCGTCCGGATTTTTCCGGACCCGGGCTTGGAGATCTACTGCTGCGCGGCTTTGACGAGATCGCGCAGCGGATCGAGGACGGTGAAGCGAACCATGCCTACTGGTTTCTCTGCCTGATCGATCAACGCGAGTTTGGTTTGCACCCATCCGGCGGGAGCGGCCTCGTGTTTTGCAAGATAGCCGAGAGCCTGTTCGCCGGTGGTGCCTAACTCGGCAAGCTGCTGCGCGCGGGGCTCGGCGTCGTTGAGGAGCGGCGCCTTGGACATGAGGGCCTCGGCCTGCGGACCAGCGACGATCCAGCGCTCAAAAATGGCTTCGAGTCTTGCTCCGGTCTGCGGGTCGCGGTTTGCGAGATAATTGCGCACCAGCACTTCCATTCCGTGGCGCGAGGGAGGATCGGGGCGCACGGCGTCGATGAGATGATCCATGGGCGTGAGCTGCGAGGTGTGCTGCAGCCGGTACCGCTCGCTGAATCCGACCGGCTGCAGGACGCTGGCGAGAATGCGCAGCGGCTCAATGGCCCCGGTGCCCGCAAGCTGACGCAGGGCTACGTCTTCATTTGAGATTTGTGTGAGGCCGACGGCTTCCAGGCGCAGATTCTCGACCCATAGGCGACGGTACATGTCGTTCACGTTGTTGACGCTCTGCGGAGACCAGAGCCGCTCGGCAATGGCAGCAGTGCGCGGCCAGATGCGGGAGTCGATGCTGCGCGGCGAGACATGCTCGCCCCACATGGCGGCTTCGCCACCCAGGATGCGCGCCTTCTCGTCCGCCGTGAGATCACTTCCGGCGGGGACGGGATCGACGAGGTAGTGCTGCCCAGCGGGCTGAATCTGGTCAAGATAATATCCGGCTGCGAGAATGCCGTCGTACCCTTGTTTGGCGCTGGCTGCGAGCGAGTCAAAGCCGCGCCAGGATTCGATAACCGCATCCTTTGACAAACCAGGCGCGAAGATTTCGTCCCAGCCCACCATGCGCTTGCCGTGCTTTTTCAGGATGGGCATCAACTGCTGGTTGAAATAGGTCTGCAGGCCCGCGGTGCCGTGGATGTCGTGCTTCTTCATAAAGGCCTGAATGCTCGGATTGTTCTTCCACTGCACGCCGTTGTTCTCGTCGCCGCCGATATGCATGTAGGGGTCAGGGAAGATGGTGGCCATTTCCCCGATGAACTTGTCGAGGAATTTATAGGTACTTTTGCGCGTGGGGTCCATGACGGGGTCGAAGATCCCGTACTGGTGCTCGATCTGATAGGGGCCGGGGCCGCTGGCGAGGTCGGGGTACCCGACGAACCAACTCTGCGCGTGGCCGGGGATGTCGAACTCCGGCACGACACGGATGCCGCGGGCGCGCGCGTAGGCTACGATCTCACGCGCCTGATCCTGCGTGTAGAACTCACCGTTGGAGCCCATCTCAGTAAGCTTGGGAAAGATGAGGCTCTGAATGCGGAAGCCCTGATCGTCCGACAGGTGCCAGTGGAAGACGTTGAGCTTCACGGCGGCCATTCCGTCGAGCGTGCGCTTGATCACGGGGATGGGCTCGAAGTGCCGGCTGCAATCGATCATCAGGCCGCGCCAGCGGAAGCGGGGCGAGTCCTGAATCGAGACTGCGGGGAGGAAGTAGCTGGAGCCGTTGTTCTGCACAAGCTGCAGAAAGGTCTGGAGGCCGTGCATGGCTCCGACGTCGGTTGCCGCTTTCAGGTGCGCGCCGGTGGAGGTTACGTCGAGCGAATAGGATTCGTTTTCGTCGATGCTCTGAATCACTTCGCCGGGGCCGTCGACCGTGATCAGCAGGGTTGCGGTCTTTGCCGCGGTGGGTGTGCGCGCGATCTGGAGTCCGGTCTGATTCTCAAGCTGCAACAGCATGCGATCGATAGCGTTGTCGAGCCGCTCGTCATGGAAGCTATCGGTTGCCGCAGTGAAGGAAGTGGTAAGCGGCAGCGCACCCGTTTCAACCGACAAATGCGCAGGCTCCGGCATGAGCGTGTTGACGAAGGTAGTAGGGGCTTGAGCCATTGCACTCACGGTGCCAATTCCCAGGTACAAGCAGCCTGCAAACAAGGCAAGCGTAGTCCGTCGCAGCATGTTGAAAATCCCCTCAGAGAACAAAGATAGTCCCCTGCAAGTTTTGTATGGCTGTCTATACCTGTCAAGTTCAGAGCGTAAGAGACCGCCTACTGCGTCTGCTTGGCTTCGAGCTCGGCCCAGCGGGTGAACAGCTCGTCGACGGTTAGTTGCGCGGTCTCGACTTCCGCTAGCGCAGCCTGAAGCCGGGCGGCGTCGATGGCTACTGCGGGGTCTTCGAGCTTGGCTCGGGCTTGGTTCAGGGCTCCTTCGGCCCCGGCGATTCGGTCTTCGAGGGTGGCCCATTCTCGCGTTTCCAGGTAGGAGAGCTTTTTCTTTGCGGGCGGCGATGTGGCCGGCGTGATCGTTCGCTCAGTAGGCCGCGCCGATTTCTTCGCTTGCTCCTGCTCTTTCAGCCATGCCTCCCACTGCGCGTAGTCGGCGAAGATGGCGGCGTTGCCTTTGCCGTCGAGTCCGATGACGACGTTGGCGATGCGATCGAGCATGTAGCGGTCGTGCGTGACGAGGACGAGCGAGCCGGAATATTCGAGCAGTGTCTCTTCAAGGATTTCGAGCGTGGGAATGTCAAGATCGTTGGTCGGCTCGTCGAGCAGCAGCAGGTCGGCGGGCTGCAGCATCAACTGTGCGATGAGGACACGGGCGCGCTCGCCTCCGGAGAGACGCGAGACGGGCTGGTTGAGCTGCTCGCCAGTGAAGAGAAAGCGCGCAGCCCAGGATGCGACGTGAATGACGCGGTCCTGGTACACGACGGCATCGCTGTCCGGCGCGAGGGCGCGGCGCAGCGTCTGGTTCTCGTCGAGCTGGCGGTTTTGCTCGAAGTAGGTGGTGCGGAGTTGATTCGCCCGCTTGACGCTGCCTGCGGTTGGTTCGAGCTCGCCGGTGAGCAGGCGCATGAGGGTGGTTTTTCCGCTGCCGTTGGGGCCGACCAGGCCGAGGCGCATTCCGGCGGTGAGGCTGAAGCTGAGATTTTTGAAGAGCGGTGTTTCGTTGAAGGAATAGCTGATGTCTTCCAGTTCGACAAGACGCTTCGTCTGGCGGCCGGATGCGGTGAAGTCAAGTTCGGCGTTTACGGTGCGGGTGCGGCTGTTGATGTCGGCCAGTTCGGCGATAAGGCGGTTGGCGTTGTCGATGCGAGCCTTGGCCTTAGTGGCGCGGGCTTTAGGGCCGCGGCGCAGCCATTCTCTTTCGATGCGCACGCGATTTTCGAGCGCATCCTGGTGGCGGGCCTGGGCGTGGAGGAACTCTTCTTTCGCCTCAAGAAACTGGCCGTAGTTACCGCTGGAGCGCAGCATGCCGCTGGGATAGGCGCGGTTCAACTCGGCCATCTGCGTGGTCGTGTTTTCGAGGAAGTAGCGGTCGTGGCTGATGATGACGGCGGCGAACGGCTCGGATGCGAGCAGGTCTTCCAGCCACTCGATGCCCGCAAGGTCGAGATGGTTGGTCGGCTCGTCGAGTAGCAGCAGATCGGGATGCTGCACGAGGGCTTCCGCGATGGCGAGGCGCTTCTTCCATCCGCCCGAGAAGCTCGCGGCTTCGGCTTCGAAATCGGTGAATCCGGCGATGCCCAGAGTTGCGCGGAGGCGCTGCTCCCAGTCGGGTTCGGGCATCCGGGCGCGCGTGAGCGAAGCCTCGATGATGCCGCGGACGGTGGCTCCTGCAGGGAACTGCGAATCCTGCTCGACGTAAGCCATGCGCAGATTTTTGCGCGGTGTCACTTCGCCGGAATCAGGATCGATTTCGCCCGCGAGCATTTTGAGCAGCGTGGACTTGCCACTTCCGTTGGGGCCGATGAGGCCGATGCGGTCCGCTTCATTTACCGTGAAGGAGATTTCGCGGAAGAGCGTGGTTGCGCCAAAGGATTTGGTTACGGATTGGGCGTTGAGCAGGAGAGCCAATGGGTTTCTCCTGCTAGCGTGTGGATGCGATGGCAGTGAGGTACTCCTCGTAGGGGCCCTTGAAGTCTTCAATGGCTCCCTGATCAAAGTGCCAGATGCGCGTGGCGACTTCGTCGATGAGGTCGTAGTCGTGCGTGACTAACAGAACCGTTCCTTCAAACTTCTGCAGCGCGATGTTGAGCGCGTTGATGGATTCGAGGTCGAGGTGATTCGTGGGTTCGTCGAAGATGAGAATGTTCGGCTTCTGCAGCATGAGTTTGCAAAAGAGCAGGCGCGCGGCCTCGCCGCCGGAGAGCGCGGAGGTGGGCTTGAGGCCCTCTTCGCCGCGGAAAAGCATCTGGCCCAGAATGCCGCGAATCTCTTCCTTCGTCACCTTCGGGTCAAACTGATGCAGCCAGTCGGAGACGTTGAGACCATGCTCGATGACTCCTGTGTGATCCTGCGGAAAGTAGCCGACCTGGGCTTCGTGTCCCCACTTGATGTTGCCCGCGTCGAGGGTGAAATCCTTTTCCGCAAAATCGGGCGAGGTGGAAAGCAGCGATTTGAGCAGCGTGGTCTTGCCTAATCCGTTGCGGCCCATGAGCGCGATTTTTTCGCCGCGCATAATGTTGGCTCCGAAGCCGGAGATGACCTGCTGGTCGCCGTAGCTCTTGCTGAGGCCGTCAAATTCGAGCGCGGTTTTGCCGGAGGGCCGAACCTGGTCGAAGCGGATATATGGGCGCGCAATATTGGAGCGGGCGAGCTCGGTGGTCTGTAGGCGCTCGACTTCCTTCTTGCGGCTGGTGACCTGGCTGGAGCGGGTTCCGGCGGCGAAGCGCGCGATGAATTCGTTGAGCTGGGCGATTTTCTTTTCGCGCTGTTCATTCTGCGACTCAAGGCGCGAGCGAATCTGCGTTTTCGCGACGACCATGTCGTCGTATCCGCCGGTGTAGGTGATGATCGTCTGGTAATCGATGTCGGCGGTGTGCGTGGTTACGCTGTTGAGGAAGTGCCGGTCGTGCGAAATCGTGATCAGCGTACCCTCGAAGCGAAGCAGGAAGTCCTGGAGCCAGTGGATGGAGTCAAGGTCAAGATGGTTCGTGGGCTCGTCCAGCAGCAGCGCCTGCGGTTTTCCAAACAGGGCCTGCGCGAGCAGCACGCGCACCTTCTGCCCGCCCTGCAGCTCGCTCATCTTGCGCTCGTGCAGCTCGTCGGGAATATCCAGACCTTGAAGCAGAATGGCTGCGTCGCTTTCGGCGGTGTAGCCGTCCTCCTCGCCTACAATGCCCTCGAGCTCGCCGAGCCGCATGCCGTCGGCATCGGTTAGCTCTGCCTTGGAGTAGATCGCGTCCCGCTCTTCGAGCGCGGCCCACAGCGGCTTGTTGCCCATGATGACGGTGTCGATGACGCGATAGGCGTCAAAGGCGAACTGGTCCTGGCTGAGGACGCCGATCTTCTTCGGGCGCACCACGTTGCCCTTCTGCGCGTCGAGCTCGCCGGTGAGGACCTTCATGAAGGTCGACTTACCGGCACCGTTGGGGCCGGTAAGGCCGTAGCGGCGGCCCGCGATGAAGGTGACGCTGACGTCTTCAAACAAAATCTTTGCGCCGTAGCGCATGCTTACATTGCTGACTGAGATCATTTCCGGTCCGTATCGATGTTGTGGCTACAGGATGCTGCGCGAACGCCTGGGAAGCGCGAGACAGATGCTGCGGCGAGTGCCCGTAGATCTATTCTAAAAGATTTCGAATTTCTTTTCTAAAGGCCCTGGGGCGCTCGCTCTAGAAGAAATGCAGAATGATCTGGTTGGTTGCAAGCGCCGCCACATAGGCCAGCACGCTCATATAGGCGAATTGCAGAGCCGGCCACTTCCAGCTGTTAGTTTCGCGCTTCACGATCGCCAGCGTGGACGTGCACTGCATGGCGAAGGCGAAGAACACGACCAGTGCCATCCCTCCGCCGAGCGTGAGGTCGTGGCGCAGGGCCGCCTGCAGGCTGAGAGATTGCGTGGCGGGGTCGGCTCCGTAGAGCGTGCCCAGGGTGCCGACGATGACTTCGCGCGCGACGATGGAGCTCAGCAGCCCGATGCCGATCTTCCAGTTGAAGCCGAGCGGACGAATGACGGGCTCGATCCATCTCCCGATATGGCCGATGACGCTCTGCGGCAGGTCGGAGTTGAAGGGGACGTGGCTCAGCACCCAGAGCACGACCATCACGCAGAGGATGATGGTTCCGGTTTGCTTGAGGAAGACTTTGCCGCGGTCCATGACGCGCAGGCCGACAGAGCGCACAGTGGGCATGCGGTATTGCGGAAGCTCCAGAATGAAAGGAGCGGACGCGGTCCTGAGGATCGACGACTTGAGCAGCCACGCCGTGCCGAAGGCGGCGAGGAAGCCGAGCACGTAGAGAGAAAGCATGACGGCGGCGCGCATTCCCAGCAGATCGCCGAGCAGTGGGCGGTTGGGAATGAAGGCCGCAATCATCAGAATGTAGATGGGCAGGCGCGCCGAGCAGGTCATGAACGGCGCGACGAGAATGGTGGCGAAGCGGTCGCGCTTGTTCTCGATGGTGCGCGTGGCCATAATGGCCGGAACAGCGCAGGCATAGGCGGAGAGCAGCGGGATGAAGGCTTTGCCGTTCAATCCAATGGAACGCATGACGCGATCCGCGATGAGCGCGGCGCGAGCCAGGTAGCCCGAGTCTTCCAGGATTCCGATGAAGAGAAAGAGCAGAAGAATCTGCGGCAGAAAGACGAGAACCGAAGCAACGCCTCTCCAGATGCCGTTGATGAGCAGCGATTCCACCCAGCCGTGGCCGAGGAGGGGTGCGATGGCATCTCCGGCGGCGTTGAGGATATTTCCAAACCCGTCGCTCAACGGTTGGCCGATGGTGAAGACCACCTGAAACACGGCGATGACTACCACCAGAAACAGCAGCGGTCCCCAGATGCGGTGCAGAAGAATCTCGTCGAGCTTGCGCGTTCCTTCCGACGAGAACGGAGCCTTGTACTTGGTGCGCGTGCTGATGCCGGTGGCCCACTGGCGGTAAGAGCGTGCGTTGCCGACGACGGGCAGCTCGAGCCGCGTCGATGGGCCAGCCTGCGGAGCATCGCTCTTGCGATCGAGGAAGTGAGTGATGGCGTCGAGGCCGGTGCCGCGGGTCGCGCTGATTTTGGCTACGGGCACGCCCAGTTCCTGCGCGAGCGCGAGGGTATCGGCCTCGCCGCCGCGCATCTCCATCAGATCGCTCATGTTCAGCAGCACCAGCGTAGGCAGGCCCAGCGAGAGAACGGGCGCGGCCAGCATCAACTGCCGGCGCAGATGCTGGGAATCAAGCACCAGCAGAACGGCATCGGGCGCGGGCGTGCCCGGCATATGCCCGTGCAGCACATCCACGGCGACGCGCGCGTCTTCAGAATAGGAATCGAGGCTGTAAATACCCGGCAAATCAATCAGCACCAGGTCGCTGCGTCCGATACCGCTCAGTTTGCCAAAGTGCTGCTCGACGGTCACACCCGGATAGTTGGCTACCTTCTGGCGCAGTCCTGTGAGGCGATTGAAAAGTGTGGACTTACCGGAGTTGGGTGGCCCGACCAGCACGACGGTGTGGATTTTTCCAGCAGTGCGCGGCGCGACGGGGGATTCGAGGACGGCGACGCCAGTATCTGTGGAGCAGCAGTCGCTCATTGGGGACCATCCTGCTGAGGTCGCACGCGAATGTAGCGCGCGGTTTCGCGGCGCAGAGCAATCTCGAATCCGTCGATGGAGTAGACGGTTGGGTCCCCGGCGGGCGCGCGGCGTATGACGACAACGCGCGCTTCTGGAGCAAAGCCCATGTGCATCAGGTGGTGTCCGATCTCGTCTGGCAGATCAAGCGACTCAACAACCGCCGCCGTACCTACGCTCAATTCGCTCAGTGCGCTCAACGTATGAATTCCGCGTGAATTCCATAGGAAATCCACTGCTTTTCAAACATGATATCGCAACTACGACCAAACCGCTCGTAGTTTGACGTTGCGGAGTGTTCGATTCCGAACAGCGGTTCCCGCGAATGGACACAAGCGTAGCCTTTGGATGCGCCCAGGATCACGCAAATTGAAGCACTTAGCGGCATTTGCAAGTGGGCTTCTCCTTGCATAAAGCAAGATGAAATCTTCTCGGCAGGGAGTCGGCGTATGCTCAACGATCTTCGGTTTGCACTTCGGCAGTTGCGGAAGTCCCCGGCCTTTGCCATTACCGCAGTTCTGACGCTGGCGATTGGGATTGGCGCAAACACGGCGATCTTCAGCGTGATGGACGCGATTGTGCTTCGCCCCCTGGCCGTGCCCGATATGAATCGGGTGGTTACGGTGTATGAGGCGCAGGGGCAAGACCCGACCGGCGACTGGCCTGCAACATCGTTGGGAAATTATGAAGACTGGGCGCGACAGAGCCGGTCCTTCGAGAACCTGGCGGTTCGCACCGGCGAAGACCTTACACTGACCGGCGCGGGCGACGCGGCGCGTGTGCGTGCAGCTGCGGTGTCCCCGAATTTCTTCGATCTTTTGCGTAGCCATCCGCTGATGGGCCGCGTGTTTCTGCCGGATGAGTCGCAACCTGGTCGTGACGGCGAAGTGGTGCTGAGCTACGGTTATTGGCAGCGGCACTTTGGCGGCGATGCAGGGATCGTCGGCAGGCATGTGGAACTGAATGGGCGCGCGTGCGCCATCGTTGGCGTTATGCCGAAGAATTTCGGCTTTCCTTCGGACGCGGAGTTGTTTCTGCCGCTGGCCGCGACGCCGAAGCAGATGCAGGACCGGACCGATCGCAGATATCTGGTCATTGGCCGCCTGAAGCGCGGAGTAAGCGTTGGAGCAGCGCAGGCTGAGATGAAGGGCATTGCGGCGCGGCTGGCGAAGGCGTATCCGGCAACGAACCTCGGATGGAACCTGCATGTTACTCCGCTGCTCGATAACGTGAACGGAACGCTCACGCCACTGTATATGCGGATGATCATGGGCGCGACCATCTTTGTCCTGCTGATCGTGTGCGCAAATCTCGCGAACCTGCAGTTTGCGCGCGGGCTGGGACGGCACAACGAGATGGCGGTGCGCACTGCACTGGGAGCACAGCGCTATCGCCTGCTCCGGCAACTGCTCGCGGAAAGCGTGCTGCTGGGGCTGGTAGGAGCAGCGGTAGGGCTGCTGCTGGCAAAGCTTGATCTGCAATTCTTGGTTGACACCATGCCTCCGCTGATTGCCCGTTATGTGGCCGGTTGGAGCCATATCGAGCTGAACGGGCGCGTGCTGGCGATCTCGCTTGCGCTTGCCGTTGGAGCGGGCTTGGTCTCCGGACTTGCCCCTTCGCTTGAATCGCTGCGATTGAACCTTGTGGACCAGCTGAAAGCCGGGGGCCGTACCTCGACCGGATCAAAGAGAACGCACAGGCTGCGGAACATCTTTGTGGTGGCGCAAATTGCTTTGGCCGTAGCGCTGGTGGTTGGAGCAACGCTGATGGTGAAGGGGCTCGATTCGATGTTCCATCGCTCTGACAAATACAGGCCCAGGCACGTGCTTACCTTCAATGTGACCTTGCCGGCCGAGCACTATGGCACGGCGCAGAAGGAGGCGGAGTGGTATGCGAGAAGCCTGGATAAGATTCAGTCGCTGCCCGGTGTAAAGTCTGCGGTCATTACGAGTGGTCTGCCGGAAGGCAATGATGGCATATGGGATGACAGCTTCAAAATCGACAATCAGCCTGTAGTTCCAGGAAAAATACAAACCGCCGCGCGCATGGCCGTGAGCCCCGGATACTTCAGCGCGCTGGGTATACCTGTTGTAGATGGCCGCGCGTTCACCAACTCCGACGGCCTTAATACAACGTCCGTAGCTATTGTGAGCCGGAAGTTTGCCGCGCAATACTTTCCTGGCACGAGCGCGCTCGGGCATAAAATTCGCCTTGGCGTCGAGCGCAACAGCAATAACCCGTTGGTGACGATCATTGGCATTGCTGACGATGTGCAGTACCAATGGACCGACAGCTCCGCAGAGCCGGCGATTTACCTCAACGCAATGCAGATTCCGCCGGACAGTGCCAGATATGCGGTGCTGACGGATGGCGATCCGCTCTCTCTTGCTCCCGACGTACGCCGTGCACTCGGGTCCCTCGACCCTGCACTCCCGCTCGATGCGATGCAGACCTATGCCGAGTATGTGCGCGAAGGCCTGATTGGTCTTACGAATGCGTCAGACATGATGGGCGCGGATGCGGTGATCGCACTGCTGCTGGCAGCAATCGGGATCTTTGGTCTGATGGCAAATCTGGTTGGCGAGCGCAGGCGCGAGATCGGGGTGCGGCTGACGATGGGCGCCAGCCGCCAGGATGTGAAGCGCATGTTCCTGCGGAGAGCCGGGATCCTGTGCGGAGTGGGGATCACGATTGGAATCGTGATGGCGGCTGTACTGGCGCGAGCCATGGCGAATCTCTTGTTTGGCGTGCGCCCTGGAGACATTGCCGTATTTGTAACTACGGTGGTTTCAATTGCGGGAATCGCGCTTCTGTCGGCATATCTGCCGGCGCGGCGCGCGTCACTGGTGGACCCGGTGGAGTCGCTGCGGAACGATTAAGGAGACCGGCTGCGAGATCGTCATCGGCGCTTCGCGCAGCCGGCTTGAAAAACCTGGAGATGGATGAATGTTGAATGATTTCAAATTCGCACTGCGGCAACTGCGGAAGTCCCCGGCGTTTGCTGCGACCGCCATTCTGACGCTGGCGCTGGGGATCGGCGTGAACACGGCGATGTTTTCGCTGGTGGACTCCATCCTGCTGCAGCCGCTGCCATTTCCACACCAGGCCCGGTTGATGCGCATCATTGGTTACAGCGCCACCGAACGCGATGCCAGCCCTTTTCCCAAGGGCTGGATTCGCGCGCTCGACGAGCACTCCAGCTCGTTTGCCTCGATCAGCGGTTTTGGCGCGGATGCAGAGTCGAACGTGGGCGAAGCGAATTCGCCGAACCGCGTTTTTGGCGCGGAGGTGATGGCCAATGCGCTGAGCACACTCGATCTTCATCCGGCTCTGGGCCGGTTTTTCACTGCGGATGACGCCATCGTAGGGCATGATCCGGTAGTGGTGCTGAGCTACGGATACTGGAAGGAGCATTTCGGGGCGAACCCCGCGGTGATCGGGCAGTCGGTCCGCATCGACGGCATCTCCCGGCAGATCATCGGAGTGATGCCCGCCGGCGTGCACTTTCCCTACTCCGATACGCAGTTCGTGACCCCGGTGACGTTCAAGGGCGGCGACCCGTTCGATCCGTGGAACAATTTCAATCTGGAAGCCTTCGGCCGCCTGAAAGACGGAGTGACGCCCGCGCAGGCGCAAGCCGAGTTGCGTCGCATGCGGAAGCTGCTCCTGCCCATGTTTCCATGGAGGATGCCGGATATCTGGGCATCGGACACAGCGGTGGTTCCGCTGCTGGACTCCATCGTCGGCAATACGCGGGCTCGGCTGCTGCTGCTCTTCGGCGCGGTAGGGCTGGTGCTGTTGATCGCCTGCGCGAATGTGGCCAACCTCATGCTGGCGCGCGCCGCCAGCCGCGAGCACGAAATTGCCATCCGCGGCGCGCTGGGCGCTTCAGGCATGCGGCTTGTCCGGCAACTGCTGTCGGAGAGTGTGTTGATCGGGATAATGGCCGGCGCAGCGGGATTGATGGCGGCTGCGCTCAGCCTGCGGCTGATGACAAAACTGCTTCCGGCGGATACTCCCCGGCTGAATACCCTCGGGCTGCACTGGCACGCGTTTCTTTTTGCCGCGGGGGTTTCGGTGCTGACGGGTCTTTTGTTCGGGCTGGTTCCGGCGCTGCGCATGGCTTCCCCTGATTTGCAGAGCACACTGCGTGCCGCGGGTCGCGGCGCGGCGGGCAATGCTTCGCACTTTCGCGCGGCCATGCTGCTGGTGATGGGACAGATCGGACTTTCGGTTGTAGTGATCACCGGCGCAGGGCTGATGCTGCACAGCCTGTACAGCCTGTCGCGCGTAAATCCAGGATTCCGCACCGATCGCATCGTTACGGCGGAGGTTTCGATGGACTCGAATGCGTGTGCGCAGAAAGGGCGCTGCCTGGCGTTCTTCCAGACGCTGCTCGATCGCGCGCACGGTATTCCAGGAACGGAGAATGTCGCTCTCACCGATTCGTTGCCGCTGAGCGGGCTCGACAACGACTACGTGTATGACGCCGAAGGCCATCCGCGCGAGGCTCGTATGGAGGCCTTTCTGGGTACGGAACAGACCGTTTCCCCCAGCTATTTTGCGACGCTCGGAATGCAACTGATGCACGGGCGGTTGCTGGAGGATCAGGATGCTTCGGGGTCAAGCCGCGCCGTAGTCATCAACGAGCATATGGCGAACCACTTGTGGCCGCACCAGGATCCGCTCGGCAAGCACATCATCAGCGTTCACGAGGAGCTGACGCCGGGCGTATGGAACCCGAACACCGCATCGATTGTCGTAGGGGTGGTTGCAAATGCGCATGAAGTCAGCCTGTCGGGTAACTTCGGCGACCAGGTCTTTCTCCCCATGAGCCGCACCAATGAGCAGCCTGTAATGTATGTGCTGCTGCGCACGCAGGCGAGCACGCAACAGGCCGCCGATGCGCTGCGGCAGGCCGTGGCGGAGATCGATCCACAGGTCCCTGTGACGCGCGTGCGCACGCTGAATGAAGTGGTAGCAGCGTCGGAATCCGGTTCGCGGTCGCTAACCGTCCTGCTGCTGGGCTTTGGAATACTGGCGTTGGTCATCGGCGCGGTCGGAGTCTACAGCCTGATCGCGTATATCGTGAGCTGGAGGACGCGGGAGATCGGCATCCGGCTGGCGCTGGGCGCGCAGCGGTGGACGATTGTGCGCGAGATTGTCTTCAGGAGCGTGGCGCTGGCCGCGGGCGGATCGGCGCTGGGGCTGGTGGCCGCAGGCGCATTGACGCGGTTGCTGCACAGCTTTCTCTTCGGCATAAGTCCGCTGGATCCGGTTACCTTTGTGAGCGTGCCTCTATTTATGCTGCTGGTAGCCGTCGCCGCAGCATGGATACCGGCGCGCCGCGCGGCCAGCATCGATCCGATGACGGCGCTGCGGAATGAGTGAGTGCCAGTCCGGCGCGCCGCGGCTGTTACTCTCGCAGAATGCCGGGCGTTGATGCGCGGCCGCGTCGATCACGCTCCGCCCGACAGCATTTTGATCAATTGGTAATAGAACTCCAGCCCGCGATCGTAGGACGCAATCGGAAGCCGCTCGTCGCGGGCGTGGGCGCGATCATCATCCGTTTCCAGGGCAATGCCGGAGATGCCATAAGACGGCATTCCCGCAGCCATGGTGTAAACGCTGTCCGAAGCGCCCGTTGCCATCGTTGGAATGACCGGCGCGCCGGGCCACATCTTCGCGCTGAGCTTTTCCACTGCCGCCATGATGTCAGGATTCAGAGGCGCGGGCGGAAGCTGTTTTTTCTGCGGAGCCACGTCAAGTACCGGCCCAGTGTCCTCTACGTAGCGGACTGCGACCTTGGGGTCGGCGAAGATGCCGATGAGCTGCTGGCGAATCTGCTCCAGCGTGTAGCCGGGCAGGATCCGGCAGTTGACGATGGCCTGCGCACGCTGCGGCAGGGCGTTGTTCGCCAGCCCTGCGTTGAAGCGCGTAGCCACGCAGGTGGTGTGCATCATGGCGTTCCACTCGGGGCTGGTGGAGAGCCGCGCGATCGCCGCCTTGTCCGGGTCGGGCTGCAGAATCGCCTTTAAATCGGCGGCGTTCTGGCCGGTTTCGATCGTGCTCAGGCGTTCAAAGTAGGCGCGAGTTACGTTGTTCAACTCAAACGGAAACTGATATTTCTGCAGGCGTCCGAGCGCGTCGGAAACATGATAGATGGCGTTGTCCGGAACCGGCAATGAGCTGTGCCCGCCGGGGTTGGTCGTCATCAGCTGGTAATCGCCGTAGAGCTTCTCGGTCGCGTCTATGTCGACATCCACCGCTTTTCCGTTTACCAGGTCCACGCCGCCGCCATCGGGGTTGAGCACGTATTCGGCCTTGATCAACTCGGGGTGATTCTTGACCAGCCAGCGCACTCCGTTGGCGATTCCACTCTCTTCGTCGGCGGTGAGGGCGAGGATGAGATCGCGGTCCGGTTTGTAATGCTCCTTCCACATCATGATGAAGCTGGTCACCATAATGGCGTCGTTATCCTTCATGTCCTGTGTGCCGCGCCCGTAGTAGTAGCCGTCTTTCTCCACGAACTTAAACGGATCTGTGTGCCATTCGTCGCGCGGCGCTTCCACAACATCGAGGTGCCCGATAAAGAGGATGGGCTCTTTCACTCCGGTTCCGGGATAGCGGACGACCAGGTTTTGGTTGCGCGCATTCTCGCCGCCGAGATACATGTCTTCCTTCGGAAATCCCGCATCGAGAAGGCGCTGCTCCATGGCCTTTGCGGCTGTGGTAACGTTGCCGACGGAGTCTGTCGTATTGATTTCGATGAGCTGCTGGAAGATGTCGTGTGCCAGCTTATGCGTTTGTGCGTCAACCTGCGCGGGAGAAGCGGGCGGAAGAGCGAATGCGGCACAGAGCAGCGATACGGGCAGAAGGCGGCGAACAACAGACTTGAGCATGGGACTTGTCCTTTGCGGATGACTTGATGCGGTTGGAATGATTCAACACCATTTTGAGCGCGTGCACAGTATATTGTTTTCATTCGCCATGAAGACTTCTCTCGCGCTCTTTCTTCCGCTAGCACTTTTCCCCCTCGTATCGATCGCTCAGAGCAAACCTCCAATTACGCTCGATGAGTACATGAATGCCAGTGAAATTGATGCCGCCCGCATTGCGCCCGATGGCACCGCCGCCGTTGTGGAGATTACGACCCCTGACTGGAAGCTGAATCGCTTCGACAAGAATCTTTGGATATGGCGGCAGAGTGCAGGCAAGCTGTTGCCGCTTACGCATTCCGGGCACGACTCGGAGCCCGCGTTTTCGCCCGATGGGCGCTACGTTGCTTTTCTCTCAGACCGTCCCGTGGACGGAGCCGACACCGACGCGGCACCCAGGGACGAAACGACTCGCGTCTGGTTGATTCCGGTGAACGGCGGCGGAGCGTTTCCGCTATATCGCGAAAAACTCGACGCGCATACCTTCGCCTGGTCGGCGGATGGAAAGAGCATTGATTTCTCCGCCACCATGCCACTGAGCAAAGAGCAGCAGAACGCGCAGCAGGCTGAGTGGAAGGACGTAATTCGCTGGCGTGAGCGGGAGCGCGGCGATGCTCTGCTGGCTATCGCCGTCGAAGCGGCGGCTCAGGAGAGCGCTGCGATTCCGCTCGCGCACCCCGCGCAGCCGCCCGTGAATGATGCAGAGCCCGAGCTTCCGAAGAATGCGGAGGAGCTGGCGCGCAGCCCGCTCGAGATCGACCAGATCGTGACTTCGCCGGATGGCAAGCAGATCGCCTTTGAGTCCGGGCCTCCGTTTCACCGGCTTGAAGATCCCTCGGACGATGAAGTGTTTCTTGTGCCAGCTGGTGGCGGAGTGCCAAAGCAGATCACGCACAATAACGGACTGGAATCAGGCCTGAAATGGAGCGCAGACAGCAAGCTCATTTATTTCTCCGTTCGCGCCGGATCTGGTTCGGTGGAGGGCCCGTATCGCGATGTGCAGGGACGGATCTACACGCTTGACCCGGTGAGCGGAGCAATTACGCGGCTGGGAGGGGACTTCAAGGGCTCGTGGGAGGGCTTCACCGTGACCTCCGGCGGCGAGGTGATTGCCGCGGGACTTACGGGAATTCAGCAGCATCTCTACAAAATCACCGGGGCGACCTATGAGGCGGTTGCCACGATTCCCGGCAACTATGCGAAGGTAAATGCGGCGCAGCATGGCGCGGGGATAGTCTTCACGCACTCGACCATCAAGGACCCGACGCAGCTTTACTTTGCGGACACCGCTGCGGATTTAGGCACAGCCCGCCCAATCACGAATCTCAATTCCATCTTCAGGCAGCGCGCGCAGGTGGAGTGGGCGCCCTACAAATGGAAATCGACGGACGGCACCGAAGTCGAAGGAGTTCTGATTTATCCGCCCGGCAAGAAGGGCGAAAAGCATCTGCGCATGTTGACGCTGATTCACGGAGGCCCGGAAGACGCCGACGGCGACCGCTTCGGGGCCGACTGGTACGACTGGGCGACGATGGCCGCGTCCGACGGATGGCTGGTCTTCCGGCCCAATTATCGTGGATCGACTGGCTACGGCGATGCCTTCATGCTGGCCATCGTGCCGCATATTGTTTCCGCACCCGGGCGCGACATTCTCTCTGGCGTGGATGCACTCGTGAAGGATGGCATTGCCGATCCCAATCGCCTGACCATTGGCGGCTACAGCTACGGCGGCTATATGACCAACTGGCTGATTACGCAGACCACGCGCTTCAAGGCCGCTGTAACCGGGGCGGGCGCGGTGGAGCACGCAGCCAACTGGGGCAATGACGATCTGACCTATGACGACGCCTGGTACCTGTCCGGAACTCCCTGGGAGAAGCCGGAGCTTTACCAAAGCGAGGCGGCGTTGTTCCAGCTGAGCAAGGTCACGACCCCAACGCACATCGTAGGCGGCAGCGTGGACGTGCGCGTGAGCTGGTTTGAGCAGACGCTGCTGGAGCGCGCGCTGCAGCAGCTGAATGTGCCCCATACGCTGCTGCTGTTCCCGGGAGAAAACCATCCGCTGGATAAGAATCCGTGGCACGGATACATCAAGGTGCGCGAAGAGCTGAAGTGGCTGAACAAATACGTGCCGCAGTAGAGTCAGTCGGGCTTCGAGCTAGAAGCCCATGATGTTGTACCCCGAGTCGACGTAGATCACTTCGCCCGTGACTCCACTCGCCATGTCAGAGGCGAGATAGACAGCGGTGTTGCCCACCTCGGACTGCTCGGTGTTGCGATGAAGGGGAGCCCGGTCGGCGTGGACCTTGAGCATTTCGCTCAGCCCGCCGATGCCGCGCGCGGCCAGGGTCTTGATGGGGCCTGCGGAGATAGCGTTGACGCGAATATTCTGCCGGCCGAGATCCGCTGCGAGGTAGCGGACAGTCGCCTCAAGCGCTGCCTTGGCAACTCCCATTACGTTGTAATGCGGCACTACCTTTTCGGCTCCAAAATAGGTGAGCGTAATGATGCTTCCGCCCTCGGTCATGAGCGGGGCAGCGGCCCGGCTGAGAGCGATCAGCGAGTAGACACTGATGTCGTGAGCGATGCGAAATCCGTCACGGCTGGTCTGTACAAAATCGTTTTTCAACTCATCGGCGGGGGCAAAGGCGACCGAGTGGACCAGAACATGCAGCTTGCCGTAGCGCTCCTTGAGTTGCGCGAAAACCTGATCGATCTCGGCGTCGTTTGAAACATCGCACTGGAAAATTTCGGAGCCGGGCAGCTCCACGACGAGGTCCTGCGCTTCCGCCTTCAGGCGCTCGTTCTGATAGCCGATAGCAAGCGTTACGCCGGCCCGATGCAGCTTCTGCGCGATGCCCCATGCAATCGAGCGCTTGTTGGCAAGTCCAAAGACGACGGCAACGCGGCCTTCAAGGTTAAGCATGAATCCTGTTTCCTCCAAAGAGATAAGGATATCAGTCCCGATTGTGAAACGAACCAGCTCTGAACGTTAAACTACCAAAGGTGGATTATGGAAGAGGCCGTCCCATCGCGAACAGCTTTGCGCGTGGCCCTCAGGCGAGCGGCGCACCAGATTGTGGACTTCCCGCTGGTGTTTGACGACCCGATCGCGGTGCCGATTCTGGGCGAAGAATTTGCCGAAGAGTTGCGGCGCACACCGGTGCGGCCCGACCGGCCTTTCTCTGTGGCGTTGCGGGCCTATATGGTGGCGCGCAGCCGCTATGCGGAAGACAATCTGCGCCGAGCCGTGGCGGCTGGTGTGCGGCAGTATGTTCTGCTGGGCGCGGGCCTGGATACGTTCGCCTACAGAAATCCTTGGCCGGAGTTGCGCGTGTTTGAGGTGGACCATCCGGCGACGCAGCAATGGAAGCATCAGCTGCTGGCGACGAGCCGCATTGCCATTCCCGCAAACCTGGCCTACGTTGCCGTCGATTTTGAGCGGCAATCCTTGTCGCAACGACTGGCCCAGTCGGGATTCGATCCCACAGCCGCGGCCTTCTTCGCATGGCTGGGCGTGGTTCCGTACCTCACACCGCAGGCCTTTCGCGTAACTGTGGAGTTCATCCGTTCGCAGGCAGCGGGCAGCGGCGTAACCCTCGACTACGGCCAGCCACGCGAGGCGCTGCCGCCGCAGGAACGGTGGGCGCACGACTCGCTGGCATCGCGGGTGCAGCAGGCGGGCGAGCCGTTCCAGCTCTTCTTTACGCCGAATACGATTGGGGCGGAGTTTGCCGCGTTCCGCAGCATCGAAGACATTGGCTCAGCGGAAATCAACGCACGCTACTTCAGCGGGCGCGACGACCAGCTTCGGCTGCTTGGCTCGGGTGGACGGCTCTTCAGCGCCTGGGTGTAAACGCTGCTTCAACCGCCTAGGTCGATCAGTTGGACCCTGTCCATCGGCTGGCCGAGGAAGCGCACCCCCAGCCTGCGAAACTTCTGCACCGAGTCAGTGGCATAAAAACTCCGCTCCGGCGTCAGGTTGTTCGGCAGCGCAGGGACCGCGAGCGCGGCCGCAACCTGGACCGCTGTCGAGTCGGCAGAATCAATCACCCTGATCGCAGGGTCCAGCCTGCGTTCGATATGGGCGCGCAGCAGCGGATAGTGCGTGCAGCCCAGCACCAGCGTGTCCGGGTTCAGGCCCACGTTGGCTGATTCCGCGAGCAGCTCGTCAAGGTAAATCTGCAACACCTCTTCGGTCACACGATGGTCGATCCATCCCTCTTCGATCAGCGGAACGAGCAGCGGGCACGCCTTTTCGTAGGCGCGCAGCTCGCGCTCGCGACAGGCGGCGGCATAGGCATGGCTTTCGACAGTGGCTGCAGTAGCGATCACCAGCACGTCGCCGGATTGGGTGGATGCCTTCGCCGCATTGGCTCCGGTCTCGATCACGCCGAGCACCGGCACGGGCACGGCGTCACGGATGGCGTCGAGCGCCAGGGCTGAAGCCGTGTTGCAGGCGATGACGAGGTACTCGGCTCCCTGATCGACCAGGAAGCCTGCGCTCGAGACCGCGTAGCGGGCCACCGTGGCCTGCGATTTGGCTCCGTAGGGCAGCCGGGCGGTGTCGCCCAGATACACATAGTCGGCGGCGGGCAGGCGGTCGAGCAGCGCGCGGAGGACGGTGAGGCCGCCGAATCCGGAGTCAAATACGCCGATCTTCATGGTTGCTGCACTCCTGTGGTCGTATCCGCCGTGAGGTAGGTTCGGGTCAGGTCCGCATGCCCGGCGAGCGTCTCTGCCGGATGGCCGTCGATGAGAAACCGCACCTGCGTGATGGACGGAATGTTGGCGTGGAGGGTTCCGAGAATAGACAGCAGGGTCAGCGTCTCCGGCTCAATACCCGAGGGGTGCGAGGCGGCGAAGGCCGCGCTGAAGTCCACAACGGCCAGCGTGCCTGTGCCGGGAGAATTTGCGCTGTGTGGGACCGGCATCAGGTACACCTCGTCGATGCCCGCATTGGCCTCCGGGCCGGCGGCGACCGACGCGTCATCGGGGCTGGGCAGGACTGCGATAGGGTGCGTGGAATGGGGCTCGTGGAAGGTTTCCAGCAGCGTTTCGAGCAGGACCCGCGCCTTCGTGCTGTCATCGGCGGGCAGCGCCAGGCTGTGTTGTACCTCCTGCAAGGAGCCGTCGAGGTCATTGGGGATCACCAGGGTGACGGTCTGCGGGGCCGACTCAGAGGTTTCAATGATCGGAGTTG
>Ga0335075_10000599_pt1 | contig 62203 bp, 59 predicted proteins | sample Lox_Sample_24_FD_206723 | JGI IMG/M metagenome (GOLD analysis project Ga0335075, IMG submission 206723) | Soil microbial communities from Loxahatchee National Wildlife Refuge, Florida, United States - Lox_Sample_2.4 | ecosystem: Environmental > Terrestrial > Soil > Wetlands | place: USA...
AGGGCGAACGTGAGCGACGTGACCTTCCAGCGGATGGACATGCATCCCCCCAAATCAGCACCGTTCACTACAAACCAGCCGGAGACACAATTCAACGCGAGATTGCTTACCATTTTGCCGTAGGAGGTGGCGGAGGCAATTGAGGCCGCCGCGCAGACGGTAGTGGCGCTATTCGCTACCATAGCCCCTGTAGTGATTGGGGAAGGATTGGGAAAGCGAACGCGGCGGACGATGCCGCGCGTTGGGCACGGATCTAAACGTCTGAAAAACCTGGTGGGCGCGACAGGGATCGAACCTGTGACCCCTACCATGTCAAGGTAGTGCTCTCCCGCTGAGCTACGCGCCCTCAAGGGGACGGCCTCTATACCGTCCCCCCAAGGCCGCGCGCAAGGCGCAAACGCCGGATTTATCGGGCGTTTTGCAGGTTAAACGCCACGATCGCCAAGCTTTGGCTCGGCACCGCGACGCCGCCATGTGTCGCAGGCTTGTATTTCCAGTGCCGGATGACCCAATCGATTGCTGTCTGGTCGAGATCGGCGAAGCCGCTCGACTGGACAACATTCGCATCGGTCACATCGCCAGCGGCCGAGATCGCCAGACTCAGCCGCACACTCCCCTGCTCACCCAACCTGCGCGCCAGTGGCGGGTAGGCCGGAATGGTGTGCGTGCCGCCGACACCCGAAGCGAATGTATCCGGAGCCGAGGGTTGCGGCGGCGGCGTCTTGATGTCTGAGCCGCGGATGGCGTCGGTGTTGTCCGGATCAATCTTGATCACGGGATCCGGCGCGAATGTTGGGTCACTCAGCTTTGGAAGTTCGCTGTCGTCGATCTTCTTGATGTGATTGTCCTGCGGCTGCTGTGGCTTGGTATCGACCGGTATCAGTTCTATTGGCGTGTCGATGAGACGTGTGATCTGCGGCGTAAGTCCCGCAAGGATCGCTGAAATCGCGATTACATGCAGGATGCCCACGAAGCCGACGCCGGCGATACGCTCTCTCGTCCAGCGCACAGTGGGCCGTGTCAAAGCATGGATGGGTTGTTGCATTGTTTCCTCCCCGGAGTATCGGCCAAGCATTTGGCCTATCCGGCGAGAGGTGCTTTGCGGGATGCAAAGCTGAAACCGGCGCTCGCCGGATGACGCAAACGGTGCGCGCAAATTCCGGCGGTGCGTGGACGCGATTGTGGTGAGGTTGCCGCAAATGACGGCTTGTCAGATGGCGATCATCCGATCGCTTGTCAGGCGGCGATCATCCGATCCACTTCGGCCACGATCTCGCGCAGATGGAAGGGCTTGGACAGAACCTTTGCCTGTTTCGGCGCCTGCGACGACGGATGCAGCGCGACGGCAGCGAAGCCGGTGATGAACATGATCTTGAGCGCGGCGTTCATTTCTGCCGCGCGCTTGGCGAGCTCGATGCCGTCCATGCCCGGCATGACAATATCGGTCAGGAGGAGATCGAAGCGGAAACCCTTCAGGCATTCCCAGGCTTCGCCCCCATCGCCGAAATCGGTGACGGCATGGCCGGCACGCACCAGCGCCTGCGCCAAAAACTTGCGCAGGGACTCGTCGTCTTCCGCCAGAAGGATATGCGCCATCGCCCGCTCCGCTCCCATATAAGAGCGTATAACCCCGAAACCGTAAATGTGCGTTAACGCCACTGCAAGGCGGAAAGCTTGATGCAACCCGGGCTTGGTGGTCCACTAACGGTCAGCAACAGGAATCGGACAAGGAATGGCGGGGCTTTCCAAGCCGGAGGGGAATCAGAGTTTCGACGCGGTTTTGTCCGCGCTTCATGCGCACCCATTCAAGATCCACCGCCCCGACGCGCCGCGCGTTCCGTTTGTCTTCGCTTCCCCGCATTCCGGCCGCCTGTATCCCGCGAGCTTCGTGGCGCAAAGCAGGCTCGATGCGTTATCGCTGCGCCGCTCGGAAGACGCCTATGTCGATGCACTGTTCGGCGGCGCAATTGCGCTCGGCGCACCGATGATCGCCGCGCGGTTCCCGCGCGCATATCTCGACGTGAACCGCGCCGCATCGGAGCTCGATCCCGCGATGTTCGACGGCACACTCGGCCTTCGCCTGGAAGGACCCAATGCGCGCGTGCACGCGGGTCTCGGCGTCATTCCGCGTGTCGTGCGCGACGGTGCAGAGATCTACGCGGGCAAGCTTTCACCGGCCGAGGCGCGCGAGCGGATCGCACGCTTGCATGAACCCTATCATGCAGCGCTGTCGCGATTGATCGACGAGACGTTGCAGCGTTTCGGCGTCGCCATCCTGATCGATTGCCATTCGATGCCGTCCGCGGCGTCGGTGCCTGACATCGTGCTCGGCGACCGCTTCGGCGCGTCGGCATCACCGCTCCTTATGCGATGGGCGGAAGGTTGTTTCGAACGCTGCGGCTTCAGCGTCGCGCGCAACACCCCCTACGCCGGCGGATATACGACGCATCTCTATGGACGGCGCGACAATGGCGTGCACGCGCTGCAGATCGAGATCAACCGCGCACTCTATCTGAACGAACATAGTATCGAACCCGGCGTGCATTTCGATGCGTTGAAATCGCGGCTGAGCGAGGCGCTCGAGGACCTCGTCGCGATCGAGGTGGACGAACTTCGCCCCGGAAATGCGCAGCTGGCGGCGGAATAGAAAAAGAAAGGCCGCTCTCGAAAGAGCGGCCAAGTTCAGGGAGGAAACGCCCAGGAAGGGCGGCGATACCGCAAGTGCGAACTCGCTATATCGCGCTGCAACAATATGATCCCCTCGCAAGGCCCGCGCAAGCGATTTTCGGCCGGTAAAGACCCCAAAAAAAACGATAAAAATCTAGGTAAACCGCCAAATTGGCGCGTCTCTGGGCAGTCCGCTTCGAATCAAGGCCCGTTTGTTGTGCATCGCAAAAAATTCACTTTCCTTCAAGGAACCTTGCCGATTCACAGGACTGTCGTTGCGGCGCAATAAAAGATTCTTGCGCGTCACCTATCCACACCCCAGCAGGCCGCGAGTGTGATTCGTGGTCCATGATGGGAGCCTTGTATGGCCGAAACCGCTTGGAGCGTCAGCGCTTACGTCGGCGCGGCTGCGTTGCGTAGCGAGAGACGGCAGCGTCCCTCTTCCGCCCGTCCCCTTGCGCCACGCGCCAGGGCATCGCGTCATCACCGTACGATCTTCATCTCCGACACGCATCTCGGCACGCGCGGATGTAAAGCCGAGTTGCTCGCCGACTTCCTGCAGCACAATTCGTGCGACACGCTTTATCTCGTCGGCGACATCTTCGACGGCTGGCAGATCAAGCGCTGGTACTGGACGCCGGCACAGGATCAGGTCGTGCGTGAGGTGCTGAAGAAGATCGAACACGGCACGCGCGTGATCTACGTGCCCGGCAATCACGACGAATTCCTGCGCGAATATGTCGGCCAGACCGCGTTCGGCGTGGAGGTGACGCGCGAGGCGATCCACGAGACCGCCAATGGCAAGCGTCTTCTCGTCATCCATGGCGACCAGTTCGACGGCGTCATCGGCTGCGCCAAGTGGCTCGCCCATGTCGGCGACCGCGCCTACACGCTGGCGCTCAAGCTCAATGACGGCCTGCACGCGATCCGCCGCGCGCTCGGCCTGCAATACTGGTCGCTCTCCGCCTACCTCAAGCGCGTCGTCAAGAACGCGGTCGAATATGTCTCGCGCTACGAAGAGATCGTCGCCCGCGCCGCCGCCACCCGCGGCGTCGATGGCGTGATGTGCGGTCATATCCATCACGCCGAAATCAAGATGATCGGCGACATCCTCTATCTCAACGACGGAGACTGGGTTGAAAGCTGTTCCGCCCTTGTCGAAGATGCCAGCGGAAATCTGGAGATTCTGCGCTGGGCCAACGCTGCTCCTCAGGGCGCCGCAAACGTGGCTCCCACCCGCCGCCAAGCCGCGCTTATACAAGCGTAGGATTCGCCGCGTGAGGCCGGGCGGCGCCATGCCGGCCGGGATCGGAATCCTGTCCGGCGAAGACCGCATCAAGGTTTTGATCGTCACGGACGCGTGGGCGCCGCAGGTGAACGGTGTCGTGCGCACATTGGAGATGCTCGGCAACGATCTCCGCGCGCTCGGCCACGAAGTGCGCTACGCCACGCCCGAGGGCCGCATCACCGTCCCGATGCCGACCTATCCGGAGATACGCCTCTCACTCTTCCCCCGTGCATCGCTGGAAAATGAGATCCGTGATTTCGCACCTGATGCGATCCACATCGCGACCGAAGGCACGTTGGGCCTTTCCGCGCGCGCGATCTGCATCAAATACGGCATTCCTTTCACGACCTCGTTCCACACGCGCTTTCCCGAATATGTGCATGCGCGGTTCTCGTTCATTTCCGAAGCGCGCGTGTATCGCTTCCTGCGCTGGTTTCACGGACCCGCGACGGCGATGATGGTCGCGACCCAATCGCTGAAGCGAGAGCTCGAAGGTCATGGTTTCAAGAATTTGCGCATCTGGTCGCGCGGCGTGGATGTCGAGCGCTTCAAGCCGGAAGACACAAACCTTCCTTATGAAGCGCCTGTCTTCCTCTATGTCGGCCGTGTGGCTGTCGAGAAGAACATTGAGGCATTCCTCTCCCTCAATCTTCCCGGCACCAAACTCGTCGTCGGCGATGGGCCGGCGCGCGCGTCGCTGGAGCGCAAATATCCCGACGTGAAATTCGTCGGCCCAAAGACCGGCGACGAGCTGACCCGCGCCTATGCCGGGAGCCAGGTCTTCGTATTCCCGAGTCGCACCGACACCTTCGGCCTGGTGGTTCTGGAAGCGCTCGCCTGCGGAACGCCCGTTGCCGCCTATCCGGTGCAAGGACCGCAGGACGTGATCGGCGATGCGCCGGTCGGCGCGCTGGACGAAGACCTCGAAGCCGCCTGCCACAAGGCGTTAACGATTGACCGCGCCGCGTGCCGCAGCTTCGCGATCAGCCGCTCCTGGCGGGCCTGCACGCTGCAATTCTTGTCCAATCTCGCCGTCGAGCCGCCAGTCGAGGGGTGAGGCAACGCGCCCTTCGACAGCGCGGCGATTTGCTCTAGGTTGCGCCAAATCACCCTTCCGGCCCGTTTATGTTCCCTGCCTCTGCCCCACAGCGCGACCTGCGGCTGACGCCACGCGAGTGGCTGTTCCTGGCCGCGACCATCGCGTTCTGGGCCGGGTTCGTCGTCTTTCTCGGCAAAGACACGTCCTGGGATTTCCGGAATTATCACTGGTACATCCCCTACGCGTTCCTAAACCATCGCATGGGGATGGATATCGCGGTCGCGCATCTGGCGAGCTACTACAACCCGTTCCTCGACATTCCGTTCTATCTGCTCGCGACGCACACGTCCTCATGGCTTTCACTTGCGGTGCTCGGCGCCGTGCAAGGCGCAAATGTCGTGCCACTCTATGTCATCGGTCGCCAGAGCTTGCTCGTCGACGACCACAAGCTTTACGCCGGGCTGCTGGCGCTGCTTGGGCAGACGGGCGGTCTCGGCATCAATCTCTACGGCACGCACTACTACGACAACGTGATGAGCCTATTCATCTTCACGAGCCTCGCCATCATCGTCGTGCATTTCGAGACACTGCGTAGTGGCGCTCTGTGGAAGACGGCCACACTCTCCGCCATTGCGACGCTTGTCACCGGCCTGACCGTGGGACTGAAACTCCCGGAAGCGCCGTTCGCTCTCGGCATTGCCGCCGCACTGATCGTGATTGGCGGCGACTGGAAGCATCTCGGCACCCGCGTGATCGCCGGTGCGATCTTCGGCGCTGCCGGCATGGCGCTGTTTGCGGCGCCCTGGATGCTGCAGATGGAGCATCTCACCGGCAATCCGCTATTCCCCTATTTCAACGAGCACTATCACTCAGCCCTCGCGGTCGGCCGCAACTATCGCGATCTTCGTTTCGTACCGACGCATTTCTGGCGAGAGATCCTGTTCCCGATCTACTTCTCTTATGACTGGTCGATCGCCGACGATATTCCGTTCAAGGACATCCGCGTCGCGACGGCCTATGTCGCGGTCATCGTTGCCGCGATTTTCTGGCTCTTCGGCAAGCGTTCCAAGGAGCCGTTAATGCAGCCGGAGATCGTGCGCGTCCTGTTCGCGTTCGCGACCGTCTCCTACATCGCGTGGCTCAAGGTCTTCGGCATCTATCGCTATATCCTCGCGCTCGAGATGCTGGCGCCGCTTCTGATCGCGGCAAGCGTCGGGTTGCTGCCGTTGCCGCGCCGCACGCAGATGATCGCGCTGGGGTGCCTGTTTTTCGCCGCCCTGGTCTTTACCCGCCCCGATTATCTCGAGCGCGCGCCGCTCGGCGATCCCTATGTCGACGTCGCGGTGCCGAAGATCGCCGATCCTAGGCACACCATGATCCTGATGACCGGCGACGATCCGCTCGGCTTCATTGCGCCGTCGCTGCCGCCGGAAATCCCGATCCTGCGGATCGACGGTTGGATGATCACGCCGAAGGACGGTTCCGGCCTGACCAAGATCATGCGCAAGCGGGTCGCGGCATGGAAGGGCGACCGCTATCTGATCGCCGATGCCAACAACATGCTGCGCGCCCACGATGCCCTGAAGGACTACGGCCTCGCCATTGTCTGGACCAAATGCAGCCTATTCGACACAAACCTGATTGGAGCTTATCAATTGTGCCCGCTTGTTCCGTGGCAGGGATGACGATGTCAGACGCCAGAATTGCCGTGCTTGTGCCTTGCTATAACGAAGACGCCGCCATCGGCACGGTGGTGCGCGACTTCCGCGCGGCGCTGCCGTCGGCGACGATCTATGTCTACGACAACAACTCCAGGGACGAGACCGCCGCCCGCGCGCGTGAAGCCGGCGCCGTGGTGCGCACCGAGATGCGCCAGGGCAAGGGCAACGTCATGCGCCGGATGTTCGCCGATATCGAAGCGGACATTTACATCATCGTCGACGGCGACGACACCTACGACGCGTCCGTCGCGCCGGAGCTGGTCCGCAAGCTTGTCGACGACGGCCTCGATATCGTCTCTGGCCAGCGCATCGCGACCGGACAGGCTGCGTATCGCGCGGGACACGTTCTGGGCAACAAGCTTCTGACCGGCCTCACCGCGATGATTTTCCGCGTAAAGCTCAACGACATGCTCACCGGTTACCGCATCATGTCGCGGCGCTTTGTGAAATCTTTCCCGTTTACGGCGCAAGGCTTCGGCATCGAGACGGAGCTCACGGTCCACGCGGTGCGTCTGCTGATGCCGATGGTCGAAGTCGAGACGCGCTACAAGGAACGCCCCGAAGGTTCGGTGAGCAAGCTCAGCACCTACCGCGACGGCTTCAAGATCCTTTTCACCATCGCTTCGCTGTTGCGTGAAGAACGGCCACTGATCTTCTTCAGTGCGATCTTCGTGCTGCTCTTTCTGTTCTCAACGGCAATCGGCACGCCGGTCGTGCTCGAATATTTTCACACTGGATTGGTGCCGCGCCTTCCCACGGCACTTGTCGCCGTTGGCGCAATGGTTCTCGCGTTCCTGTCGCTGGCGAGCGGATTGATTCTCGATACCGTCACGCGCGGGCGCTGGGAAGACAAACGCATGGCCTATCTCGCGATCCCGGGCCCGCAGGATCTCAAACTGCCATGAACCGCGCGGTTGCGGCGCTGTCGCATTTGCCGCCGTTTCTGCGCTTCGGACTGGTCGGCGGCGCAGGCTTCTTCGTCAACGCCGCCGCGTTCTGGATCGCGCTCAACGTCCTGCATCTGGGCAAAGACATCGCGTGGTTCTTCGCCCTCGTGCCCGCCGTCACCTTCACCTGGTGGGGCAATCGCACGATCACCTTTCACGAGCACGCCAGCACGGGCTTTCGCGACACCTTGCAGGAATGGGCGCGGTTCGTCGCGACAAATGCCTTCGGCGCGCTCGTGAACTACGCGACCTACGCCGTGTTGATCCACTGGGCACCATGGCCGCTGAGTAACCCATACATCGCACTCGCCGTCGGCGTGTTGGCCGGCATGGTGTTCAATTTCACGCTGTCGAAGCGGCTGGTGTTTCGACCTAAGTAACCTTGTGCCAGTCCGGCACCGCCACGCCCGGCGGCGCATCGACATCGACTCGGGTCGTTTCCGTCACCCGCGCCATCGTCATGTAGAAGCCGGTTGTCAGGATGATCTCGACAATCTCCTGAGGCGTGAACTGCGCTTTGGCCGCTTCGACCGTGGCCTCATCGGCCTTCACCTTCTGCACAACCTCGCGAACCAGTCGGAGCATCGCTTTGGCGCGATCGTCAAATACTGGCGCATCGAACGTCAGAACCTCGAGCGCCGCGATCTGCTCCTTGGTGCAGCCCGCACGTTCTCCGATGGGCACATGCTGCACCCATTCGTAGATACCGCCTTCCAGCCGCGCGACCGCGAGAATGATCATTTCGCGATAGGCCTTATGCAGCTTTTGTTTGGACAGAATCGCACTGCCAAATCCCAACGCAGGCGCGAAATTGGTCTCGGCATTGGCGATCATGCGGAAGATGTTGAGCTTGTATTTGAAGCTGTCGTAGAGGGTGCGCGCATCCCCGGAGAGTGCGTCGGTATCGGCGTAAGGGATCAGCGGCATGAAAACTCCTTCAGTGCGATGAATCGACAATAACGGATTTGATGATCGCGAAGACCGGCGCTCCTTCCACAAGCTCCAACCGCGCCACGGAAGCCCGCGTGATGCGCGCGACCAGCCGCGATACGCCGCAGGCAAGCTGTACCTCTGCCTGAGGTCCGTCGTTCTGCCGAACCGCTACGACGCGCGCGGGCAGCACGTTGTTGGCACTGATTGCGCGCGGCTCCTCTCGTGCGATCATGATGTCCTCGGCACGAACCCGGACACGGACACGCGCGCCCTCCGGCCGCGCGATCCGGGAAACGATCAGCTGACCGCCGTCGAATGAGAGGAGTGTGAGTCTATCGGCACGCCGGTGCGACTGCACTTCCGTCTCCAACACCGCGCCGAAGGGATCTATGCCGGTGTCCAGCCGCGTGAGAAGATCGAACACGCTGGCCTGCTCCACGGTACGCCCGTCGCTCAACAAGACAATCTCATCCGCCAGCCGCGCGACCTCATCGACGGCGTGGCTGACATAGATCATCGGCAGCTTCGTTTCGTCGCGCAGACGCTCGAGATAGGGCAGGATTTCACCGCGACGTGCGGCGTCAAGCGCCGCCAGCGGCTCGTCAAGAAGAAGGATATCGGGCGAAGCGAGCAATGCCCGGCCCAGCGCGACACGGCTTTTCTCGCCGCCTGACAACGCCTTGGGGGATCGCGGCAGAAGATGCGAGAGGCCCAGCAATTCGATCACGTGGGCGATTTCGCCTTCGCTCGCCGGATTCTGCGCACGCCGCCACCCAAAGCGCAGATTGTTCTCGACATTCATGTGCGGAAACAGCCGCGCGTCCTGGAACACATAGCCGGTCCGCCGATCGCGCGCCGGGACGAACACATCGGCTTTCGTATCGAGCACAACACGGTCACCAATGACGATGCGGCCTTCGTGCGGACGAAACAACCCGGCGATGGCGTTGATGACACTGGTCTTGCCTGCCCCCGAGGGTCCAAACAGCGCTGTCACGCCTGCGCGGGCGATCTTGAAGCCGACATCGAGGGAAAACGGACCGAAGCGGTGATGCAGCGCAACCTCCACGCTCATCGGCGCATCCGTCTCTGCAGAAACTCGGCGAGAGTCATGAACACCAACGCGAGCAATATCGACAGCAGCGAGAGCTTCGCCGCCTCCACCTCGCCGCCCGGTGTTTGAAGCGCGGTGTAGATTGCGAGCGGCAACGTCCGCGTCTCGCCAGGGATATTCGAGACGAAGGTGATGATCGCGCCGAACTCGCCAAGGCTTGCGGCGAACGCGGTGATCACACCCGCGACGATGCCGGGAAATGCGAGCGGCAACGTAACGTTCGCAAAACGGTCGAACCATCCCGCGCCCAGTGTCTCTGCCGCTTCATCGAGGCCGCAGTCGGCGCTCTCCAGCGCGATCCGGATCGCGCGCACCTGAAACGGGAAGGTGATGATCCCGGCCGCGAGGGCGGCGCCGGTCCAGCTGAACACGAAGCGGATTCCGAAGGTCTGGAACAGCCAGCCACCGAGGCCGGCCCGAGTCCCGAAGATAGTGAGCAGCAGAAAGCCGACCGCGACAGGTGGCAGGACCAGTGGCATATGGATGATACCATCCACAACCACCTTTCCCGGAAACCGCGCGCGCGCCAGCAGCAGGGCCGCAGCGACAGCCAGCGGCATTGCAGCAAACACCGCCACAAAGGCCACCCGCAGGCTGAGCAGCAGTGCCTCGCTTTCGGCGGGGGTCAGAAGGTCGGTCATCCGCGCCCAATATCGTCAGCCGCCCACCGCCGTGGCAAGCAGGACACGCGCACAGATTCCCGCCTTTGGGACGCTTGACCCGTCACGAAGGCCCCTTACCGTTAATCCCATGGGCAGGGGATTTATTCTGGGAGCAGGTCTTGCCGTGGCGCTCGCCGCTTGGCCGGGCAGTTCCGCGGTCGCCGATGTCCCGGCGACGCCAACCGCCAATCCCTATCCCGCCATCTATGTGATCCGGCATGACCATTGGACCGAAGGCGACGAACGCGACTACAGCCGCTTCATTGCCGAGATCGGCGATTCCGGCTGTAACACGGTCGATTCCTGTCTTCACGGCGTCCACAACCCGTTCCGCGCGACCGATCCCGCAGGCGTGGAGTTCAGGTCCGACTGCGCCGACCTCGCCTACAATCTGCGCTTCTACTTCGCCTGGAAGCGCGGGCTGCCGTTTGGCTATGTCAGTGCGGTGAGCGCGCAGGGCTCCGGTCGTGATATCCGCTACACCTTTCGCGGCAATGCTGCGGTAGAGCGCGCAACGCCGCGCAGCGGGACGGAAAGCGGCTATGCGATCTGGGACACGATCCGCGATGCCGTGTCGTCGGCAACCTTCCGCATCCATCCCGATCTCGAAGACCCGATGGAGCCGGACCTCTATTCACCGGCGATCGATGCGAAATCGATCCGCCCCGGCACCATGATCTACGATCCGAACGGTCACGTCGCGACGATCTACAAGGTCGAGGCGGATGGGCGCATCCACTACATGGACGCGCATCCCGACAGCTCGTTGACGCACGGCTTCTACGATCTGCGGTTCGTGCGCGCGTATCCAGGCATGGGCGCAGGCTTCAAGAACTGGCGCCCGGTACAGCTCGTCGGCGCACGGCAACTCGATGACGGCACCTTCGTCGGCGGCCGTGCGATCCCGGCGGCGAACAAGGACATCCCCGATTTCTCCGACGAACAGTTCTACGGCAACGGGCCGCGTCCTGACGAAGACCGCAACTGGCGCGACGGGCGTTTCACTCTGAACAACGCCGTCGTGGACTGGTACGACTTCGTTCGCGCCAAGCTCGCCGGCGGCCGGCTGGAATTCGATCCGCTGAGAGAAATCGGCGACATGGTCGATTCCAACTGCGCCGACCTGCACGATCGCGCCGACGCCGTTAATCTCGCGATCAAGGCGGGCATGGCTGACCGGCCGGAACCGGTAAGGCTGCCGGAAAACATCTACGGGACCGAAGGCGACTGGGAAACCTATTCGACGCCGTCACGCGACGCGCGCCTCAAGACCGCGTTCAAGGAGCTGCGCGATTATGTCGAGCGCTTCATGCGCATGTATGCGGCGCACGACCCGAAGCTCGCGTACAAGGGCAACGATCTTGCCTCCGATATGCTCGCGATCTACGACCGCAAAGCGGCGCAGTGCAAGATCACCTACACCCGCAGCGACGGTTCGCCCTTTACGCTAGGCTATGAAGACATCCGCAAGCGGCTGTTCGCGCTGTCGTTCGATCCCTATCAATGCGCGGAGCGCCGCTGGGGCGCTGCAGCGGATGAATTCGGTACCTGCAACGAACCGACCTTGAAGTCCGCGTGGTATGACGCGGAACAGGACCTTCGTAACCAGATCGACCGCACCTACGAGGCCGAAATGGATTTCACGCTGGAGGAACTCAAGACGCCCGTCCCCGGCAAGGGCGTTGCAGAGCCGCCGGACGTGGACGTACGTGGCTATTTGTTGGGCCAGCATGCGGTGCCGCAGATCAAGCCGCAAACGCCAAACGCGCCCTGAAATGGAAAAGGGCCGCGCACCTTTCGGCGCACGGCCCGTCCCCTCAATGGATAGCGCTTACTTGCGCGCGTAAAGCGTCCACAACCGGGCGATCATAGCCTGATTGGGATTGTCGCCCTTTGCCGCCTTCGCAAAGGCGCGAAGTGCCTGGTCCTTCTGGCCGGCGCCAAGATAGGCCATGCCGAGGCGCGTGTTCGCCAGATTGACGTCCGTCTTGTCCTTGGCGATGCCGGCCTGAATGGCGTTGATCGCTTCCGGGAACTTACCCATGCCCCAGAGATCTTCACCCAGCTTCACGAGCGCGTCGCCTGTCGGCGCTTTCTGCGCGGCCGCGAGCGCCTCAGGCGTGCCGGCCTTGTCACCGGCCATCTGGGTCTTGGTCATGTTCATCAGGCGATTGACGCTGTCTCCGGTCAAGATTTTGGCGTCGATGCCCTTCTGCTCGACCGCTGCTGCCTCGGCGGCAAAACCGCCGGCAAGCGCGAGCTTGGCAAGCGTCAGGTATTCGTCGGCGGTCGCGATCGACCCAGTGCGGAATTTCAACCGATAGATATCCAGGCTCTGCGGATCGCGGAGACCGCGGGTGCGCTGCGCGGACTTGAGCAGCTGGCCCCAATATTCCGGGCTCTGCGAACGGCCCACGAGTTCCTCGAGCGCTGCCGTCTGTGAAGCATCGTCGCCGGCGTTAAAGGCGCAGGCCATCTGGATTTTCAGCACGATATCGCTCGCGCCGGTGCCGAAATGGCTCTTGATGTAGCGCACGCAATCCGCGTTGCGGCCGAGCTTGTAGTAAGCGGTGGCAACCGCGGCCATATCGTTGGCAGACAGGTTGCCCTCTCCGGCATCGGAGATCACCGCACCCCAACGTCCCGCGCGATAGTCGGTCGCCAGCTTACCGCCGCCACCGCCCTGCTTGGACGTGATGTAGGCCTTCATCTGCGCAACGTCGCGGCTTTCCTCGGCGGTCAAACCGCCAACCGAGGCGGCTTCGTTCACCTTCGCCATGGCACCGCTGTAGTTGCCCGAGCCCGCGAGCCTCTGGGCCTCCTGCAGCGGTTTGCCGACGGCAGGGCGCACACCGGCATCCGCCGGCATGGTCGTGACCATCGTAAAAGCACTTATGCTCGCCATGCCCAGCATGACGGCAGCAAAACGAGACCGAAAAATCTTGGAATTCATTGTAGAGACCTCACCGTTCAGGCGCGGGGTCTCGGAACCATGCGACCACATGCTCCGTTACCGCGGTCGCCCCTCACTTATTGATATTGCGCTGTATTCTCGAAACCTATCTTCGTTATGCCCAGGCGCTGCGCATCTGCGAGAACCATGGCAACAGCATCGTATTTCGCCAGTTTGTCCGGATTAAGGTGGATTTCCGGCTGAAGCGGCAACTCCTGCTGTGCCTGCGAAACGAAGTAAGAGTCCATGGTGGCGCGGTCGATCGCCTGACCGTTCCACAAAATCTGCCCATCGAAATCGACGACAAGAGACACCGGAGCTACCAGCGGCGGCGGCGGATTCGGATTGGGCTTCGGCATATCCAGCTTCACCGCGTGAGTCTGGATCGGCAGCGTGATGATGAGAAGCGTGAGAAGAACGAGCATCACGTCGATAAGCGGCGTGGTGTTCATTTCCACCATCACTTCGCCTTCGCCACTTGCCGGACCGACACTACCTGCCATCGTAAGCTACCTTCTGAGTTGTCAAATACGCTATGCGATCAGGGCTGATTGCGGGGTTCGGTCAAGAACCCGACTTTCAGGATACCGGCCTGCTGCGCGGCGAACACGACGCGGCCGACAGCTTCGAAACGCACGTTTTCGTCACCGCGAATATGCACTTCCGGCATGTTCGCAGCAGACAGACCGCGCGCCTGAGCACGGCGCAACGCATCTTCAAAGCGGCCCTTGAGCTCGCTCGAATCGATGGGTTGGTTGTTGTAGTAGATGTTCTCGTTCCGATCGACCGCGACGACGATGTTCTCGGGCTTCGTCTGCGTCACGATATTGCGCTCGTTCGGCAGCGTCACCGGCACGGTCTTCACGATGACCGGAATCGTCACCAGAAAGATGATGAGCAGAACCAGCATCACGTCCACCAACGGAGTCGTGTTGATGGTCGTGTTTAGCTGTGCCTCTTCCTCAGCGACGTCGGTTGCAACATCCATTGCCATGCCGGTAACTCCCAGACTCTCTGTTCCTGATCTCTCGACTTATTTGCTCTTCGAGATCAGGTAGGTCTGCAGATCGCCCGCAAAGCCGCGAAGCTTTTCCTGGATCACCTTGTTGCGGCGGACGAGGAAGTTGTAGCAGAGCACCGCCGGAACGGCCACGAACAGACCGATCGCGGTCATGATCAGAGCTTCACCGACCGGGCCCGCGACCTTGTCGATCGAAGCCTGACCGGCAACGCCGATCGCGATAAGCGCCTGCAAGATACCCCACACCGTACCGAACAGACCGACGAACGGCGCTGTCGAACCGACCGAGGCAAGGAACGCGATACCGCCCTGGAGGCGCGCATTGGCGTCATCAAGCTGGCGGGTCAGCGACATGGCGATCCAGTCGTTGAGGCCGACGAGCGACGTGCCGCCTTGGCTGGCGCGAACACCGCTTTCCGCGATCAGGCGGAACATGGAGTTCTTCGGAAGCTTGTCGATGCCTTCGTTCAACGTGCCCGAAGACCAGAAGCGGCGCTCAACCGTGCGCGCCTGGCCGAGGATGCGGCCTTGCTCGAGGTACTTCACGAAGAAGATGTACCAGCTTCCGACCGACATGATCGCGAGGAGCGCGAGCACGCCGAGGGACACCGGGTTGCCCTTATGGATGATGTCCATAAGGCCGTAGGGATTGTCGGCCGGCGTGGCGCTCGGCGACGGAGCCTTGACGTCCGGAGCGGCCGGCGCCGGAGCGGCCGCAGCAGGAGCAGGCGCCGCTGTCGAAGACGCAGCCGCGGGATCGCTCGCCGGCGGGGTCGCATTGTTGGTCTGCGCGAACGCAGCGCCGGTGAAGAGCACGGCCGCAGCAACGACCGTCAGAAATTTCGAGTTCATTTTGTCCTACTCCGTGTCTTGCAAAACTGTGTCGGCCGATCCCCTCGACCGACCTGTTGACGCTTACTGATTAGCGAGGAATCTTCCAAACAACGTTGGCCGGCCAAGAAGGCGTCTCAACCGGATTACCATCCACCTTTTGCGGCGTGTAGTGCCAATGTGTGACGCATGACAGGGCAGCCTCATCCAAGCTGTCGAAACCACTCGACTTCGTGACCTTCGGATCCGTCACGCTGCCATCAATGCCGATTTTGAACGTCACCTGCGTGGTGCCTTCCTGGCCCAAGCGCTGCGCCGTGGCCGGGTAAGGCATGTTGGTGCAGGTGTGCGGACGCCCGATCGACACCGGCGTCGTCACAGCCTGGTGCTGGACGGGCGGCGGCGGCGGTTTGTTCGAGACCGTGATCGGGCTCGAGGTGACCGGCGTCTCGATATTGATTTCCGGCGGGGGCGCGACCGGCGGCGGCGGCAGTTCGACCTGCGGCGGCGGAGGCGGCGGCGGCTTCGGCTGGATCTTCTCCTGCTCGACCGCGACCTTGAGTTCTTCCGGGAGTTTCGAAATCACCGTCGCGGCCAAACCGGAAATGATCGCGAATACGAAACCGGCTTGCAGCGCGATCGAGGCGGCCAACCCGGCAATCCTCGTGGGCGTGAATCGGCTCTGCGGAACTGCGCGTTGACTGTGGAAGGGTTGTTCCATGGCTCTACACTGACCTGACAAAACTAAACCCGGCGCAAAGGCGCCGTGCCTTGCGACAGAGACTGAAACTGACACATCCCCCACGGGCGCCCGTCGTTTCTGGGCACTCCGTAAAACTTGTTCCAATGGTAGTCATGGTTTTTTGATCGGTCCAGTGTTTCGAATGGTTAACTCTGTCTCATATGCAGCCTGGTTAAAAGCGAACATCGGATGGGAGCGTTCCCCTTTTGCTCCCCGAACCCTGTCAAGCGACTTGCATTCCTCCGCCATAACAAACGCACAGCCTTGAACAAAGGTGCTGCCAAATTCGCGTCATTTCTGTGTCATATCGCGCCGCAGTGATACGCGGCGAATCGTATCACCTCGCAAATTCAAGGCTTTAGAGGCCAAGCAATCCACAGCAGAATGTTGCGCATGCGGCCGCATTCGCACAGATGCGAGCGCGCAGGGACGAGGATCGCCTGATTCTCGAGGCTTGATTGCACGCGCGTTCCGGGGTGTTACGGTCGCAAATCGGGCGATGCCATGAAGATCGCTCAGCAAAATGTGAAGGCTGTGACATGCGCTATCTCCACACCATGGTGCGCGTATCCGATCTCGATGCGGCATTGGACTTCTATTGCGCCAAGCTCGGGCTTCGGGAGATTCGGCGAATCGACAACGACAAAGGCCGGTTCACATTGGTTTTCCTGGCCGCGCCCGAAGACGCCGAGCGCGCCGCGCACGATCAGGCGCCGATGGTGGAACTCACCCACAATTGGGACAAAGAAGTCTATTCCGGCGGCCGCAATTTCGGCCATCTCGCATACAGGGTGAAAGACATCTACGCGACATGCCGAAATCTGATGGATGGCGGCGTCGTTATAAACCGGCCGCCGCGCGACGGGCATATGGCGTTTGTGCGCTCACCCGACGGCATTTCCATCGAACTGCTTCAGGAAGGTCCCGCCCTGCCTCCGGCGGAGCCATGGGCATCGATGCCGAACACGGGCGCATGGTGATCGCGCCGGCATGAACTTCACGAGTGACAATTGCTACGGCGCAGCGCCGGGGATGCTCGATGCGCTGGCGCGGGCCAATGCCGGATCGGATGTGTCCTATGGCGGCGATGCGATCACCAGGCGCCTGAACAGGCAGTTCGCGGAAATCTTCGAACGCGATGTCGCCGTATTTCCGGTTATCAGCGGAACCGCCGCAAATGCGCTGTCGCTTTCGACGCTGACACCGCCGCATGGCGCGATCTTTTGCCATGCACAGAGTCATATCGCGGTCGATGAATGTGGCGCGGTCGAAATGGCCACCCATGGCGCCAGACTGATCGCCCTCGATGGAGATCATGGAAAGCTGACGCCGGACAGGATTGCCGCAGCGGTCGCGCCGATCCAGAAAGGCGTCGTGCATCATGCGCAGCCGGCCGCCGTGAGCGTGACGCAGGCCACGGAGTTCGGCACGGTCTATAGCCCCGATGAGATCGCGGCGATCGGCAAGATCGCGCACGCAAACGGGATGAAGCTGCACCTAGACGGCGCGCGCTTCGCCAATGCGCTCGCCCATCTGAAGTGCGCACCGGCGGACCTTTCCTGGCGCGCAGGCGTAGACGTGATGTCCTTCGGTGCGACCAAGAACGGCGCGCTGGGGGCCGAAGCGGTTGTCTTTTTCGATCCAGCAGCGATCACGGACTTCGAATACCGCCGCAAGAAATCCGGCCATCTCCTGTCGAAGATGCGGTTCGTGTCGGCGCAACTCGAAGCCTATCTGAACGACGACCTCTGGATCGCGAATGCTTCACGCGCAAACGCGATGGCCGCCCGGCTCGCGGAGGGGCTGCTTAAAGTGGATGGCGCCGTGATCGAGCATCCTGTCGAGGCCAATGCGGTGTTCGTCACGCTGCCTGACAGGACGAAGGCGCGGCTACGCAAGGCCGGCGTGCAGTTCTACGACTGGGCGCCGCCGAAAGACCGGAGGACTCTGATCCGGCTGGTGACCTCATTCGCCACGCCCGAAGAGGACGTGGCGAACTTCATATCGATTGCGCGCGGCTAGATTCGGCCGAGCAGGTGGATCGTGCCGACTTCAGTCGTCGCGCCATTGCTGCCGCGGACGAAGTCGAAATTAGCACCGAGCGTCCAGGCATCGGTCGTCGCAGACAGCGAGGCGCCAGCCACGAAGTTGCCTTGCGACGGGTCCGGCCCGGTGATCGTGAAGTCGGTGTTCGGCGTCGAGACGAAATGCGCCGTGAGCTTCGTCGGATCGCTGATGAAGTCGTAGCGATAGCCGAGACGAACATCGGGCTGGATGAAGAAGTCACCCATGTCCAGATCTTCACGCACATCCGCACCGAGGAACACACGCATCGAGTTGGAGTAATAGGACTTCATCGCAAGATCGAAGCCATCGCCATTGCCCGGCGACGCGGTCGGATGGCTTTCCGTGGCGCCGTCGACGCGCATCGTCATCGCATCCATGCTGAGCTGCGGCGTCAGCGTGGTTGAACCATAGGCGAGGATCACGCCGGTAGTGAAACCGGCTGATCCCACCAGGCCAGGACGCGTGCTGTCCGCTTCGTCGATGAAGCTCGAGGAGCCGCTGCCGGACGTGTTCGGGATGCTCAGCGAGATATAGCGCTTCTGCTTCATCGTCATGTACGCGACATCGACCTTGGTATCGAGGAAGAGGCCCTTGCCGCGCCAGTCAGTGTAACCGGTCAGCATGTACCAGAGCGTGTTCGCGTGGCTGTCGCGCGGATAGGCTTCGACGATGTCACCCGAATAGAAGCTGACGGCGCCGCCGTACCAGCCCATCTTCGGATCGCCGCCATCGAGACCCAGCGCAAAGCCGAAGCCGTGGTCCTTGTAACCCGTTTGGCCCGTGCTGGTGTTGCCGGGATCCTTCACGAATTCCGCGAACTCTTGGCCCCACAGCGTAACTTCGCCGGAATCCTTGCCGTACATGCGCAGCATGCGCTGGCGTGCGGCCACCGGGCCGGTCGCCTGATCGGTCAGCGACATCGCAATGGCGCGCTCGCCACCGGTCACATCCGGCGCGAACTGACCAAACGCCGTCTGCGCCGACTTCTGGTCGGTGATACCGGCGATCAATGCCGCACCAAGCTTGTCGTCATTGACCACCGCCTGGTCGACGAGCGGCAGCATCTGTGCCGCGTATCCCGTCAGACCGAGGTCTGCCGCGTTCTTGGGGTCGACCTGAAGATAAAAGCTCGTCGTGCCGTCTGGGTTACTCTCGAAATCCAGCTTCACGTCGTTGAACAAGAAGGGAAGCTTGCTCGGGTCGTTCAGCTCTTTCTCATAGACAGTCTTGTAATCCACGACGCTGACTTCATTTCCCGTGAACAGGATGAATTTGGTCGACGTGGGGATCCAGCTTCCATAGGTGATGTTCAGGTTCGCACCGGAGTCGATGGAAATCGCGTCCTTGTTCGGATCGGCATTGCCATCCACGGACACGACGATGCCCGTGTTGAAGTCCTCGCTCACCGTCAGGTTAAGTGTACCACCCTGCTCGATATGAAAGCCCGCAGAGTAGAGCGCGGCATCGTCATTGGTGATCGTCAGCGTTCCGCCGTTTTTTACATCGACATTCACGCCGACCTTGTTGTCGGACGTGATCGATCCGACCACGGTCGCAAAATTGCCGATGTCGAGTTCGTCGCTGCCTTCGACGCCACCCGAGCCGTAGTGGATATCGCCCACGATAGAGGCCGTGTTGGCCGTCCCAAGGCCCAGGACATCGATGATTTGATGATCACCGGAACCGAAGACGATGTCGCCGATGATCGCGGCCGAGCGATTGGCGGTTGCGTGGTCGATGATGTCGACGCCCGAACCCGCGGCTTCGCCCGCCGTGTCGCCAGACAGATTGATCGCAACCGCGGTCTGGGAGCCATCGTCGAGAGTCGTGGCGATCGCCTCGATCGTGCCGCCCTCATTGTCGATATGGGTCAGCGTGCCGGACGCATCCAGGATCGCCGTCGCGCTCAGCCCGGTGATTGAGGTATCGCCCGTGGTTGCAATGGCCGAGATCGTTCCCGAGTTCATGATCGACGGTAGCGTGGCGTTGTTGGCAATGCTGATCGCGACTGCCGCGTTGTTCGAAGACGGGCCCGAAACTGTCGCATTGATGATGCCGCTGCCCGATCCGGACGAGTTCACAAGGGATGCCTGGTCGTCTTCACCAAAGTCGTTCAGCACCAGCTTGCGGGTGCCATTGGGATTTTGATTGTTGTAGAGGAAGCAATCGCAGGTATCGGACCATACATAGACGTCGTCCGGGCCGATCACGGAATTCGCGCCGATAGACATCGCGATTGCGTTGATACCCGTCCCCTTGCTGTCGGAGAGGGTAACGGCCGTCAGGGAGCCGGAATTGTAGATACCTTCCGTCAGCGTTGTGACGGCGGTCGAGATGCCGCTGGTGCCAAAGCCCAATACGGACTGGTCGACGTTGGGAGTGTTCTCCGAGATCAGGCCGCGATTGTAGAAGCTGAAGCCCGGGTCTTCGGTGTCGCCCACGTACTCGCCGATCGTGATGGGTACGGGTGTGCCGGTGCTGGTCGACAGAGGCGCGATCTCGATGGCAGCGGCAAAGCTCTGCGCGCTGATCTGCGCTCCCGTGATGGTGTCGTCCATATGGGTAGGACCAGCATTGTAGATGCCGCCGGCAATGCTGCCGCCGATTGCCAGAGCCGAGCCGGATGTGGGATTGCCTGTGGTGGCGGTGCCCGGATCGTTCGTTCCCGCGACGAGAATGACGCCCCTGTTCACCAGACTTCCAAGACTCGAACAGACGGGCGGAGTCTCGGTGTCACAGAGCGGATTGATGGATCCCGACACGACAATGCCCTGCGCACCGACGCCGTAGACGTTGATGCTGGAGCCGGTATCGATCGTAAGGTTGCCGTTGAGCATGCCGGTGATATCGATGCCGATCGATCCGGTGGCACCTGTGGCCGTGGAGCCTATGATCGTGATGTCGGAAACGTCGTCGATCTTATTCGTGTTGTCGACGAAACCGACACGGACGTCGCCATTCACGACACCTTCATCGAGAAAGCCGGTCACGCCCAGAAGCGACGTCGTCGTTGACGTCGGCTGCATGTTGAGCACGCCGAACGTGATATTGCCCTGCTCGATCGCAAGCGGGTCGATGTGAAGGCCATAGCTGTTGTCGCCGGTCACGGTGACCGTGGCGTTGGCCATGTCGATATCACCGGTGAAGGTGTTCGCCGACAATCCGCTATCGCTCGCCGGACCTTGAAGCCAGATGGCGGTCTTGTTGTCGCCCGTGCCGGACAGGTCGAGGGCGCCATCCACGAGGATGCCTTCCGTCGTATGACAGGGTGGATTCAGGCAGCTCGGCGCAGCGTTCGTTGCGTTCCAGCTGTTCGTCGTCAGATCGACGAGAATGCCCACCGCGTCCGTCGTGTTCGTGTTCTTGACCGTTGCGTCTGTCGTGATGTCGACGCTGTTGTCCGAGTTGACCGTGATTGCGGCGCCGGCAAAGTTGAGGGTCAGGTTGCCGCCCTCGTCGAGCAGGATATCGGCCGGGCCTCCGGTGGCGGGGTCGGCCGTCGACGTCGCAATAGGGTCGGTCAGGGTCGTGGTGATGTCGTCCACCGGATCCAGCTGGGCGAACGCGGGCGCTGCTGACAGCGCGAACACAGCGGCGGACAGCACCAGGATCTGCTTTTTCAAGTCGAACCCCTATTTCTTATGGCCAATCAGTATCTTGAGGGGCTCACAAGCCCCAAGACCCTGCTGACGTCAACACCAAATTTCGTTCAGGCGCCCTGTGACAGCCGGCCGGCGCGACTTTGGGCCGGACGATACACAATACGAGCCACTTCACCTAGCGTTGCCGGCGCCCAAACGCAAATTGCCCCTTTTTAATCAGGTATTAGCGGGTTCCGACAAGAATGGACCGAACCTCATCCTTAACGAGCGGGCCCGGGCCGTCGCATGCAACCTATCCGCCGCACCAGCTTTGCGAAGCTGACCCAGAAGGACGTCTCCGCCGCGATCGCGCGGCATGAGATGCTCTATTCCGGGCGCTTGGGCGGTGCGCGCGCGGTGTTCGCCTTCTCCGACCTGAGCGGGCTCGACCTTTCCGGACGAAACCTTGCCGACGCCGATTTCACCGGCGCGATCCTGGAGGAAGCCAATCTTTCGGGCACACGCCTCGATTCGGGCAGCTTTTTCGGCGCCGATCTTCGTCGCGCCAATCTGGCCGGCACGAGTCTCAGGCGCGCCGATCTGCGGGGCGCATCCCTGCGCGGCGCCAATCTGATCGGCGCCGATCTCTATGAAGCGGACCTTCGCGAAGGCACGATCGCCGAGAAGGATAAGTACGGCAATCTCAAGATCATGCAGCACGATCTCGGCCCCTCCGACATGCCGGGCGCGATGCTGAACTCCGCCAATCTCGAACGCGCCAAGATGAGCGGCGCGGTCGCGACACAGGCCGACTTCACGGATGCCATCATGAAGGGCTGCCGCCTTGTGCGCGCCAATCTCAAGCAGGCGGTGCTGTCCGGCGCGAATCTGGAAAATGCCGACCTGTCGAGCTGCGATCTTTCCGGTGCCAATCTGTCGGGTGCCATCCTGATCGGCACAGTCTTCTCGATGGCGCAGACACAGGGCGCCGATATGACCGGCGCGTTGACCGAAGAAGCCTGCGGTCGCGATCCGGCCGATCTCATCGCGCCGATCGAAGACATGCTCGTTTCGCATACGCGCTGGGTCGAGACCGACGGTCGTGACGGCGCGCCCGCCGATTTCACAAACATGGATCTGCGCAAGATCGGATCGCTGTCGCATCGCTTGCTGACGGCGCTGATCGCGCCGGGCGCCAATCTCTACGGCGTGAATCTCGAAGGCGCATCGCTGCAGGGCAGCAATCTTCGCGATGCCGATCTGCGTTCAGCCAAGCTGTCCGGCGCCGACCTGCGTGGCGTGAACTTCGCCGGCGCAAAGCTCAACTATGCCGACATGCGCGATTGCAAGCTTGGTCCACTGATGATCTCGGACTCGCGTCTCCTGCCCGCGCGCATGGATGGCGCCGTTGCGCGCTATACGGATTTCCGCGGCGCGGATATGCGCCGCATCAACCTCACCGGCACCGACTTCGCTTACGCGAACCTCACGGACGCCGATCTACGTGGCGCAAATACCGACGCAGCCGATCTGTCCGGCGCGAAGCTGCCCCGAGACATGGCGCAGGCGATTGCCGCTACCGCCTGATCACAGCGCGCAAGCCGCGTAGACCTGGAAGCCCAGGTCCGCCGCGTTGCCGTGAACATCGTATGTCCGCACCGCAATCGTCCCGCCGCTGGATGCTGCGACGTTGACGAACCCAGGAGCCGACACGCCCGACGAACCGGTAAGACCGATGCTCGCCGTGTAAGCGCACGACGTCGAAAGATTGGGGTTTGCGAACGTGACCGTATAGGCGCCCGTCCCCGTGTGGGCGGCAGCGGTCGCAAACACGCCGCGCACCAACGTTCCATCAGAGCCGACCGCCGCAGCGCCGCCGGGCGTATTGCCCGCGCACTGCACGATGAGATGGAAGCCGGAGTCTGCGTAGTCACCGTTCAGATCGAACGTCGAGACCATGACCGCCGTGTGATTTTCGCGGCGGCCGACAGCCGTCGCGATTGCGGGAGCCGGAATTACCGCATTCACCGAACCGGCCGTGACGCTATAGGCGCAGGCGTGCACGTCGTCTCCTTGAGGCGTGTCGATTTCGTATTGGCCGGTACCGAAGTGAGTCACGTCGTAGCTGGTGCCACGTGAGACCGTTCCGTCCGGCGCCGAGACGACGTATCCGCTAAAGGCAAATACGGTCGAAGGAACGATAACCGCTGCGAACACAAGCGAAAGAAGCGTGGTGTGTTTCATGGTCCCCTCCTAACAGGCGACGAGAAGATGGAAGGGACGATTGCGCAATACGCCACGCAGACCGAACGTCTGTACGTAAACGCCGTTGGAGAAACCGGAAGCGCCCACGACGGTCACAAAACCTGCGGTCTCATCGACGCCGCCATCAGTCGTGGCGCGGCCGAGCGTCGCCACGTACTCGCAACCGGTCACATCAACCGGAAATGTAGCGATGTTCGTGCCGGCACTTTGCGGGACCACGGCGGTGCCCTTCGAGCCACGAATCCTGCGGCCTTTCTTGTTCACGACGATATAGTAGGTGGTGTGCGGCGATCCCGGGGGCGGCGCCGTCACCGCGCGTATCGCGCTTGTGTTGGTCAAACGTCCATCGGCGTTTGCCGCCGATGCGAGCGCTGCCGCCGCCACGGCGAGCGCAAACCTTCCAGCCCACTTCATCAAAGCCCCCTACTTCAAAATCGCTGGGAGCATGACTCAGGCATGCGCAAGTGTCACGACGCCGGATTCAGCGATCGTGGCCGCAACGCGGGATGCTGCGCCGCGGAAACGCCGGGTTTCCGCAGCAGGAATTCAGCAGGCGACGATGACGTGAAAACCCAGATCTGCGGGTTTGCCCTTCTGGCTGAAGGTCTGGATGTAAAGCCCGTCGGGGGTACCGGAACGCCCGACGATCGTGACGGCCCCCGGATCCGATACGCCGCCAGTGCCCGAAAGGCCAATCGTAGCGGTGTAGCCGCAGGTCGTCACATCGTGGGTGAAATCCACCTCATAGGTACCCTTGCCCAGACGTGTCGCCGATGCGGCATGGAGGCCACGCGCCAGTGAGCCATCCGAATTGACGACAGCCGTATAGCTGGGCGCGGTCGCTGCAAACGCCTGCGAGAAGGCCAACACCACCGTCGCGGCGGCGAGAACGTTTCTGAAAATCATGACTTTCTCCTAGCAGCGCACATTCAGTTGAAAAGCAGTGTCGGCCAAGTCGCCTTTCTGATCGAAGGTCTTGAGGTAGACACCATCGACAGTGTCGCTGCGGCCGGCGACCGTCACAAATCCGGGAGCGTTCACGCCGCTCGAGCCCGGAAGAGCAATGGTCGCGGTGTAAGCGCATTTCTTGACCGAACTCGCGAAATCCACTTCGTAGATTCCCGTGCCGAGATGGATTGCCCCTGTCGTGTTGCTGCCCCGCTCCAGCGTGCCGTCACTACCGACCACGGCGAAACCACTGTGCGCACCGCGCGATGTATCCGCCGTTGCAGAATAAGAAATCGCCACGAGAACGAGCGCGGCTGAGAGTATTGTGCGTGTCATGGTCATCTCCGCTCAGCAGCCGACATCGACGTGGAAGGAAGCGCTCTTGAGCTTGCCGTTATGCGCAAAGGTCTCAACATATATCCCGTTCGCATTGCCGGAGCGTCCGACGACCGTGATGAAGCCGGCAGGTTCGGATCCTTTGCTACCGGTTTTGCCGATCGTCGCGACGTAAGCGCATTGCGTTACATTGGTGGCGAAGTCGACCTCGAATGTGCCGGTGCCATCCGGCTGCGATGCGGCCGTCGCGCCATCGCCACGGATGAGTTTACCGGACGCGCTCACGACCGCGCTGTAGCTCGTCGACAGGACGCCACGCGAATTCGCAGTTTGGATTATCGCCTTGGTAGGCGCGTTGTGCATAGGCTGGGCCAGCGCGACGACCGACCCCGCACATATTGCCGTTGCCGCCAGCGAAACCACCAACAGCGTTGTTCGATTTAGTTGCATGTTTCACCCTCCGCTATTTCAAACGTGAGAGCGAAGGCGCGGGCGTCCCACGCCGTCTCAAGCACGTCGAATCTCGGAGACAGGATGGCAAAAGGCCGGACAGCGCTCTTGGACTCCCGCGACAACCACTATGCGCAGAGCGACATCCTGGGCACCACCTGATGACAGCTTTCCAGGGCTAACGGCGGAATATCAAAGACAAATTGTTCGCAGGCATTTCCACGACGTCTTTCATGAAAAAGCCGTAACCACCGGCTTCCCTTTCGACATCGTCGAGGTCACGCACGGCGAAGGCGGGATCGCGTTCTTTCAGCCACTGTTCGAACGCCTCGTTCGAGGGCGCTGTGTGCCTGCCGCCGCGTTTATAAGGCCCGTAAAGAAAGACAACGCCCATCGTACCGAGCACGCGGCCCGCACCATCGAAAAGAGCGCGTGTCGATTCCCACGGTGAATAGTGGATCATATTGATTGCAACGACTGCATCGAACGATCCCTCAACACTCCAATCCCGCTCGCGCACGTCGATGGCGAGCGGCGGCAGGACATTCGAAAGATTTTCCTGCGCGATCCACGCAGCGATGCTCGCGCGCGCGTCGCTTTCCGGATCGCTGGGCTGCCAGACAATGCCCGGCAATGCGCGCGCCATGAAAACTGCGTGCTCGCCGGAACCCGATGCGATCTCCAGCACGCGCGCATTCTGCGGAAGGACGCCGCACAGCACATTCAGGATCGGTTCGCGATTTCGTGCGGTGGCGGGCGAGAAACGGCGCGCATCCATCAGGCGCGCGTCTTGCTCTTGATGAATTGGCCGAGCCGCTGAAGGCTCACGCGCGCTTCCGGCACATAGGGATTGGCTTGAAAGACGTGCTGCATGCCGTCGTATATCTCGACGCTGACCGACGTTCCCGCATCGGCCGCGCGATCGCCCAAGCGGCTTGCATCGTCGCGCAGGATTTCAGAACTGCCCGCATGCACCATGATCGGCGGGAAATCGCGGAAGTTGGCATAAGCGGGGCTTGCATAAGGATCGCAAGGGTTGGTCTTGCGAAGATAATTCCGCGCGCTGAGGAACAAGAGTTCCCAGGTAAGCGCGGTGTCGTTGCCGTCATTGGTGAGAACGCTCATGCCGGAGAGCGAAAGATCGGCCCAGGGCGACATCGCGACGGCAGCTGCCGGCATCGCCAGTCCCGCGTTGCGCGCGGCAAGAAGAACGGCGAACGCCAGGCCACCGCCGGATCCATCGCCCGCGACGACGATCGACGCGGGATCGACACCTTTGGCGATCAGATGGCGATAGGAGTCGATGCCATCGCGCACCGCAGCCGGAAACGCGAATTCCGGCGCGAGACGATAGGCGGGCACGAAAGCATTCGCTTCCGCAGCCTGACAGAGCCGCGCGATCAGCGGGCGATGCGCCTCCGGGGAACCGGCAACGTATCCTCCGCCGTGGAAATAAAGAACGAGCCGGTTGCTGGGCGCTGCGATCTTAACCCACTCACCTTTGATCGGCCCGATCTGCCCCGCTTCGTATGTCACGTCGCTTGGCGCCGGACCGAAACGGTCCGTCAGATACGTGTATTGCTGGCGCAGTTCCGCAATGTCAGTCGTGGCGCCAGCGCGCGGACGCGAAAGACGTGCAAGACGGCGAAACAGATTGCTTTGCCAGGACGGCATCTACTCGGTACGCGGGGGTTCGAGGCCAAGATAGGACCAGCGGCGCAACACTGTCACGCCGGTTTCTGGGTTCTGGTTAGCGGGCCGGCGTAAACGAAAGGCCGGACAGCTTGCACTGCCCGGCCTTTCGCGAACCAACCTCAGAGGGGGAACTGAGGGTTCTGGATTAGGCGGCTTTCGCCTGACCTTCGATGGCCTTGAGTTCCGGCGCATTGATCTGGATGCGGCGGGGCTTCTTCTCTTCCGGAATCAGACGCTCCAGATCGACATGAAGCAAGCCGTTCTCCAGCTTCGCGCCCTTCACTTCGACGTGCTCTGCGAGCTGGAAGCGGCGCTCGAAGGCCCGACCGGCAATGCCGTGATACAGATAAGCCTGCTTGTCAGCGTCTTCGCGCTTGCCAGTGACGTTCAAGATGCCGTCACGAACCTCGACATTCAGGTCTTTCTCGCCGAAGCCGGCGACCGCGACCGTGATGCGATAGGTGTTATCGGCAGTGCGCTCGATGTTGTACGGGGGATAGCCCTGGCTGGTTTCCGCGGCCTGGTCGAGCATGTCGAACATACGATCGAAGCCGACGGTCGAGCGGAACAGAGGGGAAAAATCGAAACTACGCATGGTCAAACCTCCTTAGAAGCGTTTGGTTGAGGCCCTTCCCGGTTCCGGGCAAAGGCCGTTTTCAGGTTCCGGACGCCAGTTGGCCGCCCGGATGAACGCTAGATAAGTGCGGGTTTTGGGCTTTCAAGGGGCCGGAACTGGTTCCGCGCCGCGTCTAAGGCTCTTCGATCGGCAGCCCTTGAGCCGTCAGCCGGTCGAGGATGCCGTCCTTTTTCAGGAGTGCGTCGAAAGACGCGATCATTATCGTCTTGCCGGGTTTCGTGAGCGCTGTGTTCACAGCCGCGACCGAGTCGTTCACCGCCCGTTGAAACAGCACCGACACGCCGGGCACGAGCTGGATGCAACTCTGGAAGCGCTGCTCCCGCCAGTTGGCTTTGAGCTTGTCGAGATCGCCCACCGCCCAGGCCTCGGCAGCAGGCCTTGCATGCGCCGCAATATCGTCGAGGTCGTCGAGTGCGTCCTTCACGCAAGTCTCGTTCGCTTCGGCCGACATCTGCGGCAGCGCGCGCAGCATCGGCAGCGCTTCGTAATCGGCAACCGGCTTGGCGCTGACACCCAGATGCCGCGCGATATCGTGGATGGCCGTGGACGGCTCCTTGCCGGTGAAGCCCTCGGCATCGTTCACGTCGCCTTCCAGGCGCAGCATCGCGAGCGGCGGGCGCAGCGAAGAATAGTGATCGGCGTCGTGATGGCTCCTGGCGAGCGCCGCGAGATAGCGGTTGCGCAAAGGCTCCGGCAGCGTCGACTCCACGGTCGTGCCGCTCGGCAGATAGACATCGCCCGAATGCCAGGTGAGATACCAGAGCCCTTCGACAAGCCCGACCGACGCCTGCGCATTGAGGATCAGCTGACGTGCGCCGGTAAGCGCTTCCGTCACGCCGTCCTTATTCCAGTTTAAATCCTTCGGCACCGGATCGACGAACCCGATCATGACGACGGAGGAATCGCCCTTCGTCACGCGCCACATCACCGGACCGGGTTTGCGCGCGGTGACGACGACGGTCTCGATGTCCGACCATTGGGACGCAGGCGCCGGCGTATCGGCGCGCGCGAGGCCGCACACCAGAACGACCAGCAGAAAGAGAACGATGCGCGCTACCACCATTTGAGGTGACTAAAGCCCGCGAACCACAACAGAGCCATGACACCATAGGTAATGCAGTCGACCTGCCAGGGTTTCAGCAGGACGCCGGTGACGTTCTTGATCAGCGTCATCAGCCACGCGCCCTCTTCCGCATTCTGCTCCGCGCGCCAGGTGCCGTAGCGCAGGTAGGACTCGATGTTGTTGAGGACGCAGGAGTTCTTGTTGAACTGCCAGCTCAGCGCCACCAGCGGCAGAAAGCCGAGATAGAAATAGAGCGCCGCCGGAACCGGGACCGCCCAGCCGGCGACGATGAAGATCAGCACCGCGAAGTGGAGATAGAAACACAAATTGCCCAGGGCATCGCGCTTCTCCAACGGCGACGGCGCCGTTGTGGCGAGTGCGGGGATGTCTTCGTCCTGCGACAGACTCATGGGCGCTCCCTTCCCTTTCCGTAACCTTAGCAGGGGACCGCGCGCGCTCCTATGTCTGTGACAATACGATGAAGGGCGTTGGTTCCCGCCTGCGGCCCCGATATAAAGAACCCACCAACAACGCCGGGAAGGAACCGCCAATGGCATCGCCGCAGATCCAGGAAATCATCGCCCAAATGGGGCCCGCCATCGGCGAAAACTCCGGCCTCGGCGGCTCGCTCAAATTCGATTTCGGCGCGGATGGCTCGGTTCTGATCGACGGCAAGTCGACGCCCAACACGGTGACGGATGGCGAAGGCAAGAGCGCGGACTGCACACTGTCGGTCTCCCTCGCGGACTTCGAGAAGATGGTGAAGGGCGAGCTCGACGGCACTAGCGCGTTCATGCAGGGCAAGCTGCGCGTCGCCGGCGACATGGGCCTTGCGATGAAGCTCGGCCCGATCCTGCAGAAGGCACGCGGCTGATTTCCTTCACGCCTCGCTTCTTTGCCGCGCGTGACGGAACGCGCCTGCGCGGTGGTGTGTTCGGCGCGAAGCCGGAGACGCGCGGCGTGTGCGCGCCGCTGCACGGACAGACCGAGTTCATCGAGAAATACGGCGAGGTCATCGGCGAGCTGAACGCACGCGGCTATACGGTCGCGACGTTCGACTGGCGGGGACAGGGCGGATCGCAACGCCCGCTCGAAGATCCGCTGAAGTCGTATGTCAAAGACTTCGCGCAATTCGACGACGATCTCACGAGCTTCCTCGAACAGATCGTCAAGCCGATGAGCGACACGCCGCCGATCGCGCTGGCGCATTCGATGGGCGCGCATATCCTGTTGCGCACCTTGCATGACAAACCATCGGCGTTTCGCGCGGCGGCGCTCAGCGCACCGATGATCGCCGTATCGACGCGCGGTTATCCCGAATGGCTCGCGCGCACCGTGACCGCGCTCTACAACGGGTTCGGCCAGGGTGGATCGTTCGCGTGGGGCATGGCGGACCGCGATCCGTTCAAGATCGATTTCAACAACCAGCTCGTCACCTCCGATCAGACGCGGTTTCAGCACACGCAGGATTTCCTCAAAGCCCATCCCGATCTGCGCCTCGCGGGTCCGACCTGGGGCTGGCTCGAAGCGGCGTACAAATCGATGGCGCGCGTAAGTGCGCCGGGCTTTGCCGAAGCGATCCCGATGCCGGTGCTGATCGCGGGACCGGGCAAGGACCGCATCTGCAAGACGTCGGCGACGGAAGCCTTTGCCGCGCGGATGCCGAACGGCGAATATCTCGACCTCCCCGACAGCGAGCACGAGATCCTGATGGAGAACGATTCCATCCGCGCCCGTTTCTGGTCGGCCTTCGACGCGTTCACCGCGAAGCTCGGCTAGGATTTCACAAGGCTATTCGTTTTTTATTTTGGCGATTATTTCCGGCGGCGGATCGTCCTGCACATAACAAAAAGGCGGATTTCACTGCGCCGGCCTTTGCGCACGATCCGCCTTCAGCGTCGAAGCTACGGCAGGCGAGCAGCATCCGGTTCACCCGGATCAGACACGCACCTTTGCTTGTCCCTCCGGCTCCGCGGAATTGAAGGCGCAGCTCTCCCGCTCGAGACGGGCGCATTCCCTCTCCTCCACACGTCTGCGCGCGAGCGCGCATCTTCTGCCGTGTATGTCGTCCTCGCGATGTCGTCCTGAAGGCTCAAGGCCGCATGGGTTTCTCCTCCACCCGGCATAAATGGGGATGGCCGGATACGGCTTCAAGTCCTACTGTAGGATTTATTTCTGACAGTTTGTCAGAGCCACGGGCCGGCCCCGCGCCTGGAACGGCCGTTCGCGCGGCGCGTTGCACTCTCGCGCGAGGCAGGGTTTCCGGCGGCGCTCCATGTACCGTTCCCATCGCGGGGGCTCTTGTGCCAGACATGCGCCCAGTTCCCTCTCGCGTGCGCATCCCTCTGGAGGCGTTGAATTTCTTCATGGCTGACATGCAGGCGGGGATCGGTCCCTTCCTTGGCGTGTTCCTGCAAATGCATGGATGGGGCGCGGTCGCCATCGGCTCGGTCATGACGCTCGGCGGAGTCGCGGGCATGATCGTCACCACGCCCGCCGGCGTACTCGTCGATGCTACCCATCACAAACGCGTTTATGTGATCGCATCAGGGCTGGCGACGCTTCTGGCATCCGCTTCGATTTGGATTTCGCAGAGCTATGGGGCGGTCGCCGCTTCGCAGATCGCAACCGCCATCGCCGGCGCCGCCATCGGCCCCGCCGTCGCCGGAATGACGCTCGGAATCGCGCGCCAGAACGGTTTCAATCGCCAGAACGGACGCAACCAGGCATTCAATCATGCGGGCAACATGATCGGTGCCGCGCTATCCGGCTGGCTCGGCTGGAGGTTTGGATTCATCGCGGTGTTCTGGCTCGCGGCGCTGTTCGGGGCGCTTTCGATCCTCTCGGTGCTTCTGATCCCTGCCGATGCCATCGACGATCGTGCCGCGCGCGGATCGCGCAACGAGGCGGATCACGGGCACGAGCAGGTGAAGGGCTTCGCTGTCTTGTTCGAAACCAAGCCGTTGCTGGTGCTCGCCGGTGCACTCGCGCTGTTTCATCTCGGCAACGCAGCCATGCTGCCGCTCTATGGGCTGGCGGTGGTTGCAGCCCATGAAGGCGACCCGACGATTTTCGTGGCGATGACGATCGTCGTGGCACAGGCCGTGATGATCGCTACCGCATTGATTGCGATGCGGATGGCGGAGCGTGAAGGCTATTGGCTGGTCCTGTTCATTACCTTTGTCGCTCTGCCCATTCGCGGCGTCATCGCAGCCTTCGTCATCAAGTCATGGGGCGTATGGCCGGTGCAGATTCTCGATGGCATCGCCGCGGGGCTGCAAAGCGTGGCCGTGCCTGGCATGGTCGCACGCGTTCTTGACGGCACTGGTCGCGTGAATGCGGGCCAAGGGGCCGTCATGACGGTACAGGGGCTGGGGGCAGCGTTGAGTCCGGCCATTGGCGGCTGGCTGGCTCAAACACAGGGATATCCCACGGCATTCCTGTTGCTCGGCTCCTTTGCCGCGGGATCGTGCGCATTGTGGTTTGCGTTCGCACCTATCGTTCACCCAGCCTGCGCGCCAGCGGCGACGGACCAATAGAGCCACCAAAAGAGGAACGACGATGTCCTGGCCTTTCATTGCGCCCATACTTCTCCTGAGCATTTCGAACATCTTCATGACGTTTGCGTGGTACGGGCAACTCAAATTTCCGACGACGTCGCTTTTGGTACTCATTCCAGTTTCCTGGGGCATCGCGTTCTTTGAGTATTGTTTCGCCGTTCCGGCGAACCACATCGGCCACACCGTCTATTCGGCGGCGCAGCTAAAGACCATCCAGGAAGTCATAACGCTGACGGTTTTCGCGATCTTCTCGACCACCTATCTCGGTGAGGCGCTGACGACGAACCAGGGCATCGCGTTTCTGTTCCTGATTGGCGCCGCCTATTTCGCGTTCAAATGAAGCATGGCATCCGCGGACTAAACCGTGGTGAGCGACCGGCAATGCACGTATGCGCCGCGCCATCGCATTCCTGATCGCGCACTGGCACTTTGCCCGGTTTTGCTCGCGATTTCGGGCGGAGCCCCAGCCGTGATAAACTGCGCTTCCGTAACGATGGGAGGGCAACATGCGCAGATTGTCGATCGTCGCGCTCGCAGCCGCGGTGCTGTGCAGCAGCCAGGCCATGGCGATCAGCACACGACACGCGTGGGACGGAAGCCAGTCGGTGGGGCCGTTCGGATGCCCGGACTCGAGCACCTTCGGACAGGTCATCACGCTTCCGAAGTTCAAGAGCGAGATCAAGCAATTCGAATTCCTGCTGGCGCTGACATCCGGTGGCAAGGGAGCCCACACCATCCGCGGAGAGCTCTATGCGTGGGACCCCGTGAACATGCGCCCGACGGGCAACGCGATCTATGAGTCCCCTCAGGCGCCGCTCAAGTTCGGGGACAGCAATTTTCATCGCGTGACCTTCTATCCCTTCGCGACGGTCCAATCGAACAAGCAGTATGTGGCGTTCGCGACCGTCGACAAGGATTATGACGCCTGTCAGGCCAACCCCTTCACGATGAAATGGGCCGCCGTGCCCGATACAACCTACGCTAAGGGAGAGTTCGTCTATCTCGACGATGTCGGCGACTGGACGGAGTGGGAGATCACGAGCTGGAGCACGGCGAACGCCGATCTGGCGTTCAAGGTTGTCGTGCCGCACTAGGTCAGAGCGATCGGCATTTGCCCAGCCCATAGCGCGAGCAATACGCCGCGCGTTTTGCGCGATTGAATTATTTTCGCGCAGCCCCTGGCCAAATTTGAAACATGCGTTTTGCGCGTTTCTTTCGCGTGTTAGTCGGGTTCCTCCATTTGGAGAGGGACGATGCGCAAATTCTGGATTGCAACACTGGCGGCCGCGGTGCTCGCCAGCAGCCCGTCACAGGCCATCAACACGCGCAAGGTCTGGGACGGAAGCACGGCTATCACCTCGTTCGGTTGCTGGACTCACAACACTTCGAACTACGGGCAGGTCATCACCGTCCCGAAGAAGCGGCACACACTCGGCAATTTCAGCTTTTTCGTATCTGGCCCGAATGTCGGAGGCCAGATGACGGTTCGGGCCGAGGTCTACGCATGGGACGCGCTGCATCTGATGCCGACCGGCACGGCCCTGTGGGAGTCCGATCCGCGCACGATCGCGTACAAGGACGCCAACTATCACCGGGCGACGTTCAGCCCCAATGTGAGCGTCACGCACGGCGCGCAATACATCCTGTTCCTGACGACGGACAAGGACCCGGACAGCTGCGTGAACTATTATCTTTACTGGGCTGGCGTGCCTGTGGGCACATATGGCGGCGGGCACTTCTACTATCTCAACAACACCGGTGGCGATCCGTCGGCCTGGACGACAGCGACCTGGAGCTCATACATCTATGACGCTGCGTTCACGGCGAAACTGCCGGACGGACCGTAAGAACGTCATTGCGCAACCGCGATAGAGGCCGGGACTAACATCCCGGCCTGCGTTTTTTTTGCAGATCACGCCGCGAGCCGCTTCAGCGCTGCGTCATGCACGCGCTTGTCAGGAGAACAACGGCACCGTGTCGGTGGCGCGCTTTGGCACGGATCGACAAGAAATTGGGACGTTCCTTACATTGCCCCTCAAACGCACGGCTCTAGTGTTTTGCGCGATTTCGAACCGAGGGCAAACCATGCGCAAGATCTGGATAGCCGCATTTGCGGTGGCCGTGCTGGCCAGCAGCCAGGCGTCCGCCATCAACACACGCAAGGACTGGGACGGGACGACCAATGTTGGTGCACTCGGATGCACGAACTACGCGTCGAACTATGGACAGGTCATCACCGTTCCAAAGTTCAAGAGCGCCATCGGCGAGTTCAGCTTCTTCATGTCCGGCTCTCCGACGTCGAGCAGCATGGTCGTCCGGGCGGAGATCTACCAATGGGATTCCGTGAACCAGAGGGCGATGGGCAGCGCCCTGTACGAATCCGCACCGCGCACGATCGCATTCAGCGATGGCAACTTTCATCGCGTGACATTTCACGCGAATACGGCTGTGGCGTCTTCCACGCAATACATCGCGTTCGTCACGACGGATAAGAACTTCGACCAATGCGTCAACAGCTATCGCGTCAGCTGGGCGATGGTCCCCAAAGGCACCTACAAGGGCGGCCACTTCTACTACCTGCAGACCAACGGCGATCCATCGCTGTGGACGACAACGACCTGGAATTCTTACATCTATGACACCGCGTTCACCGCAACGCTTTCCGTGCATTAGCGCGCGGCGAAACAAGTTCCAGGAAGGCCGGGAGCGTCTCCCGGCCTTTTCGTTTTCAAGCGCTCCGCTGTCCCTCTGCCACCAGGCTGAGCATCGCGCCGCGCGCGCATCGAGAGGGCGGTGCACGATACTTTTTTACAATTCTCCCCCCTGGATAAATTTAGAGCGGTCGTATTGCGCGACTTTTCTTCGTACTAGCCTGCCGCTTCAATTTGGAGAACGCCAATGCGCAAAGCAGGGATTGCAGCACTTGCGGCCGCCATGTTGGGCACAAGCCCCGCGATGGCCATCAACACATTTCCGGCCTGGAACGGAACCGATGCGTACGCCGCTTTCGGGTGCGGCCAATCCACGGTCTTTGGGCAGACCATCGTAATCCCCAAGTGGAAAAGCTCGATTGGCTCATTCACGTTCTGGATGGCCAATTATTATTCGGGCAGCAAACCGATCATCATACGCGGAGAGATTTATCAGTGGGATCCGGTAAACGGCCATGCGACCGGTAGCGCAGTGTGGGAATCCGCTCCGAGGAAAATCAACTTCAAGGACGACAACTTTCACCATGTGTCGTTCAAGGCCGATGTCGCGGTGACCGCCGGCGCGCAATATGTGCTTTTTGCGACGGTCGACAAGGACTACGACAAATGCACAGATCGAACTCTCACGTTTGGCGCCAACATTGGCGGAGGCCCGTACAGCAAGGGGCAGATTTTCGGTTTGAACGACGGCGGCGATACATCGCAATGGACAACCAAACGTTGGTGGAACATCGGCACCGACTGGGTATTCAAAGCCACTATGCCCCCGCTTAACTGAAGCGCATCGCAAGCACGAACGACAAAGGCCGGGATCGTCTCCCGGCCTTTGTGTTTCTGATCCGTCTGGGACTCATCCCGCGAGCAATTTCAGCACCGCATCATGCACGCGCGCATCGCCGCTGGCGACGCATTGGCCGCCTTCGCTGCAATCGCCGCCCTGCCAGTTGGTGATGATGCCGCCGGCGCCTTCGATCACGGGGATGAGGGCCGCGACGTCCCAGCGCTTGAACGTGGACTCCACGATCGTGTCGCAGAAGCCCATCGCCAGCAGGCCGAAGATGTAGCAGTCGCCGCCGAAGCGGCTCATCTTCACCTTCTCTGACACGCGGCGGAAACCCGCGCGCTCCTCCGCACCGAAATAGGCATACGGATGCGTGCAGCACAGGATCGCGTCCTCGACGCGCGCGCATGGTCGAACACGCAACTCTTCCTCGATCCCGCGCACCATGAACTTCGTCTTGCCGTTCACGCCGATGAAGCGTTCGCCGAGCACCGGCTGGTCGATGATGCCGAGCGTTGGCTTGCCGTCCTTCTCCAGCGCGATCAGCGAGCCCCATTCGTGCCGCCCATTGATGAAGGCGCGCGTGCCGTCCACCGGATCGAGCACCCAGCGCAGGCCGGACGTGCCCGCCTTCTCGCCGTATTCCTCGCCGAGGATCGCGTCTTCAGGCCGCTCGCGGTCGATCACCGCGCGGATCGCGCGCTCGGCCCCCTTGTCGGCTTCCGTTACGGGATCGAAGACTTCGCCCTTCGGCCCGCCCTTGTCGTCGATATCGATGCGCCGGCGGAAATACGGGCGGATCACCTCGCCCGCCGTATCGGCAAGTCGGTGTGCGAAAGCGATTGTCGCGGCGTCGATGGTCATGGCTTCTTCTACCTCCCACTTTGTGGGGAGGTCGAGGCATGAGCGCAGCGAACGCATCGGGTGGGGGGCGGTGCTGGGCGTCGATATCCGCCCCCACCCGAAGCGCTGCGCGCTTCGACCTCCCCACAGTGGGGGAGGTTAAAAAGTAGGCTATGCTTCCCACATGATATTTCGAAACTAGCGAGGAAATGCCATGAAATCGGTCGTCGTCACAGGGTCGTCCACCGGCATCGGCTGGGGCGCCACAAAGGTCCTTATCAAGACCGGCTTTCGCGTCTTCGGCAGCGTGCGCAAGGACGCCGACGGTGAGCGGCTCCAGAAAGAGTTCGGCCCGAACTTCGTGCCGCTCAAATTCGACGTCACCGATGCGGCCGCGGTGAACGCGGCGGCGGAGCAGGTGTCGGCAGCGCTGGGCGGCGAGACCTTGTTCGGCCTCGTCAACAATGCGGGCATCGCGGTCGCGGGCCCACTGCTCTATCTCAAGATCGACGAGTTGCGCCATCAGCTCGAAGTAAACGTCACCGGCCAGGTGATCGTGACGCAGGCGTTCGCGCCATTGCTCGGCGCCGACCGTTCGCGCACGGGCAAGCCGGGAAGGATCGTGATGATCACTTCCATCGGCGGCAAGAACGCGAACCCGTTCATGGGTCCCTACTGCGCGTCGAAGTTCGCGATGGAAGGTTTGTCGGAATCGCTGCGCCGCGAGTTGATGCTGTTCGGCATCGACGTGATCGTGGTCGCGCCGGGCGCGGTGGCGACACCGATCTGGGACAAGGCCGAAGAAGTCGACGTCACGCAATACGCCAACACGCCGTATATGACGCAGCTTCAGAAGATCCGTGCCTATATGCTCGACCGCGGGCCGAAGGGTCTGAAACCCGAGAAGCTCGGCGAAGCGATCCATCATGCGCTCACCACCGCGAGCCCGAAGGTGCGTTATGTCGTGACGCCGGAACCGCTCGCGGAGATCGTTCAGGCTATCCTGCCGAAGCGTGCGATGGATAAACTCATCGGCGGCCAGCTCGGCCTCACACGGAAATAGGACCACAATGTCAGACGGATTCACTCTGGACCGCTTCGCGGCGGTGCGCACGGCGTTCGACGCCAACCTCGACAGCGGCGCCGATATCGGCGCCTCGTTCTGCGCCACGCACAATGGCGAGATCGTCGCCGATCTGTGGGGCGGCTACGCCGATGGCGAGAAGACACGGCCGTGGGTGAAAGACACCATCGTCAACGTCTATTCGACGACGAAGACGATGACGGCGCTGACCGCGCTGTTGCTCGCCGATCGTGGCGCGCTCGATTTCGACAAGCCGGTCGCGCATTACTGGCCGGAGTTCGCCGCCAACGGCAAAGCCGGCGTGAAAGTCAGCCATCTGATGAGCCACTCCGCCGGGCTCTCGGGATGGAAAGAGAAGATCACCTATGACGATCTCTACGATTGGGAAAAAGCGACGTCGCTGCTCGCGGCGCAGGCGCCCTATTGGGAGCCCGGCACCGCGCCCGGCTATCACGCGCTGACGCAGGGCTATCTCGTCGGTGAAGTCATTCGCCGCATCGCCGGTAAAACGGTCGGCACCGTCTTCCGCGAAGAGATCGCCGAACCGCTCGGCGCCGATTTCCATATCGGTCTTCCGGCATCGGAAGATTCCCGTGTCGCCGATCTGATCCCGATCCCGCCGGGTGCGACGATGCAGGACGTCGCGACCACGGACCTTCAAAAGAACATGGCGCTCAATCCCGGCGTCGATGTCGTCGCGACGAAGACGCGTGCCTGGCGCGGCGCGGAGATTCCGGCCGCCGGCGGCACGGGCAATGCGCGCGCCATCGCGACGGTCCACATGATCCTCGCCAATGGCGGCATGGCGAACGGCAAGCGCTTCATGTCGGAAGCGGGATGCCGCAAGGCGCTCGAACCGCAGATCGAAGGCACCGACCTCATCCTCGGCCAGCCGGTGAAATACGGCATGGGCTTCGGCCTGCCGAGCCCGATGGTGCCCCTGCCCAATGCCAATACGATCTTCTGGGGCGGCTATGGCGGCTCGCTCACGATCATCGACATAGATGCACGCATGACGCTCGGCTACGCGATGAACCGCATGCAAGGCACCACCACCGGCGACATGCGCGCCCTCGGCCTCGGCATGGCGGTTTGGCAAGGGCTGGCGGGGTAAATCGGCGGACCGTCAGTGCCATTGACTGTGTACGTACAAATGTAGTTACATTGGCCTCGCAGTCGGCGGGTTGCCAGATCGGGAATTTCAGCGCTATCCATGCACGGATAGATTGAATATCGCGATTGAGGGGCAGCCGTGGACGACGTCCGGTTCGAATGGGACCCGCGAAAGGCGGAAACGAACTGGCGCAAACACGGCGTTCGCTTCGAAATCGCCGCGCATATTTTCGAAGACCCCAACATATTCGATGTCGAGGAAGGCAACGATCATGGAGAAATCAGGTTTCGAGCGATCGGTGAAGCATTCGGACGCCTCTTCTTCGTCAGCTTCACCGCGTTCGAAGAAGACGGCCAAGACGTCATCCGCATCATCTCAGCGCGCAAAGCGAGCAAAGCCGAATATCGTGCGTACCAAAGGCATACCCAAGATCACCGCTGAGATGCGCCGCGAATTGAAAGCGCTGGACAAACTGTCCGATGACGATATCGATTTCAGCGACATCCCCGAATGGGATGGAGCCGATCCCGTCTATGTCGGCCTGATGTATCGCCCGGGCAAGAAGAGCGTCACCATCCGTCTCGATGAAGACATGGTGCGGTGGTTCAAAAAGCAGGGCAAAGGCTGGCAGACCAAGATGAATTGGGTGCTGCGCCTCTATTTCGCCAGCCATCGCAAGACCGGCGTGAAAGTCGGCCGTCCTTAATCCGCTTCCGCCGCGCGCATTGTGCGCTTGCGGTCGTGGGGGGAGAGTTCGCGCTTGCGGATGCGGATCGAGAGTGGCGTCACTTCGACCAGTTCGTCGTCCTCGATGTAGGCGATCGCCTGCTCCAGCGTCATCGGCACGATCGGCGTCAGGCGCACGGCTTCGTCCTTCGAGGTCGTGCGGATGTTGGTGAGCTGTTTCGCCTTCAGCGGATTGACCTCGAGGTCGTTGTCCTTGGCGTGCTGGCCGATGATCATGCCCTGATAGACTTTCGTGCCGGGCACGACGAACAGCTTGCCGCGCTCTTCGAGATACCAGAGCGCATAGGCCACCGCTTCGCCGTCGCCGGTCGAGATCAGAACGCCGTTGGTGCGGCCCTGGATCGCGCCCTTGTGCGGCGCGTAGCCGGAGAACATGCGGTTGATCACGCCGGTGCCGCGCGTGTCGGTGAGGAATTCGCCGTGATAGCCGATGAGCCCCCGCGCGGGTGCGGAGAACACGATGCGCGTCTTGCCCGCGCCGGTCGGGCGCATGTCCTGCATCTCGCCCTTGCGCGTCGAGATCTTCTCGATGACGACGCCGGTATAGGGATCGTCGACGTCGATGGTGACTTCTTCCATCGGCTCCAGGCGTTCGCCATTTTCGGTCTTGAACAGCACGCGCGGGCGGCTGATCGAAAGCTCGAAGCCTTCGCGGCGCATGGTTTCGACGAGCACACCGAGCTGGAGTTCGCCGCGACCCGCGACTTCGAACGCGCCGTCGCCGGTCTCGCTCACCTTGATCGCGACATTGCCCTCGGCCTCACGCAGCAGGCGCTCACGGATCACGCGGCTCTGCACCTTGTCGCCTTCGCGTCCGGCAAGCGGTGAATCGTTCACAGACAACGTCATCGCCAAAGTCGGCGGATCGATCGGGGTTGCGTGGATCGCCTCCGTCACCTGCATGTCGCAGAGCGTATCGGCCACGGTCGCGATCTGAAGGCCGGCGATGGCGACGATGTCGCCCGCTTCGGCGCGGGTCACCGGCACACGCGCCAAACCGCGGAAGGCCAGCAGTTTCGTGACGCGTGCGCGCTCGATTTCCTTGCTGTCGCGGTTCAGAACCTTGATCACGCGATTGACCGTCATCGCGCCGCTCTCGATGCGGCCGGTCAGAATGCGACCAAGGAAGTTGTCGGCCTCGAGCGTCGTCACCAGCATCTTGAACGGATGCTCATCACCCGCGAGCGCCGCGGGCTTCGGCGGCGGCACGTCTTCGACGATGCGCACGAACAGCGGATCGAGATTCTTGTTCTCGTTCGGAATCTCGGAAAGCTCATTCACCGCCCAGCCGTTGCGGCCCGAGGCATAGAGATGATGGAACTCGAGCTGGCTGTCGTTGGCTTCCAGCGCCAGGAACAAATCGAAGATGCTCTCCAGCGTCTCTTCCGGCTGCGCGTCCGAGCGGTCGATCTTGTTGATGACGACGATGGGCTTGAGGCCGAGCTTCAGCGCCTTGGACAGCACGAACTTCGTCTGCGGCATGACCGATTCCGCCGCGTCGACCAGCAGCACCACGCCGTCCACCATCGACAGGATACGCTCGACCTCGCCGCCGAAATCGGCGTGGCCGGGCGTGTCGACGATGTTGATCCGCGTCCCGTGCCATTCGACGCTGGTGCACTTGGCCAGAATGGTGATGCCGCGCTCGCGCTCCAGATCGTTGGAGTCCATGGCCCGTTCGTCCATGTGCTGGTTCTCGCGCACGGAACCGGACTGCTTCAGCAGCTGGTCCACGAGCGTGGTCTTGCCATGGTCGACATGCGCGATGATCGCGATATTACGGAGATTCATAAGGGGACTCGGCTGGGGTCCGGGGCTTATATAGAGGCGATTCCGGCGCGGCAACCGCCGGGAGGTGACAGCCGAAGCGGCAAAAAAGCCCGATATTCCGGTATCTTATCCGCGGCCGCGGCCACCAGGGCGCCCGCCGATCGAGTTTCAGGATGCCCTCCTCGCTTCTGGGTGGAGGATCGTTAACGCCTTGGATTCTGGCCTTTCTTCGTCGCTGGTGCTGGAAAATCGTGTAGTTTGTTACAAAATAACAGGAAGGTCAGGAATATCCTCAGAGACCCGTGCTAGGTAGCCCGCCGCCGCGTGCCGCAGCCCCCATATAGAGCGTCGCGCGTTCTATTCCCGGCTGAACCGGCCGGCCCAAGGATTGACTGATGAATATCCGCTTTCCCACGACGATTGAGTCCTTCCCGGAGAGCGTCCAGAAGATTCCCGCCGCCATTCGAACCAACACACGCGCGCGCCTGATCGCCAGCATCGTCGGTGTGGTGTTGCTCGTCGCAATCGCGTGGGTTGTCGTCCGTGCGTTGCAGCCCGCCCCCAAGAAGGCAAATCCCCCCGCGCCGGTGATCGTCGAACAGGTTACGCGCAAAAGCGTCCGCGTGGTCGAGAACACGATCGGCACGATCCTGGCCGAGAACACCGTGCAGTTGAGCGCGCAGGTCACCGGCCAGATGACCGCGGCGCCGTTCCACGAAGGCCAGATCGTCCATGCCGGCGACCTGCTCTTCCAGATCGACCCGCGACCGTTCCAGGCCGCGCTCTCGCAGGCACAGGCGCAGCTCGCAAAGGATCAGGCCAGCCTCGTCAGCGCGCAGAACGATGCCACGCGCTACACGACATTGTTTGCACAAGGCGCGTCATCCCAACAGTTGCGCGATCAGGCCGTCGCGACGGCGAAGGGTTTCGCCGCCTCGGTCCAGTCGGACAAGGCTGCCATCGACGTGGCGAAGCTTAATCTCGGCTACACCCACATTCGCTCGCCGATCACCGGCAAGACCGGACCGATCCTGATCCAGCCGGGCAACATCGTGACCGCCAATTCGACGACACCGCTGGTCACGATCACGCAGATCCAGCCGGTGAAAGTGTCGTTCTTCCTGCCGCAAAGCGAACTGACGCAGATTCAGAGCCAGATGGCGGCCGGTCGTCTTGAGGCCGTGATCCCCATGCCGGGCGCCGCGGGCAACAAGGAAACCGCGCCGGTGAATTTCGTCGGCAATGCGGTGAGCGCGCAGACTGGCACCATCGAATTGCGCGCGACCTTCACCAATGACGATCTTCGCCTCGTCCCCGGCCAGACCGTCGAAGTTGGAACGACGACCAAGGATCTCCCGAACGTCCTCGTTGTGCCGCACGACGCGCTCAACCCCGGTCTCGACAGGACGTTCGTCTATGTCGTGAGCAAGGATTCGAAAGCCGTCGAAGTGCCGGTCACGGTTCTGAACGATGACGGCACGACCGCGGCCGTGCAGGGCAAGATCAAACCCGGCGACAAGGTCATTGTCGAAGGCCAGCTGCGTGTCGTGGATAACGGCCCGGTCACCGTCAACAAGAACGGCCATCATACGCCGACGCCGCACACGCCCGTGGGCGCGCAATGAACATCTCCGCGCCGTTCATCCGCCGCCCCGTCATGACGGTGCTGCTGATGGCGGCCTTGGTCATCTTCGGCGCCTTCGGCTACGCGACCCTGCCGGTCAGCGAACTGCCGAACGTCGACTTCCCGACGATCAGCGTGTCGGCGAGCCTGCCCGGCGCCGATCCGGACACGATGGCATCGGCGGTTGCGACGCCGCTGGAAAGCCAGTTTTCGACCATTCCCGGCGTCAGCTCGATGACGTCGCAGAGCGTTGCGGGTTCGACCTCGATCACCATCCAGTTCGACCTTGATCGCAACATCGACGCGGCGGCGGAAGACGTGCAGGCCGCGATCCAGGCGGCGACGCGGCAATTGCCCACGAACATGCCGAGCCCGCCATCGCTGCGCAAAGTGAACCCGTCGGACGCGCCGATCCTCTACGTCGCGATGCAATCACAGTCGATGCCGATGTATCAGGTCGACAAATATGCGGAGAACCTGCTCGCCCGTCAGCTTTCGACGCTGGAAGGCGTGGCACAGGTCAACGTCTACGGCTCGCAGATATATGCTGTGCGCCTGCAGGCCGATCCGTTGCAGATGGCCGCGCGCAATATCGGTATCGATGCCGTTGCCGCGGCCGTGCAAGGCGCGAACGTCAACATCGCGACCGGCACGCTGAACGGCGCTTCGCAATCGACGCTGATCCACACCAGCGGTCAGCTGCAGGACGCAGCTGCCTACAACAATCAGATCATCGCCTGGCGCAACGGCGCGCCGGTGCGGTTCAAGGATATCGGCCGCGCCATCGACAGCGTGGAGAACAACCGCGCCGCCAGCTGGTACAACGGCAAGCGCGCGATCATCCTGGCGATCCAGCGCCAGCCGGGATCGAACACCATCGATATCGTGAACCGCATCAACGCGGTCATCCCGCACTTCCTGACCTCGCTGCCGAAATCGATCAGCCTGAACGTCATCTATGACCGCAGCCAGTCGATCCGCGCGTCGGTCAACGATGTGCAGACGACGCTGATCCTGGCCGCGATCCTCGTGATCATGGTGATCTTCATCTTCCTGCGCACATTGTCGGCGACCATCATTCCGTCGCTAGCGCTGCCCATCGCCGTGCTCGGCACCTTCGCCGGCATGTCGCTGCTGGGCTACAGCCTCGACAACCTCTCGCTGATGGCGCTGACGCTGTCGGTCGGCTTTGTCGTCGACGATGCCATCGTGATGCTGGAGAACATTGTCCGCCACGTCGAAGAAGGCGAGAAGCCGCTCGACGCCGCGTTCAAGGGTTCGGCCGAGATCGGGTTCACCATTCTGTCGATGACGGTGTCGCTGGCGGCGGTGTTCATTCCCCTCGTCTTCATGGGCGGCATCGTCGGGCGCCTGCTGCACGAATTCGCGGTCACCATCGTGTTCGCCATCGCCGTCTCCGGCATCGTGTCGGTGACGCTGACGCCGATGCTGTGCAGCCGCTTCCTGAAGCCTGGCAAGAGCGCAGAGCACGGCCGCTTCTACCAGATGAGCGAGCATGCATTCGACTGGGTGCAGGCGCGCTATGAGAAGAGCCTGCACTGGAGCGTCGATCACAAGCCGATCACGCTGGGCATCTTCTTCCTGAGCCTGGTTGCGACGGTCCTGCTGTTCATGTTCAGCCAGACTGACTTCCTGCCCAGCGACGACACAGGACAGATCATCGGTTCGACGCTGTCGGCGGATCGCACGTCGTTCCTGAAGATGGTCACCTTCCAGAATCAGGCAGCCGCCATCGCAATGAAGGACCCGAATGTCGATGGCGTCATGTCGGCGGTCGGCGGCGGTGGATCGCGCTCCGGCAACAACACCGGCACGCTGCTGTTGAAGCTGAAGCCGCTGAGCCAGCGCAGCCTCTCCGCCGATCAGGTGATTAACGAGATCCGTCCCAAGCTGTCGAAGATCCCTGGCCTGCGCGTGGTGATGCAGAACCCGCCGGCGATCCGCATCGGCGGCAATTCCTCGCGCGCGCAGTATCAGTACACATTGCAGGATCTCGACCAGACCGAGCTCCAGACCGACGCGCAGAAGCTGAACGATGCGCTCGCGACCGCGCCAGGCTTCCAGGACGTCACGACGGACATGGACCTGAACAGCCCGTCGGTGAATGTGAAGATCAATCGCGACAAGGCGGCATCGCTCGGCGTTTCGCCTTCCGCCATCGAGACGGCGCTGGGCTCTGCGTTCGGCGGCCAGCAGGTGTCGACGATCTACGGCTCATCCAACCAGTATTGGGTGATGCTGGAATTGCTGCCGCAATATCAGAATGACATGGCCGACCTGAACCGGCTCTACATCACGCCGGGTGGCGCGCAACCGTCGAGCGTCACGCCGACGAGCAGCTCGACACCGGGCGATACGGGCATGACACCCTTGGTGCCGTTGTCCGCCGTGACCGACCTGACCCCTGGTGTCATGCCGCTCAGCATCAACCATCTGGGTCAGCTTCCGGCGGTGACGATCTCGTTCAATCTCGCGCCGGGTTACGCACTGAGCGATGCCACGCGGACCATCGGCGACGTGCAGAAGAAGCTCAACCTGCCGCCCAGCATCCAGGGGTCGTTCCAGGGCACGGCGCAGGCGTTCCAGAGCTCGCTGAGCAATATCGGCGTGCTGCTCGCGATCGCGATCCTGACCGTCTACATCATCCTTGGCATTCTCTATGAGAGCTTCATCCACCCGCTGACGATCCTGTCGGGCCTGCCCTCGGCCGCGGTGGGTGCGCTGATCACATTGATGATCTTCCAGACGCCGCTCAGCCTCTATGGCTTCGTCGGCATGATCATGCTGATCGGCATCGTGAAGAAGAACGCGATCATGATGATCGACTTCGCGCTGCATCGCGAGCGCGAGGAAGGCGCCGAGCCGGATGTCGCCATCGTCGAAGCCGCGCTGATCCGTTTCCGGCCGATCATGATGACGACGATGGCGGCGCTGATGGGCACGCTGCCCATCGCCATCGGGTTCGGTGCGGGTTCCGAAGCCCGCAGGCCGCTGGGCCTCGCGGTCGTCGGCGGATTGCTGCTCTCCCAGCTCCTGACGCTCTACATCACGCCGGTGATCTACGTGTATCTCGACCGGCTGGGCGACCGCTTCCTCGGGGGCAAAACCCTCGCGGCCCATCCGGCACCGGCGGAATAGAAAAATCTCTGTTCTCTGGGTGGCCGGGTTAAACCCGGCCATGGACGCTGAGCCGGTTTACCTCCGCGACTTCGTCCGGTGTCAGCTCCCACGCTGCGGCCCTGACGTTCGCCTCGATCTGCTCGGGCTTCGTCGCCCCGGCGATGACACTGACCAGCGAGGGATGTGAAAGCAGCCACGCGAACGCAAGCTCGAGAAGCGTATGGTTGCGGACCTCGCAGAACGCGCGCAGGCGATCGACGATCGCCCAGTTTTCGTCGTTCATGTAACGGTCGCTGAAGCGCGATCCGCGCGCATAGCGCGTGCCTTCCGGAATCGCCTGATCCTTTGCGTATTTGCCGGTGAGCAATCCGCTCGCGAGCGGGAAATACGGCAGCAGCGACATCTTCTGCGACTCAAGCTCTGGAATGAGTTCCCGTTCCGCGTCGCGCACGACGAGGCTGTATTCGTCCTGCGCCGTGACGAAGGACGCGATGCCGCCACGCGAAGAAATCGCCGCCGCATCGCGAATGCCGGCAGCGGGAAGATTGGAGCAGCCGATCGCGCGCGCCTTGCCCTGTTTCACCAGATCGTCGAGCGCGCACAATGTCTCTTCCATCGGCGTCTTCGGATCTGGCGTGTGGAGCTGGTAGAGATCGATGTAGTCGGTCTTGAGCCGCTTCAGGCTCGCCTCCACCGCCGCCATAATGTAGCCGCGCGAGGCCCGCGCCGTATCTGTCGCGTCGTCCATGGCCATGCCGAACTTGGTCGCGAGCACGATGGTCTTGCGCCGCGCGCCCAGAATCTCGCCGAGCTGCGCTTCTGAGCCGCCGCGGTTGCCGTAGATGTCCGCGGTGTCGAACAGCGTGATGCCCTGTGCCAGGGCCCGGTCGACCACGCGGCGCGACGCATCGACATCGAGGATGCCGAAATTGTTGCAGCCGAGGCCGACAACCGAGACCTCGATATCCGATGTTCCCAACCGGCGCTTCTTCATCGCTCTATCCTTCTTGCGGACACGAACACTAACGCAGGGACAAAACGAACGGGCACAAAGAAAAAGGGCGCCGGAGACCGGCGCCCTTGATCCGATTGGGTTGGACCCTCGCTTACCAGCGGGCGCCCACGGTGATGCCGACCACGCGGGGATCGCCGTAGAACATGCCGGTCCACAGACCCGACGAGGAGCTCGTCAGATACTCGCCGGTGACGTGGGTGCCGCCGAGAAGGTTCTTGGCATAGCCCTGCACGTACCAGGCATTGTCAGGCGCGTTCAACGTGATCAAGGCATTCATCACGCCGTAGGACGGGATGACATCTGCCGGACCGTTGAAGATGCGGCCGAACATCTGGGCCTGCCAGAAGTAGTCCATGCGCGTGACCAGGTTGTAGCCGTGGCCAACCGGCGCAGTGTACTGCGCACCGATCGAGACCGAGTACGGCGCGGTGTTGGCCAGTTCGTTGCCCTGGATGTTGACCGGAACGCCCGTCGTCGTCGAACCGGCGATGTTCGGATCGCTGGTCGAGAAGCCGAACGGACCAAGGCCGGCGAGGACAGACTGCGTGCACAGGCCGTAGGTCGTGTGCGCAATGCCGTACTGCGCCAACGCCGCCTGCCCGCCCGGAGGCGCGAAGAACACGCCGAAGAGCGGGCTGGTCGGACCCGTGAGGGCCGCATACGCCGCGTTAAACCCGCCTGCCGGACCGGTGTAGTAGATCACGCAGTTCTGCGAGTTCGTGGACGAGAGCGTGCCGTCCTTGATCAGCAGCGCGTTCGGATCGCCGCCCGTCGGATTGCGGGTATCGATCTGCGCCGTGTTGCCGATGCGGGACTGCGTCCAGTCAGCGTTCAAGCTGAACTGCCAGTGGTCATCCGGTGCCCACAGGAACTCGCCTTCCAGGCCGCCAAGGAACGCCTTGATGTTGGTGTTCACCGACGTGTTGTCGATGATCGACGAGATCTGATAGCCGCCGTAGTTGTAGTACCAGGCCGTCAGGTTCGCCTGCATACGACCGTCGAGCATGGTGTTCTTGGCGCCGACTTCGTAGGCGTCGATGGTTTCCGGATCATAGAAGGCCGGAATGCCACCGTTGTTGTTGCCCTGCTGAACGCCGGGGTTGGAACCGCCCGCCTTGTAACCGCGCGAATACGAAGCATAGAACTTCGTGTCGTCGGTCACGTCCCAATGCGGGTCGTAGTCGACGGCAAGACGGCCGGTGATCTTGTCGAAGGTGCGGCTCGTGTCTTCGAAGTCCTGGACGCCAGGCGTACCGGGGTCGAAGTCGCAACCCGACTGGGACGTCAGGCCGTGTCTCAACTGATCGGCGCAGAGATTCAGCGCGCCATCGTTGTTCTTGTTACCGATGACTTCATAGCCGTTGAAGATCGTGATGCGATCTTCGCTCTTCTTGATGTCCTCGGTTCCGCGCAGACCCAGCGTGATCTTCAGGCTGTCCGGAATGATGGTCCAGTAAGCTTCGCCATAGACCGCCTTGGAGTCGACGCTCGTGCTTTGCGTGCGGTTGTCATAGTAGGGCGAGCCATAGATACAGCCCGTCGTATTACATCCGGGAACACCGCTGACCGGACCGCCGATGGCGCCAAACAGCGTCTGGCCGTAGTCCAGCGTGTTCGCGCCGACATAGTAGTCACCCCACGCGTCCTCTTTCAGGTAGTAGAGGCCGAGCATGAAGTTGAACGGGCCCTCGAAGTTCGTGTTGAAGCGAACGTCGCCCGAGAACTGCTTCGAAGAACCGTTCGACTGGTCGTAGGCGAACGGATTCGCGGTGTAGCGATTGATGCTTCCACCGATGATGCCGTTGTTGGTGAAGTTCGACGTCGGCAGCGTCGGGCCGAGTGCCGGATTGAGGATGAACGCATACGGACCATTGATCGGATCGGCATAAGACGCCGGGACCAGACCAAGGCCCACATACGAGTTCAGCACGGCCTGGAACACGCCTTTGGAGCAATCGATCGTCGGCGTCGCGCCGCAAGCGCCGCGATTGAAGGCCGTGCCGGGCGAGTTCGTGTAGCTTTCCTGCGACGTGACCTTGCCGTCGGCATAACCGCCGGTGGCCGTCATATCGAGCCAGTCGCTGATATGCTGCTTCACTTCGGCAGTCGCCGAATTGCTCAGCTGACGCAGCGTCGGCGTGAAGTCGGAGTTGATGTCACGCGGATTGGCCGGAACCGCACCGGCCGGCGCGTTGTACGGCTGCGTCAGATCGAATAGACCCAGCAGCGCGGCCGTGGGCGCACCCAGACCACCGCCAAAAGCTTCCACCATCGCCTGCTTGCTGACGGGGATGTTGAAGAAGGTCGCGTTCGGGTTCACCGGCTCGTTCGCCAGCTCATCCGGCAAGCAGCCCAGGGTACCGGTCGGATCGGTATGGCAGAGCTGCTTTCCGGCGCGCATACGCGTGTCGGCTTCCGAAGCATGCGAGTAGATCAGGTCGACCGTCGTATTGGATGTCGGCTCCCAGCGAACGAGCGCACGGCCAGACCATTGGTCGCGCGAGTCCGGATGGCGATCGCCAGCCGTCGGATCGACGTTGGTCGCAAAACCATCGTGACGAACCCAGTCGCCCGCGACGCGGACCGCGAGTTCATCGGTGATGATCGGCATGTTGACCATGCCTTTGACTTCCGCCGAGTCGTACGTGCCGTAGCTCGCATCGATGCTCGCCGAGAAGGCGTCCAGCTGGGGCTTGTTGGAGAAGATGTTGACCGCACCACCCGTCGCGCCGCGTCCATACAGCGTGGACTGCGGGCCGCGCAGAACTTCGACGCTCTGGATGTCGTAGAACTGGCCGGAGTCGACCGGGGCGTTCAGGTAGTAGACGTCGTCGATGTTGAAGGCGATACCGGATTCGGCGTCGCCCGAGATGACCTGCGTACCGATACCGCGGATCTGGAAGTTCGTGCCCGTGAAGTTCGCCTTCGTATAGGAGACGTTCGGGGTCGAGAACTGGATATCCTTGAAGCCGTTCACCTGGTGCGCGGCGAGATCTGCTGCCGAATAGGCGGTCACCGCGATCGGGACCGACTGAATGTCTTCCGCCTTCTTTTCGGCGGTGACCACCACGGTTTCGATCTGCGCGTAGGCAGGAACCGTGAAGGCGCTGGTGACCAGCAACGCACCAATAAGTGTGAGGGACTGCTTCGTCCCAAGCGAACGCTTCGCTGACATTTCGAACTCCCCGTTGGACCTCAATGGTTTGAGGTCATTCTGTGTGCCGCAGCGTCTCGCTCGCATCCCGAGCGAACCCAGAAAGACGCATTACGGCGGTTCGAGATTGATGGAATGTCAGTAGGCGGGCAAGCGCTTTGTTCCACGCCAATTTGGCGGGGCGCAATTTCGAGAAAGCTTTGTACCCATAATGCCACAGTGAAAATTCACAATAGCGGGCAAGACGCAAGATTCGGAGCTACGCTGCGGAAACTTCTATAAGCATCTGTTTTTGTTGAGAAATTCAGCGGGCGCCCTCACGAGCGCTTTTACGATTCAACCCTGAGCCGTCAATGCGTCGGAAACGGGCTGAAAGGAAACGGGTGTTCGTCGCGGACGAAGGTCACGAAAGCGAGGCACTGGACCAGATATTGGACGAGGTTCAGAGAGAATCTCTTGAGCTCCGGATTCGTTTTCCCGTTGATTACAAAGAAAACGAACTGGACCGCGCCCAGAACAAGCAAAACCCACAGCGCGACCCACGCCAGAACCGCGAACCCGAGGGCAAAGAGAAGCCGCGCCAGAGGAAACGGCGTGTGTGTCTGTGCCGGAAGGACCTGTGCGCCGTTCGGGGGGACGTCCGTCATGGAACTCTCCAAAGGGGCGAATGCACCGCCCGCCCCTCCAATGTGGGTGCGCCCGACGCCCTATTCAACCGGGCAAAGGCGGGTTCGGGTCGCTTTTCCGGGCCCAGTGGTCGAATGGACCGGCGAGCAGGAGACCGGCGAAATAGCCGCCGATATGGGCTTGCCAGGCGATGGCATTGGCCTCGCCGAGGAACCCGATCCCCGACAGGCCGAAAACCAGATTCATCACCACCCAAAGCGCGGAGAACATCAGCACCTGCGGCGAAAGGATCGGAAGAAGGCCAGACGGTGCATCGGGAGAACGCAACGCGGAAACGCTCAGCATGCGGATGCCGGCGGCCATCAAACCCGCGATCGCACCGGATGCGCCGATCACCGGCTCCGGCGAACCCCAATTGAAAGCGAGATGCGTCGTCGCCGCTGCGACGCCGCAGATCGCAAAGAAGAGAAAGAACAGGGCAAAGCGATAGCGCCGCGCCACAACGGCGCCGAACGCGAGAAGCCACAGACAATTGATGATCAGATGCGTCGCGTCGGCATGCAGGAACATGTAGCTGATGAAAGGAACGACGCGGCCGGAAACGTCGCCCGTGTGCGATGAAATGTGCGACGGAACAAACGCGTAGTTCGTCACCACACGATCGGACACGGCGTCGGGCGCGAACACGCGCGCGATATGGGCCGCCACCAGAACCCCGATCAGCGAGATCACCGCCAAGGGCGCTTTCAGAAAGGGTTCGCGCGCCGGTGTGTCCTGGAGAAACGCCATGGCTGTACTTAACGCATCAACGCCGCTTCGACCAAGGGCAGGCGGTCATTGCCGAAATACATATCGTCGCGGTTCACATACATCGTTGGCGAGCCGAACCCGCCGCGCGCGATGACCTCCTCGGTGTTCAAACGCAGTTGGTCCTTGATCTCCGGCGCATCGGCGCGGGCGAGGATCGCGTCGGGATCGAGGTTCACACTCTTGGATATGTCGCGCAGCACGTCCGTCTGACTGATGTCCTTGAGATCGCGCCAGTACGCCTCGAACGTTGCTTTGGCGAAAGGTATCAGCGCGCCCTGTTCGTCCGCGGCCAGCACGCAGCGCATCGGCGCAATGGCGCGGACCGGAAACACCGGCGGCTTGCCGATGACAATGCCCGCGAGCCTCGCCCAATCCTGAAGGTCTTTCCCGGAATAGGACGCTTTGCGCGGATCGGGATTGGCGCGGCGCTCGTAGACGTCCTTGTTAACCGCGTTGAACACGCCGCCCACGAGAATTGGCCGCCAGACGACATCCGCTTTGGTCCGCGCGATCACATCGTGGATGCGCGTGAAGGCCAGATAGGTCCAGGGCGACGAGCAATCGAAGAAAAATTCCAGTTTCGCCACGCGCTTCTCCCATTTCCTCCCCCGTTTACGGGGAGAGTGCCGAGCGTATGCGAGGCGGAGGGGGCATGTCTCGCCGTCCCCAAAATCCCCCCTCGCCGCTTCGCGGCACTCCCCCCGTAAACGGGGTGAGACAACAACGTCCCGCTTTGAAACAAAGCCCGTGCCCAAAGCGTGGCACGGCGGTTGCTCTACCCCCTGCGAGACCAACCAAGGCCGACGAACATGACGAACCTCAAGACACTTCTTCTGGCAGGCATTGCTTCCGCGACGCTCGCGACCGCGGCTTCCGCCGGAACGTATGACTCTTCGTCGAACTACAACGCACCCATCGGCATGAGCTCCAGCTCGTCGATGAACGCGCCGGTGGCGACCTCGCTCCGCGATGCCAACGGCAACCTCGTCGTCCAGAACGGCGCGATCACCTCGTCGCAGTTCGGTGAGATCGGCAGTGCCAGCGGCGGTGTCGGCACGCAATACAGCGGTGTCGCCGGTGCGAACAGCTCGGCCACCGCGATCGGCAATCAGCTCAACGTCGTGACGGCGGGTTCGAACAACATCGTCATCGTCGACTCCACGCAGATCAACAACGGCAATCAGAACGCCAACAGCACTGTCAACTAAGTGAAAGAGAAGGGGAGGCCCCATCCCATGACTTCGCGCGGACGCAAATTTCTCATCAAGCCGATCGTGCTGCTGCTCGCAGCCGTCGCGCTGGAAGGGTGCATCAGCACCACGCCAGACGATACCGGCCGTTACACGGTTCCGATCGGCGGTTCGCCGGTGATCAGCAATGAGACGCCCTACTCCACGGCGCTTCGCTGCATGACCAGCTACACCGCCAACCGCCCGCTGCGCGTCGCGGTGGGACAGATCGCCGACTACACCGGCAAGATCGAAAGCGACAACTCCGGCCGCAAGCTCACGCAGGGTGCGGCGCTGATGGCGATGTCCGCGCTTTCCAAAGCCGGCGTCCGTCTGGTCGAGCGCTTCGACACTTCCGTTGCCGAAATGGAGCTGAAGTATGCGAACAACAAGCTGATCGGTCAGACCGACCAGCCGCAGGGCGGCCCCGGCGACTATCGCCGCATCATGGCGGGCTCGATCCCGGGCTCCGACTACTATCTCGTCGGCGGCATCACCGAGCTGAACTTCAACATCCGTTCCGAAGGCGCCAATGGCGACGGTGGACAGACGACGACCAACGGCATCAAGGGCTCCGCTTCCGCCAGCCTCTATGTGATGAACGTCGGCCTCGATCTTCGCCTCGTCGACACCAACACGCTGCAGGTCGTGGACGTGATCTCGTACCAGAAGCAGATCATCGGCCATCAGATTCAGGCCGGCGTGTTTGACTTCCTGGGCCAGACCTTCTTCGACGCGAGCGCCGGTGAGAGCGCGCTCGAGCCGATCCAGCTCGCGGTGCGTTCGGTTGTCGAGCGTGCGGTTCTGGAAATGACCTCGCGCCTCTATCGCATCCCGGCCAACGCCTGTGCGGCGAACCTGGATACCGAGAACGATCCGCTGGCCGACGCGAGCGATCGCCGCCCGGCACCGCAACAGGTCCAGTATCAGCAGCAGCCTGCCCCCTATCAGCCCCAGCCGCAGCAGCCCTATCAGGCCCCGCGCACAGCCATGAAACAGGAGAACCGCAATGACACGTCTCGCCAAGATCCTTATCGCTGGTACAGCAATGCTGACGCTTCCGATGACGGCCTACGCGGACGGGTCGAGTAGCCACGCCGGCAACACCGTGATGGGCGTCTCGCCCAGCGGTGAGCTGAACGGCACGCTGTTCGGATCCAACGCCGGCAACACGGTGATGGGTGTCACACCGGGCAACACGGTGATGGGTGTCTCGCCGGACCAGACACCGAGCACGAGCGCCAACACCGGCAACACCGTAATGGGCGTCTCGCCGCTCCAGACCGCGTCGGGTTCGGGCAACACCGTCATGGGCGTGACGCCGACATCGACACCGACGGATGGCTCTTCGGGTTCGACGTCTGGAAACGGAACGACCACCGGCGGCAATCCGAGCGAGAGCGACATCTACAACAACCAGGTCAATCTCAACACGGTGTGGAACAACACGAACATCGAGACCGACAACGTGAATGGCGACGTCAATGGTGGCGCAGCCGCGACAGCCAACGCGTTCCAGGCGGTCACGTTTAACAACACCGTCGTGAACAACAACCAGTATGCCTCCGGCGCCGCCGTCGGTTCCGACCTGAATGCCCAGGTCACGAACGTCAACGGCAGCGTGAACCTCGGCAACACCGTGGCGTGCAACACCGCGGACGTTTCGACCGATCCGGCCTATACGGTTGTGCACTCGACGCAGGAATGCGCTGTCGGCGATCCGTCGCAGGCCACGAATGTCTTCGTCGCGCAGGTGCAGAACGACGTGAACGTGTCAGGCGCCGTTGCCGCCAACGTCTACACCGAGGACACCAACGCCCGTTACAATTATGTGAACACCAACCAGATCAACTCGTCGGCCGTGAACTCCACGACCAATGTGCAGGCCTACAATGTCGGCGGCTCCGTGAATGTGAGCTCGTCCGCGGTCGGCAACACCGCGCAGGTCGTCCACTACTGATCACACAGTCCGCGCAAGCATCCTCTGGGGCAAACTGAGGATGCTGGGGAAGAGGGAGAGCGAAAGCTCTCCCTCTTTTTTTGCTGCATAACGTATTCGTAATATAGGCGCACAAGTCGCCCTGCGGGAAAACCGCTAAAGTTCCCCAAATTTGGAAGGGGGCTTTTATGAGAATTTTCGCATACACCGCGCTTGCGGCGAGCCTGTCGCTCGCAGCGGCGATCTGGAGCACGCAGGCCAGCGCAGTGGTGCCCATTGACTATCGCGTGCTGCACACCTTCTGCCATTCGGCCAACTGCGGCGACGGCCAGCAGCCGATCGGCCTGACGATCGACGCAGAGGGCGATCTTTTCGGCGTCGCGGTCGGCGGCGGGCGCTTCGGCGCAGGCACGCTCTACGAGCTCGCGCCACAGCATCACGGCAAGCACTATACGCTTGATATGCTCAAGGAGCTTTGCAATCCGGACTTTTGCACCGCGGGCAACACGCCCACAGCGGCACCGATCATGGACGGTTCGGGCAATCTCTACGGCACAACGGAAAGCGCGCGCCAGCAAGGGTGTGGCGCGATCTACATGAAGTCCAGCCCACCGCAGTTTCATGTGCTGCATGTCTTCCAGGGAGCCGACGGTTGCAACGCGACGTCTGGCAGCCTCGTGTATCAGGGCAAGCAGAGTGGTCAGGCCTATGACGGCGTCTCGCCGCTTTACGGCATGACCGAGAACGGCGGCTCCAACAGCTCCGGCGTCGTCTACGAACTCACACCGCCCAAGCCCGGCCGCAAGAAGTGGAGCGAACGCGTGATCTACTCGTTCTGCCAGATAAGCGATTGTGCCGACGGAACGCAGCCGGTGGGCAATCTGGTGATGGACGCGAACGGCGATCTGTTCGGCGGGACAACCGACGGCACGATCTTCGAGATGACGCCCGACGGCAACGGCGGATTCAACCACCACATCCTCTACATCTCTGGCACCGGCGAATCCTTTTTCGAGCTCGCGCTCGCAAGCGACGGCACGACGCTCTATGGGGTCTCCGCCGCCGGCGGCACGGGGAGCGCGGGCACGCTTTTCAAGCTCACGCCCAATACCTGCCGCGCCTGCGGCGCGCGGCTGACCACGTACCAGTACACGTTGCTGCACACGTTCTGCTCAGGTGGCGGCAACTGCACCGACGGCCACGGTCCTGCCGCACTGCTATTCGATCAGCAGGGTGATATCTTTGGCGTCACCGCGGCCGGGGGCGCCAATGCAGCACCACCTCAATCCGGCACGACCGGCGGCGGCACGGTGTTCGAATACACCCATACCGGATCGTTCGGCACGCTCTACAATTTCTGTGCCCAGGCCAATTGTACGGACGGCGGTCGCCCGATCGGCGGATTGCTGCTGAACAACGGCGCGCTGTTCGGCACCACAGCCAATGGCGGCTCGACCACCTGGTTGACGAGCGGCGCCGGCGTCGTGTTCGAACTGATGCTGCCCTGACAGGCGCAATCGAGAGGAACTGAATTTTAGGGAGGCAAGGGCCTCCCTCTTTTTTTGTGCTTCCGAGCTTGCTGTCACATATGCGACAGACAGCGCGAAACAGGCCGCACTACCGTCCCCCGCCAACCATGGGGGTCAAAATGCGTATCTCTTTCACGCGCGCCGTTTTGCGCAGCGCCGTTCCAGCGCTTCTTGTCGCGATGAGCGGCTTCAGCGCTCTGCCGGCACAAGCCAGTTCTGAGTCGCCTTACCGGGTCCTTCACACCTACTGCTCAAAAGCGAAGTGCGCCGACGGCGCCGTCGGCGAAGGGATGCTCGCGATCGATCCCAATGGCAACCTCTTCACCGTCGCCAATAGTGGCGGCGCGCGTGAAGGCGGCACGCTCAGCGAACTCACACCCAACACCAGTGGAAGCAAATACGCGTTTCACAGAGTGAAGCACTTTTGCAATCCCGGCGGATGCGCAACGGGCGGCCAGCCGATGTCGGGTCCGATCCTCGACACCGCCGGCAACCTCTATGGAACGACATCGAACTACGGAAACCGCCAGTGCGGCACCGTCTTCATGGCGACGCCGGCCTCGACGACACCGGGCGCAGCGAAAGCGACAATGCATGTGCTGCACGCCTTCAACGGTTACGATGGCTGCAACCCGTATTTCGGCAGGCTCGCATACCAGGGCGAGGAAAGCCGCGCGCCTTATGACGGCACCTCGCCTCTGTTCGGCATGACCAACGCCGGCGGCTATAAGGGCCGCGGTGTCGTCTTCGAACTGACCCCGCCAGCGTCCGGCAAAGACAAGTGGCACGAGCGCCTGCTCTATTCCTTCTGCAATTTGACGAATTGCGCGGATGGACAATTCCCGCAGGGCAATCTGACGATGGACTCGTCGGGCAATCTGTTCGGCGGCACGACGGACGGCAAGATCTTCGAACTCACGCCTGCGAACAACGGTCGCTACAGCTATCGCGTGATCTACACCTCCACCACGAGCGAGGCGTATGCGCAGATCACGGTCGAATCCAACGGCACGCTGATCGGCGTCGCCGACGCTGGCGGAAGCGCCAACATGGGCACGCTGTTCAGCCTTTCGCCGAACATCTGCCGCGCCTGCAACGCGCGCGACGTGAGCTATCAATACACGCTGCTGCACGATTTCTGCCTCGGCGGCCTGCCCTGCACGGATGGCTATCTGCCCGGTTCGTTCGTGCTGGACGCCGTCGGCAACATATTCGGGACCACCTTCGCAGGCGGCGCGAATCCGGCACCGCCGGGCTTCATCAACTACACGGGCGCCGGCGTCGTGTTCCGCTATTTCACCTCCGGCGACTTCGCGGTGATCCACAATTTCTGCTCGGAAGCCAACTGCGCAGATGGCGGCATGCCGCTCGGCGGCCTCACCCGCGACAACGCGCTCAACCTCTACGGCACGACGAGCGCCGGCGGCTCAACCACCAACACCGACAGCGGCGCCGGCGTCGTCTACCAGCTCGAGCCGCGATGAAAATCGCAGCACACCACATCGAGGGAGGGGAAAACCCCTCCCTCTTCTTTTATTTCGACGCAACGCACTGCGCGACGCCTTCAACGCCTTTGAGCGAAAACACAATCGCGCGATTGCCGCTCCATGCGACGTAGCGATCGTGATCGAGCGTCGTGAAGGTATAGGCAGAACGCGGCAGGACGGCGATGTCCTTTGCGCGCCAACCGCCGCTTGCATCCCGCCAGACATAGAACACATAGCCGCTGCCCCCGCTGCCATTGCTGAGGATGACGGTTTCTACTTCTTCGCCGTTCGGGCCCACCTGACGGGGTTTGCCGGGGTCCTCATATTCCTTCCATCCACCGCCGGCATTGGATATCGCGAGTACGCCGCCCGGCGCGCGCGCGAGCCAGTCGATATTCCCGCGGTACACGGTTTCGAGCACACCGCCGCTGGGAATCCAATTGAGGTCGCCGGTGAATTCACCGGCATCGACGCCCACGAGTTTGCCGTCGGGCAGTTGCAGATCGACCGTCGGCATGCGGTCTACGACAACGCGCTCCGCTGGCTGCGTGAACGTTGTTCCATTCCATATCCAGCGATTGCTTGAACACGGTGCGACATCGGGCGCCATCATGGCGTCGATTTCGAAATCCGCGATGCTCGGCAGAAGGCGCAGATGTCCCGGTCTCACGACAGGCGGCGCAAGCTTGCCGGTTGCTCCGTTCAAAGCCGCGATGACCGTACTTGCCTCACTGCGAACGCTTTCCAGCCAGTAGCCGCGTGCGACTTTCTGGAGAGCCGGAAGCGCATCCTTCGCGCCGAGCCAGCCGAGCGCGCGCGTCGCGGCATAGACGGCGCGCCAATCGGGATCATGAAGCATCTCGATCAACCGCGCCCGCGCTTCTTTGTATCCAACGGTGCCTGCAAAACTCGCGGCATTGGCCCGGCTGCTGCCGTCCGATGCACTGGAAAACATCTGAAAGATTATGGGAGCCATCGGCCGCACCGCGGGGCCATAAGCCGCTCTGTTCGACAGGCAGAGCCCGCTGTCGAAATACACTTCGTCCGTGTCGCTCGTCTGGCAATCGTTGCGAGACGCTGCGACGGACTCGTCCGCCATCGAGCGCAGCGTGGCCGCCGCGGCTTCCCAGACAGACTGATCGTCGAGAAGCGGGCGAAGCTGAGGCGCCACGTCTTTAGCATCCGATCCCATCGCCATGATGACGCGCAGCGCACCGATGCGGCGCTCCGCGGGCTGCTTGCCGTCGCGCGCAATCGCGACCCAGTTCGGGAGATCGTCGTGCGCAGATTTCATTTCGGCGATGAGTTCCGCAGCATCTTCCCAACGCGCCTCGCCGCTCCCGCGCTTGTCTTCCGCATCGAGGACAGGCAGCAAATAGGGAATGGCCTGCTCGCCGTGTTCGGCGAGCGCGGGACCTGACTGGTTATGCGTACCGTGCAAGCGGATGTCTTCGGCGAGCGCCGCAAGCGCCTCTGGCGTTCCGATCTGGCCGAGCGGACGCGCGATCCATCCACCGGGATTTCTGTTGAGCGCGGCAATCAATGCCGGCACATCTTCCGGACCGACCGGCACCCACTTTTCAAGCACGCTGCTGGCGAGATCGCTCCACGCGTGGTCCGGGCTCGCGGCGCGCTTCAGGAGTTCGCGCTTGGCAGGCCCGCCGAAGGTTTCAAGCTTGGCACGATAAGCGGCATCCCGTTCATAGCTTGCGCCGTGAATCCGAGTATGAGCATCGGCGTCCATCGCCGCGAGGCAGGCGTCCAGCGTGCGGCAATCCTTGAACTGCGCCGAGGGCGCGTCGGCCGCTGCAACGCTTGTGGCAATGCAACAAAGGAATAGTGACAAAAACTGGCGCATGCCCCGTCCCTCTCTCACCGACGATAACATGTTCCTGAAGCGTGCGCCCTCGCCCCGGCGCGCGGTCGATGTTACGACTCGCCCAGCAAACCGGGGGTCGCGTTCATGTCTTCACCGTCCAAGCCTATGCTGGAACTTACGCTCAGGGGCGTGATCCTCGGCGTGCTGATCACGCTCGTGTTCACAGCCGCCAACGTCTATCTCGGCCTGCGCGTCGGGCTCACCTTCGCGACCTCGATCCCCGCCGCCGTCATTTCGATGGCGTTCCTCTCGCTGTTCAGGGACTCGACGATCCTCGAGAACAACATCGTGCAGACCGTCGCCTCGGCGGCGGGCACGCTGTCCGCGATCATCTTCGTCCTCCCCGGCCTGCTCATCGTCGGATGGTGGGTCGATTTCCCGTTCTGGCAATCGTTCCTGATCTGCGCATCGGGCGGCATCCTCGGCGTGCTGTTCACGATCCCGCTTCGCCGCGCGATGGTGGTGAACACGGACCTTCCCTATCCCGAAGGCGTTGCGGCCGCAGAAGTGCTGGAAGTCGGCGATGCCGCGCGCGGTGCGGCGACGAGCGAATCCCGCGAGGGCCTGCTCGCGGTCGTATACGGCGCGCTCGCCTCCGCCGGTCTCGCGATCGTGGCCGCGACCGGATACGCGACCGCGGAAGTCACGAGCTTCTTCCGCCTCGACCGCATCGGCTTTCCCAATGCGGCGAGCGGCTACGACATGGGCTTCAGTCTCGCGCTGATCGGCGCGGGATATCTCGTCGGCCTCTCCGTCGGCATGGCGATCCTGCTCGGTGTGGTGATCGCGTGGGGCGTCGCGGTGCCGTGGCTGACGATGCATCCGTTTCCGGTTCCGCCCAATCCGTTCACCATCGCGAGCGCCGGCGACTATGCCAGTTTCGTCTGGGCCAAGCAGGTGCGCTTCGTCGGCGCGGGCGCGATCGCCGTGGCGTCGGTGTGGACCCTGATCAAACTCATCGGTCCGGTTGTCGGCGGCGTGGTGTCGACACTGCGCGCATCGAATGCGAGCAAAGGTGGCGCAGGCGATCGCACCGACACCGACATGTCACCGAGCTGGATCGGCCTCATTGCGCTCGCGTGCCTCGGCGTCATCGCCTATCTGCTGTTCGAATTCCTGCAGCCGACACCGCTATCCGGCGAGACGATGACACTGGTGCTCATCGCGGTGCCGTTCGTGTTCATCGGCGGATTCCTGATCGCAGCGGTGTGCGGCTACATGGCAGGCTTGATCGGCGCGTCGAACTCGCCGATCTCCGGCGTCGGCATTCTTGCCATCGTATCGTGCGCGACGATCTTCGTTGCCGTCGAGCATCCGGCCGCCGAGGCGCAGAAATCACTCATCGCATTCGCGTTGTTCGCGACCGCCATCGTGTTCGCCATCGCGACGATCTCGAACAACAACCTTCAGGATCTCAAGACCGGCCAGCTCGTGAAAGCCACGCCGCGCGCGCAGCAATGGGCGCTGATCATCGGCGTGATCGCCGGCGCGGCGGTGATCCCGCCGGTGCTGAACGTGCTCGCGCATGCGTTCGGTTTCGCGGGCGCACCGAACATCGGCACGGTGACGAAGCAGCCGCTGCCGGCGCCACAAGCGACGCTGATCTCCGCGCTCGCGCAAGGCGTGATCGGCGGCGATCTGAACTGGGCGATGATCGAAGCCGGCGCGATGCTCGGCGTTGGCCTCGTATTGCTCGACGAACTGCTCGGCCGGATGAAGCTGCTGCGCCTCTCACCGCTTGCGGTCGGCATCGGCATCTATCTGCCGATGAGCGCATCGCTCGCTGTCGTTATCGGCGCGGTGATCGGCCATCTCTACGACAACTGGACCAGGAAAACGCCGAGCCCGGAATACTCCAAGCGGCTCGCGATCCTGATCGCTTCCGGTATGATTGTGGGCGAGAGCCTGTGGGGTGTGATCAACGCCGGCGTCATCTCCGCAACCGGCAACGCGACCCCGTTCCAGCTCGCGCCCACGGACTTCGCCTATATCAACTGGGTCGCCACAGGACTCTTCATCCTGCTGATTGTCGTGCTCTATGGCTGGATCATGGCACGCGCGCGGATGCACAAACCCGTGACGATCCCCTAAGCGCGGCCGCGGATCGCGTCGTCCATCGCGAGCACGTTCTTCGCCTGCTTGAGATGTGGTTGGTCGAGCATCTTGCCGTCGAGCGAGGCGACGCCCGCGCCTGAGGCA